>LZQN01000017.1_pt1 | contig 64493 bp, 93 predicted proteins | sample 768531 | NCBI WGS metagenome assembly LZQN01 (sample SAMN05207080, study PRJNA324506) | oil field metagenome | isolation source: sample BH-FW-7 from oil reservoir | place: India: Bombay High | collected 2015-12-02
CAGACATTATAGGATTCGTAGATGAGATGGCAGTTGAAGCAAACGCAAATACAGCAAGAATGTGGAGTTTTGGTAAGCCTGTCAAGAGAGTTGCTACATACGTAAAAGCCAAGGTTTCAGGATTCTACAGCGTAAATGGGGAAAGCATTATAGAGTTTCCCGCAAGTAACAAAGCTGAGGACTTCATATCTTTTCTAAGGAAAGTAAGAGATGCCAACCCCGAGAAAAGGATTGTTGTTATCTTGGACAATTTCAAAACCCATCATGCGAAGAAAGTTAGAGAGGAGGCTGAGAAGCTTGGTATTGTGTTGGTTTACCTTCCTCCTTACTCTCCCGACTTGAATCCAATTGAAAACGTCTGGAAGAGTGTTAAGAGGGTTGTTTCAGAAGTGTCTCCTTTGAATGTAGAAGAGTTGAAGGAGACAATTGCAAATGCTTTCAGAAAGCTAACAAAGTCGATATCTTTTGCAAAGGGTTGGATTGAGAAGTTCTTGGGTGATAAGTTTAAGATGTTATGCACTTAACCATAAAATCGTGCACCCTTCAGACAGAATTTTTGGGCTTCCAGCGGCAAACAGGGCCAGGTTGGTTTTGAGTGCAGGCCTGAACATGATAGCGCCCCTGTTCGAGAACGGAATAATCCCTGAGGTAAGGGTTAACGAGTTCTTTGTGGATTTCAGGGACTTCAGAGTGATTTGACCTCAACTCTCCTCTTCAGCTTCCTCGTAGATGGTAAGCAAAGCCGAGAGAGTCACAGGGATTGTTTGCTCTGTTGCAAAGGTTATGTATGGGGCTAAATCAATTACAAAGTCTGCAAGTCTGAAAAGGCCCTTCGGAATGCCCACTCTGCTCCCGGCAAAAATTACGATTTCATCTGCAAACTTCATCCTCCTAACAAGCTCCTCTCTGACGTCTGAAATCTGCTTTCCGGTTGGGTCAGTTATTATCAGGACGTTTCTCTTCCTCCTCTTGTCCCTTGCCGTCTGGTATAGGTCCCTAACCAGAACGGGAACCTTTTTCACTTCCCTCGCATAGGCTCTCTCCTGAATTTTATAGCGGGCAATCTGCCCCCTTCTCACACCCTTTATGAAGTACTCCAGCTCAAAGGCGTTGACGTAGTCGTGAGGAGAGATTATTAGCTCCTTTATCTCGAATGCCTGAGCGGCCCTCCCTATTCTTTCACCTATCTCAAGTGCAGCTTTCGTGTCCTCAAGATAGGGCATCTGGACGAAGCTGATTTTTCCAAAGAGCTTCCTCGAATCGACCTTTTCTGGAGTGTACTTTTTCCGCTCCTCGCTACCATCAATAACACCGATGAAAGCTCTTTTACCTATAATCTCCACGTAAACTGCCTTTTCAGGGAAATTGAGGTCCACTTCACATCCTGCAAGCTCCCTGATCCTGTCCCCCAGGTCGAGGTTCACGTCAAGGCTTGTGAAGTCATGAGTCCCTCTCCTCTTTGTCCTTACTGCGAAGGTTCTGGCTCCCTTGACCTTTTCAGCTATCATCTCCGCTTTTGAAATAATCTCATCGAGCCTTGCTTCACACTCAACCATCACGGGAATTATGGTTTCAATTTCTGGAATTTCCTCCAGCTTTTCCCTCAGGCTTTCATCGCAGTGAACGATGAGCAGTCCAAGGAAGCCTGAAGGTCTGATTTCAATTTCAACATCACCGATGGCGTCTCTAATGTGCGAGGCTGCAATGTACTCCATGCCTCTCTGCGTTTTAATGAGGAGCATGGTTGGCGTAGAAGGTAAAGGTTTTAAGAGTTATCTCATAAGTTTTGTACCTGAGGTGGTACCATGCTGGGAAGATTCGTTGCCAACGGAAGGATTTTCGAGGGAAGTTTTGAGATTGACGACGAACTTGTAATCTTCGACGGTTATGAAGTTCCCATTACTGCCGTAAAGTTCCTTCCACCCGTCATACCGTCAAAAATCATCGCAGTGGGTTTGAACTACATAGACCATGCCGAGGAGCTCAACATGCCAGTGCCTGAGGAGCCAATTATTTTCATGAAGCCATCAACAGCGGTTATTGGTCATGAGGACTGTATAGTCCTCCCCCACATCTCCCAGAGGGTGGACTACGAGGGAGAGCTTGCTGTGGTTATAGCAGAGGACTGCAGGAATGTTCCCGAGACTGAGGCAGCTGACTACATTCTGGGCTACACGTGCTTTAACGATGTCACCGCGAGGGATTTGCAGGCAAAAGATGGGCAGTGGACCAGAGCGAAGAGCTTTGACACATTCGCCCCGCTCGGCCCTTACATTGCAGAAGTCGAGAACCCCTCAAAGCTGGGAATTCAGACGAGGGTCAATGGTAAGGTTGTGCAGAAGTCGAACACGTCAAATCTAATCTTCGACGTCTTTCAGCTCGTTTCCTTCGTTTCTTCGGTTATGACGCTTAAAGCGGGAGATGTTATCGCAACAGGCACACCCGCAGGTGTCGGAATGCTGAAAAATGGCGACGTTGTTGAGGTTGAGATTGAGAAAATTGGTGTTCTTCGCAACACAGCAGTGAAGATTGACAGGCAGATTCGATGTGAGTGCTGAGCAAAAAGTTATATTTCAAGCTTCTGTGAGGTGGACACATGGAAATCAGAAAGGACTACGACGCTCATGAGGTTGAGGAGAAATGGCTGAAGCTGTGGAAAGATGAGATGTATTACTTTGACTGGAATTCTGATAAGCCTCACTACATAATCGACACTCCTCCACCCTATCCCACGGGCTCCTTCCACATTGGCCATGCCCTTAACTGGTGCATCATCGACTTCATAGCGAGATACAAGAGAATGAACGGCTATGAGGTGATGTTTCCTCAGGCTGGGACTGCCACGGCCTCCCGACGGAGGTTAAGGTGGAGGAGAAGTACGGGATAAAGAAGGGCGATATTCCGAGAGATGAGTTCAGAAGGCTCTGTGTGGAGTTCACAGAGGAGAATATAGCCAAAATGAGGGAAACTGCGAGGAGAATGGGCTACAGCATCGACTGGAGCAAGGAGTACATCACCATGTATCCCGAGTACTACTCGAAAACGCAGCTATCCTTCGTCAGAATGTACAACAAAGGGCTGATTTACAGGGATTACCATCCGGTTGTTTTCTGCCCCCGCTGTGAGACGACGATAGCCCTTGCTGAGATAGAGTACAGGCAGGGGAAGACGAGGCTGAACTACATAAAGTTCGACGATGATGTTATCATCGCTACAACCCGTCCTGAGCTAATTCCTGCCTGCGTTGCCATTGCTGTGCACCCAGATGATGAGAGAAACAGGCACCTCATTGGGAAGAGGGTGAAGGTTCCCACAACCGAGTATGAGGTTGAAGTTATTGCCGACGAGGAGGTTGACCCTGAGTTCGGGACAGGAGTGGTCATGATCTGCACCTTCGGAGACAGGCAGGATGTGAAGTGGTGGAAGAAGCACAAACTTGAGCTGAGAAACATTGTTGGCAGGGATGGAAGGCTGAACGAGAAAGCCGGAAGGTATGCTGGAATGACGATTCCTGAAGCGAGAGAAGCAATCCTCGAAGACCTCAGAAAGGAGGGCAAGCTGCTCAAACAGGTTGAGATTGACCACAATGTTGGCACGTGCTGGCGCTGCAAGACGCCGGTGGAGATCATTCCTGCGGAGCAGTGGTTCGTAAAGGTGGAAAAGGAGAAGATTCTTGAGGCTGCGAAGAAGATAAAGTGGGTTCCCGAACACATGTACTCAAGGCTGGAAAGCTGGGTTCAGTCGATGGAGTGGGACTGGGTTATAAGCAGGCAAAGGATTTTCGCGACACCTATTCCAGCATGGTACTGCAAGAACTGTGGAGAAGTGGTTGTTGCCAAGGAGGAGTGGTTGCCAGTCGATCCAACATCCCAGCAGCCTCCCGAACCCTGCCCCAAATGCGGTTCCACCGAGTTCAGGGGGGAGACCGATGTTCTTGACACGTGGATGGATTCGAGCATCACACCGCTGATGATTTGCGGCTGGCCTGAGTTGAAAGAGTATCCCACCCATCTCCGTCCACAGGGGCACGACATAATCAGGACGTGGGCATTCTACACCATTCTGCGCTCCCTAGCCCTTGAAGGCAGATTCCATGGTATGAGATTGTAATAAACGGCATGGTTTTCGGGGAAGATGGCAGGAAGATGAGCAAAAGCCTCGGAAACGTCATTGTGCCGGAAGAGGTTGTTGAAAAGTACGGAGTTGATGCGCTTCGCCAGTGGGCAGCGAGCGGAGTCATTGGAGATGACATAATATTCAACTGGAAGGATGTCATAGCAGCGAGCAGGTTCCAGCAGAAATTCTGGAGCATCACGCGTTTTACATTAATGCATATCTCTGACTATAACCCCTCTGAGGAGGACAAGAAGCTTTTGAGGGATGCAGACAGGTGGATTCTATCCAAGCTGAACAGGCTTGTTGGAGAAGTGAGGAAGCACATGGATGAATACAGGTTTGATGAGGCAATCAAAGCGATAAGAACCTTCACCTGGTACGAGTATGCGGACAACTACCTTGAAATTGTTAAGAACAGGCTCTACTCAGGTAGCGAGGAGGAGAAGAGGGCAGCAAAGTTCGTTCTGAGTTATGCTCTCGATGTTTTGTCGAGATTGCTAGCTCCAATCACACCATTCCTTGCTGAGGAGTGCTGGAGCCACTTCAGAGATGGTAGCGTGCATTTGCAGAGCTATCCGGTCGTTGAAGAGGAGTTCCTGGATGAGAGAGCTGAGAAAGCTGGAGAGGAGATTAAGGAAATTGTTGCTGCAGTGAGGAAGTTCAAGCACGATAAGGGAATGGCGCTAAACGCTCCCCTAAAGAAGCTAATTGTTTACTCCGAGCTTGACGGCCTCGATACTAGGGACATTGAAGGAGCTACAAACGCTGAAGTTGAGCTCGTCAAGGAGATGCCGGAAGTTAAGGAGAGGGTCAAGGCTCTGAAGCCGAAGTTTGCGGTAATCGGACCGATGTTCAGGGATAAGGCAAAGCAGCTCATCAAGGCTGTTGAGTCGCTCAGCGAGGAGGACAGGGAAAGACTGCTGAAGGAGGGTGCAATTCAGATTAATCTTGACGGAGCGAGCGTTGAAGTGAAAGCGGAGTGGTTTGAGGCAGTAACAGAGAAGAGCATTGAGGGTAAGGAAGTGGAGATGCTCGAAACTGAGAACAGCGTTGTTTTTGTTGAGGTTTAATTTTTATTCGCTTTTTAAAATCAGTTGGAGTTACACCTTTTTACCTGCATCAACTCCCATGTTTGAATATTCAGCTGAATTAAATCCGAAAAATTTAAACCTATATGACAACTACTCCCTTTTGGGGTGAGGCTTTTGGAGGCTCAGCTTACGAGAAAAATCAGGGTTATTGTTGCCAAACCTGGCTTGGATGGGCACGACAGAGGAGCTAAGGTTGTTGCGAGGGCATTGAGAGATGCGGGGTTTGAAGTAATCTACACCGGCATTAGAAGAACTCCTGAGGAGATTGCAGAGACTGCATTGCAGGAGGATGCTGATGTAGTAGGTTTAAGCATCCTAAGCGGTGCACATCTTGAGCTAACACCCATGGTTATAGAGGAGCTGAAAAAGAGGGGGCTGGAGCCGAACAGAGACGTGCTTGTTGTGCTGGGGGGAATCGTTCCTGAAGAGGATGTGCCGAAGCTTAAGGAAATGGGCGTTGCGAAGGTTTTCGGGCCAGGTACACCGCTGAATGAGATAATTGACTTTATCAGGCCGAGGTGCCCAAGCTGAAGAGGTGATAGCTTGATAAGAAAAATAGACCATGTTGGTATAGCTGTAAAGAGCCTTGAGGAGGCCGTGAAAACCTACGAGGCTCTGGGCTTTGAGGTTGAGGAAATTGAGGAGGTTGCAGAGCAGAAGGTTAAGGTTGCGATGCTTCCCGCTGGAGAAAGCAGAATTGAGCTTTTGGAGCTACTGCCGAGGACAGTGCAATTGCCAAATTTGTCTCATCGAGAGGAGAGGGGATTCACCACATTGCTGTTAACGTTGAGAACATTGAGGAGGCTTTGAGGAAGGCGAAGGAGGCTGGGTTAAAGCTCATCGACGAGAAGCCGAGAATTGGTGCTGGTGGGAAGAAGGTTGCCTTCGTCCATCCGAAAAGCACGCACGGCGTTTTGCTGGAGTTTGTGGAGGGGTGAAGGGGGCTGAAGGAGTTTGAAGGGCTGAGGGGGTAAAATGAGAAAGGAGCTTGTTGAGGAGCTTTACAGCAAAAAAGAGAAGATAAAGCAGATGGGCGGAAAGGAGAGGATAAAGAAGCAGCACGAGCAGGGAAAGTTAACTGCGAGAGAAAGAATTGAACTTTTACTCGATCCTGGTAGTTTTGTTGAGGTTAATCCCTTCGTTGAGAAAAGGAACACGGACTTTGGCCTCGATAAGATGGACTTGCCTGCTGATGGAGTGGTGACGGGCTATGGAACAGTTGATGGCAGGCCAGTGGCAGTGTTTGCACAGGATTTCACCGTTATGGGCGGAAGCCTTGGCGAGATGCATGGATTTAAGATTGCATACATCCTCGACTTTGCTATGAAGCTTGGAATTCCTGTTGTTGGGCTGAATGACAGCGGAGGAGCGAGAATTCAGGAAGGTGTTGACGCCCTTAAGGGTTACGGGGACATCTTCTACCGCAACACGCTGGCAAGCGGTGTAATACCGCAGATAAGCGTTATAATGGGCCCCTGCGCTGGAGGAGCGGTTTACAGCCCTGCAATTGGAGATTTCATTATAATGACCAAGAATCCGAACTGCTACATGTTCATAACCGGCCCTCAGGTTATTAAGACTGTAACAGGCGAGGAGGTTTCGGCCTTTGATCTTGGAGGCTGGCAGGCTCACGCGATGAAGAGCGGTAACTGCCACCTTGTGGCTGAGGATGACAGAGATGCGATGATGCTCGTGAGAAAGCTTCTCAGCTATTTGCCCTTGAACAACCTCGAAGACCCGCCACTGTCAATACAGGCGATGAATCCATCCCGCCCAACACCTGAAATCTACGATGTGCTGCCTGACGACCCCCAGAAGCCGTGATGATGTCAGAGATGTTATCAGGGCTGTTGTTGATAATGGTGAGCTGCTGGAAATCCATCCATACTACGCCCCCAACGCTGTAGTGGGGTTTGCGAGGGTTGATGGGAGGAGTGTTGGAGTGGTTGCCAACAACCCCAGACACTTCGCAGGCTGCCTTGACGTGGACAGCAGCGACAAGATTGCGAGGTTTGTCAGATTCTGCGATGCCTTCAACATCCCCATAATCACCTTCGTTGATGTCCCTGGCTACCTGCCTGGGGTGCAGCAGGAGTATGGAGGTATAATAAGGCATGGTGCAAAAGTCCTCTACGCTTACAGCGAAGCCACAGTTCCGCTCGTAACGATAATACTGAGAAAGGCCTACGGAGGGGCTTATTTGGCAATGGGGAGCAAGCATCTGGGGGCAGACATCGTTTATGCCTATCCAACAGCTGAAATTGCAGTTATGGGCCCTGAGGGAGCGGCAGAGATAGTCTTCAGGAAGGAGATCAAGGCTGCCGAAGACCCGAAGGCCGCGAGAGAGGAGAAGGTTAGGGAGTACAGGGAGAAATTCGCCAACCCCTACAGAGCAGCGGCGAGGGGATACATCGATGACGTGATAGATCCAAAATACACGAGAGTGAAGGTTGTCTCAGCTCTGAGAGTTCTGCAGAGCAAGAGGGAGAAGCTGCCGCCCAAGAAGCACGGCAACATCCCGCTTTGAGGTGGTTAAAATGACTCCTGAAGAGTTTCTTGCGGCTGTAGCTGCGATAAATCGATATTTGAAGGAGAAGGAGAGCCTGATTGAGCTGAAAGACTATCCGAGAAACTGGAAGATGGCGGCGAGGCTGGGAGAATGAAGTACGAGGTTAAGGTTCAGGGGAAAAAGTACGAGGTAGAGGTTGAGGAAGTCTCTCCAATGGTTTTCGAGGTTACAGTTAACGGAAAGAAGGCTGTAATTGAGGTGGAGAAGAAGCTTGAAGTGGCAGAATTCGAAAAAGCAGAAATCAAGGAGAGGAGGTTTGCTGAGGCGAGAGCTGAAAGGAGGAGAAAAAACCTGTCACAGGAAAGGCAATCACAGCACCAATGGCAGGTGTTGTTACGAAGATTCTCAAGAAGGGTGGAGAGAAGGTTAAGGCTGGAGAAACTGTGCTGATAATTGAGGCCATGAAGATGGAAAATCCAATTTCAGCCCCGAAGATGGGGAAATTGCGGAGGTTGTTGTTAAGGAAGGAGATAAGGTTGCCAGCGGGGATGTGCTGGTTTACCTAAAGTAGGTGGTTTTATGAACAAGAAGGAGTGGGAGGAGAAGGTTGTAAAGCCCTTGCTGGAGAAATCCCCCGAAAGGAAGAGAGAGTTTAAGACCTCTTCGGGCATAGTTGTTGACCGCCTTTACACGCCCGAGGATGTGGAAATAGACTATGAAAGCAAGCTCGGTTATCCTGGCACTTATCCCTTCACAAGGGGAGTCTATCCAACAATGTATCGTGGAAGGCTCTGGACGATGAGGCAGTATGCTGGCTTCGGAACTGCAGAGGAGACAAACAGGAGGTACAGATACCTGCTTGAGCAGGGGCAAACAGGTTGAGTGTTGCCTTTGATTTGCCAACCCAGATTGGCTACGACTCTGACCACCCGATGGCTCTGGGAGAGGTGGGGAAGGTAGGGGTTGCGATTGACACCATTGAGGACATGGAGATTCTATTCAGCGGAATTCCCCTTGGAAAAGTCTCGACCTCAATGACAATCAACTCCACCTGCGCACAGATTCTGAGCATGTATGTAGCTGTTGCAGAAAAGCAGGGTGTTGAGAGGGCAAATCTTAGAGGAACTGTGCAGAACGACATGCTGAAGGAGTACATCGCTCGTGGCACCTACATCTTCCCACCCGAGCCGTCTCTCAGGCTTTCTACAGACATAATCATGTTCTGCGCCAAGGAGATGCCGAAGTGGAACTCAATCAGCATCTCCGGCTACCACATGGAGGAGGCTGGAGCAACTCCGGTTCAGGAGGTTGCCTTCACGCTCGCAGATGGCATAACCTACGTTGAGAAGGTTATAGAGAGGGGAATGGATGTTGACAGCTTTGCTCCAAGACTGAGCTTTTTCTTTGCAGCTGGAAACAACTTTTTAGAGGAGATTGCAAAGTTCAGGGCTGCCCGCAGGCTATGGGCGAGGATCATGAAGGAGAGGTTCAACGCAAAGAATCCAAGATCCATGATGCTCCGCTTCCACGTGCAGACTGCTGGATGCACTTTGACTGCCCAGCAGCCTGAGAACAACATTGTCAGAGTTGCTCTGCAGGCTTTAGCAGCTGTTCTTGGTGGTTGTCAGTCTCTCCACACAAACAGTTTCGACGAAGCCCTCTGCCTGCCCACGGAGAAGGCTGTCAGAATTGCCCTCAGAACCCAGCAGATTATTGCCGAGGAGAGCGGAGTTGCTGACGTCGTTGACCCGCTTGGCGGGAGCTACTACATTGAGTGGCTCACTGACAGAATAGAGGAGGAGGCGATGAAATACATAGAGAAGATAGATGAGATGGGCGGAATGATAAAGGCAATTGAGAGCGGATACGTGCAGAGAGAGATTCAGAAATCAGCGTATGAGAAGCAGAAGGCAATAGACGAGGGAGAGATTACTGTTGTAGGAGTTAACAAGTACCAGATTGAGGAGGAGATTCAGATTGATTTGCTGAGGGTGGATAAGGCTGTGGTGGAGAAGCAGATCAGAAGGCTGCAGGAGTTCAGGAAGAACAGAGACAAGAATAAGGTTGAGGAGGCCCTCGACAGGCTGAGAAGGGCTGCTGAAAAGGAGGACGAGAATCTCATGCCCTACGTGCTTGAGGCAGTGAAGGCAAGGGCAACTCTTGGCGAGATGACAGATGCGCTGAGAGACGTTTTCGGGGAGTTCAGGGCTCCCGAGATTTTCTAATTTTTGCCCTTTCAGAAAATTTTTAAAGAAAAATTAATTAAAAATTAAACGTGAAGGAAGGTACATTGCCCTAATTTTTGCTCTCATTCTAATTCTTCCCTTAGCCATACCTGAACTGCTCTTCCAGCTCTATCCGTCCAGCACTTTTCTTGAAGTTGAGAAACTCTCCACTGCTCCATCTGCAAATCCAAACACCTTTTCCTCTGAGCCACCACCCAATCCCTATCTCGATTCTGTTTGGGCAGAAAGCCACAGAAACAGCTACTGTCAGGCAAGCTCTCCCTTTGATGCTCCGAGATATCCCGAAAGGCTCAGGTTTGAGTACCTCAACCTGCGTGACCTGCCAATAACCATAACCTTCTCCAAGCCCTATCCAGACGGCAGGAGGGTGGCATGGGTTTCGACTGTTGGCTTCACTGGCAAAATTGCAAGATAGACCTTGAAAACTTCACAGTAATCGATGAGGTGAGGCCTGAGGGGCACAAGATGGGGATAAGCGGTGCCTACAGCGTTCTTGTAAACCACACCTTCTTTGTGCCAAAGCTGAACAGGATATACGCTTATGGGGACAAAGAGGAGAGCAGGCTTTCCAAAATTGAGCTCAAAGGTGTTTTTGAGCTGCCCGAAATGTGCAGTGGAGAGGCCATAGTGGGAGTAACGCTAACCTACGACGGTATGATTGCCTTTGCCACAAACTACGGCAGAGTTGGTGTTTTGTCACAAAATTTAAGCCATTACAGCCTTTATTCCATAAACAATGACTGCGAAAATGCTGAGATGGTGTCCAACTCCATCGCTGCTGACGAGGAGGGTGGAATCTATGTTGTGACAGATAAAGCGATGTACAGGATAAACTGGGATGGAGAAAAGCTAAGTTTGGGATGGAGGGCTGAATACCAGACGGGAGAGCAGAGAGGCGGGAGGCTTGGAAAAGGTTCTGGCTCGACTCCATCACTGATGAACTGCGGAGATGACTGGTTTGTTGTAATTACAGACGGGCAGAGGCTGATGCACATGGCTCTCTTCTGGAGGGACGAGATTCCAGAGGACTGGAAAGGGCTTGAAGGCAGAGACAGGAGGATTGCTGCCGAGGTTCCCGTAACCTTTGGCTTTGAAACGGATGAGAGCTATTCCGAGCAGTCTGTTCTGGTTAGAGGTTGCTCGGCAGCGATAACGAACAACAGGCTTGGATTGAGATTGCTGGATTACCTGCCTGAAGAACTTCAGCCTTCTCAATGCTTCTCTCAAACATCCCTGGCCATAGCTCCACACGGGATTGAGAAATTCGAGTGGGATGCGGAGAGAATGGAGCTCAGGAGCGTCTGGACGAGCGATGTCAGCATACCCAACGCCATACCCACCATGAGTGCGAAAACCAACTTGTTTTATGCCGTTGGCCAGAGAGATGGGTTCTGGACAATTGAAGCTGTGAACTGGGAGAATGGCAAGGCTGTGTGGTACGCCAAGATATCTCCACTGCCAGCGCACAACAGCTTTTATGCTGCGACTGAGATAGGGCCAGACGGATGTATCTACACCGGAATGCTGTGGGGAATTGGGAGGTTCTGCGAGAGCTAATCTATCTCCCGAGATTTTCTAATTTTTGAAGAACTTTTCGAGAGGTTGGTAAGGTAGCTAACGCCAAGTATTTCGATATTGCTGCTTACCAAAACTCTTGTTGCCTTTGGAATGGACTCTGATGGGACAACAACACCTTCATTTTTCAAAGAAACACTTAAGCCAGCATTTCTCAGAACTTCTGCAGCCCTTGCTGGCTCAACAACCCTCAGCAGAACCCCTCTTCCGCCCATGAGCGATTGAAGATCACCTTCCACCTGTATTCTTCCTCCTTTTATTATTGCTATCCTGTGGTCTTACCTGCCCATTCGGGCCAAGCAGAATGTAGATCTCGCCGCTCACAACAGAGAAACTAATTTCCCTGATCACATCACCTTCCCCGTAACCGGCACTGACTCCAATCAGCTCGATCACGCACGTCACCTCAGTTAACGATAAAAGCCAATCTGTTAATGGCTCTTCTAACCAGAAGTGTGAGGAGCAGAGAGACCACCAACGCAAACCCTCCGAGCAGCTCAACTGCCATGAAGAAGACGGCAGGAGAGGAACTCAGTCCGACTATGAAGAGTACTATCGGCAGAAGACCTCCGAAGCTTCCCCATTTGGTTGCCTGCGAGCTATTTGCTCTTACACTAATAACCAGCGCCACGGGCAGTGCCAGGAACGCCATCGAAGCAGGAAGTATCGTAATCATGCTGATATAGCCTGTTGTCGGACTCCAGAAGCGCGAGAACCTCGTCCAGTAGAGAAATTCGATTGCTGCAGTGTTTGCTGCTCCACATATACCTACTGTGAGTGCAGCGACGAGCATGCAGAAAAGGACCTTTCCATAAATTATGTCTTCATCATTCAAGGGTGTGGAGAATAGAACCTCCATGGTCTTGTTAACTCTCTCTGTCATGAAAGACTGGATTACCGCGTTGTACACTGTAATGTAGGCAAACACTTGGATTACAATCGGAATTTGAGAGATGAGCACTGCAAGGGCAATTGCAGCATCGCCAAGAGCATTAACCTCCTCCTTTGTAAGGCCAAAAAACTGCGGGAGATGACATTATCTGGTCGATGGCAATCTTCTTTGTTTGAGGAGTTAGAACTACACCGTTCGTAAAAACAACTGCTGCAAGCAGAAGTACGAGAAGTAATGGCGGTGCGATGTAGCTAAAAAGCTGTGATCTGAGACTCCACAACTCCTTTCTGAAAACTACTTCCATCATCAACCATCCCCCTGTTAGCGGTGGTAGTGTGCAACTATTAGAAAATATCAATTTTTCTATCGAGTTAATATAACAATGTGAGTTCACTCCTCAAAAAAAGTTGCATGAAAGGGACCTTTGTGCGAAATTATTTGGGTATTGCAGTTTTTCTAAAAGTTAAAAAAATTCAGAATTAAAAAGCACAGTCAGAAGGGGAAACGTTTTAATCCCCCTTATAAACTGCTTCCATGCTCAACGATGTTGTCAGGGATGCAGAAGGTGAGAAGGTATTTCTCCTCGGTAACGAGGCTATTGCAAGAGGTGCTATAGAGGCAGGAATTGATGTTTTTGCCGCTTATCCCGGCACACCATCATCTGAGATTGCCGACACCCTGAGCAACGCATGCAGGCTTTTGAGAGGCAGAATGGATTTTTACATGGAATACTCGGCAAATGAAAAGGTTGCCTTTGAAGTTGCCGTTGGTGCATCCCTTGCCGGAAAAAGGGCTATGGCAACGATGAAGCATGTTGGGGTTAATGTTGCTGCAGACGCTCTTTTCAGCTTCGCTTATGTTGGTGCGCGGGGAGGGTTTGTTCTCGTAACTGCAGACGACCCATCAATGCACAGCAGCCAGAACGAGCAGGACAATAGGTGGTATGGTAAGGCTGCAAAGCTTCCTGTAGTTGAGCCATCGAGCGTCCAGGAGGCTAAGGATTACGCAAAGCTATGCTTTGAGCTTTCTGAAAAATTCGGCCTGCCAATGATTCTGAGGAGCTATACGAGACTTAGCCATGCGAGTGGTATCGTTGAGCTGGGAAAAATTCCTGAAAAGGAGTTCAGCAGAGTTGACTGGGAAAGGCATCCAGAAACGGATGTTGTCTTGCCCGCTCATGCGAGGAGATTGAAGCCGATTCTGCTGGAGAAGCTTGATAAGATTGAGAAGTATTTTAACAGCTCAGAAATGAACTGGGTTGATGATGGGGAGGGAGATGTCGGTATTATCGCCTGCGGTTTGAGCTACGCCTACACCAAAGAAGCCCTCGAGAATCTAAATCTCAATCTGCCAGTTTTGAAGCTTTCATCAATGCATCCTCTGCCTGAGAAGTTAATTGAGGATTTTGTTTCGCAGATGAAGAAGGTTATAGTCGTTGAGGAGGTTGACCCCTTCGTCGAGCTTCACGTCAGGGCAATGGGGCTGGCTGAGGTTTTCGGAAAGATGAACGGATACATGCCAATGAATTATGAGTACAATGTAGGGAGAGTGGAGATGGGGATTGCCAAGGCTCTCGGAATCAAGCCGAGCAGGGATTATGAGAAAATTATCTCAGAATCACAGAAAATAGCGGCAAAGGCTCCACCAAGACCTCCAGTTCTCTGCCCCGGTTGCCCCCATTCTGCTTCCTTCTATGCTATAAGAAGGGTTGTTGATGAAATTGGGGACGCTGCACTTCCCAGCGACATAGGCTGCTACACCCTGGGAATAAACAAGCCTCTTGAGGGGGTGGACATAACAATATGCATGGGAGCAAGCGTGGGAGTTTCCAACGGCCTTGCACATGTCCTTAACAACAAAATTATAGCAACAATAGGAGATTCAACCTTCATCCATGCTGGAATTCCTCCGCTGATAAATGCCGTATACAACAATGCCAAGTTCGTGCTCGTCATCCTCGACAACTCAACAACTGGAATGACCGGCCATCAGCCCCACCCGGGAACAGGGTTCAGGGGGTGTGGAGAGGTAGGAAAGGCTGTCAGGATTGAAGACATTGTAAGGGGTTGCGGAGTTGAATTTGTTGAGGTCGTAAACCCCTACAACGTGAGGAAGATGATGGACACGCTCAGAAGGGCTTTGAACCACGATGGTGTTGCGGTGGTTATTGCGAGGCAGCCATGTGCGATTCTCTGGTCGAGGGCCAGGAGAAGAGAGGGGAAGATTGTGACTTACAGAGTTACCGATGATTGCACGCTCTGCATGGAGTGTGTCAACACCTTTGCCTGTCCCGCGCTGATTTTTGACGGTGAGAAGGTCAGCATCGACCAGTCCATGTGCGTAGGATGTGCTGTATGCGCAAAAATCTGTCCAAACAGGGCCATCAAGCCTGCAAAAAGTAATTAATCCTTTCATTAAATTCTTTTTATGTCAAGGGCTCTGATATTTGGCAGGTTTCAGCCCTTCCACTTCGGCCATCTGAATGTCATCAAATGGGCTCTTGAAAAGTTCGACGAGCTGGTTTTGCTGGTTGGAATGGCCAATGAAAGTCACACACTCCTCAATCCTTCACAGCGGGAGAAAGAATCTGGATGATGAGAGATGCACTGAGGGATGAAGGAGTTGAGCTGAGCAGGATAATAACCGCGACAGTTCCAACAATGAGCGTCTATGTGGGAAATGCCTTTTACATCATAAACCTCGTTCCCAAGGTAGATTCCATAATAACGAGAAATCCTGTGATAGCTCAGGTTTTCCACGATGCAGGTCTGGAAGTCATTGCTCCTCCAGAATTCGACAGAAACCTCTACAGGGGTAGCTACATCAGAAAGCTCATCCTCGAAGACGGAAACTGGAGAGAGCTTGTCCCCAAAACGGTTGCAAGAATAATCGAAGAGATAAATGGCGTGGAAAGGCTGAAAAGAGCCGCGAGCAGAGATTAGGAAAATTTTTAATACCCTTGGTTTAAAGGCTTATGAGCGCCGCCGTGGCTTAGCTGGCAGAGCGGGTGATTCGTAATCACCAGGTCGCGGGTTCAAATCCCGCCGGCGGCTTAATGCCTCTAAAGTGCCTTTGAAGCAAAACTTATTTTTGTAAGATGTAACTAGCGGCATGAAAAAATTGGCTGCGTTGTTGCTTATTGCCCTTGCAGTGCTTCTCAGCGGTTGTGCCACGGTAAATGTGCATTCCAAAGTGAACAAAGATGGTGGTATTGAGAGCTATAAGGTCGTTATCAATACTAGCTCCTTCGTTTACGGGTTGCTTGCTGAAGGAGCAAAAAAGAATGGATACGAATCGCTGAGAGAGTCCTTCTTTAGCGAAATACCGGAAGAGGAAAGAGATAAAGTGACTTACGACGAAGTTTGGTCAGGAGATCAGGTTTCGATAATTGTTGAGATAAGAGATTATGTGCCAGAGGAGGATGACAAGCTGAAGGTCAGGAAAGAGGACGGTTTCCTCATTTACGAGGACCTGTCATTTGCATCCGAGAGCGGACAAACGACTTCAGATGAGCTGAGCAATGCCATCCTCAGCTCATTCTCGCTCCATTACTACTTAGAGATGCCGGGAAAGATTGTGGACTCAAATGCCAACGTTGTGAAGGACAACAAGGCAGAGTGCACTTAACAGGGCTAATGCTTTTAATGCCAGAATTTATGCCAAGAGTGAAGTTCCAGGAATTCCAGGGTTTGAAGCGGCATTTGCATTAGTCGGATTTCTGGCTGCGGGATTTCTTGTTAGGAGAGGTAAGTAAAGAGTGATAAAGTCCTTTTAATTTTTTGTAGATTTGTAATCGTAGAGGTAGGAACACGGTAGATACGTGGCAGACAAATTTTTGATTGAAAGATGGTTACTGGACTATAAAGCAGCTTTGGATTTGGGGGCAGAGTAAATGTGATGGTAAAGAGGAGGGGTAGTATGGAGCTGCATTTGAGTATGCAAGTCGCGTTTGCTATCAAAGATAAAACAAGGCAAGTTTGATGTAGTAAAGTTTATGTAGATTTTAAAACGAAAAGATACGTATGAGGAAGTATTTCCTTATGGCAATTGTTGTAATGGCAGTGTTAACTTTAGGCTGTGCGTCGAAGCTCGTTACAACTGAAACTTCCAAAGCAACACCAACACAGGCGGTAACTACTCCAACTAAAGAAGAACCGAGGGGCAGTTACTCCAATCCTGCGTCTATGGATGAGGTAGTAATTGTCAGAACACCTTCTGGCACATTTGAGGTATCAGTTTTAGATTACATTCGTGGGGAGGAAGCATATCAACTTATCAAAGAGGCAAACGTGCTCAATCCAAATCCAGAAGACGGTTACGAATACTTGCTCGTTAAGGTAAGGTTCAAGTATGTATCAGGAAATAATGCTCGTTATGTTACAGCATACGACTTCAAAGCTTATAGTGAAGGTGCAGGATATTCGCCAACTTGGGTAGTTATGCCAGATTCTCTTCCAGAATTCAAAAATGTTAAGCTGGTGCCAGGAGGTGCAATTGAAGGTGGATTGTTTTCGAGATTCCAGAGAATAAGGATGTTATGATTGCATACGAATATCTGTTTGAACCAGTTTGCTTTATAAAACTACCAGGCTAAAAATTCCAATCCTACAGCAATAGCGATATCTCTTATTTTTTTAAGACGAAGTAATTTGTGAAAGCTAATAATATAGCATTTAGGGTAAATTTATTAAAGATAAACACCAAGTAAACACTATAGGTATATTGGAAGGACGAAGGTGGGGAAGGTGAAAACAAACCCAAGCACTATTTTAGCCATTGTAAGACTGCCAGTCGAGCTTAAGGATTATGCGGGCAAGTGGGCACACATATGGAAGGTTGATGAGGATACGGTTGTCGTAAGGTTCAGCGAGAGCAAGGGGGTTGATGGTTTACCAAGTGTATATCTTGGTGTACAGCAAATGGCTAATGACAATATCGAAGAAAGACTTAGAAAGCTTGAAACCACAGTTGAGGAGCTGAAGGATACTATACTCAGCCCTTGCAACAATAGCAAAGCCAAAACTAAAAGAAATCAAGTGCTCCGGCCGGGATTTGAACCCGGGTCACGGGATCGAGAGTCCCGTATGATTGGCCGGGCTACACCACCGGAGCTTATCTCTGCTTGGCCAATGTGTTTATAAACTCTTCTGTCGCTCTGGATGTTCAGACGGACGGAATTAAAAATAAAAAATAGGAAAGTTACTCGATCTTGATTTTCTTTCCGCTTGTCTTCGGTGTTTTCTTCTTCAGGATGACCTCAAGAACTCCATTGTTGTACCTAGCCTTCGCTGAGTCCGGGTCAACCTCCGCTGGAAGCTCAACGGTCTCATAGTACTTCCTGTTCTCACCCTCAGCCTGATCTCAAGTGTCGTCTCAGTAGCATTGAGCTCGATGTCGTCCTTGTTCACGCCGGGCATCTCTGCTATAACCTGAATCTCGTTGTCGGTCTCTATGACGTCAACCAGCGGTCTCCTCTCCTCAATCCCTGTCTCCTTGATTGTGGGCTTGGTTCCGAACTCTCTGATTTCAGGTTTGCCGTCAGGCCCTATTCTGATTGAGAATCCCCTGACAATCGGTTTGATCTCTCCAGATTCTGCCTTTCTGAAGATCTCCTCGATGTCCCTCATCATCCTCTCGAAGATGTCGTCTATGCCGAACCTGAAGATGTCGTCGAAGATATCCCATTCCTCATCCCAGTCCCTTCTCCTTCTTCTCCAAACCATACTTCATCACCTCCTTTAAGCATACATTCTGTGGAAGTCCTCAATTAGTTTCTCATACTTCTCAACATCCTCTTTGGTTAAGCTTGGCTTGACCTTCTTCAAAGCCTCCTCAAAGTGCCTCTTCTCTATCTTGAGCTTCTTCGCTGCTTCCTTCGCCTCCTCTCTGCTCATTCCTGGTTTGATAAGTTCCCTGATTGCAAGCATTCCAGCCTCTCTGCACACAGCCTCGATGTCTGCTCCGCTGTATCCCTCAGTCCTCTCTGCAAGCTCCTCAATGTTAACATCCTCAGCTAAGGGCTTTCCTCTCAGGTGTATCTTGAATATCTCCACTCTTGCCTTCTTGTCTGGTGGCGGGATGTAGATGTGCCTCTCAAGCCTTCCGGGTCTGAGCAGAGCGGGGTCAATCATATCCGGCCTGTTGGTGGCAGCAATCACCACTACATCCTTCAGCTCCTCCATTCCATCAAGCTCTGTGAGCAGCTGGCTCACCACCCTCTCAGTTACATGGGTATCTCCAAGGCTTCCTCTCCTCGGTGCGAGGCTGTCTATCTCGTCAAAGAACAACACACATGGTGCTACCTGCCTTGCTTTCCTGAACATCTCTCTGACATGCTTCTCACTCTCACCAACCACTTGCTCAGCAGCTCAGGGCCTTTTACGCTGATGAAGTTCGCATTGCTCTCGTTGGCAACAGCCTTGGCCAGCAAAGTCTTGCCGGTTCCGGGCGGGCCGAAGAGCAGTATTCCTCTTGGCGGCTTGATGTTCGCAGCCTTGAAAACCTCAGGATACTTCAGCGGCCACTCCACGGCTCCATAAGCTCCTGCTTGGCGTGCTCAAGCCCACCTATGTCTTCCCATCTGACGTTGGGGACCTCTACCAGCACTTCTCTCATTGCTGAAGGCTCGATGTTCTTCAACGCTTCAAGGAAGTTCCTTTTCGTTACGACGAGGCTCTCAAGCACCTCTGCCGGTATCTCCTCTGCTTCAACGTCTATCTCACCCTTCTCTACCTTCTCTCTGAGAGCGTGCATGGCTGCTTCCTTTGCAAGTGCTGCAAGGTCAGCACCGACAAAGCCGTTGGTTAGCTCAGCGAGCTCGTCGAACATTATGTCTATCAGCTTCGCCTTAACCTCTCTGAAGAGCTCTTCGTCCTTCTCCAGTATTTCCTTTATCTCCTCCTCGCTCTTGGCCTCGTCTACCTTCTTCTTGATGTCCTCTATCAGCTTTCTGTCGAATCTTCCACTCTTACCCAGCTCGTCGAGGGCTTTTATCACGTCATTTCTGTTGTACTCCGGCTCTATGGGCATGCTTCTCGTGTGTATCTGCAGGATCTCCTTACGACCCTCCTTGTCGGGAACGCCGATCTCTATCTCCCTGTCAAATCTGCCCGGCCTTCTCAAAGCTGGATCAACGGCATCGGGTCTGTTTGTAGCTCCTATGACTATAACCTGCCCCCTTGCTTCAAGTCCGTCCATCAACGTGAGCAGCTGCGCAACAACTCTCCTCTCAACCTCGCCCGTCACCTCCTCACGCTTTGGAGCTATGGAGTCTATTTCGTCGATGAAGATTATCGACGGTGCGTTCTCCTTTGCCTCCTCGAAGATCTCCCTCAACCTCTGCTCGCTCTCACCGTAGTATTTGCTCATTATCTCTGGACCGCTTATCGGGATGAAGTGCGCATTCACCTCATTGGCCACAGCCTTGGCTATCAGCGTTTTGCCCGTTCCGGGTGGGCCGTAGAGCAGAACACCCTTCGGTGGTTCTATACCGAGCCTCTCGAAGAGCTCCGGATGCTTCAAAGGCAGCTCTATCATTTCTCTGACAAGCCTAAGCTCTCTCTTCAGACCACCTATGTCCTCGTAAGTTACATCGGGAACAGCTCTCGTGACCTCCTCAGCAGGCTTCTCCTTCAGCTCGATTGCAGTATTTCTCGTTACCACAACGACCCCAGATGGCTTGGTAGCGGTTATCACGAACGTAAGAGTGTGACCGAAGACCTCAACTCTGATTTTCTGCCCTTTGATGACCGGCCTCCCCTCAAGCAGTCTGAGCAGATACGCTTCGCCACCCATCAGCCTTACCGGCTCCGTCGGGGCGAGAGTGACTTTTTCTGCCGGCTTTGCGCTGACCTTCCTTATCCTGACCTTATCATCAATACCAACTCCAGCATTGCTCCTTATGCTACCGTCAATCCTTATTATTCCCGTTCCTCTGTCTTCAGGATAGCTTGGCCAGACTATTGCAGGAACAGAGTTCTTACCGATAATCTCGATTATGTCACCACTCTGCAATCCGAGCTTCTCCATCACTGCAGGGTCTATTCTGGCAATTCCTCTCCCAACATCCCTGTAATAGGCTTCAGCAACCCTCAAGGTATTTCCTTATCTCTATCACTCATCTTTCACCACCTCCTTACTTTATCACCCAAACAACTTCACCATTCTTTTCCTCTTTATCAACCAGTCCTTTTTCGTGAAGGGAGTTAAGCGCCCTCTCAACTTCCCTGTAAGGCAGTCTGAAGGCCTCAGCTATCTCTGCTGCTGTTCTCAGCCCCTTTGCAAGGCCAAGCATAACTAGCCTCTCCAAGTCGTCACTGACAACCCTCTCAATCTCGTTGAGCATCCTTTCAACGAACTGGTTGAATCTCATTGAGAGGGTGCTCTGTATCCTTGAAAACCTCTCTGCAGGTCCTCGGCAACTTTGAGGGCTCTGTAAATTTCTGAAATGGATTCGGCCTTCAGCCTCTCTATCATGTTGAACTCGTTTCGAATTTCCTTCATCAGAGAGGGCAAGTCGTAATTTTCACCGTCCCTGATCTCAGCCCCAAACTTGTGAGGAGAGATAACAACTTCGAGGCGGAGACTTCTTGGGATGTAGTAGTACCTCCTCCTCCCTTCCTCGAAGCTGGACACTATCCCTGCCTTCACGAGCTTGTCGAGGTGCTCAAGCACGGCCTTTGGAGCCATACCCAGATAGTACGAAATCTCGCTGACGTAGCAGGGTTTTCTTGAAAGCAACTGCAGTATCCTCCTCCTGCTCTCGTTTCCGAGCACGTCCATTATCGTCTCCGCCTCGATGTCCATCTCATCACCTCGTGGGCTAACTCTCTCACTCTTAATACCGGTTACTAACTTTATGTTAGTAAAATGGTATATAAAGTTTTCGGTTGAGATACTAAGTATCCGAAGTAACCCCCTAAGAACTAAACAACTCTTCAATTAGAAATTATTCAAAATTTAATTGCTCCATTTTATGCTAAACCTGTGTTTCCGGTAGTCTCTATCGTCTGATGGTTTTCTAAAGACAAATATGTGTTCATGTTCTATTAAAAGAAAATCGTAGTGTTTCCCTCGCCATCTCTCCCGTGTTTTTTTCATTTTCCACTGAATTTTGATTATTTCCTCTCTCAAAATGAAGCCTGCATCCAAAAAACACTCAAGAAGTCTGAAACTAATTGGTACATAGTGTTTATGTTTTCTTGTGTCTCCAATGAGTATTGCAGCATTTTTTCCGGGTTTTAGTACTCTGTAAAACTCCATTGCTACTTTTCGCATTTCTTTGAAATAATCTCCAATTGGCATCTTTGACAGATCTCCATCGACCTTTTTCCCTTTAGTGTAGGAGATTATGTTCGCATAAGGTGGGTGTGCTGCAATTAGATCGATGCTTTCATTTTCTATTTTATTTAAGTTCCGAGCATCACCATGGTACAGTTTTATTTTGGGCTCTACCCATTTTTGCTCAGCATCCTTTTTTTCAAAATAACTCAATTTTGGAAACATATCGGGAGAGTATTTGAAATTCAACCTATCCCATGTGAGCATGATTGCCTCGTAGTTAATGTCAACTCCGATTCCATGTCTTCCCAAAAGTTTGCACTCAATTAGTGTCGTCCCACTCCCCACGAAAGGATCCAGAACGGTATCTCCCGGGTTTGTATATCTTAGTATCAGGTTTCTTGGTATTTGAGGCGCCCAATTTCCTCGGTACCTAGCGTTGAGGTAATGTGTTGCCCATTTCCCCCTTTCCGGGAAACTCCAAACTGTTGTAGTCTCCAATTCAAAATCGTCTGGTTCAAAAGTTTTGATTTCCCACTTTTTTCCAATTTCAAGTACAGTATCCTCTATTACAACGTGATCATGGTTTTTTACGTACTCCAAATACTCTTCAAATGGCACCTCTCTCATTGGGAAGGTTTTCATAACAACAGAAGTTTAGCTCCTAAGCATTTTTTCAATAAGTTTGTAGTCTTTTTCTGGAAGCTCTCTCATTGCTCTGCCGAATAAATGGGTGTTCCACCTTTTCTTATTTTTGATGAATTCCAGCTTTCCAATCAATGGTTTAAATTCTAATGGCTTTTCGCAGACGATAGTCGGCTTTATTTTAATTCTGTATGGGAACGACTCTCCAGTCTTCGATTTGAATATTCTTTTATTGTCTTTGTAAACCTCAGAAACAGCCTCAAAAATGCCGTAGATTCTAGGCTCTAGAACTTCATTCTTGTTAATTCTCTCTTGAATTCCGTAAATTACAAGTTTGTCTCCTGGCTTTACTTTTGAGATTGTATTTTTGTGCCTATTGGAAACTCCCCAAACGTTTTCTTTTTTAATTACTTCCCAGTTTTCAGAATTGGTAATGCACAACCAATAGGTCATAAAACTAAAGAATTTCGATCAGATAAATGGTTTTCGATCCAACCACATAACTGCCGAAAAGAGTATGGTTTTTAAAAAATGAATGCCCATAAAGTTTGGTGACAGGATGGTTAGATATGAAAATCTCGGGTTCGGTAGCTTTGAAGAATATTTCAGCGAGTTCATAGCTACTTTGCTGAAAAGCAACAAAACGTATGAGTATTTTGTTGACTGGGAAAAAGTAAAGAACAACGTTAGAAAATTTAAACGTCAGATCTACTTGTTAAACAGCCTCCGAGATGCTGCAGACAAAGAGGCTATTATGGAGGAATTTAAAGACCTCCTCGTTAATTACCCCGAAGTATTGCAAGTAATTCCTTTGTTGATCGCGGAGAGATTGAAAAATGCCAAGATTGACATATTGGATCCGGATACTGAAGATTTTGTATATTATGATTTTAATAAAAAGAGACTTAGTTACGAAGAGGCTGAAAAATATGTGTATTTTTCATACAAAGTTGGCATTTTGGACTTACTTCTCGAAGTCAAAGACCTGTACGATTACTTGGTCGGAGTTGAAGTTGGAATAGACACTAACGCAAGAAAAAATAGAAGTGGCGAGATTTTCCAGAAATTAGTTCAAATACGTCTTCAAAAACATTTACCAGACTATCTGGAGATTATTCCTCAAGATCCTCATTTTTCTCTTTATAAGACTGTAGGAAAAACAGCAAGAGAGCAAGCAAAAAGACATGATTTTGTACTTTACCTATCTAATGAACCTAAAATGATTTTAGAAGTCAACTTTTATAATACAACCGGAAGCAAGCCAATTTCAATAGCTGAAAGCTATATGACTCTTCAAAGAGAAGCAAGGAAATACAATGTGGGCTTCGTGTGGATTACTGATGGTCCTGCTTGGCCCTCAATGAGGGAGCCACTGATGAGAGCTATGCAGGAAATCGATTACGTCATAAATTACAAAATGATTCCGAGATTATGTTTGAACCTGGATAAAATTGTTGACGTCGTATAGCTTCAAATAATCAAATAAAAGTATAGATTTCTTTTCTTCTTTAATCTCGTAATTCGTTATTATTACCTCTGCGGCACCCTTTCGCCTGTCTGCTTTACTGTTAATGAACCTATTTGCCTCCACAGTGACTACGTTAAATCCGCTGTAAAGCTCTCTAATTTCTTCTGTGTTGGAATTGCTTATCATAACAAAAACACCTTTTTTAGAGAGTTTCCTGGCGACCTTAGCCAACCTTTTTTGTTCTGAAAAATCAAATCCTTGAGAAGTATAATCAGTAAAATAGGCCGTTTCTGATACCGGCTGATATGGTGGGTCAAAATAAACAAAGTCACCATTTTTTGCAGTTTCAACAGCCCTCTCAAAATCAACATTGAGAATTTTGACATTCTCAAGCAATTTGCTAAATTCCAGAATCATTTTTTCTGAAGGCATGCTGGGATTCTTGTATCTCCCAAATGGAACGTTGAATTTTCCAGATTTGTTCACTCTCCAAAGGCCATTGTAGCAGTGCCTGTTGAGATATAAAAATAGCGTAGCCCTTTCCACGTCGTATTTTGGGTCTCCTATAATCTCATTGAATCTGTCTCTGAGCTTGTAGTAGACACTTTTCTCATTCTTTAGCTCTTTATTTTTTAACACCTCGATTAGTTCATCAGGCTTTGATTTAATTACGTTGTACAAATTTATCAGTTCACCGTTTAAGTCTGAGATTACAGCCCTGCTCAGTTTTCTCCTGTTGTACAGCTCAACCAACAGAGCCCCACCACCAACAAAGGCTCATAATATGTGTTCCAGTTCTTCGGAGTCCTTTTTAATAGTTCTGGTAAAAGCTGTCTTTTTCCGCCAGCCCATTTGACTAATGGTCTCAGCATTGGATAACTTTGAGTACCACGTTTAAAAACCTTTCATTAAACACATCCCAACCCACAGCAACAAAAACCAGCACCAAAACTGAAATATAAAACCTTTAACAACTATTCAACAATGGACTACATATTCGAAGACGTGAGAATAAAAAGAAGCAACGCTCCCAGATTCATTCTGAACGGTGAGGAGGTGGACATCTGGGATAAGGAGCTCATAAACTACCACTCAAAGAGCGTTTCAGAGTACGTGAGAGAAAATCTCATCGAATTCGAAAAAAGAGGTATCGATCCATTTGAAGAGATAATCGGGAAGGAGAAAGAAAAGGAAATGGTCAAAACAGCCCTGATGAGCGGTTCAAACATCCTTTTCAAGGGTAAGAAAGGTTATGGAAAAACAACCTTTTCAAAGGCTATTTCAAAGCTCCTGCCTGAAAAAAATCCTTGCCATCAAAGGATGCAGGATTCACGACGACCCAACGCACCCGACTTGCTTCTCGTGCAAGAAGAAGCTGCTTGAGGAGGATGAAGTTGAGCTGGTCTTCATCCCAAAGAAGTGGATAAGAATTGCCGGAGACCCGATGATGACGACAAGGCAGCTCATCGGTGGAATCAGCCTTCAGAAAATCAAGGAGGGCTACGAGCTTGACCATCCTGAAGTGTTCACACCCGGAAGAGTTCTCAAAGCTCACAGAGGCATTGCATACTTCGACGAACTCGGTTCAATTCCTTCGGCCCTTCAAACTTTACTCCACGAGCTTCTTGAGGAGAGGCAGATTACGACTCCTGAAGGAGACATAGTTCCCATGAAAATTGACACTCTCGTCATAGCATCAACGAACCCGGCAAACTACAAGGGTGTTTCGGACATTAAGGAGCCTCTGCTCGACAGGATGGAGCAGATAGACATGGGGCCGCCTGAGAGCATAGAGCAGGAGATAGCGATAGGCCTCAGGAACATGGCTCTGGACGGCTCAATAATTCCGGAGTGGCATCTGAAAATCATCGCCTCTGCAATCAGGTGTATGAGGAGCAGCAACTGCAGGTACTCGGCAAGAATTGAGGTGGAGCCGAGCTGCAGAGCAACGATAAAGGCTTACGACCACGTCGCCGCATCAGCCATTAGAAACGGCAGAAAGGCTGTGATGTTCGCCGATTACGGGAGAGATTTCGCCAACCTCAGCCTGGCTTTGAAGAGCAGGTTTGAGGTGGACTACGAGGATGAGCTGAGCAAGGACGAGGTTGTCAGGGAGGTTGTCAATGACGCAATCGATACAGTTTGCGGGGAAATCTACGCTGCGATACCGAGAAGCATATTCGGCGGAATGATGGAGGAGCTATCCGAAATCGGAGAGTTAAACGTTTACTCAGGCAATGGGGTTGAAAAGTACAAGAATCTGTGGGCCTTTGTATCCTCAATTAGCAGGAGAAAGGAGGAGGTTAACTCAGCCCTTGAAATCACTCTTGAATCAATAGCCAGGTGCACAGGTCTGGTGGAGAAGCAGGAGGAAGGAGTGTATGTATACCTTGCCTACGACAGATAAGCCTGAATGCTCACTCTGCCAGAGGAGCGAAAGCGGCTTAGAGAAAATAGCTGAAGACCTGCTCTACTCTCTTTTCAACCCCTATCATAGAGACTCAGGGGATTTTGACGTCACAGAGCTTATCAAGAAACATCTGAAGCCGGATATGGCAAAGGATTTCGAGATGTACTCCTCCGTTTTCAAAGACCTCATGAAAACCTTTGGCTTCATGAGCAACCAGTGGGCGGAGAAAAATCAGGAGCTTAAAGAGGCCAAGCAAAAGGCGTGGGAAGAGCTCAAAGACATGCTAAACAGCGGCGATGTCAGCAAAGAGGAACTCAGCATGAGCCAGATTGTTGACAACTTCTTCGATGAAGTCGTTGACGAACTGCATGAAATGGGCTACATAGAGAAAGTTGAAACGAGGTTTCACAGAAAGGTTATTCGCTACACCGCCAAGGCTGAGAGCATTCTTGCAGAAAAAGTCCTTTCTCTGAGCCTTCAAAACCTCGAAAAGAGGAGCTACGGGGAGCATGAGACCGAGAAGCTCGGACAGTCCATTTTTTCCAGCGAGAGGATTGTGGAGTTCGACCCCTACACGCACAGCTACGACAACATCGACCTTGCGGAGAGTCTTGTCAAGTCAGCTATAAGGGGTGAGATTGAGCTTAACGAGAGTGAAATGGTTGCGAGACAGCCCAAGCATACTGAGAAATGCGTTTACGTGATGCTGATAGATGTCAGCGATTCGATGAGAGGCAGGAAGATTGTCGGGGCGATTGAGGCTGCACTTTGCCTGAGGAAGGCCATAAGGAGGACAGGAAGCAACGATGAGCTTAGGGTGATAGCGTTCAACCACAAAGCGAGTGAAATAGGGGAGGGCGAAATCCTTAACCTGGAGGCAAGGGGGAGAACTGATATCGGTCTTGCACTGAAGAAGGCGAGAAAAATACTGAAGGGCAGCTCAGGAACTGGAGTCGTCTTTCTGATTTCAGATGGGGAGCCCACGTCAAGCTACAACCCCTACCTCACACCGTGGAGATGTGCCCTGAAGGAGGCCGAAAAAATGCGCAATGTCGATGCAAGACTGCAGATAATAATGTTTGGAAAAGAGGGGAGATTTCTCGAACTATGCAAGAGCATGGCCAAATTAAGTGGAAACGCAAATCTCTTCCACTTCTCCGACCCGTTAAACCTGAAAAATTTTGTAGTGAAGCGTTTTCGTTAGGCGAACACTTCCTCCTTTGAGTAAACGACGATTCCGTTCTCGGTTATCTCGAAAGGATGAATCTTGCTGCTGTGGTTCGTCCCCCTCATCTTGAAGATTTCTATGCTTCTCACTCTCGTGTTCTCTATTCTTGTGTAGTAAAGAACTATCGTCCCCTCAACGACGAAGTTCTCAACTCCAAACCTGCTTATCCTGTCCCCACCACCTTCAACGACCTCACAGGTCAGTATTGACGTGAGGCCGAGAATCTCCATCGTCGTAGATATCTTGAGGAGCTCAACTCTGAACTTGGCTGGATCAGAGATCGTAAAGCCGATGGATGTTGTTGAGTCAACAACAGCCCTTCTCGCTCCAATTTCATCCTGAATTGTAATGATCTGGTCAAGCAAAGAGCGGGTGTCGAAAGGCCTGACATCAATGTACCTCTCATCCGATGGCAGGCCGATTTTAGTGGAGGTAGCATCAACGATTGCAAGCATGTTCTCGTCTTCATACTTCTCAAGGTCCCAGCCGAAGGTCAGGAAGTGCTCTCTCAAATGCTGGGGCCTCTCTTCTGTTGCAACGAAAACTCCGGGCTCGTTGTACTTTTCAATGCCATTCACCAGATACTGCATGGCAAAAATTGTTTTACCAGAACCTGACGGGCCGGAGACAAGGTAACTCCTGTCCCTTAACAATCCACCACTGCAAAGTTCATCAAAACCCGGTATCCCAGTGGGCACACGCTCCAGCATAGTTATCACGTCTTTTGTATCATAAACCTTAAAGTTTAAATTGTTTACGCATCATCATCCAATCATGAGGAAAGTAACCGTTTCTTTAATAAAAGCGGATGTTGGTAGTGTGGCGGGACACACAACAGTTCCTGATGAGCTTAAAAAGGCTGCTGAGGAGAATTTGAAAAACGCGGTTGATTCCGGGTTAATTATTGATTTTAGAGTATTCAACGCTGGAGATGACCTCGAACTGCTGATGACTCACGAGAAGGGTGTTGACAACGAAGAGATTCACAGGCTGGCCTGGGAAACTTTTGAAAAGGCTGCAAGCATTGCGAAAGAGCTTAAGCTCTACGGTGCTGGCCAGGATCTGCTAAAGGATGCCTTTTCTGGAAATGTGAGAGGGCTTGGCCCTGGAGTGGCTGAAATGGAGTTTACGGAGAGAGGGGCAGAGCCGGTAATAGCTTTCATGATGGACAAGACCGAGCCGGGGGCATTCAACATGCCAATCTTCAGGATGTTTGCAGACCCCTTCAACACAGCCGGGCTTGTTATCGACCCCACCATGCACCAGGGATTCGTCTTCGAAATCTGGGACATCAAAGAGAGCAAGAGGGTTTCATGAAAACTCCAGAAGAGATGTACGACATCCTCGCTCTGATTGGTGGAAAGAGCAGGTTCGTCATCAAGAGAGTTTTTCCCAAAGAAGGTGGAAAACTTCCTGCTGACGAGCCTGTTGCTGTGATCAGCACAGAAAAGCTCTACGAGGTTGCAGGGGAGTACGTGGGCAAAGATGACCCTGTGGCGTTGGTGAGGGCTCAGAGCGGTTTGCCTGCTGTAGGAGAGGTTCTTGAGCCTTTGCCTTCCCACACCTTGTGAGCGGGTGGATGAGGGGCAGCCACAATGGACCAGTCATGCCTGTCCCCTTCAGGTATTCAAAGTGCACACGCTTTGATGGTCCACCGCGATGCATAGCCGCAGGCTTCCAGTTAGCGAACGGAAAAATTGTTGGCCCAGTTGATATGTTTGACGACCCGGCCTTTGACTACACGAGGCAGAAGGCCATGGAAATTGCAGAATACATGCGCCGCCACGGCCCCTTCGAGCCACACAGACTGCCGAGCGAAGACATGGAGTACACGACACTACCCAAAGTGCTTGAAAAACTGAAGGGGAGGTTTGAAGAGGTCTGATGAAGCACATCTTCTGGCACGGAATGGCAGAGGAGGAGAAAATAGAGTACCTGCGTAAGTTCAGCGTAGCCGTTGTTGGCAGCAGAATGCTGATGGAGATACTCTGGAGGAGTGGCGTGGGGTGCATAAGGTACATATCTGACTACGTTTCTCCAGTTGACTCAAGGCTTGACTGCACCATCGACCCATTGGAGGCGAATAACTACGACATCGTGCATCCAATGTCATCAGACTCCTGCGTAATCTCCTACCTTTACCCCGAAAGCGAGTCGGAGCTCAGAAAGCTTCTAAAGGGCATTGATGTTGTAGTTGCCCACAAAAACATTGAATTGATGGCAGAAATTGCGGAGAAGATAGGTGCACCCTTTATTCCCGACATTATTACAACTTTTTTACCCGACGGAGTTAAGTTCTGGGAGGTTGAGTATCCTGAGGTGAAGAGGGACCCAATCTCCTACGCCCTGACATGCAGCATTCAGGCTGGAGAGGTTTTGAGGGTGTTTACCGGATACCACCTACCAACAATAGCTCCTGAAGCTTACGTGGTTGATGTGAGAAGTGAGAACTACCTCAGAAAGATCACACTCAAGGTGAGATGATGGATTACAAAGAGCTGGGCCTCAAGGTTGGGATAGAAATTCACCAGCAGCTTGACACGAAACACAAGCTCTTCTGCTTCTGCCCGACAGTAACGAGAGAGGTTGAGGAATCGAACTTCGAATTTTTCAGGTACCTGAGGCTCAAGAGGGGCGAGATAGGAGAGGAGGACAGGGCAGCGAAGGAGGAGGTTGAAAGGAGCAGGAGGTTCATTTACAAGTACTACGACACCACCTGCCTTGTTGAGGCTGACGAGGAGCCACCGAGAGAGCTGAACAGAGAAGCTTTGCTGATAGCCATTCAGGTTGCAAAGATGCTGAACATGGAGGTCGTTGATGAAGTGCATGTGATGAGAAAAATTGTCATCGACGGGAGCAACACAACCGGCTTTCAGAGGACAGCTTTGGTAGCATTTGGTGGCTTTCTGGAGGTTGACGGAAAAAGGGTTGGCGTTGCTACACTCTGTCTTGAAGAGGAGGCGTGCAGAAAGGTTGAGGAAGGGGAAGGATATGCAGTTTACTCCCTCGACAGGCTCGGAATTCCCCTCGTTGAGATAGGCACTGAGCCAGATATCGACTCTCCTGAAATGGCTAAAAAGGTTGCAGCAAGGCTTGGGATGATTTTAAGGTCGACGGGAAAGGTTAAGAGAGGTTTGGGGACGATAAGGCAGGATGTTAACATCAGCATAAGGGATGGAGCGAGGGTTGAGATAAAGGGTGTGCAGGAGCTCGATATTCTTGACAAGATTGTTGAGTACGAGGTTCTTAGGCAGGTTAACCTTCTCAAAATAAGAGATGAGCTTAAAGAGAGAGGGGCAAGGGTTGAGGAGAGGATTTTTGACGTTACCGGCGTCTTCACTAACACTAAGTCGAAGATAATAAAAAACAAGACCGTTAAAGCGATACTTCTGAAAGGTTTCGCTGGAATTGTCGGCAGGGAGATCCAGCCAGGCAGAAGGCTCGGAACTGAGTTTGCAGACATAGCAAAAACATACGGGCTTGGTGGAATTTTCCATACTGACGAGTTGCCGGCTTACGGGATAAGCGAAGATGAGGTTAGCAAGCTTAGGGATTTCGTCGGTGCAGAAAGCGGCGATGCGGTTGTGATGGCAGCAGGAGATGCTGTGAGAGTTGAGAGGGCGCTGAGGAGAATAATTGAAAGGGCGAAGTACTGCCTGATTGGCGTTCCGGAAGAGACGAGGAAAGCTAACGAGGACGGGACAACTTCCTATCTGCGACCCCTTCCGGGGGCAGCGAGAATGTATCCCGAAACGGACGTTCCTCCAGTAGTCATCACCGAAGAGATGCTGAACGTTGAGATTCCGGAGCTAATTGAAGACAGGGCGAGGAGGTATGAGAAACTTTTGCCAAAAGACCTTGCCTGGGAAATTGCGGATTCACCATACTACAAGCTTTTCGAGGAGTACTCAGAAAAGCTGCAGCCAACAGTGGTTGCAAGAGTGCTTTATCAGGTTCCAGCCACGCTCAGAAAAGAGGGGGTTGACGTTGAAAAACTTGAGGAAAGACACTACAGACTCGTTCTCGACATGATTCTCGCTGGTGAAATAGCAAAGGAGGGAGCGGAGGAGGCTCTGAAGCTGCTCTCCCAGAACCCGAACTACTCTGCAAAGGAGTTGAAGGAGAAAATAGGTGGTGTTGAAGACCTTGACAGCTTCATTGCGAAACTTATTGAGGAGAAGGCGGATTTAATCGCTGAGAGAGGGGAAGGAGCGTTCAAACCGCTAATGGGCCTTGTAATGAAGGAGTTCAGGGGAAAGGTCGATGGCAGAATTATTGCGGAGAAGCTGAAGAAGGCAATCAGGGATTCCCTTTCCTGAGGAGTTTTTAATAACTCATGGTTAGAGGGTAACTGTGGCGATATATGCGTTCCCCGAATTCGACGGAGAGAGCAGAAGAGCGAGCAGAATCTACGCGAGTGCAAGGTACCCATCAAGGCAGGTAGGAAACGTTTTTTTCGACTCGGAAGAAGTTCCGAACCTGAAGCATGTGGACGAGATGCCGCTGAAGATCAGAGCTTTTTATTCTGTCGTTGCATTCCGCCCATCTCACATCTTTCTTTCACGCGATGTTCTCGGTGGAAAGCCCCTCTACTACGGCAGCGACATGAGTATTTCGTCCTTTAAGTCCTACATTGACGGAGAGGTTTACGAGGTAATGCCCGGAGAGGTGCTCAAGATAGACTACACCGGGGAAATCCTTGAGAGGAAGAAGTATGCCTTCGAGGATGTTTTCAGAGTTGGGCAGGAAGACGTCAACGAGATGGCGGAGAAAATTCTGAACTCCCTGAGCAGTTACAAAACGAGAGTCGCATGTGTGGCCTTCTCCGGAGGGGTTGATTCGTCACTGCTTGCTGCCCTTTACGATTTGCCACTCATTTCCGTCACAGCAAGCGATGCTGAGGAGGAGTGGCTGAGAAGTGCAGCAAAAATGCTTGGAAAGGAGATTGAGATTCTGAAAGTTGGAGAGGGGGAGATAAGAGAAGTTGTGGAGACGGTTAGAAAGACGATTGAAACAGACGACTTTCTCCAGCTTTCCATAGCTGTTCCAGTTTATCTCACCATGCAATTTGCCAAATCCCTTGGATTTACGGAGATAATTTTTGGACAGGGTGCAGACGAGCTTTTTGGCGGGTACAAAAGATACGAAAGCATGGACAAATACGAGCTTGAGGATGCGCTGGTGAGCGATCTGAAGTCCATCGGCGATTCAAATCTCGTGAGGGACAACAAGCTGGCTTACAGGAGCGAGATAAAGCTTTTGACACCGTACTTAAGCTGGGATGTCATTGATGCTGTCCTGAAAATACCCCCAGATTACAAGGTTAGAAGGGAGAACGGGAGGGTTATAAGGAAGTACATTCTGAGAAAAATGGCCGAAAAATTCCTCCCGGAGGAGATAGCGTGGAGAGACAAGAAGGCGATTCAGTACTCAACGGGAATTGCGAAGATTCTGAAGAAGTGTCTGTGAACTGCTTTGATGGCTCCTCTTTCTGCGGAAAATGCTGCTATGAGACGGAGATGCCGCTAACAGAGGAAGACATTGCCAGAATAGAGGCTTTGGGCTATTCACGGAGCGATTTCACGGTGAGGGATGGGAGTATCGTAAGGCTTAGAAACGTAAACGGAAAATGCTTTTTCCTCGATTCCGAAAACAGGTGCAAAATCTACCAGTACCGCCCTAAAGGTTGCAGAATCTATCCTGCGGTTTTTGATGGGAAAGATGTCATCGCTGACCGCTTCTGCCCAAAATGGCGAGAGGTTGAGGTGGAAAATGTCAGAAGAAGTCTTCTTCAGCTGATTGAGAAAATTTACGGAAAGGAATTTTTTGAAAAGAAACAAACATAAAGCCAAAGTCAAAGGTTTGACATGTTCTTCACAGACTGGGAGGGGCCGTGGATACTCACGGACTTTGCTCTTGAACTATGCATGGCAGTGTTCAACAATGCAAGATTTTTCAGCAACCTCAGCGAGTATGACGACTATCTGGCATACGAGGTGAGGAGAGAAGGTTATGAAGCTGGATACACTCTTAAGCTTCTCACACCTTTTCTTGCAGCAGCAGGGGTTAAGAACAAAGATGTTGAGAAGATTGCAGAGCTCTCGGCAAGATTTGTGCCAGATGCTGAGAAGGCTATGGCCATGCTGCAAGAAAAATGGACACCTGTTGTTATCTCTACCTCCTACACAGGTTATTTGAAAAAACGGCTTCAATGATTGGAGTTAAAGGAGAGCTGCATGGCACTGAGGTGGACTTTGACAGCTTAGTCATTTCGGAAGGGCTAAGGGAGGAGCTTCTGAGCATGGTTGACGTTATAGCCTCGCTGAGTGGTGCAGAGCTTTTCAGAAAGCTCGACGAGCTTTTTTCCCGCGATGAAATTCAAAAAATTGTCGAGTCAGTGAAAGCAGTCGGTGCAGGGGAGAAAGCGAAAGTTGTGAAGAATTACTGTGAGTCTAAAGGGATAGACTTTCCTGTCGTCGTTGGAGACAGCATATCAGATTACAAAATGTTCGAAGCCGCAAGAGATGCTGGGGGAGTGGCCATAGCTTCAACGGCAATGAGTACGCGCTGAAGCATGCTGATGTTGCGATAATCAGTCCCACTGCCATGAGCGAGGCGAGGGTGATAGAACTTTTCATGGAAAGGAAGGAGAGGGCATTTGATGCGCTCTCCTCAATCAGCATCCCTGAAACCGAAATATATATAATGGAAAACTCTGATTTTGGCGAAGTTCTTGAAAAATCGAAAAGGATGAGGGTCAGGCTTAGGGGCCTGGCTGGGGAACTCGGGTAGGTGGTGTGATGAAAGCTGTCGGTATTCTCGGTTCACCGAGAAAGTACGGAAACGCATCCAAGATGCTCGACGCTGCGCTGAAGGAACTCGAAAACAGGGGATTTGAGGTTGAGAAGGTCCACCTGTCATCTAAAAAGATTAACTACTGCATTGGGTGCGGCACATGCCTGGCAAAGGGGAAATGTGTTCAGCGAGATGACATGGACGAGTTGAAGAAGCTTGTTGAGGAGAGCGATGCAGTAATTCTTGCTTCTCCAGTCTATTATCTCAACGTTACAGCACAGATGAAGACCTTTATTGACAGAATGCTCCCATACGGCCACAGGCCGACACTAAAAGGAAAGTACGGGGGGAGCATAGTTGTCTATGCCGGAGTGGGGAAACCCGAAGAGGTTGCGAGCTATCTGAACAGAGTGCTCAAGGCGTGGGGGATAGTGCCTGTTGGTTTCGCAGTAGGCTTTGGTGTTATTCCGGGAGAAGTGGGGGAAGGGGATGTGAAGAAAGCTTCCCAGCTTGGTGCTAAAATTGCTGAGGCCATTGAAGGAAAATACAGAATGGAGCCCACGGATGAGGACATGGAGCTTCAAAAGCAGCTACTGACTCTGATAAAGAACTACGGAAACCTGATGAAAGCGGACTACGAATTCTGGAAGGAAAAAGGATTTATTTAACTCTTATTTTGTTCCCCTCAAACCTCACAACTTCCCCTAAGAAGGAGTTTATCACGTACGCGTTACTTCTTTGGTGCATTGTTATCTCGCTCGTTGTGTACTCCGTTCTTCCTCTGGCCATCGCTGCGAACGGCATTACTTGGTCAGCCAGGTGAGCATCAAAAGCTGCATCTGACATCAGCTCTCTGTAGAGACTCTCTGCAGCCTCCAGCCCAACGATCTCTGCCCTCTTCCCTTTCTCTCCCAGAGCGCTTCCCCCTTGTATCCGCTCCACAGGACTATTCCGCTCCCAGTTGACAACCCTTTAAGAACTTCAGTTTTTATCTCCGTCTTTATCCCCCTCTCTTCCAGAAATTCTCTTGCTGAGTTTGCCTGCCTCTCCGCAACATGCCCAGGGAGGTTCTGGCAGTGGCTTACACCCCTCACGATCTCGTCAACTTTCTCAAAAATTGTGCCTCTCATCTCGGATGGCTTTACCGTCAGCCTCACCATACCTCCACCTTTGGGATAGTAACCCCTCTTCAGGACCTCAAACTCGCACTCAGCACCCATCTCTCTCAACGCCCTCAGAGTGACGTTTTGAAGTAGTCAACCGGCGGAGCCCAGGCAACATCAGTACCGCCTGTGACAGTGATAGTGCTGTCTCTGTCAGCAAACAAAAGCGGGAGAAGCACGGTCTGGAAGATGAGCGTGACACTTCCCGCTGTCCCTATGTCAATTCTGAAATTGCCACCCCTGACTTTTCCTGGCCTGAAAATGATTTCTGTAGAGCCAAGCCGCAGCCCCTCAACTTCAGCATTGCTGATCATCTTCGCTGCCTCAATCCCCTTGAGATGCTGAGCCGCAAGTCCGGGTTTGGGGCGGTTGGCTCTGATGTTTTCAATTCTGACAGCCTTTCCCGTCACACACGAAAGTGCAACGGCAGTTCTCAGTATTTGCCCTCCTCCTTCCCCGAAACTCCCATCTATCTCGATCACAAAGTTAGTTTGAAGGGTGGCAAAAAAGGTTATTCTTCCTCCTCCCGCTCCTCCCTGTATGCCACATACTGTGTAATTATTCCAGTCAGCACGAGTGTGAACCAGAGCAGGTCAAAGTAAGCGTTTGCAAAAATCACATCGAAAGTGCCTTTGGGGTCGTTGAGAACATCGTAAATGTGCACGCTACCTATCCCCATGTACACGGCAAGGGCGATTGCCGAGGCACCGAAGACGGAGGTGATCAGCACGGTTAACGGCTTCTCTACAAAGAGGTTTATCAACGCGAAGAGTACGGCAAGCACAAAGGCGTAAATCTGGTATCCAGGGAGAAGATAAATGCCGGCGAAGTAGCCAAATGCCTGTTACGATAAGCCCAAGCTCATCGATAAGAGCGAAAAGCACAGCCCCCACAATGGCTGATGCGATGATCACTACGAGGGCATTTTCGTAGTAGTTCATGGTGATGTAGATGCCCACAAGCTGGCCGATAAGGAACCCTATTACTGCAGAGTAAACTCTGAAGATTTTGTATCCGACAAAGCAGAGTATCAGTCCGATTATAACAAGTGATGCCAGAACGGCAGCCTGACTGGTGAGAAGTTCAGCAATTTCCAATGGCTGCATGTTACCAGTAGTTACCATAGTTTATAAAAATTTGGCAAATTCGCACCTACACTTTCCCTCTCGATTCTCCATGTATAATTGCGGATGCTACCAAATGGGCTATTCTAACTGGTTCAGGCATGTTTCCTTTAATCAGGCTTGCTTCAACAAGCCTTTCAGCTTCATCCAGGCCAAGCCCGGCAGTTTGAATGTTAAGATTTCCAATTCTGTAAATTTCCCCTGCCCTTTCCACTATGCTCTTTCTCAGCTCATAATTTTCGAGATTCTTCATTGCGGAATCGAACTCTTCCATATCAGGCTTTCTGCGCATTACAACAACAACGGGAATTCCGGTTTCGCTGTAAACTCGCTGAATGTCAACGAGGTTGAACCCCCAAACGTTATGCCGGGCAGGAAAATGCACTTAATCTGCTCCCTGAACTTCGACCTTTTCACCATACCGATCAGCTTGTCCGTAGCGTCAAGCCCGTCAATCTCTATTTCGGTGTAAAGAAACCCCTCCACGTAACCGTCACAGGTAACACAGCCCACCATGCAGCATTTTTTTTCGTTGAAGCTGTCGTCTACTCCCAGGAACCTCCACTTTTTCATAAAGCTTATTGGCAACGTGCATTATTAACCCTATGGATGATCTCGTTAAGTTCATTCACGAAGTGGGCTCGCTTAAACTAACTCCAAGGTCGGGCTGGCTTAAGCTCGGCATCAAGCTTCCCGAAAGCGTTGCAGAACACAGCTTCAGAACGGCCATTATTGCATTCATCCTCGCTTTAAAAAGTGGTGAAAGTTTGGAGAGAGCATGCAAGGCTGCAACTGCCGCCCTCTTCCACGACCTGCATGAGGCAAGAACAACTGATTTGCACAAAGTAGCTAAGCGATACGCGAGTTGCGACGAAGAGAGGGCAAGGGAAGACCAGCTTTCCTGGTTGGATGTTAAGCCAGACTTTTCGGATGTCGAAATTTACGTAAGTGACGCGGACAAGCTTGAGCTTGCCTTTCAGGCTGTGGAGTACTCGAAGCAGGTAGATTATGCAATAAGATTTGCTGAAAACGTTGAACTTAAAACTAATGCTGCGAGAGAGATTTACAGAATGCTCATGGAGAGGAAAAATCCGGTATGGTGGAAATGAAATTTCTGACAGACAGAATGCTCGGAAGACTGAGAGGTGGTTGAGAATCTCAGGCTACGACACTTTGAGCATTTCTGAGCTTAAGTTTGAGGGGGATGAGGACGACTTCATGCTGAAGAACTTCAGGGACAGGATTCTGCTCACCAAGGACAAGGAGCTTTACAGAAAAAGCATAATGGAGGGCAGAAAGGTGATTCTGATAAGGTCTGACACAATAGAGGGGCAGATGAGAGAGCTAATGGAGAGAGGTGTAAAGTTTCGGATAGTGATGGACAGGTGCAGCCTCTGCAACACTCCACTCAGGAAGCCAAGCAGAGAGGAGGCAATGGAGGTCATTGAGCGGGAAAAGCTGTCCGAAGACATGCTGGAAATGGGCCTGTGGTACTGCGAGAAGTGCAAAAAGCTCTACTGGATGGGAGGACACTGGAAAAACATGACGAGATTCTTAAGAAAATTAGAAAAGTGATTACCTCCCTTCCTCTCCTTGGATTTTGGCCTAAGCCTTTGTAGCCGCATTTCCTGCAAACCTTGGCCTTCATGGGATTCCTTGCGTTACATCTCATGCAAATTTTCACATTGAACAGCCTTGCCTCTGCCTCCGGGAATCGTGCCATGTTTCATGCAGCTTTCAGCGTTATTTAAACTTTATTGGAGAAAGGTTTATGAGCAGAAAAAATCACGATATATATGTATCTTCTCAAAGTAAAGGTGGATCAGCATCGATGCTCACTTGCAGTTGCAACCAAAAGATGCCCGGTAAGGGCGGAGATAATTTCATACATCCTTCTTAACGATGAGGATGCCCTTTTTCTGGTTAAAACGGCTGACGCTGAAAATGTAACAGATTACATCAAGGAAGTTGAGAGGCATCCGAACACGAAGTTTGTTCAGGTCCTTGAGAAAACCCCTATAGAGGCAAGCTTCATCGCTGTTGTGAGCGACACGACAGGTATTAAGGCCTTTGAGAGCTCTTACTGCTTTATAAAACCTCCAATAATTGTTGAAGGAGGGAGCAAGATTTACGAAATCATCGTTCCGAGCACGAGCTACCTTCCGAAGGCATACGCCAACCTGAACAAGGTTGGAAACTGGAAGGTGATTGAAATAAAAAGCATTGGGGAGAGAAGGGCAGGACTGACCGAAGCACAGAGGAGGGCATTAAAAGTCGCCTACGACCTCGGATACTTCTCCGAGAAAAGAGATGTGACCATTAACGATATCGCCATGGCTCTGGGTGTTGCGAAGAGCACTGCGCACAAGCACCTTAAAGTTGCGATTTCAAAGCTCGTAGAGCGCTACATTCAGGAAAAGGAGCTCGAAAAATCGATGGAGCTTTTTTAAATTATAATCACTTGATTATGGGTTGGTGGATATGTCCGTGAATTTCCTGTGATATTTGCGGTTAAATTTCTGTATATGTTCATCTCATCAACACTACATGTACGCCAAAACAGTGATGGTAGATTATTACAATTATACCTCATGGCAGAGGAAGTAATTGAGAAAATGGTTAAGGAAGCCATGGCCGCCCAGTGGCGGATGTGAACGTGATTAAGGAGAAGAGAGGCAAAGAATTCGTCATTGATGACGTCAAACCATACGTGGATGCAGTAAACCAGATGAAGGCTGTTGGAAATCAGAGCAAGGCAGTTATAAGGCTGCACGTTGATTCGGTCAACGCTCACTACGAGATTCTTAGGAGCCTGACGAAGACGGTCAGGCCAGAAGACGACCCCTTTGTGGAGCACTACCAGACTCCTGCAATTCTTGAAATCCTTTACGAGGAGGATGAAAGCTTCAGAAAGAGTGTTGAGAAGTTCATTGAGGGGATTGAGAAGGCAGAGGCATTGATTGGTCTTGAGGTTGTTAGGAGATATGGTGGATTTTACGGTCCAACGTGTGTCGTTGACTTCGCTTTGATTCCGGGAAGCACGAGCAACATCGTGAACAGAATTTTGAAGACTGTTGACATACCAAAGGAGCATGCTCAGGCAATTCTCGCATCGAAGTCTTGGGGAATGAACACCTCATACGGGTTCGGAGAGGTGTTTGCGAAGGAGATTGAGAATGGCGCAACGCTGAGCGATGCGATAAAGAAGGAAATTGAGATGATAAAGCTCGTTTACGACCAGCCAACTGAGGCTCAGCCAAGCTGATGGATGAGCACGGGGCACCAGAGCTTCGACGTGAGGAAGTACATGTCGGAGTACAAGAACAGGATGAAGGGAGCGGTGAAGGAGGCAATGGATGATGGAGTGCACTACGGCAACATTGTGACAGTTCCAGCATACTGTGTTGGCGACGCAGCCCACCACATCGCTCAGTCAACCTTCAACATGTGTAAGGATGATGTGGTAATGGCAGTGATTGAGGCTACAAGTGCCGTTATGGATACAACGCTGAATGCAAATCTCGACAAGTTCAAGAACGAGTATCAGCCTCTCAGCGTTGCAACAGGTGCAGGAGCAGTTGCTGTTGAATACATCCTTGAGCTTGATGGCTTCAATGCTCCGATGATTGTCGATTTGCTGACGAAGAGGTTCCACAACTACGTCCAGCTCTATCCGACGAGAGGTGGTGCAGCGGAGTTGCACAACCACGACTTCATGGACATGATTTACAGGGGCTGGAAGTACCTCGACAAGGCGAGGAGGGACAGGAATGGTGTTCAGACCAAGCTCGTTCCGAAGGTTGCTGGCTTTGAGGTCAACCTCGACCCGATACACGAGAACGAGGTGCTGATGAACCCGCAGCGCTATGCCTATCCGGGATGCGCAATCAGCGTGAGGTTCTCTGCCCTCATGAGGCTTGCCGACTATCCGTGTCTTCTGACGAGCGAGCCGGTAACTGCGACAATGATGACCAACATCATTGCACTTCACAAGGAAAGCCCGGCCTCACCGGCAAGGGTCTGTAAGGACTGTGCCACCGCAGCGCTTGTCGACTTCAGACATGCGTACTGCCAGTGGAAAGAGGCTGTTTAATTTTCCTTTTTTATTTTTAGGTGGTCAAAATGAAGTGCTACATTTGCAAGGAGCAGGGTAAGGACACCGATGCTGTTGCCATCTGCATTGTATGTGGTATGGGCGTCTGCATGGAGCACCTTGTAAGAGAAGAGGTTCCGCTCTGGAAGGGGGACTACCCATTCCCTGCAAGGAAGATGAAGAAAACCGTGCCGAGAATTCTGTGCGTTATCTGCCATGAAGCATACCAGGAGGAGTGAGTATGACTCTCGCTAAGCGCTTTACTGCGGAGGTTGTTGGAACCTTTATACTCGTTTTCTTTGGTCCCGGTGCGGCTGTGATCACTTTGATGATCGCAAACGGAGCGGAGAAGCCTAATGAGTTTAACATTGGCATTGGAGCCCTCGGAGGTCTGGGGGACTGGCTTGCAGTGGGTATGGCCTTCGCTCTGGCAATTGCAGCCGTCATATACTCTCTTGGCAGGATCAGCGGTGCCCACATCAATCCAGCAGTAACAATAGCTCTGTGGAGCATCGGGAGGTTTCCAGGAAGGGAAGTGGTGCCTTACATAGTGGCCCAGTTCATCGGTGCTGCTCTTGGCAGCTTGCTTTTCCTTGCCTGCGTTGGACCTGCGGCAGCAACAGTTGGAGGATTGGGAGCGACAGCACCATTTCCGGGGATAGCTACGGACAGGCGATTCTGACTGAGGCCATCGGCACATTCCTGCTGATGCTGGTAATAATGGGGGTTGCAGTTGACGAGCGTGCCCCTCCAGGATTTGCGGGACTTGTGATTGGTCTAACGGTTGGAGGAATAATCGTAACCATAGGCAATATCACGGGCTCATCGCTAAACCCCGCCAGAACATTCGGGCCCTACCTCGGAGACTCGCTGATGGGAATTAACTTGTGGCAGTACTTCCCCATCTACGTCATTGGGCCGATTGTTGGCGCAATCGCTGCAGCATGGCTTTACAACTATCTGGCCAAAGAGTAACCCTATTTTTTTATCAGCAAGTCCATAAGCTTCAATCCGTCCACAAATCCTAATTTTCCCTTTCTGCAGCTTTTTTCAGTGAAGCTTTTTACATCATCCCTGCCTTTACCAACAAAGGCGAAGGTACGGGCTCAGCAACGTGTGTTTTAACCCTGACTGGAGTGGGGTGGTCGGGGAGAAGCAAAATTCTCGTTTCTTCGAGGTCAATCCTGTCAAGCAGCTTTCCCACGATTTTGCTGTCGTAAAGCTCAATCGCTTTAACTTTGAGCTCAGCATCACCCTCATGACTCACCTCGTCAATGCCCTCAGTGTGGAGAACCACAAAATCATGCTCCTCCAGTGCCTTTACAGCCCCTCTGACAAGTCCTCTGTAGTTGGTGTCGATGTAGCCCGTAATTCCTTCAACCTGCACGACGTTCATGCCCATGCCCTTTGCTATGCCCTCCAGAAGATCAACTTCCGTAATCATCGCTCCCTTAACACCAAATCTTCGCTCGAAGTTCGGGAATGAGGGTAGCTTCCCCCCTCCCCACGGCCATATCATGTTCGCTTTCTCCGTGATGTCAGGCAGTATGTCAGCTGACCAGCTCATCAGCTCCCTCAGCAGGTCAGCAAGCTCTCCTCCTGAGGGCATGTACTTCTCAATTTCTTTGCCGGTGATGTCGTGCGGGGGGAAGGTTTTCACGTCATCGCTGAAATTCCTGTTTACAACCAGCAGGTTTCTGTAGCTTTTGCCAGCGTAGAACTTTACAAAATCGTAGGGCTTTGCTCTGTTAAGCTCTTCAATTACCCTCCTCGCTTCTTCATCGCTGATCCTTCCACCTGAGTAGTCTGCCATTACACCATTCTCAACCTTAACGAGGTTGCAGCGAAAGACAAGCTCCCCCTTAACTCCCCTGGCTAAAGCTCAATGGGCCCCCTCCCTGTGTAGTATTTCCTCACGTCAACTCCCAGAATGGTGAGGTTTGCAACGTCACTTCCCGGTTCAAAGCCGTCAGGAACTGTTTTGCCATCCCGCATGACCCCTCGCTGGCAATGAAGTCCATGTTCTCCGTCTCCGCAACCTCAAGCGGTGTTCTGCTGTCAAGCTCCTCGACTTCCCAGTCTGCCATTCCATCTGGAATCAGCAGGAGATACTTCATAGCAACTCTCCCGTGTTGAACAAGGCTGATAAATCAATTTCGAAGGCAGAGACAGGCATTGTCAGCTCAAAGGACTCAAGAACCTCTGGATGCACTTCTCCGAAAACTCCTACAGCTCTACCATTAACAGAAATCTCTCCCCTCCTGCCGTCGATGAAAGCCTCATCTCCCGACTCTCTAACCTCCCATGGCAAATCAAGCTCTCTCATCACAGCCTGAACGTAGCTTCTGATTTCAGAGAAGTTTGCTCTTGAATGGGTTATGCACGCAGCTAAGTGAAGCCTGTTCTTTAAGTTTACAACAACATCCCCAACTTCAAACACCATCTGTGGCATTTCGTGGTGCTTGTTGTAGGATAGAAGCTCAAGAAGCTTTGGCAGCAGTGATGTTCGCAGAATTGTGTGCTCCGTCGTGAGAGGGTGCATTACTGGCACATAATCCTTCCAGGGCTCACCTTTCCTCCTCATTTTTTCATACATAACAGCCTCATTTGTTAAGGTGAAGGTTATAACCTCTGTAAAGCCGAGTCCGGTCATTATCTCCTTTGCCAGACCTCTGATGTCATTCCAGGGGTGAGTTCTGCCGAAGGTGAGCGTCGGAGGGATTTCGGGGGATATGTTTTCGTAGCCATAACCGATGGCAACATCCTCTATAACATCCCACTCATGCATTATGTCTGCCCTGTAAGGCGGGATTCCAACTCTCAACTTTGTTCCAGAAACTTCACAGGAAAATCGCATTTTTTCGAGGGCATCCCTTATTTCCTCTGGTGATAAATTCAAGCCGAGGAGGGAATTAACTTCTTCAATTTCGACATCCATGAACCTGACGTCCAGATTGGGTGTGATTTCCGTGTGGCCGGGATAGACAACCTCAACGCTCTCCACTCTGCCCCCTCTGTCTGCAAGCATGCAGGCAAGAATTGCTATGGCTCTGTCAACGTTCTCATCGAAGCCCGTGACGTCGATGAAGAGGTCAGTTGTTTTTTCAGTTACTCTGGTCTTTTCGGCGTTTATTACGGGTGGGAAGGAGATGACTTCATTCTTAGAGTCAACAATCATTGGATAGCGGTCTTTCCCTTCAAGAATGAAGGAGTAGGCCTTGCCCTTAGGATGCTCTTTCAGAATTTCTGCAACCGTCATCTCCCTATCAAAGTCTAGGGGGACAAAGGAGAAATTGGCGTCAACAGCCTTGTAGCGGAGAGGGAAGTAAACCTTGCTCAAGTCATGCACACCAATTGCCATCTTCCTTCTGTTCCTCCCTATTGTCCAGTGAAGGTCTTCCTGAACCTCCATCAGGCTTCTTATTACCTCGTCAGTCATTTGTATTCCTCTGACAACGCATCCGACAATTCTCGGTCTGACAGAGAGAACGCTTTCCTCAACGTTAATCCTCCAGTCCCCCTTTACTGCGGAGTAGCTTTTCAGCCCCTTCTCAATGCCAAGAAAACCTCTTAAGGCTCTTGCAACCCCCTCAACGCTGTACAAATCGGGACGGTTGGGGAAGAACTCAACATCAACATGATCGTCTTCAACTCTCTCAATGTCGCATCCAAGCATGGGAAGGCGTTTGAGTATTGTTTCCCTGTCTACCCCCACAAGTCTTTCGAGCTCATCCCAGTAAAGCGTGACAACTGGCATTGGACTTTGCTTGGAGGGAGGGTTAAAATTTTTTAGGTTGAGGTTGGAGTGAGCTTGAGCATCTGCTAAGACTTCTTTCTTTACTCCTAGTTTTAGTTTAAAATTTAAACTAAAAGTTTAAATATCGGTTAATTTTTCAACACAACATGGACTACTACTCTCTGCTTTCAGCGGGTATAGCAGCACTGGAGGAATACATAGCTCTGCACGTCCTGACGTGTTTGGTACCGGCCTTTCTTATTGCGGGCGCACTCATGTCGATGATAAACAAGGCTGTTTTAATCAGCTACCTCGGAGCTGCAACTTCAAAGCTCAAATCGTTTCCCCTAGCTATAATCTCATCTTTCTTTCTCGCTGTTTGCTCTTGCACGGTCATACCAATCGCCTCTGGAATTTACAAGAGGACAAACACCACCGCACCTGCCATGATAATACTCTGGGTAGCTCCTGCAACCAACATTCTCGCTGTGACATACACTGGTGCAGTGCTGGGCCTCGAAATTGCCCTTGCGAGAATCGTCGCTGCAGTGTCCATGGCCTTTGTTGTGGGGTTGGTTCTATTCTACATCTTCGACAGGAAAATAGCTTCGCAGCACGATTCAGCAGTGCAGTACGCTGGAAAGCTGGTCGAAAACAATGCTTTAGTTCTCTTCACCCTTCTTGTAGCTGCATTGCTTCTGCCAAACTACTTGGGCGTTGGAAAGCCCTACCTTTTCAAGGTTGGGGTTTTCGGTGTGCTGATGCTAATAACAGCAGTTTACGCGCTGAAGAACTTCAGTAAGGAGGACTTGAAGTACTGGATGCTCGAAACGTGGTTTTTCGTCAAGCAGATAATCCCTCTCCTGCTTGTCGGAGTTTTTATTGTGGGAGTCGTCGGGGAAATTCTGAGAACCACCGACGTTGTGGAGGTTTACCTTGGAGGAGAGGGCGTGGGTCAGAGCTTCTTGGCCGCGTTGATTGGCGCGCTAAGCTACTTTGCCACCATGACAGAGGCCCCCTTCGTTGATACACTCATGAAACTTGGAATGGGTAATGGTCCTGCCTTGGCACTGCTTTTGGCCGGTCCCGGGCTGAGTTTGCCGAACATGCTGGCAATTGGAAAGCTTTTTGGTTTAAAAAGAGCGGGAGCGTATATAGCTACCGTAGTTGTGCTCTCGACTCTCGCTGGAGTTGTTTACGGGGAGGTGATAGTGTGAAGATAAAGGTGATTGGACCCGGTTGCGCGAGATGCAAGGCAACCTTTGATGTGGTGAAAAAGGTTGTTGAAAAAGAAGGGCTTGATGTGGAGCTTGAGTACGTGACGGATATGAACGAAGCAATCGAGCTTGGTGTTGTTGCCACACCTGCAGTATGGTTGATGGAAAAGTCGTGATTCAGGGCAAGATACCGAAGGAAAGCGAAATCTTGAGCATTATCAAGAAATAATTTTTTATTTTTTATACTAAAGCCTTGGCTACATACTTATCTATCAACTCCTTAAGCGTTTTTCTGGTGAAGGGCTTCTCAACAACCTCCAGAGCTCCGTTTTCGAGCATTTCCTTACCTCTGCTCCTTGCAAATGCTGTCAAACCAACAATTTTGGCGTTTGGATCGATTTTCAGTATCTCCTTCGTTGCCTCAACACCGTCCATTTTGGGCATTTGAACATCCATCAGAACGAGGTCGGGCTTGAAAGCTTTGTAAGCGATAACAGCCTCTTCACCGTTGGACGCTTCAAGTACGTCATAATCTTTGAGCATAATCTTTACAATTTCTCTAATGCTGTCATCGTCATCAACGATCAGCAGCTTGGCTCCCATCATTATTACAATAGTCATTTACACGTTAAAAACCTTTCTTGCAATTTTGAAATTAAGCCAGATTCTTTCACGCTTTAATTTTCAGTACACTTCCCGCTTTCATCTCATTCTCAAGCACTTCCTTGCCTCTCAGATAAACTTTATCTGGAAAGATTGCCTCAAACCCCTCAAAGGGTGTCCAGCCGCACTTTGAGTGCAACCTTTCAGCCTTAACTTCGCTAACTTTCTTCAGGTCAAATACTGCAAGATTGGCGAAGTTTCCGACCTCAATCCCCCCATATCCTTTAAAACCGAAAATTCTTGCAGGATTTGAAGCAATTTTCTCGACGAGAGTTTGGAAGGAGATGTAACCTTTTGAGGCGAGGTTTACGAAGAGCGGATACATGGTCTCCACTCCTGGAAATCCGGAAGCACCCGATTCCTTGTCCTCCAGAGTGTGTGGAGCATGGTCAGAAGCTAAAACATCTATCCGGTGGAAGTTTCTAAAGAGCCACTCCACATCCTCTTTTTCCCTCAAGGGTGGATTTACGTTTACCAAATTCCCGAGCCTCCCGTAGTCATCAACGCTGAGAAGCATGTGGTGTGGTGTCACCTCATACGTGGACTCGCTGTTCAGTATCTCCTTGGCAGAATCCTTGGTGGAGATGTGGCAGAAGTGAAACCTGCCCAACTCGATGAGTCTTTCAACGGCAAGGACCTCAGCCTCTCTCCTTCTGAAAACGAAGTTGGGTGAGCCTTTGGCAACATATGCTGGATCTTCTGCGTGTATTGTGAAAACGACACCCTCGAACCTTTTGTAAACTCTACCAAGAGTCTCGTAGTCAATCTGCAAATCCTCGCTGTCGTGCTGAATAAAAACCTCTCCTACGGCGGGGATAAAGTACCTCTCAGAAATTCTTCTCATTATGTCCCCAATTCTCTCCTGATTTGAGTTCGTGAGGGCAAGGTTCAGGGCGTAATCAACGTATGCAGATTTCTCGGCCTTCTCCATCCTCTGGAAGTAGGTTTTTCATCATCAACAGGGGGCCTGGTGTTGGGCTGGTCGACAACAAGGCAAATTCCACCGTGAAGGGCTGACAATGTGCCTGTTTCGATGGTCTCCTTTCTCTTCTCCGCAAAATCTCTGAGATGAACGTGAACATCTATGCCAGCAGGAAGTATGATTCCCTTCACTTCTTTCCCTTCGACAAGCTTTCCGATTCTCTTTATCCTGCCGTTCTCGACCTCTATTCCAGCTTCTACAAATTCTCCCCTGTAGAATATTTTACCTCTTATCATCCAGCAGCTCCTCAAACTGCCTGACGGCTTTCTTTACCTTTTCCTTATCCTTTCCGGAGAATTTAACCATAACGTAGCCCGGCTTTGGGTAGGAGCCTATTTCAACATCCGGGTTGTCTTTGACAACTTTATTCAGCTTATCCACAATTTTTACTTCAAACCCATCAACCTTAACGATCTCCTCGAAGTAGTCCCCCTTTTCAAACCTCTCCAGAATTTTTTCAAACGTGTTCTCCATCTCAGCTGGCACACCCGGCATAACTGCGACGTTCTCCACTATGAAGGCCGGTGCAGCTCCAACGTCATTCCACACAATCTCGCTCCCCTCAGGAACTGATGAGATCTTCCTTACAGCCTCCTCGTTTCCGCTAAGCTTGCTCAACCACTCGTAAACCTCTTTGTTTATCACCAGCTTTCTGTTGAAGGCCCTGGCAATCCCCTCAGCAGTCACATCGTCATGCGTCGCGCCAAGCCCTCCGGTAACCAAAACGAAGTCCGCTTCCTCTGAGGCCTTTCTAACCTCTTCCGCAATAACGTCTACATCGTCGGGAATGGTTACTATCTTCTTGACTTTGTGGCCTGCTTTGGTGAGCTTCTTGGCCATGTAGCTGCGTTGGAGTTGGTAATGTCACCACTCAAAATTTCGTTGCCCACAGAGATTATGATGAACTCCATGCTACAAGTTGATTTTAAAATTTAAAATGTTATTGAAATAGTCTCCTGTAGAGCCTGCCCTGCAGACCGTGGAATGCAGCGAACCCCTCAGCAAGGCGCTGGTCAATGGCTTCTGTATCAAAGGAGACGAGCTCTTCCGAGTAAAGGGCGTAGGGTGAGTGCCTTGCTACAACAGATAAGGAGCCCTTGTAAAGTTTCACTTTTACCCATCCCGTTACCCTCTCCTGAGTTTTGTCTATGAAGGCGTTTAGAGCATCGAAAAGCGGGTCGTTGACCAAGCCGTAGTAGACGAGTTCGGCCCACTCCTCCTCCACAAACCTCTTGAACTTCAGCTCCCTCCTGCTGAGGACGAGGTTTTCAAGGTCTCTATGGGCTGTTATGAGAATTGTGGCAGCAGGATGCTCGTAGTTCTCCCTGGCTTTCAGGCGAGAACTCTGTCCTCTATCATGTCAGTCCTGCCAACCCCGTGCTTTCCACCAATCTCGTTAAGAGTCTTTATCAGCTCGAATCCATCCATTCTCTCTTCATTCAGCGCTACAGGCACACCCTTTTCGAAATCAATCTTTACGATTTCTGGTTTATCTGGTGCTTTTTCTGGGCTTGAAGTCCACTCGTAGATTTCCTCAGGTGGAACGAAAGATGGATCTTCAAGTTTTCCCCCCTCGATACTCCTGCTCCAGAGGTTCTCGTCGATGCTGTATGGCTTCTCTTTTGTCGCTGGCACTTCAATACCGTGCTGCCTTGCATACTCAATTTCCCACTCTCTCGTTAGGTTTAGGTCCCTAACAGGGGCGATAACCTTAAAGCCATACTGCCTGAAGATGTTCTCGAATCTGAGCTGATCGTTTCCCTTTCCTGTGCAGCCGTGTGCTATGGCATCAGCATTTTCCTTTTTTGCCACCTCTACAACCTTTTCAGCTATCAAAGGCCTTGCAATAGCCGTTCCAAGCACATAGCCCTCATAATTGCCATTGGCCTTGATCAGCATGAAAAGGGAATTGACGAACTCCTTCTTAGCGTCAATCGTGTAGTGCTTGTCCGCATACTTCCTTCCTCTCTCCTCTGCTTGCTTAACATCAGCTTCAGGCTGCCCTATATCAACAGTGACCGTGATAACCTCATCGAAACCATACTTTTCCTTAAGCAGAGGAATGCAGACTGTCGTGTCAAGTCCACCGGAATATGACAGTACGACCTTCATAGCATTCCGTCATACGGGAAGGTTTAAATCTTTTGAGATTAAACAAAGGTTAAAAACACTCGAAGATTTCTGAAGTTATGCTTCTGAGCATTGTTGGCACCTCAGACAGTGGAAAGACCACGTTAATAACCAGAATGATGCCGATTCTCAGAGAGAAAGGTTTGAGGGTTGCTGTAGTGAAAAGACACGCACACGGTGATTTCGAAATCGATAAGGAGGGAAAGGACTCATGGAAGATTTACAACAGCGGGGCAGACGTGTTGATAGCTTCTCCTGTAAAGCTCGCTTTCATCAGAAGGGTGAGTGAGGAGGAGGGGAACGACCTGGACTGGATTTATGAAAGGTATCTTGGAGATTACGACCTCGTCATCACCGAGGGCTTCAGCAAGGCAGGAAAGGACAGGATTGTTGTGGTTAAAAGTCCAGAGGAGGTTGAGCACTTCAGACAGGGCAGAATTCTTGCCGTTGTCTGCGATGAGAGAGTTGAGGGATACACGTGGTTCAGGAGGGATGATGTGGAGAAGATTGCAGAATTCATTCTCTCGATGCTGCGTTGATTGGTTCAGATGGTTTTCGGAGAGATAGGGCGTTAATGGGCTTTCTGGGGTTTGGGTTAATCCCCTACCATTTAATCTAGGTTGAAGCTAACGATCTTTTGCTTCTCAAACATCCCACTTAGTGGTTAGCATATTAGCAGCGGTGTTTTTGGTGCTGGGAATTAGAAGGCTCAGGGCAGGGGGCTGAAAAGATTTTAAATTTTTTATTCCCATTAATTACATGCTTGAGGGAATTTTCGTCCCCCACATTACACCATTTAAGGAAGACGAGAGCCTTGATGTGGAAGCCCTCAGAGAACTGGTTGTTTATTTCAATGAATCAGGACTTGACGGGCTGGTCACTCTGGGAAGCAACGGTGAGTTCCCGTACTTGAATTTTGAGGAGAAGCTGAGGGTTATTGAGGTTGTGAGAGAAGCTTCCAGATTGCCTGTAATTGCTGGCACGACTGAAAACTCGACAGTAGAGGTGATAAGGCTTTCAAGAAAGGCTGTGGACATTGGAGTTGATGCTCTGATTATCGCCCCTCCCTTTTACTTCAAACCATCCAGTGAGGAGATTTTTAAGCATTATTCTATCATAGCGGAAAAAGTTGATTCGCCAATCTTGCTTTACAACGTCCCGAAGTTTACGGGTGTGGATATTGATTTAGGAGTTATTGAGGGGCTTGCCGACGAGCACTCAAACATTGCTGGGATAAAGGACTCAGGCGGGTCAATAGGAAGGATTACGGAAACGGTGAGGAGAGTAGGTGGAAGAATGGCGGTTATGGCAGGAACAGCTGACCTGATGCTACCATCCTTTATCATTGGCGCCAAGGGAGCCATCGTGGCTGTTGCCAACGTAGCACCTCATCTTTGCTCGGAGCTGTACGCATCATGGCAAAAAGGGAATTTAAAGAGGGCTGCAGAGCTTCAAGTCGAGCTGAACCACCTCAACGAGATTGTAGTAAAGAAGTACTACCAGATCAGCGCAATAAAGGCTGCAATGAATATTCTGGGGCTAAAGGCTGGCTACCCCAGAAAACCATCCCTGCCGCTTCCCGATTCTGCTGTTGAGGAAATAAAAGCGGTTTTGAAACAGAAAGGGCTTTTGGAGGTTTAAATGAAGTTGCGAATATGTTTTTTATCGCTAATCGCATTTGCGTGGTTCCCCCAATCCATGTTTCAAACCCGCCTTTGCTGTAATTTTCTGGGCTTGCTGAACTCTGATTTTGTCTGACTGGGATATGGCCTTTCTCTATTCTTCGCTTAGTGGTCTGTAAAAAAAGCGTCGGAGTAGTTATCTGGGAAAGGTAGTTCTGTTGCCGACGCATGGAAAACGTTTGGAATTTTAATTGCGTTCATATTTTACCAGCCTCCACTTTTATTCGATTGACGAAGTCAGAACATTTCTCAAGCAGGTTGCTTTCGGAAATTCTGTAGTACTCGTGGGCTATAAGATTTCTGAGAAATGCTATGCGTTTAAAAAACTTTCAATTCATCATGCTTATGCATTCCATACCGGTTTTTAATATGGTGAAAAGTTAATATTTTTTGCTCTTTAAACTCTTACATGAATGTTACAGTTGACAAAATCGTACGGCTATTCTCACTAATTGTAGTGTTCATGGTTTTTGTCGGGATTCCAGTGATATCTATAATCTACCCACTAATTGAAGTTTTGACATTTTACCCACTCTTAGTTTCTTTAATTTTTTCACTGCTATTTTTCGTATACAAGATTTGGAGATCCGAAAGAAGTTTGGAAACGATACTGAGGCAAATTACTGCGATGTTCATAGTTTTCTGGTTGCTCGCTCAGGTTTCAATGGTTATCGCCATAGAGTTTGATTATCGTGGTGTTGTAGATGAATACTCGCAGCTTTTCAATGAAAATCTTACAGAGCATGATGAGCTAAATTCTTCCTGGGCAGTTACTACAAAATACAGAGGTGTATTCGAGGGAGCCTACGGAAGCAATGAAACTCTACCCAATAGGATTATAACGAGTAATTCAGGATTCTACCTCGGGTTCACACCACTGTTTGCAGCATACTTCTTCTGGTTTGATGGATACGACAAAGTAATTGTACTGCAAAAGAAAGGAAATTGTGGCGAATTTGCTATTGCAATTAAAACCCTTTTGCGAGATGTTACAGGGCTGAAAACCAGAGTTGTACACATGGAAGGATTCGATCACGCCCTTCCAGAAATTTACTGGAATGAAAGCTGGTGGGTTTTTGATGCAATATTTACAACACCCAATCATCCCGTAAAGGCTGAATCTTATGCTGAATACCTCAAAGAGAATAAAAGATATGTTTACGAGAGTCTATACAACCTGAAAGAAGACGAAACTAAAATTTCTATTCTTACTGAGCACGGCTTTAATGCGGTGAATGTAACAATTATGGCGATAGTAGACCCTACCTTAAGCAAGTGGGGTGATAAACCTGCTAAGAATGCAGTCGTGGAAATCTTTGCATCGAAAAACCAGTATGATCCTCTTGTTGAAAGCGGCGAGGCAGACGAAAAAGGAATATACCAAACTGTGCTAAGAAATTATGGAGATTATATTATAGTGGTTAAGTCATCTGATGGTAATTTTGTTGGTATTCTGGAGGTTAATGGCCAGGAGTTGTCGGATGGAGGCAGAATTGTTGTAAGATTACATAAATATGAGTAATATTAAAAAACCAAAATTAAAACCTAGCAAACACCAATCATGATCTGTTTCTTTAGTGTTTTTCAAAAATTTTTCACTCTCTTTTCCTAAAATTGCTTGCTGGATATCAAATTTTTCCTTAGGATAGAAATCATTATCTGGATTCCACCGTAATCTACTATTACTGCTGATAAATAGCCGTCATAGTCCTTGAGATATCTTTTATAAATCTGGGCTTTTTTCGAGGGCAACACCTCCAACACTTGCTGATTTTACCTACAAAACCAGATCTTCGTGAGATTGGTAGAAGACGAACTTCATTCCGGGATTCAACTCCTTCCATACTGTTCTGGCTTGGCGAATACATCTTTGCCTTCTTTGAAGAAGCGATCCATGAACCATTTGGGGATTGGGTAGGTTACACCTTTTATTCCACTCATTCATACCACCTTGGCCTTTACCTTCTCAATAACTTCTTTCAGCAACTCTTTACCCATGGGCTTGGGTATTTCTCTTCCCTCCTTTTTCGCAGCTTCAATCCATAGCTCAATAGCTGTTTTAACCTCCTTCAAAGCTTCTTCCTCAGTCTCCCCAAAGGCAGAACAGCCTGGCAGCTCTGGAACTACTGCTATATACCTCCATCCTCCTCGCTGTAAAATATCTCTATTGTATATCTGTACATATCAATCCTCCTCAAGCAGATTATACTTTTCAATCACTTTTAAAAGTTGCCTCACCTGATAGGGTTTAGCCTTTCCTTTGACATTTTGGAAGTTGAGTATTTCCTGAACTCCCTCTCTGACGTAAACCCTATGGCTGCCTTTTCCACCTCTGAATTTGAATCCGAACAATTCAGCAGCTTTACACAGCTCCTCAAATCGAACATTCTTTGGATTGTTTTTCAACTTCTCGTAGATTTCCAATTTCTTTGTCATGCTGAATTCACAATAAGCTCAAAATCTTTTTCTGGAATCTCTCTCATCGCCTTTCCCTGAATGTGTCCTGTCCACTTCTGCTTGTTTTTGATGAATTTCAGCTTTGGTACGAGGGGACTTAAAGTCAACAGGCTTCTCAAAGATTTTAATGGGTTTAAGTTTGATTCTCAGTGGATATGTTTCGTTTTTGTTTTTTGCAGGGGGTTTGAAGATTCTTGAAGAATCTTTAAAGACTTCCGAAACCACTTCGTAGGCTGCCACTATTCTTGGTGGGATTATTTCATCATCCTTCTTGGTAGACATGACATAAATCAGGCATTTATCTCCTACCTTGACTTTTGCTATTGTGTTGCGGTGCTTTTCCTGAACGCCCCATACATTCTTCTGTTTGATTACTTTCCAGTTCTCTTCTGTCGTAATATCCACACCATTTGGTAGCTTGAATGTATGAATGCCTGGACTGTGTAAATCCATCTTCACCCATTCTGCACCATTCATTCTAATCATCTAATCAGCCTCCAATTCCTTCAAAATCTTAAGAATCTTGGATTTCAGCTCAGGTATATCCTCGACAGCGACTTTCCATACTCTCCTTAAATTAACTCCAAAATAAGCGTGAATCAGAACATCCCTCATTCCCGCAATTTGCCTCCAGGGGATATCCGGATACCTTTCCCGTATGCTATCCGGGACATTCTTAACAGCCTCACCAATAATCTCCAGCCTTCTCAACACAGCATCCTGAATAATCGTGTTCTCGTAAAATTCCTCCTCATCGACATTGCTGATATATTCCTCAATTTTTTCAATGCTTTCGAGGGCATCTTCAAGGAAAAGTCTCGCGTCTCTCTTCAAAGTATCACCACTTGCTCCTTCAGTATTCTCTCCTTAATCCTCGGCTTTATGGTGTCGTACTCAACCAAATCCACTTTCCTGCCCAGAGTTTCTTCAAGTTCGAGCTTCAAGGCTACAAAATCGAGCAAACTTATGTCCTTGTCTATTTCCACGAGTATGTCTATGTCGCTGCCCTCTCTCATTTCCCCTCTGACGGCTGACCCGAAGATTGAGGCTCTTCTCACTCCATATTTTCTCAGTATTGGTATAATCTGGGGTTTGATTTCTGAAACATTCATACATTAATCACCATGTGCTAATCCCTAATCAATATTACGGAACCAGCTTAAATTTTCTTTCAGCAACGGTAACGAGTCTGAACTTTGGTGGGTTGTTTTTTGGCCATGGTGCATAATCGTTTTCCAGCATCCATTTACCAATCTTGCAGCTTCTTAGCTCCGAACATCTACTCCAGAAGGAATTTGAAAGTCGAACTTGACAGCCAGCAGAAACGTCAATCTTCACATCAGAATTTCAAAAGAAAATTATATTTTCTAAAGAAAAACTTTGAAAGAAGATTCTCAGAGACTGTAAACAAGCTTCTGGACTCCCTAAGGACTGGAAAACCTCTGGAAATCCTTATTTTTAGAAAATGAGTGGGCTCGCCCGGATTCGAACCGGGGACCTTCGCCTCGTCAAGGCGACGTCATAACCCCTAGACCACGAGCCCCCAACTCACCCTAAACAGTGTGTCTTATGAATTTTACGGTTGCTCGCGCTTATCCCACATTTTGCGATAAATCCCATAAAAAAGGTATCAACCTGAATTAAGGGAAAGTTTTTTAAACCAATATAACAGTCACTTTCAACATGAGAGAGGTTGAAAAGAATGTATATCTCCCACGAGATAAGATTGATGAAATCAAGCGAAGGAGATTTAGAAGCATTTTGAAGTATGTTTACGATAACTCACCCTTTTACAGGAGACTTTTTAAGGAAAATGGCGTTGATATTGAGTCAATAAAAGAGCCTGCAGATATAGCAAAGCTTCCCTTCACGACAAAGCAGCATCTCAGGGAAGCCTATCCCCTTAAAATGGCCTGCGTTCCAAAAGAGAAAATTGTCAGGATTCAAATGAGCGGCGGGACGACGGGACAGCCTGTGATTATCCCCTACACCCGCCGCGATGTAGAGCAGTGGAAGGAGATGCTTTTGAGGGATTTCTATATTGCAGGAATAACCTCAAAGGACGTTATTCAAATTACTCCTGCTTTCGGACTGTGGAATGGAGGCTTCGGCTTCCACTTTGCTGCAGATGCGATAAACGCCTTCGTCATTCCGATTGGTGCAGGAAATACAAGAAATCAGGTTAAGTTCATGGTTGACTTTGGAACTACAGTGCTTTGCGCTACTGCAAGCTATCCTCTGAGAATAGCCGAGGTTGCGGAGGAGATGGGTTATGATCTAGCGGAGCTGCCAGTTCAGAAGATGCTTCTCGGCGCTGAGCCTTGGAGCGAGGAGATGAGGAGGCAGATTGAGAAAACCTTTGATTGCAAAGCATACGACATTCCCGGTTTGACGGAGATGGGTGGAGTGGGGACTGTTGGTTTTGAATGCCCGGAAAGGCATGGGCTGCACATCTGGGAGGACAATTACATCGTCGAAATCGTGGATCCAGAAACAGGAGAGGTTGTTGAGGACGGAGAGGAGGGGGAGATAGTTTACACATCGTTAAACAGGGAGGCAATGCCCCTTATCAGATACCGCAGCGGTGAGATCTCTGCTGTTGTTTCCAGAGACAAGTGCGATTGTGGCATCGAGCATATGACGATAAAGAGAATAAGGGGCAGGACAGACGACATGGTGATCTATAAGGGTGTGAAGTTTTATCCAAGCGATGTAGAGCAGATTCTTGCATCCTACGGCGTGAGACACTACAGAATAGAAGTTGGTGATGGAATAAGAGTGATTTTTGAAGGAGAAAACGGCCTTGGAAGGAAGGTTGCAAAGGACATAAAGGAGTTTCTGGGCTTCAGCCCAAGAGTTGAGGTCATGCAGCCCGGCTCACTTGAAAGGTTTGAGGGCAAGGCAAAGAGACTGTTCAGGGGGTGAAAAAATGGTTATTGCAACCGTTTATGCGGCCTCTATTGGCCTGATGGTTTTTGGATTTGCCGCAGCGCTGTTCAAAGCGAGGAGAATGGCATGATTGTTGAGGGTGTTCTGGTCTCCTATCTTATTCTGGTTCTGCTCATCGGTATTTACGAGTACAGGAAGACAAAGGGTTTGCTGGACTTCTATCTCGCAGGCAAAAAGCTAGGAACGCTGGTTGTTAGCTTCTCCTTTTTGCCACCTACTTCAGTACCGCAGCATTCCTCGGTGGTGGTGGAACTGGATTCCTGCTGGGATTCCAGTGGTCCGCTTTCCTGACCTTTTTCCACATTCTCTTCGCCATTCTTGCATGGATGGTAATAGCTCCACCCATGAAGAGGGTTGCAGACGAGTATGGTGCCATAACGATACCTGAGCTTTTCAGGAAAAGGGCAGGAGTGTTGAGCCAGATTATAGCGGCAGTGGTAATCGTTGTCTTCTTCGAGCTATACATGGTCTCGATTTACAAGGGGGCTGGAAATCTGCTTCAGGTAATGCTTTCGATGGACTACAAGACTGGCCTGCTTATTACAGCTATCATCGTGATGTTTTACACTGCCGTTGGAGGATTCAGGGCAGTTGTGATGACAGACCTCATTCAGGGGATAATCGTTCTCGTTGGTGGTGTAGCTCTGTTCTTCACGTTAATTTACTCTCTTGGTGGATTTAGCTCAGCAATTGAAGCGCTGAGCAATGCAAAAATATTTGGAGGAATGGATGGAAGAGCTTTGTTCGAAATAGGGAAGGTTGGACCGCCGCCGATAGTTAAGGCAGGGATGATTGTACCATTCGTCCTCAGTCTGACCTTTGCCATAAGTGTCGCCCAGCTCGCAAGTCCCCAGCTCGTCGTGAGATTTGTAGCAGCGAGGGATAGCAGGGTAATTGCTAACGGAATGATACTCACCCCACTGATAATTGGTATCTTTGCCATCTGCGTCTTCAGCATAGGTCCGTTCGGCTGGGTGGTAATACCGAAATACACCGATGATGTTGTCACTTTCCTGAAAGACACTGACTTGGTTGTGCCATTCATTGCCATGAAGCTGTTTCCGGCTGGAATCAACGCGTTGCTGCTTACAGCCATCATAGCAGCAGCCATGTCGACCATAAACTCCTTGCTGCATGTGGTTGCCACAGCATTTGTCAGAGATTTGGTGCAGAACGTGAAGAGAGTAGAGGAGAGGATGGCCTTGAACCTTACGAGGCTCGCAGTCTTCGTCTTCGCAGTCATCCCGCTCTACTTTGCGGTGAACCCAATGGGGCCAATTGTTGAAATAGTGGGCGTGAGCTTCTCGGTAATCACATCAGCCTTCCTCGTTCCGCTTATTGCCTGCCTCTACAGCGATAGACCCAATTCGGCTGCAATCTCAGCCTCCATGATTGCTGCAGTGATTGCGAGCGTGCTTTGGTACTTCTACTACTACAAGGTTTACTGGATTTACCCCGTGGTGCCGGGCTTGCTTGTATCCTTTGCAGTGTTTGCGGCATTCAGTCTCGGATTTCCTCAGCCCTCAAGGGCCGAAGCGTGAAAACGATCTCTGTATTTTTATCTTTTAGGTACTCAACCATCTCTCTGCTTAAATCACAGGCAGCCTTGTTGGCTGAAATGAGCAGGGTTCTTTCGCAGACAAAGTTGCTTTTCCGAACAACAACATCTTCGGGATGTGTCAGGGACAGCCTGGGGTGTCCTTTCCCTGTAACTCTCTCAGATATGCCGTAATCAGGCAGCAAAAGCTCGATTTCAAAAAATGCCCCTCTTCTGATGAGCTCTTTGACGTCATCAGGCAAATCAGCCACACTTTTGTCAGCACCCACGCCGATGATGCAGTCCCCTCTTGGCGTAAGATGCTCGCTCTTTGTTATTTCAAAAGTTGTTCTGTGGGTGGCCCTTATATTCCTGTGGCCGTGTGCAAAAATTTTAAACATGAAAAAGAAAAAAGTTACTTCTTGGCGAGAGTTATCTCAATAGCCGAAACGTTCGCGGTTCCCTGCTCGCTGTCAATCTGCTCGGTTGAAATCTTAATGTCCTTCACATCCACATCTGGCAGAAGCGCTTCCTGACGATCTCTGCTACATCCACGGCTCTGCTGATGGCTCTTCCTCTCGCCTTAATCGAAACTTCCGTCGCTCCGCTGTTAAACTGCGTCAACACGGCCAGCACGTAATTCATCACAGGCTTGTTCCCAACAAACACCGAATTCTCTGCATTTTTCTCGACCTCCTTTTCGTTTTTGTGATGAGAAAAAGGAACATAGTTATATTAAATTTTCTGCTGATATATGGTTTTGATGGGTGGCATGTGTTTTTCTTTTTACACTCCTTTCCCCGATACTCTTGCCCTTTCCACAGCTGGATGGTCCCCATTTGTATGGAATGACCAATTTTCGTGTCAATCCAATTCTCTTTTTAACGCCTCAATCCTTGAACTAACACTTCTCGAAAGCCTATTGAAAAACTTGGAGTCGTTGCAGTAGATTTCTGCCAGAGTGATATACTCTTCAACCATCTTTTCCCTCTCTCCTAAGTTAATGCTGAAAGACTCTAAAGCCTCGTCAAAATCTTCTTGTGTTACAAAATCTCTTTCTGCCTTCAGAGCATTTCTTGCAGCCCTCAAAACAAGCTCCTCGATTTCTGCTCCGGAGAACATTTCAGTTTTCTCGATTATTCTTTCGATATCGACGTTTTTTAGCGGAACTTTCCTAACAACCTGCGTATGTACTTCGAGAATCTGTTTTCTAGCCTCCTTATCTGGCAGCATTACAGGTACAATGTAATCAAATCTTCCAACTCTGATAAAGGCTTCGTCAAGATGCTGAGGCTTGTTGGTCGTTCCAAGAATTATAGACTTTCTTCTCGAATCTCCAAGCCACTCTAAGAGCATGGAAAAAACTCTTTTGGTTGTGTCGTGCTCATATCCTTCTCTCCTGCCAAACCTGTCAATCTCATCTATGAAGACCACACAAGGTGCCATTTCCTCAGCCAGTTCTATGGCCCTTGCAAGATTTTTCTCAGTCTCCCCATACCATTTTGAAACTATGCTCTCAGTTCTGAGCCTAAGGAATGGTAAACCAAGCTCCTTTGCCATAGCCCTTGCAAGCAAAGTTTTGCCTGTTCCAGGTGGTCCGAAAAACAGGATACCTCTTGGAAGTCTCAGACCGAGCCTTTGAGAAAGCTCTGGATTGGAAAAAATCCGTATTATGTTGTCTCTTATAAAATCCTTTAGAATTTCATATCCACCAACAGCCTCAAATCCGAAATCAGATTCCTCAACGTCGATGATACCGGCCTTCCTTATAATTTCGTACTTGAACTTTATCAGCGCTCTTTCATCAATTTTCCTGTATTGGTAGATTGATTCCAAAGCAACACTCTCAAGCTCGTGGAGAGTCAGCCCTGAGGTGATTTTTACTATTCTGTCGTCGTAGCTCACCTTCCCACCAACGCTGTTGACTATCTCATTAAGAATGAACCTTCTTTCAGCTTCGGTGCTTGGAGGTATTTTGATTAGTATGGCATACTTCAAGGTCTCATCGTCAAGAATTTGTTCAGGGTTCTCTGTGAATACGCATATTGAGTGGTTTCTGTAATACATATCGTCATCGAACATCCATGTTCTGAGAGCTTGAGTTAGTGCATCATTTCTGCTGTGAGTCTGAATTACAAAAAGAACTCTTTGCGTTCTGCAAAAAACATCGTCCATGTGTTCCAGAGCGGCTTCAATGCTCCTCATCCCACCTGAAAGCAGGCTCGTCCCACCAACTCTTTCGTAAACCATTCCGTTTTTAGAAATTCTGATTTTCATCAGCCCTCTCCAGAGAATGTAGCCGTAGATTTCTGCATAGTCTTCATAAACTGTCTTGATAAATTGCGGCAGCCTTTTTGGATCCCTTGTCTGGAAGATTGTTACTGTTGAAAACTGCGATTTTCTTTTAATTCTGTACTCCTCAATCCAGCTCATCATCCACACCTTCCGCTGTAAACAACCTTTAAATCAAGCTCCTCCTCTAATTTCTCAAGTAATGCTTTTATTTCCTCTCTACCTCCTGAAACCATTATTTTATCCTCGCTCACGTAGATCTGAAGCATCGCTGACACCTGCTTTCAATTTCATTTCCCAAATTTCGACATCTATTCCAGCATTTTTCAAAATCCTGATTAATTTTTCAAACTCTTCAACGCAGCTTTTGCCCCTGAAACCATCAAAATCAAAGATTATACCATCATCCCTCACAAGAACACGAATCTTCACGTTCTCACCTGAAGGCGTCTATGAGAATTCCCTCTCTTACCTCCTGCCCTTTCACGTCGTATCCCATCGACTTCAGACTTTCAATAACTGCTATGGAGAGGTAGTACTTTTTGAAGTCTTTCTGAAACTTTTCAAAAAGCTCACCAAGCAAAAAACTGTCGCCAATGAATTCAATTCTGTCAGACACATTCACACCTATGGTTTTGTTGCCAACCGCAATTCCATAGTCAACCTTCTGCCTGTTACCAAAATAATCAACGACTTCTGATGTTCTATTCGCATCGTACTTTTTCAGAAGGTTTTTGATTACCAAATCGACGATTTTCTTGTTGGGGTTCTTTATTTCAGCCTTAACTGAAGTCAGATGGCTAATCTTCCTCCCCCTCCTCCAGCTCTTTTCTGAGAGCATCTACTCTCGTTCCTTCGCTGACAATTACTTCTTGTTCTTCTTTAACTGGAGCATTATTATTCCTTCTTCTTCAGCTTTTCTTTCTGCAAGGGTAGGGTGGGAGATGATTATGTAAACAAACCATGCGGCTATCAATGACAGCATGAGTGATAGAATGTTGGATACAGTCAGTTCGAAGCCAGGGACATAGTGGTAGAGGTTGTTGATGAAGAAGAAAACCACGTAGCTTGATATTAGCAATGCGAGAAGCAACCAGAACCTGCCAAACTTTTCTACGGCATCTCTGACGTAACCGGGAAAGACACCGACAAATACATAGCTTATGAACATTATGAGTAGGAGTTGTGAAGACGTTATGGTGTCAAAGAAGCCATAAAAGGCGTCTGGATTCAGGTTTTCCAAATCAATAACGTTGGACAATGTGAGACTACTCACTTTTGGTTTCAATGCTTGGATTATTGAATAATCAAACTCAAGGGTGAAGTGGCCAAAGTTTTTGTAAGGCAGGACATTGCTGAAAAACAGCCCTCCGAAGAAGGCGAGAATTGCCCTCTTTAAGCCGTTTGAATATCCATAAAGCAAGGCAGATGCAATGATTGGAAAAAATTCTACTCTGTAGTACATCAAAGGAACTATTGAGAGTAAAAGGGCCTGAGAAATTTTATCCGTCCCGTCAAAAGCAGGAATTGAAAAAAGGAGAATTAGAAGGACTACGATTCCAACGACAGCATTTTGGTAAATCAACGATATTGAGAAGGTAATAAGGAGTATTAGGAAGGAAGCGGGTGTGTTTTCAGCCCTACAAAGAAATTCAGAGCTGAGAGAAGCAGAACCCAGTTGTCAGGGAAGTAGCTGGTTAGATTTAACAGCACATAGGTAGAAAATCCCGCAGATGAAGCGAATGCCAGTCTCTCGATTTCACCTCTTCTCTTCCTGTAGAAATTGCTAAGCCTCTCCAATGTCACATCAAAATTCGGGAGGTTCATTGCTGTCACGCTCCAAAGTAGGTAATTTAAATCTTATCCTACACAAGCCACTCCTTCTTAAGCTCATAAAAACTCCCTTCTGAGATGGACTCTCTGATTCTCTCCATCAGCTTGAGGATGAAGAAGAGGTTGTGGTAGGTGGCCAAGCGGAAGTAAAGGAGCTCGTTGGCAGTGTAGAGGTGCCTGAGGTAGGCTCTGGAGTAGTTCTGGCAGACGAGGCACTCACAAGTTCTGTCAACTGGCCGCATATCTCTTCTGAAGGCAGCGTTCTTGATATGAATCCTGAACTTATTTGTTGCATTACCCCCTCTTCCGGCTGATGTAGAGATGCCCCCTTCTCGCCCATCTGGCTGGAGCGACGCAGTCGAACATGTCCACTCCCCTCTCAGTGCAGTTGAACAGGTCTTCCACGGCCCTATGCCCAGAAGGTGCCTGGGCTTCTCTTCTGGCAGGAGAGGAATAACCCAGTCGAGGATGTTCAGCATGTCCTGCTTGCTCTTGCCTAAGGAACCTCCAATGCCGTAGCCTGCAAACTCCCTCTCTGCCATGAACTTCGCAGATTTCTCCCTCAAATCTCTGTACTCTCCTCCCTGAACCACACCGAAGAGAGCCTGCTTTCTGTCGTAGTATTCAAGCACTCCTCAGCCACCTGTGCGTGCGCTCCAAAGCCCTCTCCGTGTAGGCTCTGTCGGATAAAGGAGAGGTGCACTCATCGAAGGCAAATATGATGTCCGATCCGAGGTTGGACTGGATTTCCATGGACTTTTTCGGGGTTAGCTCAACTACTCTGCCGGACTTGGGGTCCTTGAACCTCACTCCCCTGTCCGTCACAACAGCGAGCTTCTTTCTCTCATTTTCCGCTTCCTTCAGCTTCTCCTCCCTCAGCCCTCGAGGAAGATGTTGTTCGCTATCTTCCCCACCCCGTGCTCCATTCCGAAGCCGAGGGAGAAGGCCTGAAAACCTCCAGAATCTGTGACAATTGGCCCATCAAAGTTCATGAACTTGTGCAAACCTCCAAGCTCTTTGATGAGCTCATCTCCAGGCCTCAAGTGCAGGTGGTAGGTGTTGGCCAAAATAACCTCGACACCCATATCCATCAAATCTCTGTTGTCCAGCCCCCTTATCGCTCCGAGTGTGGCTACAGGAATGAAGACTGGAGTTTTAAAACTGCCGTGCCTCGTCTTTACCTTCCCTACCCGCATTCTGCCGTCAGAGCTCTTTATCTTGAACTTCAGCGACATCTGAATTGAGTTGACGGGTAACTTATAAGGTTATTCTGCCTCAAAAACATGCTTCAAAATCTTTATCAATTTTAAAAGAGTTAATCATAATATGGAAGAACAACTCGAAATTGTCAAAAGAATTCTTGAAAAGGCCTACAGAATTGAGGCAGGACTTGAAAACGAGGCACATTTCAAAGCTTTCATTTCCACTGCAAACGAGGAGGAGAAAAAAGTCCTCTTCACGCTGATGAGCGACTCTGAGAGGCACAAGTTAATGCTTGAAGGAATTGCAAAGAAGCTCGGATTTGAGTTTGAAAATAGGCCAGAAACATTCGAGTTTTCAGATAAGAAGATATTCAACGAACTGTACAACATCGAAAAGAGTGCGAAAGCTCTATACGACGAGCTGATCAGCAACTTCGGGGAGTTGCTTGGGGAGAATTTGGGGGCGATAAAGAAAATAGCGGAAGATGAGGCTAAGCACATCAAACTCGTTGAAAGGTTCGTTGACAGGACGATGCGAATTATATGACCTCTTATGGTGAAGGGAGACTTATTATTGGTCAATTATTGGTCACACCAGTTTCATGGGAAAATGTATATGTATTGAGTCAGTTATATTAACTTGTGAACATCCCTAAGCTTACTAAGCTTACTCTATCAATCCTGATCGTTTTGCTTATCGGCACTGCAGGTTCGTTCTTCACATCTCAACCCATAGCGAACTGGTATCCAACTTTGGAGAAACCCTTTTTCACCCTCCAAACTGGCTTTTGGTCCAGCCTGGACACTGCTTTACACCCTTATAGGCATAACATTGTTCGTTTGCTGGGAGAATGGGTTCTGGGGAGATTCGAAGCTTCGAAATATTTTCTTTCTGCAACTTGGATTGAATTTCCTGTGGTCTCCTGCTTTCTTCGGGCTGCAAAACCCGCTTGCAGGTTTGGTTGATATTAATTTTGCTTGATCTTGCAGTAATTGTGATCATAGCCTTAATGTTCAGACATTCGAGAATTGCACTGCTCATGATACCCTCCCTGGGATGGATAATCTTTGATATTTGAAGTGTTTTTTAAAGCAGAAGGAGTTAAATATGGCTGGGAAGAATAATGACTTGATGAAAATAAAAATATGGTAGTAAAAGAACTCACTCAAAGAGATAAG
>LZQN01000018.1_pt1 | contig 63542 bp, 89 predicted proteins | sample 768531 | NCBI WGS metagenome assembly LZQN01 (sample SAMN05207080, study PRJNA324506) | oil field metagenome | isolation source: sample BH-FW-7 from oil reservoir | place: India: Bombay High | collected 2015-12-02
AATTATACATTATAAATGTAACCAAATTTTCTCACTAAGTCGACCCCATTACTGAACTCGTGGGAAAAGTCAATTTCAGCAGTGCAAACTCAGAAATGGAGTATGGGAAGGCACATGAGCCGACAGTCAGAACTCGTGGGAAAAGTCAATTTCAGCAGTGCAAACTCAGAAATGGAGTATGGGAAGGCACATGAGCCGACAGTCACAACTCTTCCGCCCTGCTCTGCCCTCAGAACCTTCTTAGGTTCGTGAGCCCTGACCACCACCTTAACCCCCAGCTCCTCCAGCAGCATATCAGTTGCCTCTGTGCCGAAAAAGTACATTACACCTCTGTTGTAGTTCTCCCCGCACTCCCTCCTCTCCCAGGGGTCGTTCCACATGATTTCAAGGGCTGTGAGGTCGTCGGGATGCTCGATCTCCCTCCTTGAAATCCCCTCAGCATGAATTCTGCACTGCTTCGTCGGCACACCTCCATGAGCCATCCAGAGCCTGCCCTCAACGATTGCAGAGAAAGGCATCTTGTTCCACATTTTGATTAGACTTTCGTAAACCTCCTCACCCTGCTCTCCAAATTTTTCTCTCAGCTGATAGGGGAGCTGGTGGGGATAAACACCTGTACTTTCATGGTTCCCTCGGAGGAGCAGAGCTTTGCCGTCGAGAAAGAGTCTCAGAATCTTCTCGTAACATTCAACGGGATAATCGCCTCTATCTGCATAATCACCCAAGAACACTGCAAGACCTTCAATCTCCCTTTCGATTATTTTCAGAGCTTCGATGTCAGCATGAACATCACCAACAATTGTGATGGTTTCAGCATCAACAACAACCATTCTTTCCTCGGGCATAATCTCTGTAGCATCATCGATGAGCTCCAGCAAATCCATATCTCTATTCACTCCAAAAATTAATAAATGCTACTTGAGAAGTCATGACATGGAGAAAAGGTGCCCGCTCTGCGGGGGAGAGATGGTGAGGAGCAGAACTAAGCAGGCTGGTTACGCAAGGTACTTCTGGAAGCCACCATGGGAGAAGGGACTGGCAAAGCTCGGCAAGGGAATTGAGGCCTATCCATGGCTTTGCATCAAATGTGGAGCCGTAATTCCCTACGTCGAAGAAGCTTTGCTCGAAAAAGTTAGGGTTGAGTATGAAAAAATGAAGGCGAGAGGCTTCAGATTCTGATTAGCTCACGATCTCCTTTGTTACCTTGGCAATATCCATCTCTGAAACTCTTTTTGCTGAGGGCAGCAAAGCAAGAATGACGATGGCAAAGACTGCTGCAATTGTAAAGGCGTAGGTTGTGGGATAGATAACCATTGGCAAGTAGTAAAGCTCACTCTCAAAGGAGGAGAAGAAAGCGGAGGCAGTTAAATACGCTACCGGGAGGGCAGCAAGCAGTCCAAGCGCTGCAACCACAATGCTCTCCAAGACAAGCGAGAGGATGATTTCTCTGGAGGTGTAGCCCAGCATTCTGAGAGTTGCAAGCTCTCTGCTCCTCTCAATTATGCTTATGCTTGTGGTGTTGAAAACGGCAGCAAAGCCGAGAGATACGCCAAAGAAGAGGGAGAAGGCTATGAAAGCGTAGAAAAATCCCATAAGCTCGTCAATAGATTCGCGAGCCTCTATGATTGTGCTGACCTTCTTTACACCCTCCATCTGCCTGATTTTCTCTGCAATTTCCGCAATTCTTGCATCATCTGCATCAATTACAATCCTGTTGAACCCCTCAACTCCTGAAATACTGCTGAAGTAGTCAAGGCTTGTCGTTGCGACGGATAGCAGAGGAATTGTCTCCAAAGCTTCTACTTCTGCTTCAAGTTTTCCAAATTCCGTGTAAATGAAGACTTTCTCACCCTCCACCAGCGAGAGGTTCTTCATCGCAGTTCTTGAGAAAATTATGCCGTCTGACGGGACTAACTTCTCTCCTTCAGCGTTGTAAACGTTGTATAGAGTCTGGAAGTTCGATGCCACAAGCAGAGTCGGGACTGCTTCACCACCCTTTTCAACGTAAATCGGCATCTCAACTGCAGGCTCGGCAAAAAGCACACCGTCCATTTTCCTTATCTTCTCAAGAATTTCCCCGCTATCGTAGCCCTCAAGCTCGCCTTAATGTCGTAGGCATAAACCTTACCGAACTGTAGCTGCATGACGTAATCAAAGGAGTCAACGAAGACCATGGAGTTCAGAATGAGTGAAGAGCAGGCAATTATGCTGAAGATTGATATTGCCGTTCTTCTCCTGCTCCTGAAGATGTTTCTTAAAGCCAATCTGAAGATTAAGCGCATCCTCCAGATTCTGTTGAGAATTGCGTCAAATTTAACGAAACCAGCAGCAATTACCTCAACGTACCCTCTCAACGCCTTAACAATATCAACCCTCGAAGCCTGATAAGCAACAATAAGGCCAGAAAGGGTGGGGATGAGAGTTCCAGCGAGCAGAGAAGCAACATGAACCTCCAGGTGTGGTTTTGAGACGTAATATGGGAGATTGAGGTATGTGATGTACTGAGAAGTGAGGAGCTGCGAGCCAAGAAAACCCACTACCAAACCTGCTGATGAGGCAAAGAGGCCCATTAACAAAGGATATTGAAGATAATGCAGCAGAATTTCATTTCTGGTGAATCCGAGAGCCCTCATAACGGCTATATTGCCAAGCTGAAGTCTGAAAATTCTCGAAAGCAGGGCATAGGTCATGAAAATCGAAACGAGAATGAAAAAGGCTGGAAAAAGCACAGCCAAACTTCTGAAGCCATCAAGATCCTCCTTAAGAAGCTTTCTGCTCACCTGATTCTCGCCAGTGTGAAACTCCTCCACCTTACTGCCCAGAAGTGCTAAAACTCTCCCCAGAACCTCCTCTGCTCTTTCGCTGTCCACAACCTTTATCTTCAGCTCGTTAAACCTCAGTCCTGCCTGCAGCATATCCTTTTCTGGAATGTAAACGATCGCATACGAGCCGGGGGAGGGTGTGAAGGTCTCCTCTCCCTCCTCAAAAATCAGAATGAACTCAGGAGAGTAAACAAGAGCTTCAAGGGGCTTTTTGTATTCTATACCAGCAAAGCTCACCTCGATGGGTGTGTTGACCTCTATGCTGTAATAATCGGCAAATTTCTTTATAACCGCAAATCCCTTTTCTCCCTCAGCGACGTAAAGACGGTTAATCGTGTCCTTTTCAGGAAGGGAAATTACGAGAGCCGGAATGCTTTTGCCCTCAACTCTCACCTTCCCCGAAACGGATATCCTCGGCTGAACCTCTAAAACGCCGTCAATCTTTTTCACTTCCTCAATTTCCTCATCTGTTAGCTCTAACGCTTTGACAGAGACGTCTTCAAAGTTGCTGCTCTCGTAAAAGCTCTCGTAGGTGTCGCTGAGGTTCAGGTATGAGAGGTAGAATGCACAGAATATTGCCACGCCTAGGAAGAGGATGAAGGTTGTCGCTGCAAATAGTCCCTTCTGCTCCTTTACATCCCTCAAAAGCTTTTTTCTCAGAATGCTACCACTGGATTTCATCTGGATCAGCCGGATGGGGATTCTTCTCAACTCTCTCAACCCTGCCATCCCTCAGGTAAACCACTCTGTCAGCCATTGCAGCAATAGCCGAGTTGTGAGTCACCAGCACAATTGTAATCCCCTCATTTCTGTTTATCTCCCTCATCACCTTAAGCACAGCCTTTCCAGTCTCAAAGTCGAGGCTGCCAGTCGGCTCGTCTGCCAGAATTAATGGTGGGTTCTTCACCAAAGCCCTTGCAATGGCAACTCTCTGCTGCTCACCCCCGCTCAGCTCTGCAGGAAAGTGCTCCGCTCTGTCTGCAAGCCCAACCATTTCGAGAACTTCTTCAACATCCCTCGGACTCTCAACCAAGTCAGCGGCAATTTCCACATTCTCCCTTGCCGTGAGAGTTGGAATCAGGTTGAAGAATTGAAAAATGAAGCCGACATTTCTTCTCCTGTGCATCGTAAGCTCCTTTTCGTCGTAATCAGTGATATCTCTGCCGTCAAAGATTACCCTGCCTCTCGTTGGCCTGTCAATCCCGCCAATGATGTTCAGCATCGTTGTCTTCCCGCATCCCGAAGGCCGAGAACGACCATAAACTCTCCACGCTCGATTTCGAGGCTTATCCCCCTGAGAGCCTTAACCTCCACCTTTCCCATCTGGTATACTTTCCACACATCCTCAAGCCTGAGCATTCAGCCCTTCCTCCTGACTTTCAGCCAGGCAAAGAAAGCTACGACTGCAAAGAGTGCTGCCAAGCCAATAATTATCCCGGAGCGGTCTGCTGAGAAAACATACACCTCGAACTCCCTCTCGACCTTATGCTTCTTCGAAGGTTTTATCCATGTAGGTTATCTCTGCAACAACTTTCTGGCTTCCAGACTTCAAAGCCTCATTTCAAAGGTTGCGGTTGCAGAATCACCACTGCCAAGTGAGCCTATGAAGTAGCTCTTCCTGCCCTCAAGTCCATCTGGAAGTAGCAGGTTTATTGCAACAGCCTTGGCATCCTGCTCCCCGCTGTTTTCCACCTGAATAGATAGCTTAAAGGCCTCGCCCTCAACAACTCTTTGAGGAGAGGTGTAGACTCCCGCAAGGTCTATGGAGATTCTGCCATAGTCAGAGACATAAAGCGGGATTGAGAGGGCTTTTGCGAAGCCATCAGCCTTCAGTAAAAGCCTGATGCTGTATTCCTCACTCTGTTTTGGTGACTTGAGAGAAAAGTTTACCTCAGCCGTTTCACCAGCCTCAATCGTCCCGACATACTTTGCCCTCTCTCCTTCAAATCCCTCAGCCTCAACTGAAACTGTCAGTCCAGAAATTTTTGAGTTCTTTGCAGTAATTACAGCATTAAGGGTGAAATCGGAGTCAACGTAAACTTTCTCCGGAATAGTCGAAACTTCCAGAATCACCTCTGGCTCGGAAATAACTTTGACAATTACGGGAACTTCAACAACACCGCCCTCTCCAAAATCGTTCCTGTAGTTTACCGAGATTTTAGCCTCGTAAGTTCCCGCAACAGCATCAGAATCTGCCTTTAGCCTTAGCTTCACCCCCTTTGTCTCCCCTCTGCTCCATGATTCAACCACGGCTGAGCTTGAGGTTATGAACTCAGAATCCAAGCTCACAACTGCGCTCTCAACATCCCCTCCCAGATTCCTCAGCAGAACTTCAGCATCCCTCTCCTCGCCTGGCTTAATTTCAATCACACTCCCCGTGTAAATGAAGGGCAACTCGTAAACAGCAATTCCAAAAACGCCTTCTATGCCAAAATCACTCCCGCTCTCGTTTCTGTAGCTCAAACTTGCCTTTATGGTGTACAACCCAGATTTCTCTGCGTATGCCTTTATCTGCGCCGAAGTGCTTCCTTCAGAGAGGTATCCGAGGTTTAAGAAGGCTGAACTCGCTCTTTCTCCGCTGTCAGGGTTGATGAGGTAAAGCCCCTCTTCATTCTCCGTTACGTAAAGGCTTAACCCCCTCGCACTATCGCCAGCATTGAGATGTCAACGGAGATTATGAAGTAACCCACCGACGGTTTTTCGGGAATTGTGTGATGGCTGAGCGTTATCACGGCTGGGCAGTAGCCTGAGCCACAAGAGCCAGAGATACAAACAGAAAAAACAAACCAAACCTCACAATCTCACCTCCGAGCATTCAACAAAGCTCAACGCAATTTCCCGATATTTCTCCAAATCTCCAAGGTAGAAATAAATGGAGTAGAGAGACAGGCCGTCAAGCATGGCAAGGAGAGCTAATGCAGTCTCTCTCGGATATCTGCAATTTTCGAAAAGGGGTGTTACCTTCTCCAGAACCTCCTCAAAAAGGCCCTCAAACCTCTCTGCCTGAACCTGACTCATCGCATACATCATGAACTCTATAAACTCTCTCCTTTCCGCAATAAACCTGAGACCATAATCAACAATTTCTTCCGCACTGCTGGGGTTGAATTCCTCAAGCATTTTTTTGAAAGCATGAATTACAGCCTCCTCAAGGAGCTTCTGCTTGCTTTCGAAGTGGTAAAACACGAGGCCCTTAGACACCTTTGCTTCTCTCGCAATCTCCCCAATGCTAACTTCGTGCGGTGGCTTTTTCATGTAAAGCCTCAATGCAGCCTCGATTATCCTGACTGACTGGTCAGTCATAAGTTGACTTGATGGTCAAATACTTAAGATTTTTCATGTCCGATTTAGGCTTCGGATTCAGCGATAAGAATATTTATATAGTCCTACTTTTCCACCAATTTTAGGTGGTCGCCATGGCTGGCGAGATCAGGGAAATCACCCAGACTTTTGAGAGGATAAGTGCTCATTCACACATTCGCGGTCTTGGACTGGACGAGAATTTGAGGGCAAAGGATGTTGCTGATGGCCTTGTGGGGCAGAAGAGGGCAAGAGAAGCAGCTGGCGTAATAGTCAGGCTGATTCAGTCGGGAAAGATGGCAGGGAGGGGGATACTGATTGCAGGACCACCTGGAACTGGGAAGACAGCTATTGCAGTGGCGATAAGCAAGGAGCTTGGCAGAGACATCCCCTTCGTGCAGGTTTCAGCAAGTGAGTTCTACAGTGCGGAGATGAAGAAAACCGAGGCTCTCATTCAGGCAATGAGGAAGGCGATCGGTGTGAGGATAAGGGAGACCAGAACGGTTCTGGAGGGAGAGGTTGTTGGCCTTGATTACAACATGGTGCCCAATCCCTACAATCCCACTCAAAAAATTCCAGAGTCAGCTACCCTCACCTTAGCAACGAAGGACGAGAAGAGAACCTTCAGCGTCGGGCAGAGGTTGGCAATTCAGTTCATCTCACAGGGAATACAGGTTGGAGATGTCATAGTCATTGATAAGGAGACTGGAAGGATTGGAATGCTCGGCAGGAGTGAGAAGGCAAAGAAGAAGTACGACATTGGCGATGACGAGGTTGTTGAGGTTCCTGCAGGTAAAGTGGAGAAGGAGAAGGAGTTCACATACGTTGTAACTCTGCACGACCTCGATGAGGCCAATGCAAGAAGGACGTCAATCTTCAGCCTCTTCTCACCTCCGAGCAGAGAGGTTGATAATGAAGTGAGACAGGCAGTGGATGAGCAGGTCAAGAGGCTGGTTGAGGAAGGGAGAGCCGAGCTTGTGCCTGGAGTGCTGTTCATCGATGAGACGCACCTCATGGACATTGAGCTGTTTGCCTTCATGAACAGGGCTATGGAGTCCGAGATGGCCCCAATCATCATCTTAGCCTCTAACAGAGGATTTTCGAGGATAAGAGGGACGGACATCACTGCTCCTCACGGCATTCCTCTCGACCTTCTGGACAGGCTGCTGATTATAACAACCGAGCCCTACAGCAGGGAGGAGATTAAGACGATTATAGAGATCAGGGCTGCTGAATCAGGGATGATGCTCAGCAGCGAGGCCATGGAGAGGCTTACGGACATAGGCGAGAAAACAAGTCTGAGGTATGCGGTGCAGCTTCTTGCTCCAGCTTACGAATTTGCGAAGATGCGCAACTCAGGCAAGGTTGAGCTCGAAGATGTGGAGAGGGCAGCGAGCATCTTTGCTGATGTAAGCCAGAGCTCAGCCTACCTCAAGAAGTGGGAGGAAAAGATGCTTGGCATGTGATAATTCTATTTTGCTTTTGTTTATTGTTTTTATTATTGAAATGCATTGCTGAAAAGTTTTAAGTTTATGTGGCAGGTGGCAGGTGCAAGCAACATGGAAATGGGTTTAGAAATAATTAAAGCACTTTCACTCTCTCCAACCAAACTCAACATACTTGAGATTGTAAGGGACTGGAAAAATTTATCGGAAATCTCTGACAGGATTAAATTGAAAAAGCAAACGCTCGTGCCGCATCTAAAAGTTCTTGTTGAGCTTGGACTCGTGAAAAAGGATGGTGAGAGGTTCAAATTAACAGAAATTGGCAAGTTAACACTCGAAAAGTTTTTAGAAACCGTAAAGTTCTTCGATGTGGTTGGAAATTTGGGAGATTTCTTCAATGAGCATGACCTATCTCCAATACCACCACATCTGCTGAGAGAGGTTCACATGCTTTTCGGAGGAAAAGTTCACAACAAAGAGAACCCTTACGAGTTCCATCCCGAATGGCTGGAAGTTCTTCAGGCATCAAGCTGGATTTATGGGCTGTCATCCATATACCACTCTGACTTTCCTGAAATGTTTACAAGGCTGTCAGAGAAAAAGGAATTGAAGCTGATACTGACTCAGAGCGTATACGATAAAGTAAAGAAGTTGCATAAAGAGGAATTACGTGAATTTCTTAAAAAAGGGGAGATGTTCGTCTGCGAGGACGTTAAGCTAACCTTTGTTGTTGCAGAAAGAGGTTTTACAATGAACCTGTATCAAAACTCTTATGACGCTTCCTAAATTCTTATATGTAAAACTGAAGAAGCGGTAAAGTGGGGCAAAGAGCTGTTTGAGCATTATTTAGCTCAATCAAGAAGGGTTGAACTATGAACTCCCCCTGTAAAACCTTAGGCTTGCTCTTCAGTATGCAAAGACTTCCCATGAGAAGGCTGAATAAGTAGGATGGAGGCGGTAGAAAAGACACAACTAAGCAATGAAGGCCTAAATTGATGGAAAGCAGTAGATATATTGCTTTATCTCCAAAAATACAAGGGATTGTTTTTATTCCATTTTTCCATAACTCCCCGAATCGTTCGGAGATATACGAATCATTCTGACTTGTCCGAATAATTCGAATTTTAAAAGCATTATGAACACAAAATTTATATAGTTTAGATGACAATTGCTCTCTGTGGTATGAATGAGATTGGGTAAGCTGGCTGCTTTGCTGATGGTTTTAGTGATGCTTGGGAGCGTAGTGAGTCTTGCGATGGCAACCGCTACAAAGATGGAGCCAGTAATGACAACAGAAAGAAATGAATTGAACAAAAACGTAAACATTATAAAAATCGACCCAGCTCTTAAAAATAAAACACCCTTCTGGGTATTCCTCGCTGCCGGAGGTATGGAAAAGGGAAGAGCTGCAACCTTCGAGTACATAGATAACAGCTCAAATCTGACGAAAGAGGAGAAAACCCAGCTGAAGAAATTCTTAAAAGAGATGTGGAAGAAGTATCGTGTGAAGACTACTAAGGAAGGCGACGTAACTTTAATCACTCTGGACTCAAAAGCAGAGGTAAACCTAACGCAAGAGGAGGAAGCCATGCTGGACAGGGTTGCCCAGGCTGTGAACGAGTACTTCAAAGCAAAGTACGGAGGAGATGTTGGAATTCTCTGGAATGTTGATACTCATCAGAGCATAATCTACATCTCATGCAAGAAATGGGGTGAGAGCGATTACTATTGTGGGGTTGCAAAGAATCATGCAGACGATCCCGACAACTGGACACAAGTTCCTCCTCCATCTGGGTATCCTGAGGGATTGTGGGATTTCATAATGCAGGTAATTCATTCATGGACTCATTATTACAATCCATCATACTGTTTACCAAATGGAATCTGTATTCCTACTGGTTCAGCTCCAAGTGAAACTAAATACTACGCAGATATAGCCAAGAATAAATATTTAAGCGGGTACAAGTATTCTGCTTTCCAGAATCTCGGATATGCAAGCCACTTCATGACAGATGTCGGAAATCCATTGCACACAGGGGCTGAATTGAGACAGGCAACTTTTAAATGGGTACATTATGCATACGAAAATTACGTTACGAATAATTGGAATTCAGGATATAATTTCAAGTCTGTCGTTGAAAACAACCGGTACTACTACCCAATAAGTGACCCAGAGCAAGCGGCAAAAAATCTGGCCAGCTATTCTCACCAGTATGTAGAGACACTATTCTGGACTATTTTCCTTAATCCGGATACGTGGCAATCAAGCTCTACAGTAAAACAGATAACAGAAAACTGTTTGCTCGAAACTGCCAAATACACTCTTGGACTCGTAAAGTATGTAAGAGGGTAATGTATATGTTATTTTTTATTTAACGAAAATTTGTGGTGGTGAGGTATGATATTCCTGATACTTTCAATTCCATTCGGGGTGCTCGCCTTAGCTCTTTACAAGGTGTTAAAAAAGGCACCTGAAAAAGTAGGGTACTTTTTCCCGCTTATACTAACCATAACACTGCCAGCAATGTACATACCAATAACCAACTTGGTTAGTGGGAGCATCTCAGATAAAAACATCGAACTGCTACCTATCGTAGGATATCTTACTATTTTATAGTTTTCCTAATTCCGGCATTGGCTGCAACGATAATTCCAGTTCCCATAATCGACAAACTGAGAAAAAGGGATCTTATGGTATTTATTGCTTCAACTTTGAGTTTTGCTTACGTAATCCTGACAGGCTTTGCAGAAGTGATGGGTGGTGGCAAGAGTTATTCTGTAACAGAATTAAACATTGTAGGTGATGCCTACCTCACTTGCTTTAAGCTATTCGTAATCTCATCCGCCATCTATGTTGCTGGTTTGGGTATGCAGAGTTTTAGAACTGGGGGTATGAATGAAACTGGGTAAGCTGGCTGCTGTGCTGATGGTTTTGGTGATGGTGGGGAGTACAGTAAGTCCAGCGGTTGCAGTAACAGAGACCACCGACGAAATTCTCTTGAAAAGAGTAGTTGTGGCGTCGCTGGATGAGAGGGGGAAGCTTCAGCTGAACGTAACGTGGGTAAATCAGACGATAGACTTTGGAAACATAACATGCAACGGAAACTGCTCGTGTGCATGCAACAGCAGCAATTCATGCCCTGCAATGAACTACAGCGTTGATATAAGCGAGATTTACAATGCAAGCGAGAAAGGAGAGAGTTTAAAGCTGCTGAACATTACAGCTCACAACGAGAGCTTCAGCTACAGCTTCTACGTGCTGGCTTACAGTGTCGAGCATAAGCAGTACAACCTGAGCGTGGTGACGAGAATAATGCCTTTAAACGACACAAACCTCTTCATGACGGTGGTAAACATCGATCCGAGAGATGACAAGGCTCAGCCCGTAGCTGATATAGTGTTCTTCACAAATAAGACAAGTTTGGCGGAGCATTACAGACTGCTTGGAGAAGCTCTTAACGAGATAAGAAAGAATGACAGTACAAGCTGGATATGGAACAAGGTAGGAATTGAGCTGAATGAACTGGCTAAGAAGGTTGAGGGGGATTTGAGCGAGTATAACTTTGAAGGAACTGGATGGGCACTTGTGATTGACAAAATGCTGGCCTGCAGTATTCCGATTACGCCGATTACGGGATCGTTGTTGTACGCTAATTTCTACTGTCTACAACCGCAAGACTCTGAACTAGTGATTGCATTTGCTTGCTGTGGTGGATTAGCACTAGTTGCAGTTGGTTGTGCTTTAGAATGCTCTACCGTTCTGGGATGTCTTGCATGCATAGCTGCTGGCGGGGGTTACGGTCTGATTACGTGCAAAGACAAGTGCCCTGCAATGGAAGTATGCATAAGTGTCAACATTCCGGGATTAGGTCTTTACGACATCTCTTGTACTAGGCTCTGGTGATAAGCTATGGACTCGGTAACAAAGTTCCTCGTTTTGTATTTTTTACCATTTATTTCACTTCTTGGCTTAGTGGAATTGATCCGCACAATCCGTGCCAAGAATAGAATGAGTAAACTTAGGTTCATTTCCTCATCAGTCGTTTCAATCTACACAATCCTGTTCGGAATACTGCCCTACTTCTGCTACAATCGCTTGCTCCCTGAGAACTTTTGCAATGCAATGATTTTCGTTCTCCCTATATCTTTTTTCATCGTGTCGCTGTCTTTGAGTTTGATAAAATATAGGACCCGCGGAGGGGTGAGATAAAGTGCCTGTTTTCGAATACATTCCGACTCTTTCAGTTTTAGGTACCTCTTATGGCGTGATTTATCTTACATTTTTGATTCTACGCAAAAATCGATTTACTAAACTGGCGTGGATTTTGCAGATTGAACTTGCGATTTTTTGGTTGTAACAGGTACTTTAAACTATTTAACTTATCGCGGCATCTCTGTGACAAGAATAACACAAGGACTGGTTGTATGGTTGTTCTTCTTTGCCGTCTTGGGCACAGCCTCATATTTTTCGCAAAAAGAAGGAGGTGAAATCGGGATATGACGAAACAAGATCAAACAATAATCGAAATGGCGGCATGTGCGGTAGCTGTTACCACTGTAACAAAGAATTGCATCAATGTCCTTAATTTTTTAAGCTGCAAAATCCTTGAGGGATATTTTGTCAGAGGTGGGGAAAATAATTTTCGAAAGAGAGTTCAAAGGGCTTCTTTTAGGGCTGTACCCTCTTGTCCTGATTCTGTCTTTGTGGATCGTCTACACAATTAAACCGCTCAGGGAATACCTTAGCGTGCTCATACCATTGTGCTTCATCCTGTCGGCGGTATTTTGTGGAGTTGTGGCTTACCTTCGATTGAAGTACTTCTGGAGACTTGAGTATAAGCCGAGTCTCAAAAGTTCGTCTATGGCGCTGCTGATTGTATCCATCCTTATTCTTTTCGAGAAGGCATCTTACACTCTAATTGAATAGCCGGACTTAAAAGGTCTGATTTTCTCCGTGGTTTTAATGGTGGTATCGATCTTGATTTACGTAAACTCAAAAGGAGAGTTAAACGTCCGTACGGTTTTTCAAATGCTTACAGCAGTCGCTATTGGCGCAGTTTTGCTCTGGGGAATTCTTGCAGTTTTTATTGGTGGACTTCATACGTATTTGATGCTGCTTGCATGGTCTGTGCTGCTTTTCATTTCCTCTTGGAAGATTGTAAATTTTAGCAAAAAGCAGGGAAGTTGGAAAGGGGGGTAAAACCAAAACAGGAGAGAGTAGCCTGTGAGGGGTTTGGAAAGAGCGAGAAACAGCTATTGCTTTGTTGTATAATCGCTGGGAGACAAGGGAAAGATGCTGTTGAATGTAACGATAAGCCAGACGATAGTGCCTAAGGATAGTGCTCTACAGGTTTTATGCTGTGAGAGAGGAAACGATCAGGATTGAACTGACGTTTGTTGTAAAACCCGAAAAAGACCTTCTTGATAAAATTCTCAGAAAACTGGGAGGAAAATACGACATAAAGGTTTTCGAGGAGCTTCCACTTTACATAAGGGTAGAGATTATAAAGAACCATCTAAAAATCTATGCTCATTATGACCTTGACTTCTACTTCTACAAGCAGTTGAGAATCTGGAAGGATATGGAGCATAGAATTAAAAATAACGAGTTTAACAGTGTGGAGGAGAGGATGATGGCGAGAAAGAGGTGGCTAAATGCGAAGAAAAAGATACTTGGAGAAGCTGGAGTGGATTGAGAGCGAAGTTGATTTCGTCAAGAGTCATCAATTGGGTGACGAAGTTACTAACAGAGCTGTTCTCTACTCGCTCATGACTGCAATTGTAGCGGTTATGGATATAGTGGCAATGCTTGTAAAAGATGTTGGTTTGGTTGTTGAAGATGGCTACATGAATAAGTGGGGGGAGAGCAGAACGAAGCGAAGGCAGCTAACGTATTGATGAGTTGCTCGTTGGGTTGTAAAGAAATATGGATTAGTCCCAATCCTCCCTGAGGGAAGCTAATCAAATCAAACCCCTCTCAACAAGCTCAGAGTAGCACTTTCTCAGCACCTTCCTGATTTCCCCCCTCTTTCTCGCTCCGCCAAGCCTTCTCGCAGCCCTCCTTATGCTTCCGGACTTCAGGAAGGTTTCCAGAACTTCCCTGTCCCTGTCAGAAAGCTCCAGATACTGCAGGCTTTTTCTGGCTATATCTTCCAGATCAGAATCACCGTAGTAGAGATTATGGGGGTTTACAGCTTCCAAGGGTTCAAAATCGAAGTGTATCAGGTAAACCTCCCCATCGTAGCCCATTTTCTTCATCTCTGCTCTCAGCTGCTCCGCATCCCTGAAACCATCGAGCTTTGCCTCCTCATCGCTGATTTCTGAGATATGCTTTTTCTCAACAGCCTTTATTCTGGCCTTTCCGATTATCTTTCCGCCGCTGTGAACGAATACTTCATCTCCTGGCTTGAGATTTGTCCACTTCCTTATGGTAAGCCTCTTTTTCCCTTCAATGATGCTTCTGGCAAACTTCCGCCTGAACTCAAGGTGCTTCATCTGAGCATCTCCGCAATCCTTCTGTCGTATTCTGAAGTGAACCTGAAAACTTCGCGGGAGTTCTCCTTTAAATCAATCCCTCCTTTCTCCATTTGCTCGATAAGTTTCTTCAGTCCATCGAGGCTGAAGGCTGCGGGAACACCTGCCTTCGCTGCAGCTCTAAGCAATGCAATACCACCCACATCTATACTCTCCCTCCTCCCGTCGAAATTGTATGGGATGACAGCAACAAGCCCGACCTCCCCCGAGAATATCATCTCGAAAACCTTTGGATGAAGGGTCTTAAGCTCGGGAGTTTCGGAAATCCCGGTTATCTCCGAAAGTCTCCTGACTTCAACCCCTCTTTGCTCAAGATACTCCGCAGTGCCTTTGGTAGCGAGGATTTCACAGCCCATATCCGCAAGCTGCTTTGCAGGGCCTTCTATCCCCTCCTTAACGCTTGATGAAATCAGAACCTTCACCTTTCCACCCCAACCACTATCCCATCTTTGGTGCTTACAACCTCAAATTCAACAAACTCTCCAACTCTTTTGCTCGTATTAACTGCAATGCTCCTCCCCCTTGCTACGCAGATTTTCTCACCTCTCAACCTCCCCTCACAAACTACTCTTGCCCTCACTCTCTCCCCCTTCTGAAGGGGCAGCTTAACCTCGCTCGCTTCTCCATTCCGAAATCCTCAGGGCTCAGGATGAGCTTAACTCCGTACTCCTTCTCGTATTCCCTCAAGCGCTGATAGAACTCCTTAAAAGGCATGCTCTTCCCAGCCTTTCTCCCGTAGCGGTAGGGAATGTACTTCTGAATTCCCAGAGGCGGATACTTCTTCCCAGCCCCTATTTCGAGGGCAAACTCTATTATTTAGGTATCTCAGAGTCGTTGTAGCCCGGAACCCACACAGGAGCAATCAGCAAGTCCATCTTGCTGTTAGCAATCATCTCGGCAACTTCTTTGACCTTCTTCACGCTGTATGGGCCATGCAGCCTTTTTGCAGTTTTCTCATTGAGAGAGCTTATTGAGAGGTTGATTCTCGTAACGTAGTCTCAATTGCCGAGATTTTTTCTTCATTCAGCAGTGTTCCGTTGCTCTGTACTGAAACAACCTCAACCCCCTTAATTTTGCTCGCCTTCTCCAGAAAATACTCCATATAGGGATAAAGGAAAGGCTCTCCCTGCCCGTCCAGATGAAGCTCCACCCCCTCTCCTTGAACTCCACAACCTTTCTCAGTTCTTCAAGCATGTAGTCAGGGTCAACAATAAAGTCAGCATTTCTCGTTTTGCTGTTTCTGCCCTCATCAACGCTGCAAAATATGCAGTTCAGATTGCATCCCGTTATGCACCTTACCTGAAGCAGATTTGTTACCCCTATCTATGATTCCAAAGCTGTATGGCCGAGTAAAGGAATTCCGCTTTCTTTCGTAACAAAAATCAGCTCCCTTCCCGTAACCCTGTTCAGAACCTTCTTCTCCTCTGCAAAGGATATGATATACTCTTTCGAGTACCTCTTCTCAAGCTTCCTGTAAACCTCCCTCGGTATTCTTATTTCAACAATGTCACGGAAGATGAAAATCTTGTCTCTGCCGTCCTCCCTTTCCTTCAGCATCTACATTTTAAGGGACTTCAGGGCTTTTATACCTTCTTCAGTGGCCCTGTAGCTTCCCTCCTCCTGCTCGACCAAACCATCCTTCTCAAGCTCATCCAAAAGTCCCTTGACAATGTTCAGTGGAATCCTTGTGTTTTTAGCAATTCTGCCAGCGTCAAGCTCTTTCTTGGCCAGAAGATTCATTATCTTCAGCTTTCCGGGATTTGACGCAATCGAACCGGCTTTCATGACTACATGTTGGCTCCAAAATATAGGAATTTTGCCCCACAAACATAAAGGTAATTACAAAAGTATAATTTTTCTATACAAAGATAACTTTAAGAATAAGAGAGAAAAGTTCGTTTGGTGAGTAAGGTGATTGAGGCTGAGAACATGGAGGAACTTGATATCAGCGTTAAAGATGTACTGAAGATTATCGGGAGGAAAGGTGTAAGCGACATTCTTTACAGTCTCGAAGAGGGGCCAAAGAAGTTTTCACAGCTGATGTTCGACACCAAGCTCAACCCAAGCATCCTGGACAGACACCTGAAAGTTCTGCTTAAAGTAGGGCTCGTCGTTAAAGAGGACAAGTGCTACAAGCTCACCGAGTCTGGCAGTAAGGTTGTAGATACGATTGACGACCTTTTAGAGCTTTTCAAGAAGAGCCTCCGTTAGCCGTTCTCTTTCCTCCAGTTGAGGTAGTTGCAGTAGGGGCAGCCCAGATTCCAGTAGCCCTTCTTCGTTCTGATCTTAATCTCCTTAATGTCGTGTTCCTTGCACTGCTTGGCTGTAATGTAAAGAGTTCCGTTCTGTGGGAGAGGAAGCGTAAATGTGCAATCTGGATAGTTGCTGCAACCTATGAACCTTTTACCGGCTCTGGATTTCCTTACTACAAGTTCTCCCCCACAACTAGGCACTTACCAACAATTTTGTCCTTCTTTACACCTTCCCTCAAATCTTTGCTGAGCTTTCTGTAGTCTATCGTCCTCAGTATTTTAAGGAGCATCTCCCTTGACTCGTCCACTACCTCAGGCTCCCTCTTTTTCCCCTCCGCAATGAGGTCCATCTCGCTTTCAAGTTTAGCCGTCATATCAGGCAGTGTTATAGTCTCCGCAGTTTCCTTCAGAACGTTTATAACGGAGAAAGCCGTCTCGCTCGGTCTGAATGGGTTGCCGTGAATGTAGCGCCTGCTTACCAGCTTTTGTATGATCTCATGCCTCGTTGACTTTGTGCCAAGGTTGAGCTTCTCCATCATCTTGATCAAAGATGACGCTGAGTACCTCCCTGGAGGCTTTGTTTCCTTCTCTTCAAGTCTTTTCTTGAGAATTTTCAGCACATCTCCTCTTTTCAGCAACGGCAGCTCTGCTTCCTCGGCCTTTGAGTAGATGTAGATTGCCCTCCAGCCAGCTTCAACCAGCTTTCTACCGTTGCAACGAGCTTTACACCGTTGCTTTCAAGCACAGCCCTTCGCACATCCCAAACAGCTTTGGGAGCGAGAGTTGCAAGAAACCTCCTTACAACGAGCTCGTATATCGTCCACTCGTCCTTGGACAGCTCCCCCCTACTCGCAATGCTAGTTGGTATATGGGCGGGTGGTCTTTGGTCTCCCTTCTGCCCCTCGAAGGCGTTATTCTGTCCTGAGAGAGCACGATTTGGGCTTCTTTCGGGAAAATTGATGAGAGGGCTGAGGCAATTTCTACGAGGTTTATTGTAGAGGGGTAAACAGTGTTGTCTGTTCTGGGGTAGCTGATGTAACCGTTCATGTAAAGAGTCTCAGCAATGTTCATGGCCTTATGGGGGGACATGAACTTCGAGGCTTCCCTTAAAAACTCAGTAGTGTTGAAGGGTGTTGGCTTGTTCTCCTCCATTTTCTTCCTCGTGAATTCCTCAACCGATGCCGTTTCACCAATTTTGGCAAATACCTTCTCAGCCTCCCCCTTATCGCTGTACCTCTTCGGGTGTTTTGCAACAAATCCCTCAAACTCTGCAAAAATCTCGTAGTACTTCTCAGGCTTGAAGTTCTGAATTTCAAGCTCCCTGTCAACGATTAGTCTGAGGGTTGGGGTCTGCACCCTGCCAACGCTCAGGAAGTCTCGGCCCATCCTTCCCGAGTGAACTGAAATCAGCCTCGTTAGTGTCGCTCCCCATATCAGGTCTATCTTCTGCCTTGCAAGTGCAGCATTTGCCAGGTTGAAGTCAACTTTGACGGGTTTCGAGAATGCTGCCCTGATCTCCTTCTCTGTTACAGCACTGTACCTCACTCTGTCAACCTTAACGTCAGGATTGACAGATTTGACGATTTCCAGAGCTTCAACTCCAATCAGCTCACCCTCCCTGTCGTAGTCTGTTGCAACCGTAACTCTGTCTGCTTTTTTCGCAATTTCCTTTAAAATTGAGGAAATCGTTCTCTCCTTGACCTTTTTCACCAGCTCAACCTGAAGAAGCTTTTCGAATGGTGTTTTAGACCAGTTGTTCAGCTCCTTCGGGAAATCAAGCTCGACTATGTGCCCCTTCAACCCAACAACGTAGGCATCATTTGAAGGGGAATGATAGTAACTCACCCTGCCCTTCTTCAGCGTTTTTACATCTCTGAAAAGGATTGACGCAATCCTCCTCGCAGTGTTGTCCTTCTCAGTTATTATGAGCCAGCTCATAACCAATCGAGGCTCCTCGTTTTCAAATCCCTCCTCTTCCTCTCCATGAACTTAATGACGGTTGAGTGCTGCGCTCCATCGACGAGCATCATAATCGCCTCTCTAGCAGCAGCCACGTTCTCGGGGTCACCAATTATTGCAACGTGCTTATCTGAGACGGAGACGTTTACGTTAAGCATATCCTCTATCTGCTTTCTCATCTTCCCTTCCTTTCCAATTATTCTGCCCTTTATCCTCCTTAAAGCGTTGTCTGAAAGAAAATCGGAGAGATTTATTACGTCAAGAACCAGATTTTCATCGTAAAGAAGTTTTAGGGCTGTGTCGGGAGAGAAACCGTATGAGATAGCAGAAACTACATCTCTCGCCCTCATAAATCCTAGGGCATCTTCGCACTCTATCCTGACAACGTTTTGCCTGCCCATAACTGTTAATTTGCACCCTGTTTTCTCCTCAATCAGCTTTTTAACCTCTCCATCCTTACCTATCAGCACTCCAATTCTATCTTCTGGAACCTCCAACTCCACGACGTTCATCTTCACTCACCCTTAACTTCCTTAAGAACTTCCTCAAAATCTGCCTTAACACCGTACTTGGAGAAAAAGCGAACAATGTTCCTTACATCCCTCTCAAGGTAGCTTTCCGCCATAGGGTGTTTGAGAGTTACAGCCTGCCCCATATCGATGAAGTACACCTTATCGAGGTACATTATATTGTACTCGCTCAGATCCGCATGAACAAGTTTGGCCTTCTGGTAGAGCTTTTTAACGTTCTCCACAACATCGTTGAAAATTTCCTCAGCTCCAAGCTCCCTCAGCTCTCTGCCCAGCTCGACAAGGGTTGGAGCCGGAAGCTCGTTTTCACCAATAAACTCCATTAACAGAACATTTTTCATGTACGTATAGGGCTGAGGAACGCTCACTCCAGCTTCCTCAGCCCTTTCAAGGTTTCTGAACTCCTTCTCCGTCCAGATAAAAACCTTCTCCTTTGGAGAAATTCTTCTCATGTCAAACCTCTCATCTCCAAACAGATACTCGTCCATCTTGTCAAACTCGCTCGTCTCTATGCGGTATATCTTGACTGCCATTGGCACTTCTTTACCATCAAAAACACCATCAGCGTAGAAGACGTTGGCCTCCTTACCCGTGCTTATAACTCCACCCATAGCGGTGATGTAGCCCTTGGCCGACAGCTTGTACAATGTTTTCAGAGTCCTTCCATCCAATACTTCTGCATAAATTTTCCTCTCTTCACCATCCTTTTCCTTTATTCTGAGCTTGTCGAGGTAACTTTCGATTTTCTTCAAATCCTTCACAAAATACAACTTCAGGCCGTATTTTATAAATCTAATGACGCAGGGTGTTTATGAATGACCTCTCCATCCCGTTTGAAATGCTTGGAAACGCAAGAAAAGTAGGAATACAGCTACCTGATGGGTTGAAAAGAAAATCCATAGAAATAGCACGGTCCATTGAGGAGAGGGGTTTTGAAGTTATCATTTCTGGCGAGACGAGTTTCGGGGCCTGCGACGTTGACCTCTCCCTTCTCGAAATAGTTGACGTCCTCCTGCATTTCGCCCACACACCAATCATGAGGGACGAGAGGATAGTGTATGTGCCCTACTTCGTAGACTACAACCCGAAAATCGACCTGAAAATCGAGGAGAGGAAAGTTGCCCTCATTGCGACGGCTCAGTATGTGCACAAGCTTCCTGAGGTGGCCAAGTGGCTCAGAAGCAAAGGCTATGAGGTCGAAATTGGAAGTCCAAAGGGGAGAGTTGTTTATCCTGGACAGGTTCTTGGCTGCAACTACTCGGTTTTAAGGGAGAGCAAAGCTGATGCGGTTGTGTTCATCGGCGACGGGCTTTTCCATGCCGTAGGAGCGGCAATATACACCAGGAAAAAGGTATACGCTTACAATCCCCTTTCGAGGGAGCTTCAGGAGGTTGATGCCAAGGATTTTGAGAGGAAAAGGTACCTGGAGGTTTCAAGGTGCGTCGGAAAGAGTAGTGCAGGTATTCTGGTGTCATCAAAACCTGGCCAGAGGAGGCTCAAGCAGGCTGAAAGGCTGAAGAAAATCGGGAGAGAGAACGGGCTGTTCTGCAGCATAATCTATCTGAACAACATAAGGGCTGAGGAGCTTTACAACCTCCCCTTTGACTTCTACGTAAACACCGCATGTCCCCGAATAACCTACGACGATGGGGCGAGATTTGAGAAGCCTGTAATAACCCCCCAGGAATTCGAGTTTTTACTCGGCCTAAGAGAGTCAATCGAGATGGACGAGATAGAGTTTTAAATAGTTGATTATTAGTTTGGATGTGGACAGGGAAAAGGCCGAAAAGCTACTCGCGATGAACAGGGCTTTCAGAATTTTGAGAGACAGGCAGAGGGCTAATTTGAAGCTCTATCCTGAGGTCAAAGAACTGGCAAAGAGTGTGAGGGAGGAAAGAGAACGTAATGTTGGAAACCAAGAACTTCTCGAAAAGGTTATGGAGAACCTCAGGAGGAGGGGCTTTGACGTTTATCTAGCCTCAACTTCTGATGAGGCCGTAAAAAAAGTTCTGGAGGTTGTTGGAGAAGAAAAAGTCGTAGTAAAGTCGAAATCTAACGTCACGAAGGAAATAGGGCTTAGAGAAGGGCTTGAGAAAAGAGGAGTAGAGGTAATCGAAACGGATGTTGGAGACAGACTCATCCAGATACTGAACGAATTTCCTTCACACCCAACTGGACCTGCAGTCCACCTCTCAGTTGAAAGCATCGCAAATCGGCTTTCGGAATATTACGGAACTGAAATTCCACCAAAAGCAGAAGCAATTGTTGAATTTCTGAGGAAAGACATTGAAAATGCTGTTGAAAAGGCAAAGGTTGGAATCACTGGGGCCAATGCGGTCACTGCAGAGGGGAGCGTTGTTATCCTTCACAACGAGGGAAACGTCTTTGAGGTTATCTCAAGACCTGAGAAGTGGATTGTTGTTACCGGAATCGATAAGATATACAGAAATGCTGAGAGCGCTGTGAAAGCAGCAAAGATTCAGAGCTTCTACGCAACTGGTGAGATTCTTCCATCCTTCATCGAGATCGTTTCAGGAACGGCAAAGACGGCTGACATAGAAAAGAAGCTGATAAAAATGGGAAAGCCCAAGGAAATCACCGTAATTCTGCTGGACAACGGGAGGGAGAGCATAGCAAACTCGGAGTTCAGGGAGGTGCTTTACTGCCTCGGATGCGGAAACTGCGTTGCGAACTGCCCCGCTCACTCTGTATATGGGGAGAAATTTGCAGGAGGTAGATTTGCGCTTTATGAAGCTCTGAAGGGTGACAGAGAAGCGCTCAAACTCTGCCTGTCATGCGGTAGGTGCAGAAAGAACTGTCCGATGGAGATCGACATTCCCAGAATGATCAGAAACCTGAGAGAGGGGAATGAGATTTACAACTTTATCCTCTCTCACGTCTGGTGGCTTAATGAGAGGTTCAGACTTGAGCTTCTGAAGCTTTTGCTTGCAGATTAGGAGGCTGCTAACCGGAGGTAGTTGTTTTATTTATTGTGTCATTTTATTGTGCTATTAAAAATATTTTTCTCTTCTGGCCAAGTTCCACGTTAATCAGCTTCTGGACTATCTGAGAACTGGAGAACCACTGGAAATCCTTGTTTTTGAAAAATTAATGGGCTCGGCCGGATTCGAACCGGCGATCTCCGCCTTGTAAGGGCGACGTCATAACCGCTAGACCACGAGCCCTTAAACGGCATATGGAGATTTGATTATTAAGCTTAACGCTGCCTGGTTGAAGATGTTGTGGGTGCTGCTAGCAGAACTTCATAAAATATGAATTCTTTTCAAGAACCCTTCCTTTCTTAGGAAAGTTTTATAAGCTAAATATGTATGTTTGATATGCCTATCGACCCTGTTTACCACCAGCTTGCCAAGTATTTCGAAAGTCTGCCCAAATTCAACCAGTTCTCTTCTGCAGAAGAGTACAGGAAAGCTATAAATCAAATTTATGAGGAGAGAAACAGGCAGCTTAGCCAGCATGAGAGGGTTGAGAGAGTTGAGGACAGAATAATTAAGGGAAGGAACGGAGACATCAGAATTCGAGTTTACCAGCAGAAACCCAACTCGCCCGTCCTTGTTTACTATCACGGTGGAGGGTTTGTGATTTGCAGCATTGAGTCTCATGATGCCGTGTGCAGGAGAATTGCAAGGCTCTCAAACGCTACAGTGGTTTCTGTGGATTACAGGCTCGCTCCTGAGCACAAGTTTCCCGCAGCCGTTTACGATTGCTACGATGCTACGAAATGGGTTGCCGAGAACGCTGAGGAGCTGGGGATTGACCAATCAAAAATTTTCGTGGGAGGAGACAGCGCAGGAGGAAACCTTGCGGCAGCGGTTTCCATAATGGCGAGAGACAACGGAGAGGACTTCATAAAGCATCAAATCCTGATTTATCCGGTCGTGAACTTTGCAACTCCCACCCCGTCACTTCTGGAGTTCGGAGAGGGCCTATGGATTCTTGACCAGGAAATAATGAGGTGGTTCTCAGAGCAGTACTTTTCCAGAGATGAAGACAAGTTCAACCCCTTGGCCTCAGTAATTTTTGCAGACCTTGAGAACCTCCCTCCGGCGCTGATTGTCACTGCCGAATACGACCCGCTGAGAGATGAAGGGGAGCTTTTCGGCCACATGCTCAGAAAAGCTGGTGTGGAGGCAAGTGTTATTAGATACAAAGGCGTGCTTCACGGCTTCATCAATTACTACCCCGTGCTGAAAGCGGCAAGAGATGCCATAAACCAGATTGCCGCTCTTCTTGCATTTGACTAAATCCTTTTTCCAAAATTTTTTGCGAGCGTGAGGGCGAAGCCAATGGCCTTTTGCACGTCAGGGTCCCTCAAAGCCCTCATGGCCTCCATCATCCCCATCTGCTCGTAAACCATGGATTCCTCAAAGGCATCTATCAACCTCTTTATCACTTTGAGAACTCTTTCATCGACGGAAAGAAGCACCTTTATCAGCATCTCGAACCTTTCAGCTATCTCTCCAATCTCATCAGGGCTGAAAGGAACTTTAAATTCGGATAACTTCACTATTTCGTCAAAAACACCTTTTCTTTCTAATATCAGGAGTTTGTCAATGGCATCGAGAATTTCGTCGTGGTTCTCTACAACCTTCTCGAAAATCTCGTATATCGCCTCAGCCGCCTTGGCAAACTTGTCTGGAGATATATCGCTCATTCCTTACACCTAAAAATAAAAAGGGGGGCTTACTTCTTTTTCTTCTTTATTACTTCCTCAAGCCTTTTTTCCAAGGGCTCCTCGTGAGTGTAAGGGCACATGAGATAGTGCTCTACGGCCTTGGCTATCGCATCCTTCGTTGCATTTTCTCCCGTTTTTCTTTTTAGCTCCTCAAGTACATTTTCTGGCAGCACTGTTTGAGCGTGAACTATTTTCACCATCACTACCACCTATCATTATAATGAACACTACCATATTTAAGTTTTCTCATAATTACCATTTTGAAACTCATTTTTTATTTCCTCTTACCATAGCCACCTTTCCGGTTCTTGCAAGCTCCTTGATGCCATACTGCCTCATCAAATCAACGAACGCCGAAACCTTATCCTCGTCTCCCGTAACCTCGATAATGAAACTGTCTCTGGAAACGTCAACTATTCTGGCTCGGAAGATGTTGGTCAGCTCCACTATCTCCCCCCTCTTCTCTGGAGGAGCATGCACTCTGATGAGGCATAGTTCCCTCTCAACCGAGCTTTCTGTAATCTCACTTACCTTGATCGTCTCAATAAGCTTGTTCAGCTGCTTAATCACCTGCTCAACGACCTTATCGTCTCCTTCAACGACAATCGTCATTCTTGACAGATCCTCCTTTCAGTGGTTCCGACAGTCAGGCTTTCTATGTTGAACCCTCTCCTTCTGAAAAGGCCTGCAACTCTCGCAAGGACACCGGGCTTGTTCTCAACCAGAACAGCTATCGTGTGCTTCACGCTATCACCTCACTCCTCATCAATAATCTCATTTAACGCTGCTCCTGGCGGAACCATGGGGAAGACGTTCGCTTGGTAGTCAACTCTGAAATCTATAACAACCGGTGCGTCAATCTCCTTTGCCTCCTTGAGGGCGTCATCCACTTCTGAGGGCTTCTCCACAGTCATGCCTACGGCTCCAAAACCTCTCGCTATTGCTTCAAATCCCGTCTTTTCACAGCCAATGCAGGTCGCTGAGTACCTCCCTCTGTAGAACAGCTCCTGCCACTGCCTGACCATTCCGAGGTAGCCGTTGTTCAAAACCAGAACCTTTACGGGAATCTCGTACTTGACGCATGTTGCCAGCTCCTGGATGTTCATGAAGAAGCTCCCATCCCCGGCAATGTCGATAACAGTCCTTTCAGGAAACGCAACCTGCGCACCAATTGCCGCGGGGAAGCCGAAGCCCATTGTACCCAACCCACCGCTGGTTATGAACTGCCTTGGGTACTTAACCTTGAAGAACTGGGCAGCCCACATCTGGTTCTGTCCGACCTCTGTCGTAACGATTGCATCGGGCATAATCTCACAGGCACGCTCAATCACGTACTGCGGCTTGAAACCCTCATTTTTGTACTTCAGTGGGTAACTTTTCTTCCAGCCGTTGACCTTGCTTTCCCATTCCTTCCTCTGCTTATACTGCACTGCCTTCTTCAGCTTTGCAAGAACTTTCCTTGCATCCCCGACTATCGGCACATCAACTCTGACATTTTTACCTATTTCAGCTGGATCAACATCAATGTGGATTATTTTTGCGTTGGGGGCGAACATGGCAACGTTTCCGGTAGTCCTGTCGCTGAACCTGCAGCCGACCGCAATAATCAGGTCGCTCTCGCTTAAAGCGTAGTTCGCATACTTGGTACCATGCATTCCGGCAAATCCGAGTGACAGCGGGTGAGTTTCGGGGATTGAGCCCTTCCCCATCAGCGTTGTAACAACGAAGGCAGGAATAGTTTCTGCAAGCTCGACAAGCTCTTTTGAAGCGTTTGAGATTATGACTCCACCACCTGCAAGAATAACCGGTCTTTCAGCCTTCATTATCAGCTCAGCAGCCTTTGCTATCTGTTTTGGATGGCCCTCCAGCTTCGGTTTGTATCCCGGCAGGTTAACCTTTTTGGGGTAGTTGAAGTCTATGTCAGCAGTAGTGACATCCTTGGGAAGGTCAACAAGAACTGGCCCAGGTCTGCCAGTGGAAGCAATGTGGAAAGCCTCTTTTATTGTGCTCAAAAGGTCTTTTGCGTCTGTAACCAGATAGTTGTGCTTGGTAACAGGCATAGTGATTCCAGTTATGTCTGCCTCCTGAAACGCATCGTTTCCTATCATGCTCGTCGGCACCTGGCCGGTGAAGACGACCAGAGGTGACGAGTCCATGTATGCTGTGGCTATTCCTGTAACCGTGTTCGTCGCTCCAGGCCCTGATGTAGCGAAGGCAACCCCAACTCTACCGCTTGCCCTCGCATAGCCATCTGCTGCATGCGTCGCACCCTGCTCGTGCCTTGTTGTGATATGCTGTATTCCAGAATCATAGAGTGCATCGTAGACTTCTATGATCGCTCCCCCGGGTATTCCAAACACAACCTCTATACCTTCCATCTCCAAAGCCTTGACAATGGCATCAGCAGCACGCATTTAAAACCACCTCAAACTACCTTTAGAAAAGAAGTACAAGCTTTACTACGATGAACTCCTTTCCAGAGAACTTTTTCATTACTCCCTCCACCAGCATGCGCTTTAAAAAGTTTTGGTTTGACTACTTGCGAAATTGGAAGTTAAAATTAAATAAGCGATATCGAATGCTGAACGTGCTTAGCAGGAAGGTCATCCAGGTCGGTGGAGCAGCAGTAATTATCTCGGCAGTGGCCATTTACTTTGGCCTCTTTCTCTTGATAAATGCTTCTATGGATAATGCAGACAGGTTAAATGCCGAAAATGAGGCAGAAAGAGCCTACAATGCCTTGATGCATAACGTTAAGATTATTGACAGCATTTGCAGTGATTGGGCAGAGTGGGACGACACTTACAACTTCATTTTAGATCCAGGTTCAAATTACGACTACATTGAATCCAATCTCGTTGATGAGACCTTCGGCACCATTGGCGTTAATTACATTGTCTACCTCGATAAATCAGGGAACGTAGTCTTTGCAAAGGGTTATGACTTTATCAATGACGAAGAATTGCAAATTTCAGATAGTTTAATGTCTCAGCTGAGGCTTCTGGCTGCAAAAAATGATACTGACGTGAAAACAGGATTTTTCAGGGTTGAGGACTTTATTTATGCCTTCTCAGCGAGGCCAATTCTGAGGAGCAATGAGACAGGCCCGTATGTGGGAACACTGATTTTTGCAAGAGTTGTAGATGAAGCGTTTCTCGAAGAAGCTTCTGAAATTTTGGGGCTAGAGTTTTCCATCGAACCGCGAGTTTCTTTCTTTAAAGTTGTGGAAGATGGTGAAAATTTTACGGTATTTTATCCTCTGAAAGATTATCGCGGACAGCAAATTGGAACCATTGAGTTAAAGCATGAGAGAACGGCTTTGAAGGTTTTCAGGGACTTCTATTTGCCATTTGCCTTTGCAGGCATCTTAATTGGAGCAACTGTTGTTCTTTCCTTTGTATTCTTTGTTAAGTTACATGTAACTGACAGAATAGAAAGACTTGCATCATCTCTGAATGAGATTAGAAGAGGAAACTGGAGCGGAAGAGTTAGGGTGGAGGGAAACGATGAAATTACAGTTCTTGAAAGGAGAATTAACGAGCTGCTGGAAGAGGTGACAAAGAGGATTGAGGAAGTAGAGGAGCTCAACGAAAGCCTGAAACTCGTTAACAGGATAATGAGGCACGACATTCTGAATGATTTGACGGCAATTCGGCTCTATGCAGAAATTTTAAGGGAAAGGCAGGACGAGAGAGCTATTCAGAGAATAGAGGAAGCGGTTAGCAGAATAACCGAGCTTATAGAGAGGGTAAGAAGACTTGAAGAAGCTTTAAAGTCTGAAATTAAGCTTGAAGAGGTAAATCTCAAGGAAATTGTTGAAGAAATTGCAGAGAAGTATGGAATTGAGCTTAAATTTGAGGGGAGCCTTACATAATGGCTGATGAGCACATAAAGTTCGTTTTTGACAACCTTATTTCCAATTCCGTAAAGCATGGAAATGCAAGAAGGATTTTTGTTCAGTCAGGTGAAGGCGACGGTTACTATCGCATAATCTTCAGCGACGATGGCAGTGGAGTTGATGAGGCAATCGCATCAAAAATCTTCGAGGAGGGTTTCAGCACTGGTGGGAGTGGAATAGGACTTTACATCGTTAAAAAGCTGATTGAGAGGTATGGTGGAAGATAGAGCTGATAAAAACGAAGCCTGTGACTTTTGAAATTGCAATTCCTAAGGAAAAGGTTTATTAACTATGAAGTGTTAATGATGATTAGGAATACCAGCACCAATCCCACACATACCCCCAATTTTTTAACCTTTATTAGTTATAAGTTTTCGTTGCAGTGAGGCAAAGAATAGAAAAGAGCCATTATATCCATTTCACCATCCAGAAAGCTTATTTTGCGTGTTACTCAGTGTTGAAAGATGGATGTAACTCTTGACAGGTTCTTCCCATTGTTTGAATCTGAGTCCAATGAGGATTTCTGGAGGATTGAGGAAATCAGAAGGTATCACGAGTCCTTAATGGTCGAACTTGAAAGAATTTACAGGATTGCGGAGGCTGCAAGGAGGAAGGGGCTAGACCCTGAGCTTAGAGTGGAGATTCCGATTGCGAAGAACATGGCGGAGAGAGTTGAAAAGTTAATGGGTTTACCGGGACTGGCGGAGCGCATAATGGAGCTTGAAGAGGAGGGCCTGAGCAGGGAAATCATCTGTTTTAAGGTTGCCGATGAAATCGTGGAAGGCAAGTTTGGAGAACTGTCGAAGGAAGAGGCAATTGACAGGGCTGTGAGAACTGCCGTTGCAATAATGACAGAAGGCGTGGTAGCGGCCCCAATAGAAGGTATTGCGAGAGTTAAGATTGACAGGGAGAACTTTCTGAGAGTTTACTATGCAGGCCCAATCAGAAGTGCAGGCGGAACCGCGCAGGTTATTTCTGTCCTCGTTGCTGATTACGTCAGGAGAAAGGCCGGAATTGGCAGATACGTACCTACAGAAGAGGAAATTCTCAGATACTGTGAGGAAATTTCTCTTTACAAAAAGGTTGCAAACCTTCAGTACCTTCCGAGCGATGAGGAAATCAGGCTTATTGTTTCTAACTGCCCGATTTGCATTGATGGTGAACCGACAGAAAGTGCTGAGGTTTCGGGTTACAGAAATCTGCCCAGAGTTGAGACGAACAGAGTAAGGGGAGGAATGGCACTCGTTATTGCAGAGGGGATTGCGTTAAAGGCACCAAAGCTGAAGAAAATGGTCGATGAGGTGGGGATTGAGGGATGGGAATGGCTTGATGCATTGATTAAGGGTGAAGGCAACAGCAGTAGCGGTGAGGAGGAAAAGGCTGTAATCAAGCCGAAAGACAAGTACCTTTCCGATATTGTGGCCGGAAGGCCGGTTCTGAGCCATCCATCCAGAAAAGGTGGCTTCAGGCTTCGCTACGGAAGGGCGAGAAATTCAGGCTTCGCTACTGTTGGGATAAACCCCGCAACGATGTACCTCCTTGACTTCGTTGCCGTTGGCACTCAGCTCAAAATCGAGAGGCCCGGAAAGGCCGGGGGTGTTGTGCCGGTCTCCACAATTGAGGGGCCGACTGTCAGGCTTAAAAATGGAGATGTGGTTAAAATCAATACCTTAAGCGAGGCAAAGGCTTTGAAGGGAGAGGTTGCAGCAATTCTTGACCTCGGCGAGATTCTGATAAACTACGGCGACTTTCTTGAAAACAACCATCCTCTGATTCCTGCATCCTACACATACGAGTGGTGGATTCAGGAAGCTGAGAAGGCAGGATTGAGGGGGGACTACAGAAAGATAAGTGAGGAAGAAGCTTTAAAGCTGTGCGATGAGTACCATGTGCCGCTACATCCGGATTACACTTACCTGTGGCATGATATAAGCGTTGAGGATTACAGATACTTGCGAAACTTTGTCTCTGATAATGGGAAGATAGAGGGGAAGCACGGAAAGAGTGTCTTGCTCCTTCCCTACGATTCGAGAGCAAAGGAGATTCTGGAGGCTCTCCTTCTGGAGCACAAGGTCAGAGATTCTTTCATCGTGATAGAGACGTGGAAAGCCTTTATCAGATGCCTCGGACTGGATGAGAACCTCTCAAAGGTTTCAGAAGTTTGGGGAAAAGATGTTCTGGAAATCGTGAACAGTGTTTCCGGAATACTGGTGAGGCCAAGGGCATTGTCAAGGATAGGAGCGAGAATGGGTAGGCCGGAAAAGGCAAAGGAAAGGAAGATGAGCACCTCCACACATCCTCTTTCCGGTTGGCATGGCGGGAGGGAATACCAGAGACATAAAAAACGCAATAAACTACACAAAGAGCTACAACGCAAAAAAGGGCGAAATTGAAGTTGAAATTGCAATCAGGAAGTGTCCGCGTTGTGGAAGCGAGACTTTCTGGCTTAAGTGCGACGTTTGTGGTGAGCTGACCGAGCAACTTTACTACTGCCCCTCCTGCAGGATGAAAAATACCTCAAGCGTTTGTGAGAGCTGTGGCAGGAAATGCAATGGCTACATGAAGAGGAAGGTTGACCTGCGAGAGCTTTATGAGGCCGCAATAGCAAACCTAGGCGAATACGACTCCTTTGGAACGATAAAAGGAGTAATGGGAATGACATCTGAAACAAAAATTCCTGAAAGACTTGAAAAGGGAATACTGAGGGTAAAACACGGCGTTTTTGTATTCAAGGATGGTACGGCGAGATTCGATGCAACCGACCTGCCGATAACACATTTTAGGCCAGCGGAAATCGGTGTCAGCGTTGAGAAACTGAGGGAGCTTGGCTACGAGAGGGACTACAAGGGGGCAGAGCTGAAAAATGAGAATCAGATAGTTGAGCTGAAGCCCCAGGACGTTATACTCCCAAAGAATGGGGCTGAGTATCTTCTCAAGGTTGCAAACTTCATAGACGATTTGCTGGTTAAGTTCTACAAAATGGATCCATTTACAACGCTAAAAGCATTGAAGACCTTATAGGGCACTTGGTCATAGGCCTTGCACCCCACACTTCAGCAGGAGTGCTGGGGAGAATAATAGGGTTCTCTGACGTTCTTGCTGGTTACGCACATCCATACTTCCACGCTGCCAAGAGGAGGAACTGCGATGGTGATGAGGACTGCTTTATGCTTTTACTCGATGGCCTGTTGAACTTCTCCAGGAAATTTCTTCCAGACAAGCGCGGCGGCAGATGGATGCACCGCTCGTTTTGACTGCCATAGTTGACCCAAAGGAAGTTGACAAGGAAGTTCACAACATGGACATTGTAGAGCGCTACCCGCTTGAGTTCTACGAGGCAACGATGAGATTTGCCAATCCCAAGGAGATGGAGGAGTACGTGGAGAAGGTCAAAGACAGGCTTAAGGACGAGAGTCGGTTCTGCGGGCTGTTCTTTACCCACGACACCGAGAACATCGCTGCTGGAGTTAAGGAGAGTGCTTACAAATCCCTGAAAACAATGCAGGACAAGGTCTACAGGCAGATGGAGCTCGCAAGAATGATTCTGGCTGTTGATGAGCACGACGTGGCTGAGAGGGTAATAAATGTGCACTTTCTGCCCGACATTATCGGCAACCTGAGAGCTTTCTCAAGACAGGAGTTCAGGTGTACGAAATGCAACACCAAGTACCGCAGAATCCCCCTTATTGGAAAATGCGTGAAGTGCGGGACGAAGCTCACGCTGACAGTCCACAGCAGCTCCATAATGAAATACCTCGAACTCTCAAAGTTCCTCTGTGACAACTTCAACGTGTCCAACTACACAAAGCAGAGGCTCATGCTTCTTGAGCAAGAGATAAAATCGATGTTCGAAAATGGTACTGAAAAGCAAGTATCAATATCCGATTTTGTCTAACAATAGTAATATATAGTTTGAGGCCGTTACTGAAGTGTGGACGATAAGGATTTGAAAATAATCAGCTTGCTTGTAAGCAACGCGAGGATCCCGAAGACGAAGATAGCAAAAGAGCTGAACGTGACAGAGGCAGCTGTGAGAAAAAGAATAGCTAATCTGGAGAACAGGGGAGAGATTCTTGGCTACAAAGCCATTATCAACTACAAAAAGGTCGGCCTAAGTGCCTCGCTGACAGGTGTGGATGTGGATCCGGACAAACTGTGGAAGGTCGTTGAAGAGCTTAAGAATCTTGAAAGCGTCAAGTCGCTCTGGCTCACCACTGGAGACCACACGATAATGGCGGAAATTATCGCAAAGTCGGTCCAGGAGCTGTCAGAAATACACCAGAAAATAGCCGAGATCGAAGGAGTTAAGAGAGTGTGCCCTTCAATAATAACCGATATCGTAAAGTAGATTAGCCTTTGAGGAGAATTGGAGCAATGGAGGAAAAATTCAGGAACTGCATTCTTGGCCTGGCAGTAGGTGACGCTCTGGGAATGCCCGTTGAGGGGCTTTCAATCGAAAATATAAAGCAGCTATACGGAGAGGTCAGGGACTTCCTCCCCTCTCCATACGGGGATTTGAATGCAGGAGAGTGGACGGATGATACCGAGCAGATGGTGGTTCTTGCCGAATCAATTCTGGAGACGGTTTACTTTGATCCAGAAAATTTTGCAGAGAGGCTGAAGAGATGGTTTCTTGAAACCACCAGCAGGAGAATCGGGCCCAGCTCAACAAAAGCCATATCGAACCTGATGAGAGGCGTTCACTGGACGAGGGCAGGAGTTTTCAGTGACACGTGTGGTGCAGCTATGAGAGTTGCACCCATAGGGCTGGTTTACCACTTCAGCCTGAACTTAGTTGAGAGATACGCTGAGATTTCTGCGAGAGTTACTCACACCGGAACTGCTGCAATAGGGGGAGCGGTCGCGGTTGCTGTGGCAATTGCCTGCAATGTCCTGGACTTCAGCGACGAGGAGATGCTTGAGGAGGTTTTGAGAAGGGTTGAAACTTACGACAACTTTCTTGCGGAGAAAATAAAGTATGCGTACGAGATTTCCGACAGGGATGTGAACTATGCGGTCGAAAAGCTTGGAAACAGCATATCATCCCTTGACGTCGTCCCCATGGCATTTTACTCCTACTTTGCAGGAAAGGACTTTGAGGAGTCGCTTGTAAAGGCTGTTAACGCTGGAGGTGATGCGGACTCGATTGCAGCAATATGTGGGGCAATTAAAGGGGCAAAGGGCTTTGCCATTCCTGAGAGGTGGCTTGAGGGGCTGAAGGACAGGGACTTCCTTGAGGAGCTAGCAATGAAGCTATACGACTTGCACGTTAGAATAGTTAAGCTCACCTAATCAACCCTGCATTCCTCAGGGGTTTTATCTTCCCTCAACCTCAGGAATACCGGTGCTCTGAGCTTTCCGTCCTCAGTAAATTCGAGGAACTCCACCTCGCAAACGTATTTGGGCTTAACCCAGTGAACGTTTTTGGCCTCAATTTCGAAGTGCGGTTTTGCAACCTCTATCTCCCTCAACCTCTCCGAGAACCAGTTCAGAAATTCGGAATCGAAGCCTGTGCCAACGTTTCCAACATGTCTGAGCTTTCCATCCTCGTAAACGGCCAGAACGAGTGAGCCAAAAGTCTTTGCTCTCTCACCCTCCCCTTCAATCCATCCTACTACCACACAGTCAAGAGTGTTTCTTTTCTTTATTTTCTTCCAGAGGTTGCTCCTTTTCCCTATAAGATACTTTCCGTCCTTTTTCTTTGCAACTATTCCCTCAAGCCCCATCTCAACCGCTTTTCTGTAGAACTCCTCTCCTTTTCCTTCAATCCACTCCTCCATCACAACTCTTCCCCTGTTCTGAAGAATTTCGGAAAGAATCTTCTTTCTCTCCATTAGCTCTAAGTCAACAACCCATCCGTCGCAATAAAGAACGTCAAAGATACGTAAACTGCAGGAATGGTTTTGCTGAGGATTTCAATCTTGAACCTGCTGTCCACATGCTCCCTTTTCTGCAGAAGGGGGAAGGAGGGCTTACCATCCTTAATCACCACAATTTCCCCATCGAGAATCGCGTTTCTCTCAACAGCTTCAAGCAGTTTCAGCTCAGGATAGCGGTAGGTTATGTCTAAAAGCCTTCTGTTCTGCAGTCTGACCCTTCCCTTCTCCACATCAACGAAAGCCAGGCATCTTGTCCCATCCCACTTTACCTCGTAAATGTGGTCGTCGCTGCTGAAGGGCTTTGACCTGACAGCAAGCATCGGCTTGATTTTTCTCTCGAACCAGCTCATTTGACTGCCTCAAGGCTGGCTTTCAACGCATCAATCAGCGACTTAACCTCTTCAACCCCCTCGCTGACGACTATCTCTTTGCCGGAGAGCTTCGCTTCAATAAGCTGCATCAGCGCCTCCTTGTACTCGTCTCTGAATTCTTCCAGCTTTAGAGGCTTTTTCATAGCGAGAATGAGTTTTTTGGCTAATTCGAGCTCCTCTTCAGTGATTTCCGATACAACCCCCCAGCCGGGAAGCTCCAAGGGGCTGCGAACTTCATCAATGTAGTGTAGCTGAGCCAGAATTATACCACCGTTGTAGGGTCTTAGTGCCACAAGGTTCTCCCTGCCGCGCATGGTCACCTTCCCTATCCCCATGCTGTTTGTGTCCTCCATCGCCCTTTTCAGCAGGTAGTAGGCTTTCTCCCCGCCCTTATCGGGTGATACGTAGTAGAAGCTGTTGTAGTAAATCAGTCCAAGCTCTGCGGGATCGAAAAACTGCCTTATTTCTATGCTTTTCGTCGACTTGAGGGGAATCTTTTCAAAGTCCTCATCGGTTAGGATCACGTATTCATTCTTCGATATTTCATACCCTCTGACGATTTCCTCGTCCGAAACCTCCTTTCCGCACTTCTCACAGACTTTTCTGTATCTGATTCTGCCCCCATCAGCAGAGTGAAGAAGGTTGAACTTAATCTCCTTCTGCGTTGTTGCTTTGTAAACCTTCACCGGTATGTTCACGAGGCCAAAAGATATGCTACCCTTCCATGATGCTCTCATGCTTAATCTTGAGCGCGCTCGGTAAAAACACTTTTCTCCATTAACATGATAAATTTGAATACAAATATGTGTATCTAATATGTATTGTGTAAAAACCTTTAAATACCTGTGTACGTATAAGGTTTGTATGATTGAAGAGGTGTTTGAATTGACCCAAAACGGAAAGGCCAAAAAATGGCATGCTTTTTATGGGGGAAAGATAGAGGTACTTCCCAAAGTTCCTATTCGAACTCTTGATGATTTCAGCATATGGTACACACCCGGAGTGGCGGAGGTTTGCAATGAAATCGCTGAGAACGAGGAAAAAGCCTATGATTTCACGAACAAGTGGAACCTCGTTGCGATAATCACTGATGGCTCCAGAACTCTCGGTTTGGGGAATATTGGGGCTCAAGCTGCCATGCCCGTTATGGAGGGTAAGGCTCTCCTTTTCAAATACCTCGGTGCTGTTGACGCTTTCCCGGTTACTCTCGCAGAGCAGGATGCGGATAAGTTTATAGAAATCGTTAAAGCTCTGTCACCAACTTTTGGAGGTATTAACCTAGAGGACATCTCATCTCCAAAGTGCTTCTACATCCTTGAAAGACTGCAAAAGGAACTCGACATCCCCGTCTGGCATGATGACCAGCAGGGGACTGCTACAGCCACGCTTGCTGCCCTCATTAATGCCCTGAAAATTGTCGGAAAGAGCATCAGCGAGGTGAAAATCTCAATAATTGGTGTTGGAGCGGCCAACTTTGCCACGATTAGGCTTCTGAAGGCTGCAGGGGCTGACCCAAAGAAGATGTTCGTCGTCGACAGCAAAGGCATCCTGCATCCCGACAGGGCTGACCTGAAGGAGAAAAAAGGATACAAATGGCAGGTGGCAATTGAAACCAACGGAGAGAGGAGAACTGGAGGAATGGAAGAAGCTATAAGGGGAACTGATGTTCTAATTGCTGCAAGCAAGCCCGGACCGGGAGTTATAAAGAAGGAGTGGATTGCCGAAATGAATGATGACCCAATAGTCTTCCCCCTGGCGAATCCAACTCCGGAAATCTGGCCTTGGGAGGCGAAGGATGCCGGTGCAAAGATCGTTGGGACGGGGAGGAGTGACTTCCCCAATCAGGTCAACAACTCCCTTGTATTTCCAGGAGTTTTCAGGGGAGCTTTGACTGTCAGAGCGAGGAAGATAACGGACGAGATGTGTCTTGCCGCAGCCAATGCCCTTGCAGAGTTTGCCGAGAGGAATGGTCTGAGCGAGGATTACATAATCCCCAGAATGACGGAAAAGGAAGTGTTCCCGGAGGTGGCGACTGCTGTTGGTGTCAAGGCAGTTGAGCTCGGTCTGGCGAGGCTGGAGCTGAGGGAGGAGGAGATTTACGAGATAGCTGAGCTGATGATCTCTTCAACGCAAAGGAAGATAAAGAAGCTTTACGAGCTTGGGTTCATTAAGGAGCCCCCCTCCTGATTTTTCTTTTTTGAACTCGATAATCTGAAGTCAAGGATTAAGTTTATTTGTATCCTAATTCACGAAATCGCGCATGAAGGTAGTTCTGCTGAGTTCCTACTTTCCACCCCATATTGGCGGAGTTGAGGTTCACGTTGAGAGAATTGCCCATCATCTCCACAGAAGAGGTTTCGAGGTTGTGGTTGTCACTTCCAGCGCTTCTGGGCGGGAAAGGTTTCCGTTCAGGGTTGAGTATGTCCCTAGCATCCCGATTCCCTATTCCCCCATCACACCATTCCTTGGAAGGTTTTTGGAGAAAATTGAGGGGGATGTTTTTCACTCTCACACACCTCCCCCCTTCTTTTCCTGTTCTCTCAAAAAATCACCGCATGTCATAACCTACCACTGCGATATAGAAATCCCGGATAAATACGGGAAATTTCCAATTCCAAAAGCTTTATCCAGGTTAATAATCAAAAGAACCGACGAAATGCTGTCCAAAGCCCTTGACAGGCTGATGCAATCGTTGCAACAACGAAAAGTTACGCGGAAACTTCCAGGCTTTTGGCAGGCAGGAACTACCACGTTATACCCAACGGGATAGAATTGAGCGAATTTGAAGGAGTTGAGGCAGAAAAGGAGCCCATGGTTCTGTTCCTCGGACGACTTGCTGCCACAAAAGGTGTTGATGTCCTGCTGAAGGCCCTTAAATACGTTGACATTGAGGCAAGATGTGTTATTATAGGTGACGGGGAGGAGAGGAGCTCGCTTGAGAAACTTGCAAGGAAGCTCAATGTAAAAGCCGAGTTTACGGGCTTCCTTCCAAGAAAAAAGGTTATTGAGTACCTCTCCAGAGCTTCCCTTCTCGTTCTTCCTTCACTGTCAAGGCTGGAAGCCTTTGGAATAGTCCTTCTTGAGGCAATGGCGTGTGGAACTCCAGTTGCAGCTCAGACCTTCCGGGAGTCAGGGATGTAGCCGGTGAAGCAGGCTTCCTTTTTCCTCCGGGAGATTACATGAGGTTGAGCGAAATTATAAGCGAAGTTCTGAGCGATGAGAGAAAGGTAAAAGCAATTGGAGAAAGGGGAAAGAGAGTTGTAAGGGAGAAGTACAGCTGGGATGTGGTTGTGGATTCCCTTGTGAAGTTGTACGAAACTCTTGTTTGACTTCAAGAAAATATTTTAAACGCCTTTTCGATTTTAATCAAATGAGATTGCTGACGATAGGCTCGGGGCTGCGCGGGGCCAAGGTTGCTGAAATTCTTCACAAAAAAGGTGTGAAGGTAAACAGAGTTCCTCTGTTTAAATGCTTCGCAGTCCTGAACAATGAAGAGCACTTGAGAAGTGTTTCTATAGGGGACGACAGGAAGTACTACGTTCACGGGCTGAAAGGAGACGTTAGTGGTTTTGTAAACCAGATCACGTCTCTTTACGAAATATTCGAGGGCAGCCTTGTTTTAACCTCTCTGGAGGATGATTTTGGTTACATCACATCCCTCGAACTATGCCAGAGGCTCAGAAAGGTCACCGAAGATGCCGTAATCTCTCTCGCAATAGTCCCTCAGCTTGACACCTCAAGCATTGGGGAGATAAAGAAGCGAATCAGAAATCTGAAAGAGGTATCTGACATTCTGATCCTCTTTGAGGGGGAGGTTGGGGTTGAGAGGAAGATTCTTGAAGTCATGAACCTCGTTGCTCTTGCCGGAGAGATTGACTTGAAGAAGAGAGTGGCTGGAGAGGTGGTTGTTGACACATCAGATGTCTTCAATGCCCTAAAGTCTGACGGATTTGCCATTGCTGGCATAGCGGAGAGAAAGGTGCCATTCGACATAAAAAACATCCTTTTCAGAAGAAACAGCGAGCTCAAGGCTGTGAGAACAAGGAGGATGATTGAGCTGACTGAAGAGGCGTTGCAGAATGTAAGCATAAACGGAGATGTTGAGAACGCAAAATCTGCCCTGCTCCTCTTTGCCGGTAAGCCGGACGAGCTTACCATGGAGGGGCTGTACTCATCAATAGCGATGATAGAGAATCTCAACAGAGATATCATTGTGAGATACGGCGACTACCCTATCCCCGGTTCGAGGAAAGTATCCGCTGTTCTGATATTCTCTGGAATTAGGAAATTCCGCTTTGCCTGAAAAGGGAGAACAGCTTGAAAATGGTTCCGTGATACATTATCCTGCTCTCAATTCTTGACTGAAGAGTTTTAAAGGCATACTCGTCGATTTCAAATTCCACGTTATCGTACCTCACATCCTTAAGGATAAGGCCATAAGGCGGAGCTGGTTCTACTCTCTCTTTGTGTTTCTCCGGATTTAGCAAGTCTCTGAACCACTCAATGCTTCTGTGCTGCTTTCCAACTTCCATTATTGCGGTCACCAAACACCGAACCATGTTCCAGGTGAAGGCGTTTCCTTCAATCTCAAAAATTATGAACTCTCTGTCTGCTCTGATGTCAGCACTGATAATCTCCCTCACACAGCTCTCGCCCTCACCAAATTTCTTAGTGAAGTTGGAGAAGTCGTGGACGCCAATTAGCTCCTTAACAGCCTTCCTCATAGCAGAGATGTCGTAGTCCGAGCCATACATAACGTATGTGTAAACCCTGCTCCTGGCTTTTCTCGGATCGAAATCCTCAGAAACTTTCGCCCAGGCCCAGGCAGTTATGTCCTCAGGAAGCTCTGCATTGAGCATTCTCGGAAAGATTTCTCATCAGAATAGAAGGAAATGACCTGACCGTAAGCGTGAACTCCCGCATCGGTTCTCCCAGCGCTCCTCAGCCTAGGATTTTCAACGCCAAGCCTTCGAAGAGCGGCTATCACCTCTCCCTCTACAGTCCTCTGGTCAGGCTGAAACTGGCTTCCGTGAAAGTTGTCTCCGAAGTAAGCTATCTTGAACGCGAACTTCATCACAGCTCTCTCCCGATGAGGGATGAGACGAATTCGTTAAGGGCGCTCATCCTCCTCAGCAGGATTTCTTTAACCTGTTTCTGCCCCTGGTAAAGGCCAACAGCAGTGCCCACGATGAAGAGAAACTCAAGCTCGTCAAGCTGGTACTTCTCCCTCAGTTCAAGCAGGTCCCTGACCTTGCTCTCAGGCAAGCCGTCAATGGTAAGCTCCTCCTCCTCAACCTTCTCAAGGAACTTCTCATCCGCTCCCCATCTATCTTCAGCTCTTCAAAGGCATCCCACAGTATCGATTTTCTTGTCTGAATATCCATGGCAAAAATGAGTTAAAAATTTTAAAAAACTTTCCCAATTCCTAAGCTTTCGTTCGTCTTTCTTATGCTCTCGTCCTTCTCAGCAAGCTCGAACATGGCTCTTATAGCGTCGATGTTCTCCGGAACGACGATTGCCTCCTGGTGCACTGCCTGGGTTACGAAGAGGTCGTTTCCATCCACGCCGATCGATTCTTTCCAAACCACGTTCTCGTAGAGGTCATACCTGAGCCTGAGCTCTCTCGCAAACTCGATTACCTTTGCTGTTGAGGTGAAGCCGTCTTCCGCAGAAACGAGCATTATTCTCGGCTCCTCGCTCAGAACACTGACGACATCTTCAGGTTTGACTGCCCCTCTCATCTCAACGCTGAGGGAGTGGACGTGCATCAGTGTTGTGGGGAGCTTGAATGCGGTGGTAACGATGTCAACGTCAGGTAAAACTGTCTTGACATCAGGACCGTGGTGGGATGGAATCGCAACCGGGTCGGGCATGATTCCATTAACCAGCCCTTTCTTGTCCTCCTTGGGATCAACAACTCTTCTGAGCATTGTCGCCCTGACTCTGCCGATACTGAAATTCGTTTTGAGCATGTAAATCAGCCTCGTGAGGCCAGTGGTGTTGCAGCTCACCACCCTGACATAGTTTTTACCCACTGCCTCCTCGTAGTTGGCAAGTGCGTTGAAAGAGACTTCTGCAACGTCCTTCTTCTCACCACCCTGAAATATTGCCTTTATGCCGGCTTTTTCGTAGTACTTCGCTTTATTCTCTGCCCCAACCTTGTTCGGGCTGCAGTCAACCACTATGTCGGCTTTGGGCAGCAGATCCTCAATTGTTCCTTGAATCTCGATTCCGGCCTTCTCGAAAAGCTCCACGTTCTCAGGTTTGGCCACGTATAGCGGGTATCTTTTAGCACCGAGTTTCGCTTCAAAGTCAGGGCGGGTTTTGGTAACACCAACAACCTCCATATCTTCCTGAAGGCTCACAGCATCTGCCACTCTCTTTCCAATGGTTCCGTAACCGTTTATCGCCACTTTAACCTTCATCATTCTCCCTCCAGTACTATTTTGTGCCCAACCAAATCCATCTCAACAACTCGTCCTTTGATTTCCCTATACTCTCCCAGAATGTCCCACATTTTTACTTTTTCCCCTTCAACAACAATTCTCACAACATCCTCCATAAGCGGCTCCTCTTGCCGGCCAAAAAGACCTTCGATTCGCACATGATGAATTGTTGCTGCAAGGTTTTATCTTATTTCCCCCAAACGTTAAATTCCAAAAAATTGTCACAATTTCTGTGCTGAAGGCAGCCAAGTTTGAACTCAAAAAGTCGAGAAAGAGATACGGGGGTAAGAGCTTACTTCTCATACTCTTTGCTGCTGTATTCTCAGCTGCAATGGGGTACGCTTCGGTTTTAACCGGAATTGATTCGGATAAGGGGATTTACACGGTCAATGTTAAAGTGGATGAGAAGACCTTCAAACTCTCGGAGGATCCTGACGTCATTTTGTTTGATGGCAAGCTTTTTGTAAGGCAGAATGACAAGAGCCTTGCTGCAGCGGATGAGCTTTTGAATTATCTCAGGGATGAGCACAGAAAGAGGATAGAGGCCGAATTTGGGGAGAGAGCGCATCCCGTAAGGGTTAGCGTTGTTTACCTCAACCCATCGAAGGTAACGCTGCCCGAAGCAGAGGGTGGAGAAATTACTAATGAAGAAACTGCTGAAACGGAAAGTGGACAGTTAAGCGTAAACAAGTCAAATGAGTCAAAGCCAAGCGAGTCGGCTTCAAAAACACCCTCAGTAACGGTGACTGCTGCAGAGGTGACAACAACGGCTTTAACCAAAGCTCAGAAAGAGGAGAACACCTCATACATACCTCCTGAGGATATCAAAACCCCAAGTCTTGTCGACAGAATGGTTCTGGCTTTCCTCTTCGTTATTCCATCCTACTTCGCTGTTCAGGTGTTCTCATCCTCTCTGCTTGAGGATAAGCTTCTGAAAAGGCTTGAGGTCCTTCTTTCCGCAATAAGCAGGTCAAATCTCATTTTTGGGAAGATGCTGCCCTACTTTCTTTTCTCCATACTTTCCGCCCTCGCAGTGTCTGTCTATCTGAACAGTCCAGAAGCGTTTATTTTTGTTGTGCCTGTCGTCCTGCTGCTCTTCTCCGCTCAGGCTTTTGTGGTGATGATCTCCAGAAGCTACAGAGAGGCAACCTTTCTGCTCCTCGTCGTGTCGCTCCTTATAACGATTTACGCCTTCATTCCTGCAGTTTTCTCAACCGCCATCCCCCTCTCAAAATATCGCCCATCACGCTCCTCCTTGCCAGCATTCAGGATAAGGAAATCAGCCCCCCTGATTTGGTTATTTCATTCGCCCACTACCTGGTTATGGCCTTTATGCTGTTTTACTTCAGCATGAAGCACTCAACCCGGACATTGCCCACGGCAAGGAAATTTTCCAGAAACTCGTCGAAATTTCGAGGTTAAGCATAACCAGCGACCATGCAGCCTTCATTTTCGCCTTCCTCTCCATTTCCTTCGCTTTTATGGCAGAACTCTTTGCAATTCTCATGGTTTTCATCCTCCCCCGACAGCTCATGATTCCAGCTCTGCTCATCTGCGTCGCAGTGGTTGAGGAATTTATAAAGGGAATTGCAATATTCTCATCCCCAACTCCTCGCAGAGCATTGTTCACCGCTTTAGGATTCTTTGCAGGAGAGAAGATTTTAATCCTCTTCAACATCCTTCAGGAGTACAGCATAGCCTTTCTTGGGCAGTTTCTGGTTCTCCCCTTAATCCTTCACATCGCAACCGCTCTGCTCATCGCCTTCACGACAAAATTCGGGTATGGAAGGGCAATAACACTGGCAGCGTTCATTCATGCAGCCTACGATTACGCGGTGGTGATGCTCCTTGTTTGAGCTGATAAAGAAGGACATCAGGCTAATGTTCAGGGAAAGAACCTTCGTTAGTGTGGTTTTTTTGATAGTATTTGTTGCAAGCATCTCATCAGTCATCACGTTCGGGTTAATAATGCTGTACAACCCGGGATACCTCGGTTACTATGGCAGTTCGAAGGTTGCTGTTGTTGGGGAGTGCTTTACTGAGAGCTGTTATGATGAGAGAACGGCAATGGAGCTTTTCAAAAGCGGAAAGGTTGATGCGGTGCTGATAGTCACAGATGTAAACGGTATAAAGTACGTTGACGTTTTGGTGCCCGACGACGAAATAAAGGCTGCTCAGGTTTTGAGCTACGTTAAAAGGCTGCTGACGGAATATGAAGAAAAGGTGAGAGATGTTTATGGCATTCCAAACCTCGATGTGAAGGTTTTCTCAGGTGGGAGAGAAATAAATCTTCCATCAGGGTCATCCACGGTATTTAAGTTCATCTATCTGATTTTAATTCCTCTGCTGAGCGTGACCACCGCCGTCGTCGCTGCAGGAATGACGATAGACTCTGTTTGCGAGGAGATACAGAGCAGGTCTCTTGAGGTGCTGCTCACAACACCTCTCACGCCCTTCAAAATTTCTATATCGAAGGTGGCATCACCTATGATTTTCTCATCCATCGTTACAGCACTCTGGCTTCTGCTTCTGGCAGTCAACAAAGTTGATATTATGAATCCCTTGCCTGCATTCGTCCTTTCAGTCTCCATAACGGCCTTCTTCGTGGCGTTGGGTTACGTCATGGCTGTGAAGTTCAGGGACAGAGAGAGAGCGCAACTCTTCTTCTCCATTCTCGCAGCAGGCTCTCTCCCCCTGATGGTGACAAAGTACGCAAGCCCCCCAGTGATGGTTGGAAGGGCTGCAGCTGGTGCCGAGATAGACCTTTCCATTGCAGCCGCTTTCTCCATTCTCTCCTTCACACTTCTGGCACTCTCTCCAGTTATAGCAAAAATAGATAGAATTTAGCCCCTTATCTTTTCCAGAACCTCCTTTGCGTAATCCAACCTTATTTTTCCGTCCCTGACCATTATCTCAACAACCCTGTCAACTTCCTCTCCTGACGCCCCTGCCATTATTGCCAGGTTTCTGGCATGAAGCTCCATGTGTCCCCTCTGTATTCCTTCAGTAGCCAAAGCCCTCAAAGCGGCGAAGTTCTGGGCAAGACCAAGTGCAGCTGCAACTCTCGCCAGCTCTTCAGCAGTGTTAACTCCAAGAATCTTCAGGGAGATTTTTGCCAGAGGATTGACTTTCGTTGCTCCGCCTATAACCCCAACGGCCATCGGTACTTCAATTGTACCGACCAAATTTCCTTTCTTATCAACTTCGTAGGTTGTGAGGGGCTTATAACCGCCAATCGCAGCGTAGCTGTGTGCTCCCGCTTCTATTGCCCTGAAATCGTTTCCAGTTGCTATCATCAAAGCTGAGATTCCGTTCATGATTCCCTTGTTGTGCGTGGCACACCTGAAAGGATCGGCAGCGGCAAAGGCGTATGCGAGCATTATCCCCTCAACGACCTCTTCACCACCGATAACGTCCTTATCGAAAACAGCCTTCGCCCTTGCAAGCCTGTAGGCTGCGAGGTTTGAGATTATTCGGAGATACACTTTCCCTCCGGTAATTCTCTCGATGAAGGGGGCAACGCTCTCACACATCGTGTTTACAGCATTGGCTCCCATGGCATCCTTTACGTCAACAATGAGATGGACTATGAGCATCTTCCCCATTATCGTGTCAATAACCCTCGCCTCCACATCCCTGCAGCCTCCTCCGAGGTTAACCAGCATCGGGTCGCATTCGTTGGCCTTCTCCACTATCTCGTCCCTGTGCCTTAGAACCTCAAACCTGGCTGAGTAGGATCATGAAGCTTTGTAACCTGAATCTGACCAATCATCAATGAGCCAGTGTAGTCCGTTGTAAATCCCCCACTCTCCCTCGCCATCCTGGCTGCATTGCTGGCAGCGGCAACAACACTGGGCTCCTCAATGGCCATGGGAATGAGGTAGTCCTTACCATCAATCAGGAAATTTGTGGCTATGCCAAGAGGCAGCTCGAAGGTGCCAATGACGTTTTCAATCATCCTGTCTGCAACGTCAAGGGGCAGACCCTGAGAGAGAACTGTCTTAACTTCCTCATCGCTCAAGCCCGCAAACTCAGCGACCTTCTTCAGCCTTTCCTCCACACTGAGCTTGTAAAACCTAGGAATGCGAGAACTCATGGCTCTCATAATCTTCCCTGATTTATAATGTCTTCGGTTCCATCAATGCCTTCCTTAAAACGAATTTGGTAAGTTGAAGGCCCTGAGGGCAAACAAACCATTTGTTAATTGACCATTGCAGCTAAGCTTTGTGAGGATGGTGAAGTATTAATATGACCTGAAAAAACGCTTTGTGATGAAAATTGCTGTAGTGGGAGCGGGACTCGCAGGGCTTAAAGCAGCAAAGGAGCTTGCAGAGTACGCCAATGTTGTTGTCTTCGAGCCTGAGGATGTTGGTGGGCTGGTGGCGAGCTTCAGGGACTTCAGCATTGAAAAGTTCTACCATCACTGCTTCAGGATGATTCTTTTCTCCTTGAGGAGATTGAGAAAAATGGGCTGAAGTCCAAGCTTGTGTGGAAAATAGCAAGAACGGGATTCGCCGCAAATGGTAAAATTTACCCTCTGAACACACCTTTTGAGATTCTGCGCTATCCTCTCCTCAGCTTTTGGGAAAAAATCAGGCTCGCGAGGTTCACGCTTAAAAGCAGAAATCTGAACTACGAAGATTTTGATGACGTTGGTGCGATGGAGGGGATAAGGAAGGAGCTGGGAGAGGGCTTGCTTGAACGCTTTTTTATGCCGCTGCTGAGGTCAAAGTTTGGTGAGAATGCAGAAAAAGTTAGCTACGCATGGCTGCTTGGCAGAGTTGCCATAAGGAGCAACAGAAAGTACTCTGGGGAGGAGATAGGCTACATAAGGCACGGATTCCAGCAGCTTGTTGATAAAATGGCCGAAGGGTTGGAGATAAGGAGGGAGAGGGCAAAGATAAGGAGAAGTGCACGATGGGAGGTTAACGGAGAGGATTTTGATGCTGTGATATACACCGCCCCCCTTCCAGAGCTTGGTGAATTGGCCAAAAAGCTTGAAATTCCAGAAATCAGATATCAGAGCTCAGTCTGCGCTTTGGTCGGGGCTGAGGAGACTCTGACCGAGAACATCTACTGGACCAACATCGCCGACAGAATTAGCTTCGGGGCAGTAATTGAGCACACGAACTTCATGCCCTTCGATGATTACGGCATCCACCTCATGTATCTTGCAGCCTACTCAACTCCCGAAGGATGGCTTTTCAATCTTGGAGAAAGCGAAATAGAGAAACTTTTTCTCTCCGACCTCAAAAAGCTCGGGTTTAATACTGAGAGCGTTAAATGGGTAAAGATTTTCAAAGCCAAGTACAGCGGCCCGATTTACGAAAAGGGCTACAGGAGAAGGATTACACCTTACAGAGCTGCGAGGGGCTTTTACATAGCCGGAATGACCTCAAGACCAAACTATCCGGAAAGGAGCATGAATGGAAGCATTAGGGCTGGCTATGAGGTGGCCGAGCAGGTTAAGAAAGACCTTCTATAACCTTCTCAACAAGCATCGCAAGTCTGACCTTGGCATAATCCACAAACTTTTCGTTCAGGGTTATTTTTGAGCCATCGAGCCTGCAAACCCCGTTCTTCTCAGCTTCCTCAAAAACTCCACCGAGTAGCTCAGGATTGGATACACATCGGAGTGGTTGAGCGGATACGTGAGGGCCATGAACTCCTTCATGCAATCCACAGGGATTTCTGCGTAGCTGAACTTCATCAAAGCCTCTACTGCCTCTCTCGCAACTCTGTACTCCTCCCCAAGGTAGTGCCCGAAGGGAGAGTATCTTTTCACCTTGAAGGCCAAACCAAGCCTGCTGAGAGCTTTGGCAAGCTTCAAAGCCCTATCATTCAGGGCAGTATCAACAAGAAACCTGCAAAGGGCCGTTTTCGGATGAAGAGTCTCGTTAGCCGTTAGTCTTTCCTCGCTCAGCCCCTTCATGAAGCGTAGAAGCGATTTTAGGTCGTATTCTTCCAAATCAGCCGATTTAAAAACCTTAAGACCTGCGGAAATTCCGAGGGCAATTATGTAGTTTTCTGAATTTGAGAGCTTTCTGAGCCTTTTCTCGAACATCTCAGCTCTCCTCACGACAACCTTCTTCGCTGCTGTGTGACCTTCATGGCTCAGGCAGAGAAACATCTCGGGATTGAGCTTGGGCTTTGAGTAAGAGATTGCATAACCGAACCTTTTCAGGTCGGGCAAAGTTGAATTCAGAGGCCTGTAATCGATTTTCTTCTCGTAAACTTCACCTGTGATGTAGAGGTAAGCCAACGAATCCTCGATGGCCTTTACATAGGCAGATGGGGCATCCAGCTCCTCATTTTCCAGCTTGGGTTTGGGAATGTTGAACTCCTCGCAGAACTTTTCCAGCGAGTCAACAATCCTGACATCCCTGAAGGGGTGGGAGCTGAGTCTTTCCACACACGATTCGTAACTGCCATCCAAAATGTCGATGCCAATTTTCCTTCTCGGGATGGCCAGGTCAACCCAACCAATACCAACTTTGTAGGGCGAGACAACTCTAACTCCTGAGTTTCTGAGACTTTTGGCAATTTCCTCTCGCAGCTTAAGGAACATTAACGAGTTTTGGCAAGGCGGTTAATTTGGTTTTTGATTGCTGCGCTGTTTGCTGCGCTGCGGTTTTAGCCATCCATAAGAGTAAGTATTAAGCCCAGCTCAAGAGAGCAGTATGGCAGAGTCTTCTTCTAACTGCCGGTCTCAATCCACCCGCTGCATGTAAAAAATTTTAAAATCTAACACCAACAGCAGGCATGCTCGATTTAATTCTGAAAACAATCTGGCTCCTTCTTCCCTGCTACACACCTAACAACTTTGCCGTTCTTGTTGGCGGTGGTGTGCCAATAGACTTCGGGAAGACCTTCGTTGATGGGAAAAGAGTATTAGGGGATGGTAAAACGTGGAGGGGGTTTATTGGTGGCGTTGCAGGGGGAGTTTTAACTGCCAACCTTCAGTATGCTGCTGAAAAGCTTTTAGGGTTTGCTGTTTACTCCTCTCTCCTCTTTAGCGAGTTTTCACTCTCACGTTTCTCCTTGCTTTTGGAGCTATGTTCGGAGACCTTTGCGGGAGCTTCATCAAAAGGAGATTTGGGTACGAAAGGGGGTCGAGGTTTTTAATCGTCGACCAGCTCACGTTTCTGATCGTGGCCTTGCTAATCGCCTCACTCTACCCTCCATTCTGGAAGCTGTTTACTGCCGAAATCATCGTTCTGGCTGTTATCATTACACCCGCTCTTCATCTGGGAATAAACTATATTGCCTACAAGCTAAATCTAAAGGAGGTGCCGTGGTGATGTCTGCAGAAGCGCTAATCAGGAGAATGATAGAGGTTGGAGCGCTGAAATTCGGTGACTTCGTGCTGTCCTCAGGCAAGAGAAGCAGGGTCTATGTTGATGTAAAGCTTGCCTCCACCTTCCCCGATATTCTTGAAATGATCTCCGAAGGAATGGCAGAAAAGCTGAAAGACCTGGATTTTGACAGGATTGCATGCGTTGAGCTTGGTGGTGTACCAATTGCAGTTGCCCTTTCGCTGAAAATGAAGAAACCGCTCGTTATTTTCAGGAAGGAGAAAAAGGACTACGGAGTGAAAGGAGACAGGATAGGGGAAGTGAAAAGGGGAGAAAGGGTTGTGGTTGTGGAGGACGTCATAACAACTGGCAAATCTGCTCTATCAGCAGCGAGAAGGGTTGAGGAGAGCGGTGCTGGTGTAGCAGCCATCATCGCAGTTGTTGACAGAGAAGAGTCCGGAAGGGATTTCATGAGCCTCCTGAAGCTTAGCGACTTAATAGATGCGTATGACTCCTTCCAGTCCACCAAATCTTAGCTCTTCCAGTTCCTCTCTTTTGAACTCCTGCTCCGGGTAAAACTCGTAGCTTTCGAAAGATTTTACCACAGTCTCGGTGGGAAAGCCGATCAGCTCTGCCACAGCTTCCCCGTCTCTTTTTCCCACCCTTGCCCTGTCAAACTCTTTGAGAAAATCTCCAAGCAAGTCCGGGTTGCATTCGGCAAAATTGTTGTTAACGGCAAGTGTGCAGCAGAGATAATCTCCAATGTGCTCGTTGAAAGGCTCCTTTCTTCCCTCAAGCATGGTGAAGTACGGTTCCCATATTGCTATCGCTCTCAGCTCTCCCAGGGATTTTATCATGCTCTCAGGGCTCCTGAAGAACCTTATTGCCCCCTTAACTCCTTTAAGCTCAAAGTACTTCCTCAAATTTCTCTCCATGGTGGAGAATTCGGAGCAGCCCCAGTAATCGGATTTTATACCGGAGAAAACTAAGCCACCTCCGTTCAAAGCCACTTTTCTTACAATTGTGATGTTTTTCATAAGTACCCCAAAAAACGCCTGGGTTATGAAAGGAGAGGCAGCAATGTCAATGAAACTGTGAACGAGGTCCTTAGTTATTCCAATGCTGCTATCGTAAACTCTTATGTGGGCGTTGAGCTTCTTTGATGCTCTTACCACTCTCGGATACTCACTGGCCCTCAAATTCCTACCCTCAACACACCTCTTAAAGGCTCGGGAGAGTACTTTGTGAGCCAGACTCTGTAGGACTTTCCCGAGACCTTCTTTCTTACAACCTCCTTTGCATCCTCAAGCATGGAAAGCACTTCAGAAACCGTTGATTTCGATAACCCTGTAAGACGGGGTATCTCGCTCTGTAAAACCCCCTCTTCCTTGGCATTTTCCAGAACTTGTTTCACCTTCTCCACTGCGTACATTTTGGTCTTTTACGCCAGAAGGATATTTAGTGTTATCCTCAATATTTTCAACCTGATCTGGCAAGAATACAGACGTTCGTATTTGCTTAAATACTGGATTCCTAATCCTCCAGCAGACATATGGTTTTTAGAGATGACAAGATCAATGCTGTATTGATTAAATAAATAAAAATTAATTAATCTCGTCACTCAATCCTTAAAGTGTGCTCTCCCTTTACGTAGAATATTGCAAACCCCACGATAACTCCAACGGTAGCAATCTGAATGGACGTTGGAACTATCTGTTTCCACGCCATTGTTGCAATAGAAGCCCCCGAAGCTCCGCCAAAGATGAAGGCTGCGACAATCATTAAGAACACGAGCAACCCTGAAAGCATTGAAATTGCAAGTAAAATTCCGTACAAGTTTTTCAGAAGTTCCTCAACTTTCTCAGACATCACCACTCACCTCATGCGAAAGCAATTGGTAATACTCCCAGCAGAAGCAGAAGTAGCACTATGACATGGGCTCCGACCCACACAAGTGTTATTTTCGTTGTTTCTTTGAACCCTGACCCGGCAATTCCCATGGCAACATACATGCACAAGGCAAGAGGGGGTGTCATTCCTTCCAAAGCTCCAGTCAGAGCAGGCAGTATTCCAGCAGCTACCATTGGGCTTAATCCGGCAGCAACGAGCAATGTTACCAAGGTAGGTCCAAGTATTGCTATCTGAGAACTTCCGGGAAGCACCATTCCCAACACGACTCCAATGAAGACCACCAGAATTACCAGAGTCACAAAGCTCAGGTTCAGTGGCTCTATGGCTGCATTTACAGCTTCACCAAGTTTGAGTTCTCTGAATACATACGCAATCGAGTATGCAAAGTAAACGGTGATTGAGACCGGTACAACACTCTTAAAGGAGTTTCTGAACATGTCGAAAACGCTTTTGAAAACTCCACCTCTTTTGGCAAGCTCAGAGCGCGAGATTAGTATAGCGTAGGCCATTGTAACCGGTGGTGTGAAGAACAACACAGTCTTTGAAAAAGCCTTGGCTCCATCCTCGCCTATTCTGGCGATTATGAAATCCTTCATTGTAACATCTATCAAGAATGGCAAGAAAATCATTAGAGGTATTATCAGCACATACCAGCCCTCTTTCAAGGATTCGCTCAAACTCGGTAACTCTTCCTTTGGAATTGGTTTGACGTCATATACATAGGTCATCCCAATTAGGGTTAGAAACCTTTGAACAACGAACCACACTGCAATTCCCCAAACAACCAGCCAGAACTCAGACAGGGTGAACATTTCAGGGTATAGAGCATCGAGCACTCCGAAAGCGAGCAGAATTGTTCCAGACGGTGGAATCATTGGCCCCATGGCACTCGCAGACATCTCCACTGAAGCAGCCAAATGTCTTGGAAATCCCGTCCTTATCATTGCCGGAATGGTGAAAACACCTGTAGATGCCACATTACCCGGTCCTGACCCAGATAGAGATGCCATAAAGGTGCTCCCAAAAAGACTTACGTAACCTGCGCCACCCCTGAATCTCCCTACAGCCGCAAGAATTACTCTGATTATTTTGTCTATAACTTTGGTTTCACCAAAAACATGGGCTAAAAGGAGGAAACCCACAATAGCGTAGAACAGTGTGCTCGTTGATGGTTTAATCAGATATTCGAGGAACAGGTCGTGTCTGCCACTAAACACTATCAGCAGTACGTATGAAAGGGCCATGACCTCGTAGATTGGCCTTCTGAAGACGACGAAAAGCACTGCAATAATTGCCAGAAGGAGTGCTATATACAGTATTGGCACGGGCACGCCGAATAGAACTTCCATTTTTTCACCCCTTGTTCCTTTCTTCCTTCTCCAACACCACAGACATGCTTCCACACCTCCTTTTCCAATAGTTAACTTTCAAGAATAGTAATGGTATTTAAAGTTTTGGAAATTTACTTCCATTATGGTGACATAAAACCAATCCAATTTGGAAAATAGCATCCACAACAAAATATTAATACTTACTTCGATTGAATTATCACTCATGAATCCGGATTTGCCTAATACTGCGGTAGAAATACTGAAAATACTGGCCTTAGCGTCGAGACCGCTTAACTCTATCGAAATATCTCGAATTTTAAACAAAGAGAGGGTTTTTATTGACTCTCGAACTGTTCGTTACCACCTAAAACATCTTGAAGAGCATGGCTTTGTTTCAAAACTTGGAAAAAAGGGCTGCATTATTTCCTCAGATGGCCTTAGACAGCTGAAACGTATTATGGTATTCAAAAGGCTTGGTCTACCTTCAATAGAGGTGGAAAAGATGATTTCAGAAGCGACATTAAATTTAGAAACTGGCACGGGAAAGGTTCTGGTAAACGCTGCAATTATCCAAAAAAAGGATTTTGAAAAGGCATTGGATATTGTTAAATCAGTCTCAAATCTTAATCTTAATGTAATGCCTTCTCCATTGATTGCAGTTAAGGACGAAGGTGAAACGCTTGGAAGTCATGAAATACCTTCAGGTTATCTAGCCTTTGCATGCATCTCCACAACCAATTTTGATGCTGTTCTCCGCAAACAAGGTGTTTACGTTGAATCAATAGCCGCTGGAATTTTTGAGATTAGTGACAACAAACCCATGGGGTTCACGGAACTTGTAGCACATGCTGGAGCTACTGTGAGTCCGGGAGAACTTATTATCAAAGCAAAAATGACATCAATCAGCGAAATTGCAAGAACTGGTAGAGGTTATGCCACAGCAGCAATTAAGAGATTTCCGTTTTTCCTTTCAGAGGTTGTTGAAAGTGTGGTAGAGAAAATGAGGAAAATTGGAATAGATGGCGTTATTGAGGTTACTGCTTTGACACCTGAAATTGAAAGGATTGACGCTGCAGACGCAAGCAAGGGTAGACTGGTGGTATTTGGAGGTGGAAACTACTTTGCGCCACTCGTTGAGAATGGATTGGACGTAAAATTGATCATAAACGCCTCTTTAATGGAGAAGGAGAAAATGAAACATCCTGACCAAATTTCGTAAATGGTTATTGGATTCCGATTTTTAAAATTTCTTTGTGGAAGTCAATTTCCAAAAACTTAAATACCAGAACCCAATCTAAATTGAAAAAGGATGGAGGTTGCGAAATGAAGGAGATAAAAATTCTATCCCCGACTGGCCACCTTGGATTCACGCCGCTGGAGAAAGACAGCTTTTTTTTAGGTGTTAAAAAGGAGCCGGACTACATAATAGCCGATTCTGGTAGTGCAGACATAGGGCCTTACTATCTTGGAGCTGACGAGCCTTGCAGTCCTGAAGTCTGGCAGAGGCACGATCTTGAAGTTATGCTGAAAGCATCGAGAGAGCTTGATGTCCCAATGATTATTGGTAGTGCCTCAGACACTGGAACGAATAGCGGAGTGGATAGATTCGTACGAATAATAAAGGACATCGCCAGAGAGAACGACTTCCACTTTAAACTTGCATACATTTACTCCCAGCAGGACAAGGAAAGTATAAAAGCCAAGCTGAACGAGGTGAGAATAGAGGGGCTTGACGGTTTCGAAGACCTCACACCTGAGACTGTGGACAGAACAGATACGATAGTAGCAGTTATGGGTCCTGAGCCTATAATCGAAGCACTGAATAACGGTGCAGATGTCATAATCGCAGGTCGCAGTTCAGATTCGTCAATTTTTGCAGCCCCTCTCATACGAGAAGGCATATCTAAGGCAACAGCATTTTATGCTGGAAAGGTTCTTGAATGCGCTTCATTCTGTGCCGAACCTTTCATGGGAAAGGAAAGTGTAATGGGCTACGTTAAGGAAGGAGAAGTGATTGTCGAGGCCATGCATCCCCAGCAGCGCTGTACCATTGCATCGGTTGCGAGTCACAGCATGTACGAAAGAACTGATCCCTTCTACGAGAGGGTGCCTGGTGGCGTTCTGGACATGAGCGAGTGTGTCTACGAGCAACTTGATGAGAAAAAACTCGCGTTACAGGATTTAAATTCAGAGATGAACCCTTGAAAATTAAGCTGGAAGGAGCAGGAAAGGTTGGAGAAAGGTGCTTGTGCATTGTTGGATTCAGAGACCCCTATCTTATCAAGAACATTGATAAAGTCATTGAATGGTCCAGAAAGAAGGTTGAAGAGAGATACTCAGGATATCAGCTTTTCTACCATGTCTATGGAATTAACGGAATAATGAAAGAACTTGAACCGGTGAAAGATGCTTCACCACATGAGGTCTGCCTTATTGTAGAGTGTGTTGCGAATACTGCAAAAGAAGCTCAGGAGATTGCCACTCTCGCTGCCAGAAACACATTCTATGCCAGACTGCCAGAAGTGAAGGGCACAGCTGGAACAGCAGCCATGATGTCGGACGAAGCCATCCTGACGAAGCCCGCCTACGAGTGGACGATGAATCACGTTATGCCTGTCTCTGACCCTCTTGAGCTGTTTGAAATTCATTATGAAGAGGTTTAGAGGTGAGAGTGATGGCTGTAAAAAAGCTTGTGGAACTGGCTTCAACCATCAGGAGCAAAAACGCGGGAGTGAACAATATAACCTTTGACATCATCTTCAGCAATCCAAAAAACTACGAACTGGTGAAGAAGAGTGGCGCTTTAACTAAAGAGACAATTGCTAAACTCTTCAACATTCCTGAGGACCGTATTGTAAGCTTTGTCGAATTTGACCCAGCGAATGCAATTAAATTTACCATCAGGAGCTAAAGCCAAGTGGAAGTCCCGGAGAGACTGATATTTCGCAGTCAGCAGTATGCCCCATTGCTCGATGTTGAGGTGGAGGTTGAGTAGAGACATTTTCTACTCAATTTTTTGGACTGGTAGACGAAATTAAAAAAATTAAAACTTGAAAATTTTGATATTGAGTTCTCGTTTCTGTTTTATGGTTTTTGGCTCGTATTCCAGTATCTTATCATCTGGAACCTTTCTGAGATAGGCATAATAAGCTAGAAACACCAGAAGGTAGAATATCCAGGCACCAAGGCTGACGTAAAGAAATGGTGGGATATACATGCTCATTCACCTCCAGCCACCGATTTGCAGGGTGGTGGGATGTCTTTTGCTGTGCTCGGTGTCCATTTCCGCACTGCACTGATTACAACGAATACCGGGATTGCAACAACGAGCGTGAAGGTGGCAACGTCTAAGTAGTAGGCCTTCAACACCCCTCCCAGCGGTGTGACCATGTAGATCAACGCAGCTAGGAATCCGACAACCATCGTCCAGAAAGCAGCATCAGGATGTGATCGACTCCAGAAAATACCGAATGCAACGAGCACGAGGGTTACTGACCTTAAGGAGTAGACAAAATATGCGGACTTCAGTATCTCAGGCAGCGAAATCGAAGCGCCGATTGTGCAAAGAACACCAAGAACGACGGTAGTGACTCTTGTCCACTTCATCACAGTGCCATCATCAACCTCCGGCCTCAGCCACCTGTGGAAAATGTCCTTTGCGAGAACCGTGGCATCGGCAAAGAGTATTGCTGCTGCTGTTGAGATGATAGCTGCAAAAACTCCGGCAGAGCCCATCGCTCCAATCACGGGTGGCAATATCGAAAAAACCTCTCCCAGAGCTAATTTGGGGTTCGTGGTTAGACCGGCAACCTTCGCATATATTCCGACGGTTCCTGTCCAGATGCTCAATGGGACAACAAGCGATGCTGCGAAGAGCGGAGCCAACCTTGCGACTTTCCAATTTCTTGAGCCAAAAGCATAATTTACCGTTGCCTGTGCAGCGGGGACTGCAAGAATCCCTCCGACTATGAACCCAATAGTGACTGCTGGCCCCAAGCTGAAAGGTGAGAAGTAGAAATTCGGATCTAATCCCTGTGCTGTAAGTGCATTCGCTAATCCAGTGTAGCCAGCCGCACCCCCAGAACCTGGAAGAGAGGGTACCTTGAAGTAAAGCACCCAGAAGAAGGCCAGAGGCAGTCCGATATACATCGTGGCCATGTAGAGCAGGCTTGTGTAGGCCACACCCCACATACCCCCGATAGCAACGTAGGCTGTGATGAACAACCCTCCAATTATAACAGCCATCGATAGATCAATCCCAGTAATGCCGGCTAGTATGGAGCCAAGTGCTGTAATTTCAATAATAAGGAACGTTGTATATGCCACAACATTTAGAACAGAGTTGGCCTTCCAAGTTTTTACATCGTAAAGATAGTAAAGGTACTCAGGAATGGTCTGAACTCTGTACTTTCGGTAGTAATGGGAGAAGACTATGCCGAATATTGCTATACCGGTTGCTGCAGCTATGTGATACCAAATCGCCCCCATACCGTCCTTGAAGCTCTTTCCGCAATGCCGATTGTCCCCAATCCGCCCATATATTCTGCAGCCATCGCCAGTGCGACGTAGAATAGACCCATTCCGTAGCCCGAGACTATAAAATCCTCAGACTTCTTGATTTTTCTTGAAGCGAGTACTGACATCAAAATACAAGAACGAGGTATCCAACGACGAGTGATATGAGCAGTGTGTCGCCCATTCCACCACCTCTTCACATGATTCCAGTAAGTATGGTCGTTGCAAACCCAAATGCGAATAGTGCGAAATAAATCGCTGCGAATTTCAAGTCTTCTCTATAAAATATTTTTAATTTTTTAATATCATTTTCTGGGATGGAAACCTCCAGCTCCACACACCTCATTTTACCACCCCCTCAAAAATTAGAGAATTTTTTGAACTTCTTTTACAATATCAAGCAGTGTATCCGCAACAGCTGCACCAGCTTCCCTTAACGCTTTAATTTTGGCATCTGCAGTCCCTGATGAGCCTCAATTATTGCTCCTGCATGCCCCATCCTCTTGCCTGGTGGGGCTGTTCTGCCAGCAATGAATGCCACAACCGGCTTCGACATCTTCTTTATGTACTCAGCCGCTTCCTCTTCGGCAGTTCCTCCTATTTCACCGATGAGCAACACTGCCTGTGTTTCGTCATCCTCTTCAAACATTTTCAGCACATCCACAAGGTCAGCCCGGGCATCGGGTCTCCGCCTATGCCCACGACAGTGGACTGCCCTATTCCGGCTTTGGTCAGGTTCTCACAAACCTGATAGGTTAGAGTTCCGCTTCTCGACACAACTCCCAGATTTCCGGGCATGAAGCTTTTGTCGGGCAAAAGACCAACTTTTGATTTTCCAGGACTTATTACTCCCGGACAGTTCGGGCCAAGGAGCATGGATTTCACTTCTCTGAGTCTTCTGTGAATTTTCATCTCATCGTACAGTGGGATGCCTTCAGTCACACACACCACAAGCTCAATTCCCGCGTCAAATGCCTCAAAAATCGCATCCACTGCAAATTTCGCCGGGACGTAGATGATTGAAGTGTTCGCCCCAGTTTCGGTGACAGCATCCTCAACTGTGTTAAAGACCGGCACTCCATGCACCTCCGTACCTGCCTTTCCGGGAGTGACACCAGCCACCACCTTTGTTCCGTATTCAAGCATTCTCTTGGTCTGAAAACTGCCCTGAAAACCTGTTATGCCCTGAACAACAACCTTTGTGTTTTCATCAACAAGAATGGCCATAAACTCACCTCACAAGTTCCACAGCCTTTTTTGCACCTTCTTCTATTGAATTAACGAAATAGATTTCAACATCCTTCTTCCTGGCAAATTCTTCCAGTATCTGCCTGCCCAAGTCCTCATTTGTTCCTGTAAGTTTGACCACCAGTGGTATTTTTCTGCTGCTCTCCTCAAGAGCTCTGACAATCCCTTCAGCCACCTTTTCGCATCTTGTAATCTCTGCATAGATGTTCACGAAAATCGTCTTGACGTTTGGGTCCTTCATGATGTGAAGCAGACAGTTCTTCATTTTCTCAGGGTCAGCCAGTCCACCTCCAGTGTCGAGGAAGTTTGCCGGTTTTCCGCCGTAGTAGTGTATAAGATCCATCGTGGCCATTGCCAGTCCAGCACCATTGGCTATAACCCCTATATCTCCCCCAAGCCTGACATAATTGAGGCCCTTTAACCTCGCCTCTCTCTCAAGCATGTCCACCTCAGTTGCCTCTCTCATTTCCATGAGCTCTGGATGTCTGTAGAGGGCATTGTCATCCACATTCAGCCTCGCATCAGCAGCAACAAATCCTTCAGGAGTCAAAACAAGAGGATTTATTTCTGTGAGTTCAGCTTCGTATTTGAAAGCTATATCGGCAAGAGTTTTCAGAATTCTGAACATTTCTTTGAATTCCTCTCCGTCAAATCCAGCTTTGAAGAGAGCCTTTCTGATCTGGTAGTCGTGAACGCCCCACAGCGGGTCCATGTAAACCCTATGGATGGCTTCTGGATGGCTGGCTGCAATTTCTTCAATATCCATTCCACCCATTTTGCTGAAAATCAAGGCAGGTTGCCTTTTTGACTTGTCAACAACGTAGCAACATAGTACTCCTTTTTTATTTCGAGCTGCTCTTCTATGAGAACTTTTTCGACAACATGCCCCTTAATGCTGCTGCCCAAGAGCTTTGATGCGATGTCCTTTGCCTCTTCGGGAGTGTTTGCCTTCTTCACACCCCCAGCCTTTCCTCTCCCTCCAACAAGAACCTGTGCCTTAACTACAACCCTTCCACCGAGCTCCTCTGCAATTTTCTCAGCTTCTTCTGGTGTCTGAGCGATAGCTGATTTAGGAACTTTTATGCCATGCTTTGAAAAAATTTGTTTGGCCTGATATTCGTGAAGCCTCATACCTCAAAGCTCCCTCCTGAAGGCTGATAGCTGTAATGGCTCTGCCCAGTATCAGCGTGTGGATGTCGTCTGTGCCTTCGTAGGTGTAGACGCTCTCAATGTTGGCCATGTGCCTTATTGGTGAGTAGTCGAGGCTTATGCCGTTAGCCCCGAGAAGCTCTCTGGCTGTTCTGGCGCAGTAGCGGGCTACTCTTACATTGTTCTTCTTTGCCATGGAGATTTGCTCTGTTGTTGCCTTGCCTTCATCCATGAGCTTTGCCAGTCTCCAGGCGAGAAGCTGTCCCTTTGTTATCTCAATCAGCATGTTGACAAGCTTTTCCTGAACAAGCTGGAATGATGCAAGTGGAGCGCCGAACTGCTTCCTTTCCTTTGTGTAGTTCAAAGCCGTTTCGTAGCAGTCCATTGCCGCTCCAATTGCTCCCCAGGAGATGCCGAACCTTGCCTGATTCAGGCAGCTCAGGGGGGCTCTAAGGCCAATAGCATTTGGCAGTCTGTTCTCTTCCGGAACTCTGCAGTTTACAAGGCCAAGCTCTCCTACACTTCCCGCTCTCATCGAGCCTTTTTTGGTTATGGCAGTTTGCTGGAAGCCTTTCGTGCCCTTCTCTACTATGAAGCCCTTGATTTTTCCATCCTCAACATCCCTCGCCCAGACAACAGCTATGTCGGCCATGTCTGCCTCGCTGATCCAGGTTTTTGTGCCGTTGAGAATCCACTCATCTCCATCCCTTTTTGCTGTGGTTTCCATGCTTCCTGGGTCACTGCCGTGGTTTGGTTCGGTTAAGCCAAAGGCTCCTATGATTTCTCCGCTGGCAAGTTTGGGCAGGTATTTTTGCTTTTGTTCCTCACTCCCGTACTGCCAGATGGGTACATGACCAAGCCAGAGGTTACGGCAACAAAGCTTCTCAGTGCGCTGTCAACCCTCTCAACTTCCTGGCAGACTATGCCGAAGGTGGTGTAGCTCATTCCCGGGCAGCCGTATTCTTCTGGAATGAAGGTTCCGAGCATTCCGAGCTCTCCGAACTTTTGCCGAGAACGTGGAAGTTCAGGGGTTTTTCTTCGTGCCACGCATCTGCCACAAGAGGGGCAACTTCGTTTTCAAGGAACTCTCTTATGGATTGTCTTACAAGCCTGTCCTCGTCGCTTAACAGTTCATCCACATTGTAGAAGTCTACTCCTCTGAACATGATATCACCTTTTTTCTGTATTTAACATTCTTATTTTGCATGCTTAAAAAGATTTCGGAAAATATTTGCCAATAAAAATGTAGTACAGCCCCATTCCCAACCACTTTTCACCCAGCACCACTCTGAAATTCCTGCAAGAGCATTAAAAGCGGAGTCTGAAGCTTTTAAAAGAATTATAAATCAAAATAAAATCTAAGAAAGCTTTAAATTTGTTTTTAAAGCCTTGAATCCGAAAGTTTCGTTATATTTTTCAAGATTCAAGATTAGATCGGTGATGCGAGATGTTGGGAAAGTTTGGCAGAGTAGTGGGAGTTCTGGTGCTGCTGGTGCTTGTTGCACCAGGTGTGATGGCAGCAGGAAATGGGGACATAGTGAAGGTGTTTGAGAAGGTGAAGGACTGGCAGAGATTTGGAATCGTTCTGAACAACGACACGCTGGATGAGGCAAGAAACCTTGGAGTTGCTATGGTGGACTTCGGAGTTGCCTCCCTGGAGAGCATTAAAGGTAAACTTGAGGAGAGCAACCTAAGCATGAAGGATGAAATAATTGCCGAAATAAACGAGCACATCACCGACCTAATCAACGCTAAGGAGGAGATTGAGTCGGCTGAGACTGTTGAGGAACTGAAGGAAGCCATGAAGAAGGCAAGAGAGACGTGGAGGGATGCGAAGGTTTCACTGCAAAAAAGCATAATTATTGCCGTCCTCGACAGGCTTGAGACCTTTGTTGAAAAGGGAGAAGAGCTGGAGAATTTCGTAGAGGGCAAAATTGCGAAGTTTGAGGAAGAGGGTAAGGACACAACTCTCCTTGAAAACTGGCTTAATAACTACAGAGAGCACAGAGAGATGGCTTTGACCAAAATAGAGGAGGCAAAGGAGAAGGTGCTCGAAATTGAAACGCCAAATCAGGGATTCGAGGCAATGAAAGATGCAAGGGATGCGGTTAAGACAGCAATGCAGCACACCAAGGAGTGTGTCAAAGACCTGAAGGAGATAATCAGGCTAATCAACCAGTATGGTGAGGCTGAGGACAGCGAAGAACTCATGGAGGTTGTAGAGGTAGTAATTCAGGAGTAAAAATTTATTTTTTCTTTTCTTTTGTCCTTTTCGTCAGCGTCCTCTATCCCTCTCTCCGTTACCCTGAAAATTGCCTCCCCCTCAGGCAAATGAGGTGAGTCTATCAGTCTTGCAATTCTAAGGTCATCCTTGCCCTTCTTAAGGTAAATTCTGAAGGTCGCGGTGTGCGCTACAATGTGCCCACCCACGGGCTTCGTCGGGTCGCCGAAGAGTACATCGGGCCTCGCCATCACCTGGTTAGTCACGACAATTGCGGCATTGTAAAGTTCACCGAACCTCATCAGGTCGTGGAGGTGTCGGTTAAGCTTCTGCTGCCTGTCCGCCAGCGTTCCCCTTCCCACGTACTCCGCCCTGAAGTGGGACATGAGGGAATCGACGATAATCAGTCTCACAGGCCTGCCCTCTTTCTTGAGCTTCTCAGCCAGCTCTTTCGCGTTGTCAACTAGGAGCATCTGGTGATTGGAGTTGTAAGCCTGAGCCACATAGATGTTCTTCAAAACCTCATTGCCATCCAGCCCCTTTGCCTCAGCCATCTGAATTATTCTCTCTGGCCTGAATGTGTTCTCCGTATCAATGATTATCACCGACCCTCCAAGACCTCCCTCATCCTCAGGAAGCTGAACGTTCACAGCAAGCTGATGCAGATCTGAGTCTTACCACTGCCAAACTCCCCGAAGAACTCGGTGATGGACTGGGTCTCAACTCCCCCTCCAAGCAGCTCATCAAGGTCCTGACTCCCAGTGGTTATCTTCTTCACAGATTTTCTCCTTTCAAAAACCTTATCTCCGCTTTCGAATCCACCTATGTTTGCCAACTTCCTTGCAGCCTGGATTATCTTTACTGCGTTACCCTCTGTAATCCCGCCCACGTTTGCGAGTTCTGATGGTGATGCTACAGCAACGGCTTCAATTGTTGAGTATCCCGCCTCCCTAAGCTTTCTTGCCGTTTCAGGACCAACTCCGGGAATATCCTCCAGCTCAATAATCTTCATCTCTTCGTTGCCCTCTTCACTCATTGCCCTACCTCATACACAATCCATTAAATTTTTTTGGTCTCGACAGACGTTAATTGTGTCGTCCCACGATGAGGGGCATGTGGAGAGAGTCACCAAGCTGGCCCGATATATAGCAGAGAGAGAGGGAGCAAGGCTGGACGTTGTTTTAAAAGCAGCAGAGCTTCACGACATTGCCAGAGACCAGCCAAACCACGCTGTAAAATCAGCCGAAACCGCAAGAGAGCTTCTCAAAGGCTTTGACGCAGAATTTGTTGAGGCTGTCTGCCACGCCATCGAGGCCCACTCCTTTTCAGGGAAGGTCAGACCGGAAACGCTTGAGGCCAAAGTTTTGAGCGACGCTGACAAGCTCGACGCAATGGGGGCAGTAGGTGTTGCGAGGGCCTTTCTTTACAGCGGAGAAAAGGTCGGAGCATCGAGGAAACTTTAAAACACTTTGAGGAAAAACTTCTGAAGCTGAAGGACCTGCTTTATACCGAAACGGCAAGAAAAATCGCCGAGGAAAGGCACAGATTTCTCGAAACCTTTTATCGACAAATTAAAAAAGAGTTAAATGAGTTTGAACCCGAACAGGACGCTGAAGACGACATAGGCTATGGTCAGCATTACCAGTGAGTGCTTTGCTCCCGCACTCAGACTGCCCTCACCCATGACTCCCGCAACCATTCCTGCAAAGATTCCCTGAAACACTGCTGCATGCATGAATACATTTCTGTAAAGAGTTACGTCAACGCTCTGGAGCATCTGGAAGCTCTGCCCGGTTGCCTGAACCTTCGCAGCGCTTTCTGCAAGAGTTGACAGGAATGTTGAAGAGATGATGTAAACTATGCCTATGAAGACGAAGAAGGCTATGTAAACTATAATTACGTACATGAACATGTTGGTCATTCTCTCCCTTCTGAGCAATTCAGCACTGGTAGCATCCTTTGCCGAAATCACCAGAACCTCTGTAACGTTTCCTGTAGACTTCAGTGCTTCGTTGAGCAGCGTCATCGTTCTCGAAATCTCAAAAATCTTCAGCCTGTTTGCAAACCTCACAAGCGCGTCAGAAAGGCTTATTCCCCAGTCGAGGTCCGCCTTTATTTTTGCGATTTCCTTCCTGAGGGGGCTAGTGTCAGTTTTGGCAATCATCGTAATGGCTCGGTATATTGGCATGCCGCTCTCGTTTGCAGAGGCAAGCTTGCTTAGGAATATCGGTGTTAAACGCATGTAAGTCTTAACACCTCTCCTGCCAAGCTCGTAAAACAGGGCAAAGGGGCCAAGGACGACCATCAGAGAGATGAAGATGTAGTCGTCGTAGGAGAAGAACCAGTTCTTCAGATCCATGCCGGGAATGTAGGGATTCGCTACCAGTCCATAAACCAGAATTATTATGGCCGCGGGTATGGAGAATGCGAATGTGTAGAGAGGGTTATCCACAATAAGCTTGAATGGATTCTTCAGCTTTTTCATCATTTTGTACCTGCTAACCTTCTTCTCCACCTTCTTTTTCTCCTCGGGGTCGAGTTCTGACGAACGTCTGATGTAAACATACCTTTCTCTCAGTCTCGGAGCACTGCCCTCCTCTCCGGGAGTCAAGAGCTTGATGAGCATCGCAAACATGAAGGAGCCGATGGGGATGACAAAGTAAATGATCGAAAACATCGCCACTTCGTTGGTCTGCCCCAATACCGACATGACGGTTTGGATAATTATGAGGAAAAGCGGGCCTGCAACGAATGCTGTGATATAGGTTTCTGCCATGAGTCCCAGAAATTCGAGAAAGCTTTTCTGATCCTGCCTCGCTCTTTCAAAGTAGAACTCTGCCCTCTCCTCAAAGTACCTGGTGATATCACCACCGCTATCGATTATGGTTATAAGACCATGCAGAAACTCCTTGAAATTATCTGAAGGTGTGGTGTCAACAGCCTCGGCCAAAGCCGTTCTCAAATCCTTTCCCAGCCCCTCCACCTCCCAGAGAATCCTTGAAGCTTCTTTCGAAACTTCCCCGTAAACCTCGTGGTTGTCTGCAAGGGCTCTGAGAATCTGAACCAGGCTCATACCGCCCTTGCTCAGTGAGTACATGAAGATAATCGCGTGCGGAAGAACCCTGTTGATTTTGCTCTTTCTGTCGCTGATGACAGTGGAGGGGTAGATTGCGAAAATCAGGTTTCCGATGTAGTAGAGGATCAGTGTTATTCCAATGGCCAGAAGACCTGCATAGACAAAGGGTCTGTAGAACAGCCAGTATGTTGCAATTGGTTCAGGAAGGCGAATGTTAAAGAATGGGGGCACACCAACGTATTTAACAAGCACGAAGGCTGCAATCAATCCAATAATTGCTCCAATTATGCCAAAAAGGAGAGAGAACATTCTTGCTGTTGCGATGTACATTTCCGGTGGCATGTTGATCATGGCCTTCTTTAAAGACCTCTCAAGCTCGAAGTACTTCGACTCTTTTTTCATTATTTCTTCCGCAAAAAGCCTATATCCTATGTAGGTTAACCTGTTAGCTTCTTTAAACATGCTATCCCTCCTTTGAAATGGCTTCTATAATTTTATCCGGCTTTGTTTGATAAGTATGAATAATATTGCTAACACTCTTGAAATCCCTTATGTTGTGTTCGAGCATAAACTCCAGCACTCTCCTCCTCCTCTCAAGCTCCTCATTCAGCTCGCTCACACTCCAGCCCCTCTGCCTTCTTATCTCCTCTAAAGCCTTTGAAGT
>LZQN01000019.1_pt1 | contig 62899 bp, 74 predicted proteins | sample 768531 | NCBI WGS metagenome assembly LZQN01 (sample SAMN05207080, study PRJNA324506) | oil field metagenome | isolation source: sample BH-FW-7 from oil reservoir | place: India: Bombay High | collected 2015-12-02
TCTTAAATTAAATAAAAAGTCAAAAAAATAAATTTTTGACGCTTGCAAGGGAAATTTTTTTGAGCAGCCTAGATTATGCTATAATTACAAATCATAGTTGTTTTTAAAAACAGAAAGGAAATCATCTGCGCTTTTTGCGGCAATTAATTTTAGCGAAAGGACAAAAAACAATTAATTTTTTCACTAATGAAGGGAATTATTTTGGCAGGAGGGACAGCTACTCGACTTTTTCCTCTAACCGCCACCACCAGCAAACAACTTTTGCCAGTTTATGATCGGCAAATGATTTTCTATCCCTTAAATACTCTTGTAAAAGGGGGCATTCGAGAAATTTTGGTGATAGTTGCTCCTGAGCATTCAGGCCAATTTTTAAATCTCCTGGGGTCTCTTTTGGAAAAACATGGTATTTTCATTGAATTTAAGGTTCAAAAAGTTCCTCGAGGATTAGCAGAAGCGTTTATTATTGGGGAAAATTTCATAGATGATGACGATGTGACAATGATTTTAGGGGATAATATTTTTGAAGATGATTTTTCCAGAGAAATCCAAAATTTCAAATCAGGGGGGCATATCTTTGCCAGAAAAGTTCCTGATCCTGAAAGATACGGGGTGGTAAAGTTTAACCAAAAAGGAGAGGCGGTTAAAATCAAAGAAAAACCTGAAAAATGGATAAGCGACTATGCCATTGCCGGTCTTTATATTTATGACAGCCGAGCAGTGGAGGCAGCTAAAAGATCAAGGCCGTCTAAAAGGGGAGAACGGGAAATAACTTCCATTCACAACTACTATCTCAAAAAGGCGAGCTCAAAGTGAGCACTTTTGAAGGCGCCTGGCTGGATGCGGGAACTTTTGATTCTCTCTTGGAAGCTGGAAGAATTGTGAAAGAGAGAAAACTCTATCAAAAATTTGATCCCATAATTGATAGGGCTATTGCTGAATATAACAAAGAATTAAAAGTACTGGCCCAAAAAAGGCTCTCTTAATTTTAATAAAATTTAAGTAAAAAAATGAAAAACCAAAAAATAAAGAAAGCAATTCTACCAGTAGCTGGCTTTGGCACTCGTTTTCTTCCAGCAACAAAAGCTCAGCCTAAAGAGATGTTGCCGGTAGTTGACAAACCAGCTATCCAGTATTTGGTTGAAGAGGCAGTTCAGGCAGGAATTGAAGAAATTGTTTTTGTTACTGGAAGAGGAAAGCGAGCTATAGAAGATCACTTTGATTATTCATTTGAGCTTGATCACACTTTGGTGGAAAAAAATAAGCATGATTTGCTGGAAAAAGTAAGAGAAGTTGAAAAATTAGCTAAGTTTTCTTATGTTCGCCAACCGATTCCGTTGGGAGACGGTCATGCTGTTCTTTGCGCTAGGCACATTGTTGGCGATGAGCCAGTTTTGGTTATGTTTGGTGACAGCCTCTACGATAGCCAGGTGCCAGCCGCTAAACAGATCATTGATGTCTATGAAAAATACCAAGATCCAGTGGTTGGATTGGCAGAGGTTGAAGAAGATGAAGTGGAAAGATTTGGAGTAATAGACGGCATTAAACTAGAGAAAGGAATCTATGAAATTAAAAGATTTATGGAAAAACCCAAAAAAGAAGAAGCTCCTAGTCGGCTTGTGGCGGTAGGGAAATATGTTATCACTCCAGAAGTTTTTGAAGTTCTAGGAAATATGAAAAATGGGAAATCAGGAGAGATTAGGTTCTGACGCCTTTGACTTGATGTTGGGGAAAAATCGCCCCATCTATGGCAAAGAACTGGAAGGAGAATGGTTAGATACAGGAGAAAAATTAAACTTTATCACCACCACAATCAAAATAGGGCTCAAGCATCCTGAGATTGGGGAAAAACTGAAGAATTTTATCAAAAATTTGAAGATTTAGGCCTTGGGCTTGGACTTGTATCCCAAAAAGCCAGCTGAAGGGGGAAAATCGGGCGAATGTTTCTGTTTTTTATGCTCTGCTCAAAAAGCTCCTGAATGGGAACAAAATGGGCCCAAAAATGGAAAAAGGTGGTTATTTTGAGCATTTCGGAATATTCAAAAGCTTGCTAATTGAATTATGAGGCACAATCTTTGGGGGTTGTGTAAACTTTTCAAATGCTTTGAGGTTGAAGTTCTGATGAGAACCGCCAATGGGCGTGCATATAACCACATTCCATTGACATTTTCAAATAATATGTTATTATTTAAAAACTAGCTCTCTTAAAAACAGCTGCTCTGCCTTTTTGAAAAAGGCGGGGAGGAAAGTCTGGACGCCAATTGCCCTTGAGGCAAAAGATAGTCGGTAACACCGACCGGCTTTTCAGCAATGAAAAGCCAGGGAAAGCGCCGCAGAGACAATACTATCCCCTTGGGGAGAAAGGTGAAAAGTGAATCGGTGTCTTTTTAGAAAGGCTACGATTCTTCACTATTAGCAATAATAGTTGATGGCAAGCCCTATCTGGCGCAAGGCCGTGCTCCAATGGAGGAGTTGCCGCTAGAGCCGGCTGGCAACAGCTGGCCAAGATAAATAGCTGTCTAAAACAGAATCCAGCTTATTTAAGAGAAGCTAGTTTAAATTTCAAATTATCAAGAAACCGGGCAGAGAATCCCGGTTTTTTGACAAAATGAAAATTGGGATAATAAAAACATCCTTGGAAATTGCGAAAAGCCCCTTTAAATGATAAAATAATTCCAGTTAACCAAAAAAACTTTTTTCATTTTTTTAATTTTTTCTAATAAACTTTTGGATGAAAAAATCGGAACTATTTTTTAGCGCTCTTCAGGTTCCAGTGGACTACTTTATGATAGTGGCGGCTGGCTTGAGCGCTTTTTTTCTAAGAAGAACAGAAAGCATTCAGGAGATCAGGCCCATTCTATATCAATTCAGCCTCAGAGAATACTTCCAAATAATTCTGATAGTGGCGGCATTTTTTATCGTTATTTATGCCATTGACGGCCTTTATTATATCAAAGCCACCAAGAAGCCTCTCAAGGAAATATATAATGTTGCTCGAGCGACAATGGTTGGGCTGATGTTTATTATTGTTTGGGTTTTCTTTGACAGAAATGCCTATTCTTCTCGTTTTGTGATTTTATTGGGAGGATTTTTAACAATAGCCTATGTTTCTTTGGGAAGAATTTTGATTAGAAATTTTCAGTATTTCCTTTTGCGGAAAAAGGGAATTGGAATTCATCGGCTTTTGCTGGTAGGAGTAAATGGCTTTTGTTCGGCCATCAAAAGAGAAACTGAACAAGATTTGAGCTTGGGCTATCGAGTAATTGGCCACATTAAGGACATAGACCTTGAAAGAATTGAGAGAATCAGAAAGCTCAAAGGAGTAGATGAAATAATTGAATGTTCGCCTGATATTGATAAAAGCAAAATCCTGGCTCTAAAAGAATATTGCATAAGGAATAAAATTGTTTTCAAATACATTCCCACCTTGATTCAAACTTCCAACTTTGAGATGCAAATGTTTTTAGGAGAGCCGATCATTGAAGTTAAAAACACCCCCTTGGATGGATGGGGAAAGATTATCAAAAGAGCTTTTGATTTTTTGGGCGCTTTGGCGGGAATTATTCTTTTTGGTCCAATTATGCAATTATTGCCATTTTAATTTGGCTTGAATCGGGACGGCCGATTATTTTTCTTAATGAAAGAGTGGGGCACAAGGGCAACTTTGATCTTTATAAATTCCGCTATATGAAAAAAGAATATTCTCATGGAAAGCAGTTTTCCGAGGAGCACAACAAAAAAGCCTTGCAATATTTGCAAGAACTGATTGAAAAACAATCACTCAAGAAGGGTCCTGTCTATAAGATTAAAAATGACCCTAGAAAAACAAAATTGGGGGCTTTTTTGGAAAGATATTCTTTGGATGAATTGCCTCAATTTTTTAATGTTTTAAAAGGAGAAATGAGCCTTGTGGGACCGCGCCTCATCAGCCAATGGAGGTGGAAAAGTACGAAGACTATCAAAAGAGAGTGCTGACCATCAAACCGGGGATAACAGGAATGGCTCAAGTTTCTGGCAGGAGCGACCTTACTTTTGAAGATGAGTCCGTTTGGACACCTATTACATTGAAAACTGGTCTTTGTGGCTGGACATTCAAATTATTTTTAAAACTATTCCTTCTCTTTTTAGGAAAGAAAAACTAGTTTTTTGGTCTGGCTTGAAAAAAGGGGCCCTTGTTTTTAAATTTCTAATGGGGAATCAATTCTTATAGTATGGAATCAATTCTCAAAAAAGCTCAAAAAATATATTTTGTTGGAATAAAAGGTTCTGGAATGGCAGCTTTGGTTGAAATATTTAAAAAAATGGGCAAAGAGGTAACCGGCTCTGATGCAACTGAAAAGTTTTTTACTGACCAAGTTTTGAAAAAGCTTGGTGTCAATTTTTTTGAGGGTTTTGATGAAAAAAACCTCCGAAAAGCAGGCCAAGTTGACTTGATTGTCTATTCCACTGCCTATAGCCCCAAAAACAATCCAGAATTGAAATTTGCTGAAAAAGTTGGAATTCCAATGGTTTCTTATCCTGAAGCAATTGGAATTTTAATGAAAAACAAGATGGGAATTGCTGTTTGTGGAACCCATGGCAAAACTACCACCACAGCAATGTTGCTTTGGCCTTGAAAGAAGCTGGGGCGGATCCAACGGCCATTGTTGGTTCGCGAATAAACCAAGTGGGCAGTAATGCCTTGGTAGGTGAGTCAAAATATTTCATTATAGAAGCCGATGAGTACCAAAACAAATTCCTAAACTACAACCCTATGGCAGTTGTGCTGACCAGCTTGGATTTTGATCACCCAGATTTTTTTAAGGATTTTACTGCCTATAAAAAAGCTTTTGTTGATTTTGTTAGAAAAATACCAGCCCATGGTTTTTTGGTGGCTTGGGGAGGAAGCAATTCAACATTGGAGGTTGCCCAAAAGGCTAATTGTGAAGTGATTTTATATGATTTTTTTTCCAATGAAAAAAAAGAGGAAATTGAAAAAATGTTTGGCAAAAAAATGGCCAAGACTAGTTTTTTTGAGGTGCCTAGCGAGTTGAAGTTGAAAGTTCCTGGGCGGCACAACCTTCTTAATGCCGGAGCAGTTTTGGCTGTTTGCCAAAAACTGAAAATCAGCCAAAAAGAAGCAAAAAAGGCGCTTGAAAATTATCAGGGAACAGCCAGAAGATTTGAAAAACTGGGGGAATATCAAGGAGCGTTGGTTGTTGATGACTATGCTCATCATCCAGAAGAGATAAAAGCTACCCTAAAAGCGGCCAGAGAAAAATATCCCAAAAAAAGAATTGTTTGCGTTTTTCATCCCCACACCTTTTCCAGAACGGAGGCTCTGCTTTCGGAGTTTTCTAGAAGTTTTGATAATTGCGATGAACTGATTGTTTTGGATGTTTATGGATCAGCCAGAGAAAAAGAAGGAAGGGTTGGCTCAGCAGAACTAGTAAAAGAAATTTCCAAGCTGAGGCCAAATGTTTTTTATTTGCCCAAAATCAAGGAAGCAGTTTCCTTTTTGGAGAAAAGGTTGGGAGAAGGGGATCTGCTGTTAACTATGGGAGCAGGCAATGTTAATGAAGTGGACAAGCCTTGTTTGAAAAAAAGGCGCCGGAAGCACCGAGAAAAAGATAAAAAAATTTTCCAGAAAATGAAACAGAAATTTCTTTTAAACAGCAAGAAGGAAACCCAAAAATTAGCCCAAAAAATTGCCAAGAAGGTGCAAAACAATGAATGGCCGGCTCTTGTTCTTTTGGAGGGGAGTCTGGGGGCTGGAAAAACCTTCTTGGCAGGTGAAATACTAAATTTTTTGGGAGCGGAGGGTCCTTTTATATCTCCAACTTTCTTGATTATGAAGGAGTATATTTTGCCAAGGCCAAAAAACAAAACTGAAAGAGAAAAAGCAAAGACGGGCAACGAGAGAGAAAAAGAAATCAAAAGAAGGGAATTTGAAAAGGCTTATCACCTTGATTGTTATCGGATTGAAGGAGAGAAGGATATATTAGATTTGGGCTGGGAAGAAATTGTGGCTGAAGAAAAAAATTTGATTTTGGTGGAGTGGCCCGAAAAAATAGCAAAAATCATTCCTTCCAACTGGCTTAGAATTTCCTTAAAAAGGGCTGGCAAAAACAAGAGAGTGGCAGAAGTAAGCTTTTCAAAAAAATCCAACAAATAACTATTAAAAAAATATTCAAATGAAAAAAGATTTAGCCGCTTCAATTTTCAAAGCCTATGACATTCGGGGAACTTATCCAGAAGAAATAAACAAAGAAACCGCCTACCTAATTGGAAGAGCAATAGCTTCTTTTGTGGGGAAAGGGAGAATCGCAGTGGGAAAAGATATGAGAGGTTCATCAGATGAATTAGAAGAGGGCTTGGTGGAAGGAATCCTGGACGAAGGGCTGGATGTGGTCAAACTGGGACTAGCCACCACTCCAATGGTCTATTTTTCTTCAGGCAAATTGGAGGTGGATGGAGCAGTCATGATTACTGCTTCGCATAATCCTTCTTGGTATAATGGCTTTAAAATTTGTCTTAAAAATGCTGTACCAGTGGGAGAAGGAAGCGGCATAGAAAAAATCAAGAAGATGGCGCTGGAAGAAAAATTCAAAAAAACCGGAAAGCGGGGACGAACTATGGAAGAGAAAAGCCTGAAAGAAGAATATTGGAGATACATTGCTGGTTTTTTTAAGGCCGATGATCAGAGCGAAAAAAAGAAAGTTGTTTTTGATTTTGCCAATGCGATGGGAATCCTGGACAAAAGAGCATTTGAGCTTATTGGCGATAAAATTGAACCATACTATCTCTTTGATCAGCTAGATGGCAGTTTTCCCAATCATGAAGCTAACCCCCTAAAAAGAGAAACCCTTTCGGTTTTGTGTGAAAAGGTGAGAGAAAATAGGGCTGATTTTGGGGTGGCTTTTGACGGTGATGCCGACAGGGTGGGCTTTGTGGACGAAAAGGGAAAAGTTGTTCCAATGGATTTTGTGACAGCCCTTTTGGCAAAGGAAGTGCTCAAAAAGAGCCCCGGGGGGCTGGTTTTGGTTGATCTGAGAAGCTCCAATGCTGTCAAAGAAGTAATTGAAGAAGCAGGTGGTAGGGTGCAGTATTGCCGAGTGGGGCATTCTTTGATTAAGAAACAAATGAGAGAAGAGGGAGCTATTTTTGCTGGAGAGCTTTCGGGCCACTACTTTTTTGAAGAAAATTTCAAAGCAGAAATGACTGGTTTGGCGGTGGTGATGATTTTGAATCTTCTAAACGAAACTGGCAAAAAACTTTCAGATTTGGTTGCGGATATTTCGCGTTATTATCACAGCGGTGAGATCAACTTTGAGGTTAAGGATAAAGAAAAAATTTTTGAAAAACTAAAGGAAAAATACCAAAATGGGAAAATGAATTTTCTGGATGGCATCAGAATTGATTTTGAAGATTGGTGGTTTAATGTCAGGGCTTCAAATACTGAGCCAGTAATACGGCTCAATTTGGAGGCTAAGATAGGAAGCTAATGGAAGAAAAAATAGAGGAAGTGATGAAAATAATTGAAGAAAACTAGGCTGGCACCTTTTAAGCAACCCAAAACAAAAAGATAATTACAAACCTTGGTTTCTAAGAACAAGCCCCCTTTTTCAAGGGGGCGTGCTGTTTTGCAGCTTTTAAGGCAAGGCTTGCTAACCAACTTTGACGAAGAACCGTTTTCCTTTTTGGATAACGTCACCTTTTTTCACTTTGTGTTCCAGAGAATCAACTGTTTGATGGTTAATTTTGATGCTTTTTTGGTTGATTAGGCGACGGGCGTCGCTTTTGCTGGCCGCTAATTTTGAAAGCACCAGAGCATCAACGATAGTCTTTCCTTTAACTGGAAAAACTTTTATCTCTTGGGGTAGCTTGTTTTTTTTGAAAAATTTTGACAAAATTTTCTTGGGCTTTTTGGGCCTTTTTTTCGTTCCAATAGATTTTTGTTATTTCAAAAGCCAGTTTCATTTTAGCATCTCGGGGATTGATTTCTTCAGCAAAGAGAGCCTTTGCCAAAGCACTTACCTCTTTCATTGGAACGCGAGTACAGCTTTCAAAGTAGGTAATGATGAGATCATCTGGAATGCTCATTACTTTCCCAAACATGTTGTCTGGCTCATCCAGAAGGTTAATGGTGTTTCCCCAGCTGGAGCTCATTTTTCTGCCATCTGTTCCGGGAATAAGATCAACCATCAAAATATTTTGAGGTGTTTGGCCATAGAATTGCTGAAGCTTCCTTCCTGCCAAAAGGTTAAAGCGCTGATCAGTTCCTCCCAATTCAAGATCAGCTTTTATGGCGACGCTGTCGTAGCCTTGCATTAGGGGGTAGAGAACTTCTCGCAAGGAAACTCGCGTCCCCTGATCAAGCCTTTTTTTGATATTTTCTCGGCTGATAAATTCTGACACTGAAAACTGGTCAGCTTGTTTGGATATTTCTTTATAACCCAGTTTTTTCAGCCAATCAGAATTGTGGTGGACTTCTGCTTTTTCAATGTCCAAAAGTTTTTTCACTTGCTTGACATAGCTCTTCATGTTTTCTTTTACTTGTTTTTCAGAAAGCATGGGGCGTTCACTCTCTTTGTCTGAGGTGTCTCCAATCACGCCAGTGAAATCTCCAATGATGAAAACGATCTTGTGTCCCAGCTCTTGAAGATCTCTCATTTTCAAAAGAGTAACTGATCGGCCAGATGGAGATTGGGACTGGTGGGGTCAATTCCCAGTTTGATGCGAAGTCTTTTTCCGCTCAAGAGCTTTTTTTTCAGATCTTCTCTATCAATGGCTTCATTAACTCCGCGAGTTAGAAATTCATCCACTTGCTTTTCAGTTATTTGGGTTCTTTTTTTCATGAAATTATTTTATTGGTTGATTATGATTAGTTGATTATCAGCAAGATTATAGCAAGATAAAAACCAAAAAACAATCCCTTAAATTAAGATTCTTGAAGCAATAGGGACTATTATTTTTAAAAAAATTTGAAAAGACTAGAGGAGGATTATCTATCTCTTGAGACTGCTAGGAATTATTGGATTTTTTGGAAGAAGGATCACTGGTTATTATTTGAATTTCTTCTTCACTAAAAAGCGAAGCAGACTTATTTTTAAGTTCAATTTTCTTGTTTTCAAGTTCAGCTAAAAAGTTGTCAATGAAGTTTTTAATGTCTTTTACGGTGCCCATTTTTTGAGAATTTCAATATCTAGTTCTTTTTCAATCTTTCTTATTGACCAGAGAGCGAAAGCCCAAGCCCTTCTTTCAAGGCGAAGTTTTTGGTGAATTTCTTCTTGATAAAGATTGAAAAAAGCAGGGTCGTATTTAAAAACACTGCGATTTTTTTTCATTATTTTGTGATAGAATTCTCCAATAAAGTCATCAAAAAGTTCGTTTTCTAATTGATCATTGGCATGTCCTGCCTCATGCAAAAAACTAAGGAAAAAGTCAACTTGACGAAACTTGCCAATGTAGATCTTTTTTTTGCCAGTCCTGTCATATTCATAGTTCCATTTTTTCTCTTCATTTTGTTCAATTTCAACATCTTCAGGGACAAAAGTTCTCAGATCAAAAACCACTTCTTTGTTTTTTTTGAATTTCAGCTCCACCTTTTTTCCAGAAACAGAAATAACAAAATCAATTCCATTTTCAAAAGGAATGACCCTTTCTTTTTTGGGAATTATTTCTGAAAATGATTTTATTTTTTCAAAAAAATTAGGCATAAGTGGTTTTAAGACTAAAATAATAGGGAAGATTGATTTTTTGGGGTAGAATGTCAATTAGTGATGTTGGTGGTAAGAGTATGCGTTTTTGTGTCCAGTGATTCTAAAATTGCTTTTTTAAGCAATTTTTTATTTTCATAATATTATTGCTATTTTTATTTATTTCTTTTTAAATTATGACTGTTGTGTTTTGTGGCAAATTATTTGTTTTTTTATTCACAAGAGCTACTTTGTATTTTGGTCACTCATATTTGTTTATGATGTTTGTCTGGCAATCTTATAACTTACCCATTGCTGTCAATTAAATTTTTTCGAGGCACCTGAGTGGAAAGAAAAAACCTATACTATTATTCAATGAATAACACAAGAAAATCACTTTGTGTTTTTTTAAATCATACTTATACTGTAATAAGCGTTAATAATTTAATAATCAGACTAGTTGTTTAGTTATTTTATAAATTTTTTTACCTAGATATTCTGTTCTTTGAATAATATCATTTTTAGTCCATCGATATCCATTTTCTTCTAGCTTTTTCATGATCTCTTTTACTAATGGAATTGATTCATTTTTTTTATAATATTCTATTACTTTATTCTTTATGCTCGTATTTCCTGCTGCGGAATTGACATATTTTGAAAGAGGTAGAATATTTCCAATTTGATGAATAATGCTTTCTGGTTCAAGATTTTCGTCTCCAGATTGTGAAGCAATATGTTCAAGATTAGTTAAGTTTTCTTCAAAATTAAGGGATGTTGCGCTTTGCGTATCTTCTAGATTAATTTTTGAAATATATATCTTATTATGTTTCTATGTTTTGGTTTTCTGTAGTCTATCTCTACGAAATTTTCCATAAACTCAGATTCTCCAGGGAACAACTCCTTCAATTTTTGAATAAATCTAGTATAAATATTTCCAATTGTTTTAGAGTCTTTTGCATTAGCCCTTTCAAATTCTTCTGCGAACTTTCCATATAATTTTTCAACTTTATTTGCCTGTTTCTTTGAAATAGCAGAGTATGCAAAGTGAAATTTTTCTGTTGCACCTATGATATCTCGCACTTTTTTTGGGTCAATCTCGTTTCTGATAATGGACATAAACAAAATATAAGACTGTGTAATTTCAAAGCTACGGATGTTTTTCAAAAACGTTAGGATTTGTGCGTTATAATCTTTTTTTTCTGTCCATTTATAATCAACCAGATCAAAAAATGATCGAAAAATTTTAGAATTTTCAACTAGATCATTTGCTACAGAATCGTAACCGTTTTGCTTGATATAATTTGAAAAATTTCTATAGAGATTCTTTGATGTTGTAAACTTTGTTCCACCAAAATAAGAATGCCAAAAGTATTTCAGAAATGACTCTGTGTTAACCTTTGCTGCTGAAACATCTTCTATGTTAGATATAATCTCTTCCCATTTGGCTTTCATGCTGTTTAGATCATCATTGGCGTTCGCGTTTTTATAAAATAGATTCTTTAATAGGTCAATGTTACCAAGTTCTTGTCCTCGTGCATTGACGATTTCAAATGCTGTGTAAGCTTCTTCATCAGAATCAACTTCTATTGTTACAACTCGCAAGTCATTTATACTGTTATAAATTTTTTCAAGTACTTCCAGAATGCTTTCTGATTGGTTAATTAAATTTTTAACCTGTTTATACAAAAATTATAATTTTGTATATATTAAACTGACTTAAAAATTTTTTAGATGGGCGCTTTCTGGGCTCTTCCTTTTCTTCTAGTATAAAGCTATTAAAAAAAGTTTCATCACTGCTCCACACCCTTAATGTGTAACCTTTGATTTCTCCAAAAGGGGTTCTGTCTGTAAGACGATCAGATAGGCTATTAGCAAAATAGTTAAACGATCTCTTTCTGAATCTAGCAATTTGTTTTTATTTAGGAGTTCTTTTGAGACATCTCTCAGAACAGCGAATAATATTGCCAAAGTGATCATTCTTTGTTGTCCATCAACTATGTCATATATGCGGTCACCTTTTTTCTGAAAAATGAAAGATCCTAAGAATGATAGTGATGTTACTTCATCACTTATAAGATCGTTAAAAAATTCTTCTACTCTTTCTTCGTCCCATACATATGGGCGCTGATAATCTGGAATCTGATATTTATTGCTGTTTGTGTTGCTAGAAAAAATCTCAACACCAACTTTTTTTCTTCAATTTTCATATTTTGTAATTTTATTGTTTATATTTAATTAGTTGTTAGCTGTAATATATATTAGCGTTATTTACAAAATTGTTAGAATCTAATCAAAATTGCTATCAAACCCAGCCTCAACACCAATCATATAATCAAAATTATTTCTTATTAAAATGCTCAAATATACTCATCATTTTATTTCATTGAGAAGCTAAATTGTTTTTCATCTGATAGCTCAATACCTATTACCTCACTAAAACTTGTGGTTTTAATATAGCTGTTTTCTTTTATGAAATTATTAAAAGCATTATTTGCGCTAGTACCCTTTCCGAAACCAAGTACTTGTAAATTTTCAATATCTTCACCTGTTGGTGTTTTCGTTTCACCTTCCGATGTAATAAAATAAAATTTTTCATAATATTTAGTTAAACTAATTGATATTTACCGTTCCCCAAAAATCTTAAATATCCCTTATCCCTTAAAAATTGAAGTTGTTGTCGTATTTTGTCTTTTATGTGTTGATTTTCAGGATGTTTTTCCTTTAAGAAGTTTTCAAAAGCATATATTTCTTGAAGTGTAAATTCCGTTTTATTCAAAATATCAATACAATTTATTACATCCAAAACCCACCCTTTTAATTCTGTTTTTTTCGTATCTCGCAAAAATAAAGTTTTCTGCCAATCATTTATCACATCTTCTTTTGTCCTTACTTGTTTATTTTTGATGTAAAAGATTTTCCCACTTTTAGGAATATGTTTTAATAAAATATTACAGCCAACCCAACCAGCTCGTCTTGCATTTTGCGAAAGCGGCTTTCTTTTTTCGATAATATCCGAGACAAAAAATGTTTTGGTATAACCAAAAATTTTTATCTCGTAATTTTGTAAATCATAATTCAAAAAGAAAAAATTTGGATTATTTTGACTTTGTAATCGCTCAATCATTGTAGAATATGCTCCATTAACAATTTTTTACCAATACCATCTTTTGCTTTTAAGTTCATACTCTTCGCTACATTTTGGACAGTAGAAATCAGCCACTGGTCGATTATTTTCAAAACGAACAATGCTATTTCCACAATTTGGACAAAAAACTTCATTCATTGTCCAACTCTCACTCAAAACTCGTATTTTTGAGAACTACTTTTATATTTATTTGCTATTTTTGTATTAAAAACTGTTTGCATAATTTAATTCAAAATTCTTTTTTGTTCCATTGCTTAAATCCAAATCACCCTTTTTGACGCTAACCATTTTTCCGTTTTGGCAGGTAAAGGTTCCACTTGAAAGAAAATAAGGAGGATCGGCAAAGATCATATCAATTGAATTTTCTGGGAATTCTTTTGGGAGCTCCAAAGAGTCAGCTTGATATAATTCAAATCTTGGTTTTTTGTAGTATGGTTTTCGCATAATTTATATTAGTTTTTCGATTGAAATATCTAGGTTCTTTGCAGTCTCTGAGCCACATATACTAAATATACCAATGGCTTTTAAATGGCGTCTGTCTCAATCTTGATTAAAATTGCAAAAGTCGCAACTGTTTTGCAGGCAGGGTTGTTTGAAAAAAGCCAAGACAATTTCCTAACTTTTTGATTTTATTTTCTCAATTTGTTGTTTTGCCTTCTTTTATTATTACAATAGCAAATTATAGTGAAAGCAAGCAAATTTTTCACAAGTCAAAGAAGGAACAAAAATTATTTTTGAACTGCATGGCTTGCGCGTTGACCTACGCGTAAAGATAAAGACTAAAAAATCATAATGAGACTATAAACTGAAGGGCAAGCCAACCAGCTTGCCCCTTTTGATTTTTTTCAGAATGTTAATTAGCGGAAGGGGAGGGATTCGAACCCTCGGAGCCCGTGAAGGCTCAACACCTTAGCAGGGTGCTGCTTTCAGCCACTCAGCCACCCTTCCAAAAATCATAACGAAGATTAAAGATAAACACAAAAAATAATTTTTCAAAAAACAAGCCCAAGCTGTCAAAGCTAGGTTTTTACTTTTTGATATTACTATTTTTCAGCTTCCTTGTCTAGCAATAACTACTGCTGATATTTTTTTAGCGGAAGCGTCTGCCAAGAGGGAAGAGCATTCAAAGAGGGTTGTGCCGGTGGTGCAGACATCATCAACAAGCAGAATTTTTTTGCTCCTAACTTTTTCTTGAAGCTTTTTTTCCAAAGCAAAAGCATTGGCCAGATTGGACATTCTTTCTTCTTGGCTTTTAATTTTCATTTGAGGAAGGGTATAGCGAGTTCTTTTTAAAAGCTCTTTTTCAACAGGAATTTCAAAAGGCGGTGAAAGTTGGGTGGCAATTTTTTGGGCCAAAAGCTCCGACTGATTGAAACCCCTCCAGCGGTGCCGAAGAGGGTGGAGGGGGACAGGAACAATCAAGTCGGGGACGAAATCAAGATTTTTCAAGAGTGATTTGGCCAAAATGTCTCCCAGAGCTTCATCTAAGCTTTTGACAAAATTATACTTGAAAACGTGGATTAACCTTTGGATAATCTTTTCGTTATAGCTGGTGGCGACGATTAACTGCTCCAGGCAAGTTTTTTGGAAAGTTTCAGATTCTTTTTTGCATAGTTGGCAAACTTCTCCCCTCAGAGTGACTGTTTTTTCACAAAAAGGGCAAACTTGAAAAGATTTGAAGGGAATTCTTTTTTGGCATTCTTGGCAAAAAATAACTCCGGGCTTTTCACAGCCAAGGCAATGAAAGGGAAAGACAAAATCAACCAAGAAGTTCTCAAGTCTGGAAAGAAATTGCCAAAAATCAGCTAGTATTTTTTTGGTTTTTCTCAAGATTTTTAGGACCCGCTAATTCAAAAGTTGGAAAGAAAAGCCGCTTTTTTTAATGCTAAGCCTTATTTTTTTGCCCGCAAGGGAAGAAGATTTGTGCTTCAAAATAAAATCGGCCAAGAGGGGTTCAATAATTTGCTGGATATTTTTCTGGCCAATCTTGCCCCTTGGCGGTAGTCTATTGACATCTCAACCAGCTTTTTAATGGCCTTTGGCTCAAAAGACAAATTAATTTGCTTCTTTTTCATTTTCTTTGCCAATTTTTCAAGATATTGCTTGATTATTTCTTCAATGTCTTTTTTTGAAGAGGATTAAAGACGATAATTTCATCCAAGCGGTTGATGAGCTCTGGTAAAAGAATCTCATTTAGTTCTTGGAGAATAGTTTTTTCCATTTTATCTTTCTCCTTTTTTATTCTTTGGCTTGATTTTGACTGAAATCCAAGCTGGGAGAACTGATTCAGTTCGGCTGTTCCAATATTTGAGGTGAGAATAACAATGGAGTTTTTGAAGCTGACTTTGCGTCCTTTGGCATCGGAAACTTCACCTTCTTCAAGGATTTGAAGCAGGATGTTGAGGACGGAAAAGTCGGCCTTTTCAATTTCATCAAAAAGAACCACGCTATAGGGGTTGCGGCGAATTTTTTCAGTTAACTCTCCACCTTCTTCATAGCCCACATATCCAGCTGGCGCGCCCAGAAGGCGGGAAACAGTGTGGCGCTCCATAAATTCACTCATATTTACTTGAATAATTGATTCTTCAGCTTGGGGGGAAATGGCTTTGGAAAGAATTTTGGCAGTGAGAGTCTTTCCTACTCCAGTGGGACCAATAAAAAGAAATGATCCAAGCGGGCGATGAGGATTGGAAACTCCAGCCAGCCTTCTCAAGATAACATCATTGACTTTTTTTATGACTTCTTTTTGGCCAACTAAACTTTTTCTTAGGGATTTCTTTATGTTGGTGGCAATTTTTTTGTCTTGATTTGAAATGAAAGAAAGAGGAATGCCAGTCATTTGAACGGCTGTTTTTTCAATGTCTTCTCTGGAAACAACAAGAATTTCTTTTTTTTCAAATTCCTTTCTTTTTTTATTAAGTTCAGCCAACTTTTCAAGCAGTTGCTTTTCCATCCTTCTTAGGGAAATTGCTTCTTCAAACTGGCTTCCCACTACAGCGCTTTCTTTTCTTTGAATAATCTTTTTTAGTTTAAATTCTGTTTGAGAAATTTCCTTGTAAATGGGGGATGTTTTTTTGAGTGATCTTTTTTGGGAAGAGGCCTCATCAATCAAATCAATGGCGCTATCTGGCAAGAAACGATCGCGAATATACCGTTTGGCAATGCTAACGGCTGCGGCGAGAGCGTCAGATTCTATTTTAACGCCGTGAAACTTTTCATAATTAGGCCGAATTCCTTTTAGGATTTGAAGGGCTTCTCGAGAGGTTGGTTCTTGGATGTGAATTGGCTGAAGCTTCTTTCCAGGGCGGCATCTTTTTCTATGTGTTTGCGATATTCCTCAAAAGTAGTTGCTCCGATTATTTGAATTTCTCCTCTTGAAAGGGCTGGCTTTAGCATATTGGCGGCGTCTAGGCCTCCAATGGCATTACCAGCGCCAACTAAATTATGGATTTCATCAATGAAGAGGATGATATTTTTATTGTTTTTGGCCTCTTGGATTACTTCTTTCAGGCGCGCCTCAAACTCTCCCCGAAAAGTTGTTCCAGCAATAAGCAGGCCCAAATCCAAATTGTAGATAATCTTATCAAGAAGATGAGGAGGTACTTTGCCCTCATTTATTCTTTTCGCCAGACCTTCCACGATAGCGGTCTTTCCCACGCCTGGATCACCCAGAAGAACTGGGTTGTTTTTCATTTTTCTGCCCAGGATGTTGGCAATTCTTTCAACGACCTTGTCTCGGCCGATTAATTGGTGGTTTTCATCCACAATTTCATTGAGATTTTGGGCAAAGCTTTTGAGGGGAGATTTTTGGCGAAAATTTCCCACTGGAGGAGGACTTGAAAAACGAGGGTCTTGGTTTTTGGAAAAGAAGCTTTCCATAAAACTACTTAGTTCTCCGCCAAAACCCAAGCCGAAAAAATCGCTGGAAGCGGAATTTTCTTTGGGCTGAGGCGGTTCTTCTTGGAAAAAAGAGGCTTGTTTTTGGGCTTGGTTTTTCTCAGAGCTTTTTTCTGTTTCAAGCAGAAACGAGTGAAAGCTTAAAATTAAATGCTCTGTCCCCACATAAGGACTTTCAGTATTATGGGCAATTGCCAAGGCGCGGGAAACAATATCAAAAGCAGTTATTTTTTTATTAGAATTGGGTTTTTTAAAATCTTTAGGCAAGGAAGCAAAGTTAATTTCCAAGCGTTGGGCAAGATTCTTGCCCAAGCCTTCTTTTTGCGCCAGAATTGATTTCAGCAAGATATGGGGCGCAATTCTTTTTAGGTTTTTGCTTTTTCCCATTTTTTGGGCCATTTCAACCGCTCGGCGAGCATTTTTGGAAAATCTCTCGGCTGGTTTCTGGGGATCAAGCGGAGAACGGGAAAATTTTCGGGGATTATTTTTTGAACTCATTTTTTAAATTTGATTTTAAGGCTTGAGAAAAATCATTTCTTATTTTATTGATACAATTTGAAAGAAAAAAATATTTTTTTGCTCCTTATTGTTAAAATTGTTAAAAGTGATTTTCTGAGCTCAAACTAGCATAAATTAAAACAAAAGAAAAGGCAATGGGCTGTGATGCAAATCATTTTCAAAATCGGATCTAGGAAACTAAGGAAAATTTGAATTTGGAATTTTATTGTGTTAGGATTTGTTAAAAGCAAAAGCGCTTGAAGCGCTTTAAAATAAAATGAAAAAAAGCCAAAAAGCTATATATCAAGGCTAGGAAAAGAAAAAAATGACCAACGCCAAAACCAAGGAAATAAAAATGGGAAAAAGAAGGTGGAGCAGGCAAAAAGAAGAAAAGAAGCAAAGTTTTAAAAAAGAAAAGTCTTCTTCTGAATTAAGGGTTTCCCAAGAAAAAGAAGAAAAGACTGTTTTTTCAACTGATTCTTCTGAAAATTCAAAAGAAAAACAAGCCTTATCCAGAAGGATTTTTTCAAGCAGAAAGAAAAAAGCTCTCTATTGGATTGGGAGCGCTTTGGTTTTTTTGTTGGTTTAGCGATGATAAGCCTTTATCTTTTTCCTTCTTTGAATAAATTTTCTCGGCCAATTTTTTCTTTATTGCCTTTGCCGGTGGCACTGGTTGATGGAAAAGTTATTACCTCAAAAGAAGTTTCAGAAAATCTTGAGGCGGTGAAAAATTTCTATCTTAACCAAGACTTTTCTTCTTTAAAAATGAGGGTTGACTTTGAAACTCCTGAAGGAAAAGAAAGGCTCAAGATAAGGGAAAAAGAAATATTGGACAAAATGGTTGAAGACAAGATTATTTTTCAATTTGTGCCAAGCATGGAATTAGAGTTTCTTCCCAAGAAGTTCAGGATGAACTGGAAAAAAAGATTGCTGAAAGCGGAGCAGAAAAAAAATCTCTAGAATTAAATTTAAAAGCGCTTTATGGTTGGGACTTGGAGGATTTTAAAAACAGGATAATCATTAGCCAACTAAGACTGAAGAAGCTTTTTGAGCACTACCAAAACAAAGAAAAATCAAAAGATGAGGGTTTTAAGAAAATTATTCAAGCTCAGAAGGACTTGAAAGAGGGCAAGGGTTTTTTTGAAACGGCCAAAAAATATTCGGAAGGAGAAAGCGCTTCTTCGGGAGGAGAACTAGGTTGGTTTTCTTATGAAATGCTCATTCCCCAAGTGGCAGAAAAGGTTTTTGACCTTGAGAAAGGAGAAATTTCTGATATCATAGAGAGCCCCTTGGGGTATCATATCGTTAAAGTAGATGACATTCGTTTTGTTGAATCTGCGAACGCCAAAGAGGGTAAAGAAAAGCAGACAAGTCAAAAGGATGCATCGGAAAATTCTTCAGCTAAAGGCGAAGATCTCAAGACAATTAAAGAAATAAAAATCAGCCAAGTTTTTGTGAAAAGTGGTGGTTTTTTGGAATGGCTGAGAAAAGAAAAATCCCAGTTCAAAGTGCTAATTTTCAACCGAGAGTATTTATGGGACAGCAAAGAAGGAAAAGTTATTTTTAGGGACGAAAAAATGAACAAAAGGGAAAGAGAGCTGCGGCTTAAGGGCGAAGGAGATCCCAGTCTCTAGAAATCCCTAGTATTAACGAAAAAACTTAGCTTGCGAGTTGGCCTAGGTTAAATTTAGTTAATCTAATAAATTAATTATTATAAAAATGAAAATCACAGTAGATGAAAACATTTGTATTGGCTGTGGCACTTGTGAAGTGATGTGCCAGATTGTTTTGCAGTTGAAGACGGGGTTTCAAAAGTTAAGAAAGCAGATGGTTGCGAAAGCTGTAATGTCAAAGAAGTGGCTGATGCCTGCCCAGTAAAAGCGATTTCCGTGGAAGATTAAGGTGTTTAAAAAAATAACAAGCAAAAAATCAAACTCAATTGAATCAAGGGTCGGCGGAAAGAGGAATTTTACTGGGCTTTTTAGTGGGTGGAGTTTTAAATTAGTTGTTTCTTTTGGGATTGGTTTGGTTTTTGTTTTTTGGAATCTATTTGGCTAATGGCTGATAGGTGCTTTTTGTTAGTCAAATGCTAGAAAGAAATTTTCGCTAATAACCAATAAAATAACTTGAAATTTCAAAATAGTTTTTTCGTAACTAGATAATTAGGAGGAAAGGTGGGTTTTAATGGTTGACTTATGATTGATTTGAAAACCAAAGAAAAGAACCTAGCTGCTGGAGAGTGTTTTTTTGTTTATCTGGTCATTGGTTGTTCACTTAAGCTGGATATCAAAAATAAATTGTCTAATGTCTAAAAAGTTAAAAGCTAAAACTTAACCCAAAAAGCGATGAATATTCTTTCTCAAGAAGAGCAAAAGCAAAGCAATGAAAACAAAGCGGATTCCAAGAATCAATCTCAATTAAGGAATAATTTTGACAACCCTCAAAAAAGAAGCAACCCAAAGCTGTCCTTTAAGAATAATGCCTTTTTTTTCTTGATGGCAATTCTTCTGAGCATTTTTTTGGGTACTGCCTTTGGGTTTTTGGCTTCAGAAACTGCCAATAAGGGTTTAAAAAATAAGGTAGAAGAGCTTTCTGAAATAGTGGCCAAAATGAAAGAAGAGGAAGAGGAAGAAATAAACTTTTCTCAAGTGGAGGAAGAAAAAGCCACCATCTCTGTGGTTAAGAAAAATTTGCCAGCCGTAGTTAACGTGGTGGTCACCAAAGATGTGCCGCTTTTGGAAGAATATTTTTTTGACCCTTTTGATTTTTTTGGTTTTGGAGGCCCAAGTTATCCTTCAGAGCCCGAACGGAGAAAAGAGAAATTGGAGGCGGGTCAGGTTTTATTGTTGACCAAGATGCTATATCATAACAAATCGCCATGTGGTTGAAGATGAGGAGGCGGAATATACGGTTATTTTAAGCAATGGAGAAAAGTTTGATGCCAAGGTTTTGGCTAAAGATAGCTTTTTGGATATTGCAATTTTGAAAATTTCTGCCAAAGATTTGCCTGTGGTGAATTTGGGTAATTCAGAGAAGCTTGAAATTGGCCAAACAGTGATAGCCATTGGCAACTCCCTGGGTGAATTTCAAAATTCTGTTTCCAAGGGAATCATTTCTGGTCTTCAAAGAAGAATCAATGCTTCAGACTCAATTGGCAGAAGTGAAACTTTGGATCAAGTTATTCAAACAGATGCTGCTATTAATCCAGGAAATTCAGGTGGACCATTGTTGAATTTAAAGGGTGAAGTGATTGGGGTTAATGTGGCTATGGCTGAAGGGGCTGAAAATATTGGATTTGCCATTCCTATTAACGATGCCAAGGAAATTTATGAGAGCGTCAAGGAAACTGGTCAAATCTCTCGGCCTTATTTGGGAATCAGGTATATGCTTATCAATGAGGCAATTCAAAAGGAAAATAATTTGCCTTTTGATTACGGCGCTCTAATTGTAAGAGGAAGTGAACCATCTCAGTTAGCAGTTATTCCTGGCAGTCCGGCTGACAAAGCAGGGCTGAGGGAAAATGATATAATTTTGGAAGTGGATGGAGTGAAAATAGATGAAAAAAATGATCTAGCCAGTATTATTAGAAGAAAAAAGGTTGGGCAGGAAGCTATCCTTAAGGTTTGGAGTCAAGGAAAAGAAAAGGTTGTGTCAGTGGTGCTTGAGGAATCTTCTTTTTTAATTTTTTTTAAAAAGTTGCTTAGCTTGTTAGCTTTGGAGAATGTTGTTATTTAAAACCATCTTTAGTGAGATTTGTTTGGCAATTTTAATCTTTTGTCTTAAAATCTAAGAATTAATCTATTGAACTTGAATCTATGGACATAAACAAATTTACCAGTAAATCCCAAGAAGCAATTCGTCGAGCTCAAGAGTTGGCGATGGAAAATGGCCAGCAGCAGCTCAGTGTTTGGCACCTTTTTTATTCAATTATAGCCCAAGAACAGTCAATTGTTCCGGCTATTTTGGAAAAAATGCAAGTTGATATAGAAAAGGTCAAAAGTAGTGTTTTGGCAGAGATAGGCAAAATTCCCAAGGTGAAAGTTGCAGGTGGAGCTGGAGTAGCGGGAAATATCTATATTGATCAAGCAGTGATGAGAGTTTTTAATGATGCTTTTCAGAGGGCTAATATGATGGGAGATGAGTTTGTTTCCACGGAGCACATTTTTCTGGCTCTTTTGGGTGTTTCATCAGAAGTTAAAGAGCTGGCAAAAAGCTTTGGGATCCTAGAAGAGGAAATATTAAAAACACTAAAAGAGCTTCGTGGAAGCCAAAGGGTTGACACACCAGAGCCAGAAAGTAAGTTTCAGGCACTGGAAAAATATACCATCAATTTAACCGAAGAGGCTAGAAAAGGAAAACTTGATCCAGTAATTGGACGAGATGATGAAATTAGAAGAGTCATTCAAGTTCTTTCCCGCAGGACAAAAAACAATCCAGTGCTTTTGGGAGAGCCTGGAACTGGAAAAACAGCTATTGTGGAAGGCTTGGCCCAAAGAATTGTTTCAGGCGATGTTCCAGAGACGATAAAAAATAAAGAATTGATAGTTTTGGATCTGGGATCCTTGTTGGCTGGAGCAAAGTTTCGAGGAGAATTTGAAGATCGCCTCAAGGCTGTTATCAAAGAAATTGAAAAATCAGAGGGTCGTTATATAACATTTATTGACGAACTTCACACTTTGGTTGGAGCTGGAGCAACTGAAGGAGCCTTGGATGCCTCCAATATGCTCAAGCCTCTTTTGGCCAGGGGGAAGTTGAGAATGATCGGAGCCACTACCCTAAAAGAATATCAAAAATACATAGAAAAAGATGCTGCTCTGGAGCGGCGTTTTCAGCCAGTTTTTATTGGAGAGCCTTCTGAAGAGGATGCCATTGCAATTTTAAGAGGAATAAAGGAAAAATATGAACTTCATCATGGAGTTAAGATAACCGATGAAGCTCTGATTGCGGCTGTTCGTCTTTCTTCTCGCTATATCAATGATCGTTTTTTACCTGATAAAGCTATTGATCTTATTGATGAGGCGGCCTCAACTTTGAAAATGGAAATTGAGTCCATGCCAACGGAAATTGATCAGCTAGAAAGAAAATTAAGAAAACTTGAAATTGAAGAAAAAGCCATCAAGAAAGAAAAAGATGGGCAAACAAAAGCTAAGCTTAGTCAAATCAGAAAAGAAAAAGCTGAAATCAATGAGAAACTCAAGGCCTTAAAGGTTCAGTGGAAAGCGGAAAAAGAATTGATTACTAAAATAAGAAAGCTAAAGGAAGAAATCGATGTTGCCAAAGTAGAAGCAGAGCGACTAGAAAGAATGGGAGAGCTGGACAAGGTAGCTGAAATTCGTTATGGCAAAATTCCTCAACTTGAAAAGGAAATTGCTAAAGAAGAAAAAAAACTTAATAAAATTCAAAAAGAAACTCCTATTTTGAAAGAAGAAGTAGGGGAGGAGGATATTGCCAAAGTGGTCTCTCGTTGGACAGGGATTCCTGTTTCAAAAATGATGGAACAAGAAGCAGAAAAACTTTTAAGGATTGAAAAAGAACTTTCTAAAAGAGTGGTTGGACAAGAGGAAGCAATCAAGGCAGTTTCCAATGCGCTTCGTCGTAGTCGGGCAGGCTTGGCAGAAGAGAATCGACCAATTGGATCATTTATTTTTCTTGGTCCTACTGGGGTGGGAAAAACAGAACTTGCCAAAGCGTTGGCAGAATTTATGTTCAATGACGAGAATGCTTTGATTAGGGTTGATATGAGTGAATATATGGAGGCTCATAGTATTGCTAAGTTTATTGGTTCGCCTCCAGGCTATGTGGGCCATGAAGAAGGGGGGCAATTAACTGAAAAAATTCGTCGACGGCCCTATAGTGTTATTCTTTTTGATGAAATTGAAAAGGCTCATCCAGACATTTTCAATGCAATGTTGCAGATTCTAGATGATGGAAGATTGACTGATGCTAAAGGCAGGACGGTTAACTTTAAGAATACCATCATTATTATGACTTCCAATATTGGCAGTGAAATAATTATGCAAATGAGGGGAGTGGGATTTTCTGAAAAAAGGACGACAAGCTCATTGATGAGGAGGAGATGAGAAAGAAAGTTCTAGAGGCGCTAAGGATGAGGTTTAAGCCGGAATTCTTGAATCGAGTGGATGAAATTATCATTTTCCATCCCTTGGGAGAAGAGCAAATCAAAAAAATAATTGATTTGCAAATTGCCAAAATAAACAAACGACTAGAAAAGAAGGGGATTAAGATTACTGTTTCGGAAAAAGCCAAAAACTTTTTACTTAAAAACGGTTTTGATCCAGTCTATGGAGCTCGTCCTCTAAAAAGAACAATCCAGAATTTGATTTTAGATGAGCTTTCTTTGCTTATTATTGAAGGAAAAATAAAGAAAAAAGAAGTAAAGGCAGATTTCAAAAACGGTAAAATCGTTTTTAATTAGAAGGAGACTGGAATTGATTTTAGATTCACCAATCAATTACTGCTCGACATTGGTTAGTTTTAAAAGAATCCCAAAGTAAACAAAAATGCTTTTTAAGCTCAAGCCAATCATTTATAGCCTTATTTTTGCTCTTTCCTTGAGCACTTTATTGCTTCGGGAAGGGATTTATTTTAAGTTGATAATTTTTTTGATTTTTTTCTCTGTTGTTGTTATTTGGCCTTTGGCTAGAAAATTGAGGTTTTTGGCAATTCCTTTTTTTCTTAGCATTGGTTCAGCCAACCTCCTATTCTTAATTGACTCAATGGAAGAGAAGGTAGTTTTTATTTTTATTGCAGCTGTGGTTTATTATTTTGCTCTTATGGGAGCTTATCGGCTTAAATTCTATGATTGTGATCAAACTGCTCAAGGTATGGTTAATTTAGCTACTTTAGCAACGGCCTTTTTTTGGTTTTCCTCAAATTATGGTTGGTTTTTAAATTTCCAAGTAGAAAATTGGATACTGATTGTGGGATTTTTTATTTCAGTCTTTTTAATTACCTTGCCTTCTTTGCAAATATGCTCTGTTTCACAAAAAAACTTTTGGAAAACAAATAGAAAGAGAGAAAAAGGGGAACGGAGAAAAAATTCAGGAAAAAATAAAGTTAAATTTTCAAAACTGAAAAAGAGCGCCTTTTTTCTTTATGAGAAAAAAATAATAACATTTATTAGTCTTTGTATTTCCTTGATTGTGGCTGAAGCTGTTTGGTCTTTTTATTTTTGGCCCTTTAGCTATTTAACAGTAGGAACAATGAGCTTGATAGTTTATTATATTTTTTGGAATTGGAGCCGTAATTTTTTATTGGGAAGTTTAACTAAAAAACAGTTATTATGGATACCTCCCTTTCCTTGCTGCTTATTTTGGCTTTGCTTTTAACTGCTCAATGGGAATTAGTCGTTTGACAAAAAATAATTTTGTTATAAAATTAAAAGTTATTAGTGTTGGCTGATATTAGGGATGGGGTTTTAAAAATTTATCTATTTTAAGCTATTTTCTTTAAAGACTAGTTGTCTTTAAAGTTTTTATTTTTTAATTAAATTAAAGCTAAATAAGAGGATTTATGTTTTGGAAAATTATCAAATTAACTAAAAAACTTTTTAAAATCACCCTTTTTTTGGCGGTTTTTTTTATGTTGGCGGCTTTTTCAGGTGTTCTGGGAGAAAGGATTATTATGCCCTTTCTTTCAACCAAAGAACCTTTTTCAAAATATTCTTTTTTCCAGAAGTTTAATGAAAAAGTGACAGTTATAAACAAAACAGAACAAGTTGTTGTTAGGGAAGAATTTAATATTGCAGATGTGGCCCAAGGGATTGTTCCTGGGGTGGTCAGCATTGTTAGTGTTGAAAAAGGCGGTAATAGCTCTCTTACCAAGCTTCAATCAGGAATAGATTCTTGGAACAGTTCCAAAACAGGCTTTTTTCTCACCTCGGATGGTTTGGTGGTGAGTGCCTTGGCTGAAAACGAAAAAAGTTCCAATTGGGATCCGACTCAATATAATTTTTGGGTTTTTTTAGACGGAGGCCAAAAATTAGAAGCTCAATTTTGGACAAAGGATAGTTTTAGTGATTTAGTTTTTTATAAAGTTGAGGGAGGGAACTTTCCCGCCGTTGTTTTGGCAAATTCGGATGAGTTAAAGATTGGAGAAAAAGTGGTGGTTGTTGGAAAGCCGGACGGAGAATACCAAAATTCTTTTTCAACTGGAATTATAAGAGATGAGGATAAAAATTTTTCTCTAGTTAATTCCAAGCTTTCTTCTTCAGAGAGACTAGAGGGAGTGGTGCTAACGGATGCAAAAATTGACGAAAAAAATGTTGGTGGTCCAGTGGTTGATTTTTCTGGCAAAGTTATTGGTTTGGCCAATTGGATAAAGAAAGATGGCCAAATTAATCCTTTTGTCATCTCCAGTCAAACGCTTAAAGAAACAATGAATTGTCTAATAGAAAAAGGAAATCTAGAGCGGCCAGTTTTGGGAGTTTATTATTTGACTATTAATCAACGGATAAAACTTTTGGGAAATCTTTCTTGGGATGAAGGTGCTTTGGTTTATTCTTCTTCAGGGCAAAACAACTTGGCAGTGATTAAAAATTCTCCAGCTGATAAGGCTGGAATAAGAATTGGGGATATTATTTTGGAGGTTAATGGAAAAAAAATAAATCAAACCCTTCCTCTTTCTTTGGCAGTTTCCTCTTTTGCAAAAGGAGAAGAGATTAGCCTCAAGATAGCTAGAGGAGAAGAAATAATGGAAAAGAAAGTTGTTTTAGAGTAGGGCGGTTTAGGTTAACTTGGAATTGCTTGATTTTTTTAGATTCCTTAAAAGCGTTTCCGCAATATAAGAGGGGACGCTTTTATTTTTGGCAAAAGCTTTTTGGAGGTGAAAAGATGAGTTGATTGGCAAAGTGGCTCAAAAGAATTTTCTTGTCAAATGTCAGCCCAGAATCGACTTGACAATTTTTAATAAATGTATTAAAAAGAAAGGTCTCTAGTTTTGGTCCTAGAAGCTATTTTTGAGACCAAGAGGAGGAGAAAAAATAATTATTTTTTATTCCAGACAAAGTAATGCCATCAATTACCAATAAATTGAAAGAGAAGTGGCAGCTGATTATTTATGTTTCAGTTGTACTGGGCGCTTTTTCTTTTTTTATTTCTACCTTAATGCCATTTTACTTTCGTTCTGAAATGGCGGTTTTGATTATTCCTCAAATTCAGGCAGGATCTCAAGCTCCAAGTCGGTCAGTTAGCTACCAAAGCGAAATTCTTTCCAAGATAATTTATTCTGATGTTTTTATGAAAAAAGTTGCCCAAACACCTTGGGTGCTAGAGGATGATTTTCCTTTTTGATGACGAGAAAAGAATTGAATTTTGGAAAAAAAGAGTGGCAATTGAAAAAAAGGGAGACTTGGGGATTTTGAAAATTTTTGTTTTTGAAAGAAGTCGAGAAGGGAGCGAAAATCTTGCTCTAGGAATCAAGGAAGCGCTTTTAAAAGAAGGAGAAGAATACTTTTCCAAAAGTAATGGAGTGGAAATTCGGGTAATTGGGGAACCGATTATTTCTTCTCAGCCAGTTAAGCCTAATATTTTTCTAAATGCTTTTCTTGGTTTTTGGGTGGGGCTTTTGGGATCAATTTTTCTGGTGTTTATTTTTGATGATTTTGACTTGAAGGTTTTTGAAAGAAGAGCTGTTTTAGCAAGCAAGGAGCAGGACAAAATTAAAAAGAGGCTTCAAAGAGAACTAGAATATTCTAAGAGAAAAGAAAGTTTGCCAAGTAAAGAGAGCCTAGAAGATGACTATTTTGTTTTTTTCTCAAAAGTTCCCGAAAAAGATCAATTAATTCCTGCCAAAAATCAAAATCTGGAGCAAGAAGCGAAAAAAGAAGAAGGAGGCAAAGGGAAAATTGAAGATGGAAAAAGAAAAGATAAGTCAACCGATGAAACAGAAAAGGGCAAGGCGGCTGACCAATCAGCGGTTGAAGAGCAAAAAGCAATTGGGCCCAAAAAGAAAATTCCGACCTTTAAGCCCGTTGATTTTATTGAATTTGAGCAAGAGCAAAAGAGGACAGAGAAAGAGAAAAGCCAAAAAACCATGGAGGCAGAAAATGAAAAAGAAGAAGAGGCTATTTTTTCAGGAAGTTATCAGTCAAAAGAAGGAGCCCATTATCCGAAAATAGGGGAGGCGGTTTTTACCAAAGAAACAGCAAAGAAAGCAATGGCGCCAGAAAATCTGCCTATTTTTATGGAAGAGGGCGAAAATGATTTTGAATCAGGCAAAGAAGCAAGCCAAAAAAAATTCCAAGAAAAGTATCAAAATCAGGAAGTCTTTCCCCAAAAGCGGCCCGAAATGATTTTTCTGGCGAGAAAGACCAGGCTGTTCTGGGATTGGCGGAAAAAGAGGAGGCCAATGTGGCTGAAGATGTAACTGAAGAAGAGGTCAAAGAAAAACTCAACAAGCTTTTAAGAGGAGAACTCTAGGAATTTTTAAAAAAAGTTAATTTCAAATTGCTATGGAAAAGAAAGAGGGATTTAAAATTTTTATTTTGGCTTTTTTGATTTTGATGGGACTTGGTTTTCTGGGTTTTCTGTATTGGGGCGAGCTTTACAAGGCTGAATCAAGGCTGATTGTTACTCAAAGTTTTTCTACTGAAACAGATCCTTATTTAATGGCTCAAGAAAATCAATATCTAGCGGGGATGCTGGCAGAAATGACTAGAACCGAGTTTTTTTATGAAGTAGTTTCTTCTAAAGAGAATTTTCCTCGGGATTATTTTGAAAAAGGCGCTGAAGGAAGAAAGATCAGGTTTTAAAGAAATGGAGAAAAAAAGTAACAGTTCAGTCTCAAGGAGATTCAGGCATTATCAGGATAAGTTTCTTGGGAAACAAGAAGGAGGAGGTTGGCAAAGTTGTTGAACTGGTAAGAGATGAAATTATTGCCAGTCATCAAAATTTTCACTCGCGAGGTGATCAGGTAGAAATAAAAAGCATTGATCCTCTTTTAGTTAAAAAAGTTTTTCCTAATTGGAAGTTGCAGTTAATAATCTCTTTTTTGGGGGGATTGTTAGTTTGGGCGATAGTTTGTTTTTGGAAAAAAGAAAACTAGTAGAGAATAGGATGTTATTTAAATTGTTGTCTTTCTGTTTTCTTTTTTGTTCTCTTCCGACTTGAGATTTTTTAAATTTTTAAAAAAATTTTTAGTTGGGAGGGAAAAGTTCTTTGAAAAAGAATACGTCAATATATTTCAAGGGAAGGAGATAAAAATGAAGAATCTAATTTTTCTTGTTTTGATTATTGTGTGTGGCGGCTGCGCCGCTACGCTTCCGCCAACTGCTCCTACGGCGCCGGAGGCGGGGATTTCTATTTCAACGGCTTCTTTAGAGGTCGCCAATAGTTTTTCCCTTTTCTTGTGTCCAATGAACGATTCTCTTTGGGCTCAAGAGGCGGAGTCTCCCGGCCAGTCTCCGGCGTTTGGAGAAACAAAAAACGGAAAAGTGGTTGAGGGATTTTGGTTTAGAATTGGTATGGAGAAAAGAGGCCTTCCCCTTCTTTTGGCGGTTTTTCCGGGCAATTTTTCGGGAAAATTTATTTATCTTTCCCGAGATGGGCTTGATGCTTTCAAACCCACCGGAGAGCCCATCAAAGATTTTGATGGGGAAAAGTTTGGAAAGGATGATGAGTATAGAGCTAAAATCCTTTCCGAATTTGGAACAGGAGAAGAGGAATTAGAAATCTTCTGGAAGAACTATTTTGCTTTTCATCGAGACATTCTTCCAGAAGAATTTTCGTCTGTCTCTTTCTTGAAAAGAGAAGAGCTGAGAGAAAGCTGGAAGGTTTTTTTGGGCATAAGTACCAAATGCCCAGCGGAGAAGAAAGGCTTTCTAATCTGTCTCCCAGCAGTTTCAAAAAGGAGGCAATCCAAAACACCGCCATCACTCCGAAAGATAGGTTCTTAAAACACTTTCGGGTGGGAATCCCATTGGATCCTCTTTCGGGGGGATTGATGGGAGGAGCGGCAGTGTTGAATGGAGTGATTGGGGCGGTCTCCGAAAAGTATCCGGCAGGATACTATGGAAGCGCCTTGGTTCAGAGAAGGGAACTCGGGCCAACTTTTGAAAAACTGGCTCAAAAATACCGTCAGCTCCTTTTGGAAAGAGCGGAATGGGAAAGAGCCTTCCTAATTGAGCTCCGAAAGGAGGGGGTATCTGAAGAAATAATGAGGCGGGTTTTGATGAAAATCGGCCTGCCTTGAAATTTTGAGAGGGAGGAAAGAGATGAAGAAGAAAACCTTGGTAGTGGTTTTTTGGATTTTTGTTTTGGCCGCTGTTGGCTCCTCTTGGGCTGGCCAAGTGGTTGGCCCGGGAGAACTTCAGGGCCAAAAGGGAGTTTGGTATATTCCTTCAAGGGGGGAAACCCCTGGGGGAATTGCCAAGAGAATCGGCGGCAAATTTTCCCTCTGGAGGGAAATGTGCCGTCTCAACGGTTTTCCGAAAAAGGAATGCCGGCTGGCCAAAAAATTTTTGTGCCAGTTTGGCAGAAAGATGGTGATGGCAGCAACAGTTTTGCTTCTGTTGAAAATTCAACGCTATCATCAACCAAGGTAGAATCTCTCGGGAGAGCTCCCCTTAATCCGCATTTCAAAAGGGAGTACGATTGGAACCTTGTGTCCCAAACTCTTGGGCTTTCTCCAACTGAAAAAGAAGAACTCAAAAAGCTCTTCAAAGAAGGAGAAAAACCCGAGAATATTGCCAGCGGGAAAACGGGAGTGGTTTTTGTTTCTGCCCAAAACAAGCCCCGTTGGAGTCGCTTTCTTTTTCGGGGCGGTAAATTCAAAGAAAATGTGGTCCCTGCCTGGAAAGGAGAGGAGCCGGGAATTTGGATTATACTCTCCAATGGCCGCATTTTTGAATTTATGTGGAAATGCGGCAATATTGGCGAGGTAAAAAGAGAAAAAGTAGCGCTACCAGCGCCAATCCAACCACCACCTTCTCCAATAATTTCTCCAGTTCAACAATTGCGACAAGAGGAGAAGGAAAGAGTGAAGCGCGAACGCGTGGAGCTCTATTTAGGAGCTGGTAAATACCATGCCTTTGATTATAACTCTGGAGGCTGGTACGGCTGGGGCCAATTGGGAGTTTATCCTTTTGGGAGTTTTTTTCCAAAGGATGAGCTTGAAATAATGCCTGGAATCATGGCTTGGTATGGCCTGGGAGAAGGCCATGACCAAGACTATGATTATCGTTGGAGAGAGGTGAACATTGGACCAGCCGTTAAGGTTTTTGGCAAGGGCTGGGATGCCGATGTTCATGTCGGCTTTTCCTATCTGGTTAACAAGGGGGGAGTTGACAAATACTTCTCTCATCAGCGGGACTGGTCATTTCACCCGAGAGTTCATTTCAACAACTACTCTCGGGAAGATGCCGGAAAAGATTGGTTTCCTCGTTGGGAAGCTGATCTGACGGCGCGGATTCCCTTTGAGACTGCCCACCGCCATTGGTGGGATGGGGAAAGGCTCAAGGATAACCCGACAGACCAGGCCCGAATCACAGCGGAGGTAAAGCCTTGGATTAAGAGGCTTTATCTCGATCAGCACCAAACCTCATCGGTGCTGATTGGTGCCAAGCTTGGCCTGGAATACCTCTTTGTCCAAGGTGGCTACCAGAATATCTTTCTGGGACCGCTGGTTAGATTGGATCTTTTGGACAAAGAGGTGGTGGAAATTTCTCCCTTTGTTCCCCAATTTTCCACTCTGACTGATAGCTGGAGTTGGTCAGTGAGTGGGTGGATTTATCCCCAAGGCCTTTACCGCTGGTGGAAGGCGCGGGGGATAAAGGAATTGCCCAAAAGTTCTGGACAGAAAAATCTTTTGGATTATGAAGGAATTACCTTGGATATTCTTCAAGAGTGATTCTTTCTTGAGTCCCAAAAGGTTTTAAGCGATTCAAGAACTCAAGCGAGATTGTTCTCGTTCCCTTTCCCCAACAAGACGCCATAGAGGAAAAGGGGGCGGAGAAAATAGTTTGTTTTAATCCTGCTTCTTGAAACTTGAAGTGGGAAAACCAATGGAAGACTGGGGCAATGTCCCCAGCTTCCATTTCATTTTTTATTGACAAAAATATCTTTTTATTATAAAAAGAAATAATTTCAAAGAAGATGGTGGTTTGTTTTCTGAAAAAGCAGGCGGCCATGTTCTTTGAAAAAATCAAAAGGAAGGAGGTAGAAAAAAAGAAAAGAAATTGTTTATTAGGTTGTTTAGGTAGTTTTTTGAAAAAAAAGAAAAGAAAAAGGAGGAAGAAAATGAAGAAGGTGTTTTTCTTGGTGGCTTTTTTGATGGTTGCGGCGACAACTTCCATTGTCGCCGCTGACGGGGTTGTTCCCTATGACCCCGCCGTGATTGACAAAGTGAGTGTGGCCATTGACGGCCACACTCTTACCCAAGTCAGGACAGAGGGAGACAGGATTGTAGTCTCCCTCAAGAATATCAGGTTCACCCTCAAGGGGTGGATACAAAAGGGGAGAAGCTTGAAAAAGCCTCCACTCTCTATGTTTTCTCGGGACTGATGGATGCCGCCGGCATCCGACGCCCCTTTGCGGCAGTCTCTGTCTCCCCGCAAGGGGAGGCCGAATTTTCTTTTCCCAACACGGCCGTCCGCAAGGGCGTGCCGGTTGTGGAGCATCTTTGGGGCAGGAGTGGTCCCGACCAGCGGCCTGGCCATTCTTTGGTCCTTGTTCATGACCCTCATGATCCCTGGGTCGTACAAGGGCTGACTGGCGATCAGCCCGATCTGAACAAGTTGGCCATTGGGGTGCTGATGTGCCCCAATGGCGTCGTGAAGCCGCTAAGGCCCTTGGGGAAACTTCCTCAGGGACCCCACCCGGAAATTGCTAGCCAGTGCCAGTGATAGTGCTGGCTAGCTAAAAACAAACCCCGTTTGCTCAACTGAGCAACGGGGTTTATTTTTTTGAGGTTTTGTTTCTGAGAAAGAAATAATCCTTCCTAACCTTCTCTTGTAAACAAGAAAAGGGAATAAAAAATAACCTCCTCTAAAATCCCCCTTGCTTTTGTAGGGGGGGAACAAAAGGAATACCTCCCTAACTCTCTTTTAATTCACAAGGGAGGGGAATAGGTGGAATCCCTCCTCTTATTTTAAGGGGAGGTTAGGAAGGGGTTAGAACCCAAAGCAGAAAGCAGACCTCCAAGGTCTGCACAGGCAGACCTTGGAGGTCAGGGAGATCTCTATTCTTTCCAGCCTCATTTTGAATTTCTCAATACTGCTCCCGATAAAGACCAAAAAAACCATTGCAGAGCGGTGGCGGAAAGAATGTTATCAAAAAAGCTTGCTCCCAGCAGGGAAAGGGTAATGGCGAAAAAAGACAGATTGGTGAATTTGATCTGGGAGGAAAAGTTTTTTTGGCGAAAGTTTTGCCAAAAACGGATTAGCAGATTGGCGAAAAGAAAGAAATAGCCCAAAGCTAAAACCAATCCTCCTTCAATGGCAGTTCTTAGGAAATCATTATGGGGCTCCAACGATCCCATATAAGGACCCCTTATTTTTAAAAGGGAAATTTGAGAGGTGCCAATTCCCGTTCCATTGAAAGGATTTTTTTTAACAATATCTATTCCATCTAGCCACATTTCCATGCGCCAATTGACTGAATTTGAGGAGGACTGGTAGAAAAGGGCGTTAACTCGATTTTGAACTGGGACAAAAAGCAGATAAATTAAAACAAAAAGAGTTCCTCCCAAAAAGAGCAAAAAACGAGAGCAGAAAAAAGCTAGAATTGCCAGAGCCAAGGCCAATGTTAGCCAGGCTCCCCGAGTATAGGTTAGAAAAATAGCCGTTGCCACTAGAACAAAATAAATTGAACCCAAAAACCTTTTTTGGTCTTGGGCTTCTTTTCTGATGCTGATAATTAGCAAAACTGCCGTTAGAACCAGAAAGTAAGCGAAAGGATTGGGATGGGCAAAGGTGCCGAAAATTCTGTTGGGAATATCCTCAAAAGAAAGCTGAAAGCCTCTTTGGGTGAAAAACTGCCAAAAGCCAACCAAAAGAGGGAGAATGGAAGAGGCTATTGCCAGCAAAATGAAGCTTTTGAGTTTAGCGCTGTTGTCAATTAGAAACCAGCCCAAAAAGAACATTGAAAAAATTGAAAAAAGGCGAATTGTTTCAGTCAGGCTGGCTGAGTAGCTGACAGAAGAAAATAACGAAAAAATAACTCCTCCAAAAAATAATATCCAAGGAAGAAACAAAGGCGGAGGAAATTTTTTTAAAAAAGTTTTCTTTTTTGTAAGGATTGTTAAGAAGAAAACCAAAATAGCGCTAGCTCCCAAAAGAGAAGTTGCTGTCAAAGAAAATCCTCCTATTTTTAGGATTTCTTTTTGAGAAAAAATATCCAAAAGGGGTCGCAAAAAAATCAATGCCAATAATGACCAAAGCGGTTGAAAAAAGGTGGCAAGTAAAACAAAAAAAAGCAGTGCCAAAAAAAGAGGAATGAAGGGGCTGGTAAAAGCCAAAAAGGAGAAAAAGACAGCCAAAAAAGAAAAAGCGGCAATCACAATCAGGGGAGCATTTTTCCTTGACATTTTTTATTTATTGTGATAATGTTTAAAGAATTTTCCCAAAAATAAGAAGGTGGTTTTTTAGTGATTTTTGTTGTTTTGAGGTTTGGAAGATGCTTTTGGGAAAATTTTCACTTATTAAAAGTCATTCCTGTTTGTTTTAATCTTATTTTATGTTTTTCAAAAAAGCAAGTAAAACAAAGCTAAAAGAGGCAGTAATTGCCATTACTTATCAATGCAATTTGCGGTGCCAGATGTGTAGTATTTGGAAAAGTGAATTTAAAAAAGAAAATGAATTTTTAAAACCCTCTGATTTTGAAAAATTGCCCAAAAGTATTTCTGATGTGAATCTCACTGGAGGAGAGCCTTTTTTGAGAGATGATTTAGCCGAAATTACAGCAAGAATAAAAAAGCGACTGCCCAAAACCAGAATCATAATTTCGACCAATGGTTTTTTGAAAAGTCAAATTGAAAAAGAAGCTAAAAAGATTTATCAGATAGATCCCCAGATTGGTTTTGCCGTTTCTTTGGATGGAATTGGCCCAAAGCATGATGAAATCAGGGGAATGGAAGGAGCTTATCAGCGAGCAGTTGAAACAATTGAAATTTTGAAAAGGATCGGCTTTAAAAATTTAAAAATCGGTTTTACTCTTGGCGATCACAACATTGACCAACTAGAAAAAGTTTATCAGCTTTCTCAGGAACTGGGAGTGGAGCTTAGCCTTACTTTAGTTCATTCTTCTGACAATTATTTTAATTGCCAAAATAAGATTACAAAAAGAGAAAAAATGGCCCAAAAATTGGACTGGTTGGTTGAAAAAGAAATTTCTTCTTGGAATCCAAAGCGATGGGCAAGGGCATTCTATGCCTTTGGAATGAAAAAGTTCATTCTAGAAGGAAAAAGAATTTTACCGGATTATTCAGGAAAACTTTCTGTTTTTATTGATCCTTTTGGCAAAATATTTCCGTGTGACATTTCTTCAATTCAAATAGGAAAACTGGACGAGATTGAAAAAATGAAAACTAGCGCAAAACAGATTGACTGCCAAGAAAGTTGGATGATTTGTACGGCTCGTTGGGCAATGAAAAAGCATTTTGCAGAAGTTGCCTTTTGGATTATTGGAGAGAAAATGAAAAACATTTTAATTGGGACCTGGAGGGGTAAATAACAAACCAAGAGTATGAAAGTTTTGCTAGTTAACAATTTTCATTATTTGCGAGGCGGAGCGGAGCGGTCCTATTTTGATATTGCTCAAGTTTTGAAAAAAAACGGCCATCAAGTTGCTTTTTTCTCAACCAAAAGGAAAGAAAATATTCCAACCAAATGGGAAAAATATTTCCCCCAAGGCTATGACCTTCAAGCTAAAAATTATTCCTGGAGAGAGAAAATAAGAATTATTGCCAACTTTTTCTATAATCGAGAGGCGAAAGAAAAGATGGGAAAAATTTTGGATGATTTTAGGCCCGATCTTGTTCATTTTCATAATATTTATCACCATCTCAGCCCGACAATAATTTTGGAAGCCAAAAAAGAAACATTCCAACAGTGATGACTCTGCATGACTACAAGTTAATTAGTTCAAACTATCAGCTCAAAAGAACAATTTTTGAAAAGCTGTTTAGGGGCCAACTGCCAATCAGGAGCTTTTTAAAAAAAGAAAATTGGCAAAGGCTTCTCAAAGAAACCATTTGCTTGGTGGAAAAAATCTTTCACAAAATTTGGGGAATCTATCTTAAGGTTGACATTTTTATTGCCCCTTCAGCTATTTTGAAGGAAAAATTCAAGAAAGCCGGCTTTAAAGGAAGAGTTAGAGTGATTCCCAATTTCATTCAAAGTATTTTCTTTGAAAACCAAATTCCAACAAACCAAAGCCAAGAAGAAGCAATTTCAAAAAATTCAGGCAAAAAGAGAATAGTATATTTTGGCCGATTGGAGAAAGAAAAGGGTGTGGATATTTTGGTTAAATCATTGAAGTTCCTTCGCCAAGAAGAAATCAGTTTGGAAGTTTTGATTGTTGGCGATGGCCCCGAAAGAGAAAAATTAGAAAAGCTTTCCCAGAAGATGAAGCTTGAGAATGTTTTGTTTTTGGGCTGGAAAAATTCTTTGGAAATTTCAAAAATTCTAGACCAAGCTGACTTGGTGGTGGTTCCTTCTGTTTGGATTGAAAACTTGCCCTTTTCAGCGCTTGAAGCAATGGCAAAAGGGAAAGCTTTGGTTTTTTCTGATGAGGATGGGCTTAAAAAGCTTTCTGATTTTGGCAAGAGGGCTTTTCTTTTCCAGTCAGGGAATTCTCAAAGCCTTGCCAAAACAATTCAGTTTGCTTTTTCAAACCCAGAAATTTCAAAAAGAATTTCCTTGGAAGCTCAAAAATTTGCCCAAAATAATTTTCAAGAAGAAGTTTTTTCCAAAAGACTGTTGGCTGTCTACCAAAAACTGCTCAGAAAAAAAACTCCAAAAACAATGGCTGAAGCAAAAAAACCTTCTTCAAACTTAAGAGTGGCTTTTATTGGCCAAAAAGGAATTCCTTCTATTTCTGGGGGAGTGGAAAAGCATGTGGAGGATTTATCTGTCCAGCTTGTCCAAAATGGCCATGAGGTGATTGTCTATGCCAGGAAAAACTACACCGACCCAAAGATGAAAAATTTTAAAGGGGTAAGAATAATAAATCTGCCCAGCATTCCCACAAAGCATCTAGACGCCATCAGCCACACCTTTTTGTCGGTTTTGGATGTTTCTTTTAGAAGAAAAGTAGATGTGGTTCATTTTCATTCCATAGGGCCTGCCTTGATGATTTTGGTTCTGAAAATCTTGCGCCCTTCTTTGCCAGTAGTTTTTACTTTTCACACTCAATGCTATTTTCACCAAAAATGGGGCCGCTTTGCCCGCTTTTCCTTGAAACTGGGAGAATTGATAGGGGTTAACTTGGCAGATGAAGTGATAACAGTTTCAAAGAACTTAAAAAACTATGTTGCCAAAAAATACGATAGAGAAACGGTTTATGCTCCTAATGGGACGATTTTGGCCAGAAGAATTGATCCAGATGAAATCAGGAAAAGATGGGGACTGGAAAGAGATGGTTATATTTTGACAGTTTCTCGCCTGGTTCGCCACAAAGGAATTCATTTTTTGATTGAGGCTTTCAAGAGAATAGAAACCAACAAGAAACTGGTGATTGTGGGAGAAGGAGCCTATACCGATGATTATGTAAAGGAACTGAGAAAAATGGCCAAAGAGGACAAAAGAATAATTTTTACCGGCCTTCAGATCGGCAAAAATCTTCAGGAACTTTTTTCCAACGCCCTTTGTTTTGTTCAGCCCTCCCAATCAGAAGGCCTTTCTATTGCTCTTTTAGAGGCTATGTCCTTTGGGCTTCCTGTTTTGGTGAGTGATATTCCTGAAAATCTTGAAGCCATAAAAGGAGCTGGCAGAACCTTTAGTAGTTCTGATGTTGAAAGTTTGAGAAAAAATCTAGAAGAAATATTGAATAATTACAAGGAAGCAAAACTTTTAGGAGAAAGCGCTCGTCAAGTTATTATTGATCATTATTGTTGGGGAAAAATTTCCCAAAAAGTGGTCAAGGTTTATCAAGAAGCAATTTTTAAAAATCAAACAAATTCAAAACGGTGGCCAGTTTTTAAGAAAACTTTTTATTCCATTAAAACGCTCTTTTAGGAAGGTGTTTCTTTTGCTATACTTCTAACTAGCTGGTTTTTTATTTTTTAAATTTAATATTAAAAAATCTTAAAATTTAATTAAAAATAAAAGGAGGGAAAAAGGTTTTTATCTTTTATTATGAAAATAGGCATAAACGCTTCTTTTTTAAGAAAAATTGACACTGGAATAGGCCAAGTTACCAGCAATTTTCTCAAGGAACTTGCTTTGGAAGAAGAAAAGAAGGGAAATAAAAATCAGTTTGTCCTTTATTTGGAGGAGGATGTCTATTTTGATTTTCCTGCCAACTTTGTTAAGAGGGTTTTGAAAAATCGTTTTTATCACCGCGATGACTTAGTAAGGAAGATTGGTTGGGAAAAATTCATTCTCCCCCAAGCGGCCCAAGAAGACGGCTGTGAAAAGTTTTTCTCTCTTTACCAATCAGCTTCAATCTTTAGGAAAATTCCTCATTTGATGTTAGTGCATGATGTTATCTGGAAAATTTTTCCCCAATACAAGAATAATTGGAGAAAAAAATATTATTATTTTTTGGTTGACAGAGCTATTCAAAGAGCCAGCCGCATTTTGACGGTATCGGAAAACTCCAAAAAGGATATTGCCAATTTTTTTGGTATTTCACCCAATAAAGTAGTCCGAAGCTACATTGACTGTGATCCAATTTTCAAAAAGAGGGCGACTGATCGGGAAAAAAAAGAAATTCTTCAACGCTATAATCTCAAAGATAAAGGATATATATTTTATGTCGGCGGGTTTGATATTAGAAAAAATATCGGTCGCCTTTTGGAAGCTTTTGGCCTTTATTGCCAAAAGCAGAAAAAGAAAGGCAGGAAAGCGCTGGAATTAGTTTTAGCTGGAAATTTTAATCCCTTTTTGGTTCCTTTGGTTACCAACATTCCCCAAAAGAAAAATGAGGTGGAAAGAAAATATCCAGAAAGCAAGGGAAAAATAAGGTTCATTGGTTTTGTGAAGCAAAGCGAATTGCCGCTTTTCTATCAAGGAGCAGCTTTCTTTTGCTATCCATCTTTGTATGAAGGTTTTGGCATTCCAGTTTTGGAGGCGTTAAATAGCCAAATTCCAGTGGCGGCCTCAGCTTCAACTTCTATTCCAGAGATTTTGGGAAAAAGGGGAGGAGTCTTTTTTGATCCCAAAAACATTCAGGAAATAGCTAAAGCGCTAGAAGTTCTCTCTGATAAAGAAGAATTAAGAAGTCAACTAATTGAAGAAGGAAAAAAATAAGCCAATTTTTTAGCTGGAAAAATTTTGTAGCTGATTTCAAAAAAGAGATTGAAAAGATTTGATTTAAAAAGCAATCTTTTGGGGCGCGCTTTGCTTATTCATTAAAAAGAAAGCAAAATGAATTCTCAGGTTCAAGCCATAAAACTGGAAGTGTCAAAAGGGAAAAGCTATTTGGTTTTTTCTTTGTTTTTGCTTTTTTTGGGGTTTCTTTTTTTGTTGGCTGATTGGCAAGGATGGGGTTGGTTTTTTTCGCCTTATTTGGCAGTTTTTTGGGGGTTGGTATGGGGGGTGATTTTTTGGCTTGATGAGCGATGGGGTTTCTTTTTGCTGGTTTTTTTGCTGGTTTTTTGAAAATTTTTTCAATGGGGAAAGTGGTGGGAGCTTCTTTACGGCCCTATCAATTGGCGGGGGCGGTTTTGTTTTTAATTGTTACTATCAAATGGCTTCTTAAAAAAACAAAATTGAACTTTTGAGTTTTTCTAAGATTTGTTTTCTTTGCCGTTTTTTCGGAAAAAGCTGTCAAATAGCTTCCGGAAAAAAATATTTTGGTGGCTTTGATCGGCTGGTTTTTTTGCTTCCTTTTTTAGCTCTAGTTTCAGCGGTTTTTTCTCCTTTAGAAAAAAGCTTTGTTGTGAAAGGGGCATTGGTTCTTACAAGCTTAGTTGTGCTCTATTGGATTTTTAGAAATTTTTTGGAAGATGAGGAGGCTAGAAGAAGAGTGCCCTTTTTTATTCTTTTGGGAAGTATTCCAGTTTTAGTTAGCGGGCTTTGGCAGGCTTTTTTTATAAGGTCCAAGGACAATCGTTTTGTGGTAATGCCAGAGCGAATCAATGCCACTTTCACTGAACCAGATTGGTTGGGAGTCTATTTGGTAGTGTTTTTGGCTTTTTTGCTTTGGCTGAGGCGTTATTTCCTTGAAAAGAAAATTAATCTTCGGGTGGGTGGATTTTCAGCTGGTAAGATTATTCAAGCGATTCTTTGGTTTTGGCTGGGACTGGTTTTTTTGAAACATTTCTCACTGTCTCCAGAAGCAGCTGGCTTGGCTTGGGAGCGGTTCTGGGTTTTTACTTTTTCTTTTGGATTAGGGATTTTTATCAAAAAGAGCGGAAACTGGCTGTCTTGGTGAAAGAATTTTTGGCGGTTTTTTTGGCTGGAGCAATTGCCTTTGGAGGAGTGGTCTTTTTTGATTTTTCTAGTTTTAATTTTTCCAATCGGGCTGCCAGTTCCTTTTCAGGAAAACAAGAGATAACAGTGAGCTGTCCGGTGGGAACAATTTTGCCAACTGAAATTGAATCAATTGAAGAGCTTTCTTTTTGGCACTGCGTCATATTCGGTTGGAAGAGATTGAAATTGAAAAAAAAGCCGGCAGGGAAATTTTGAAAATTTATCGTCCCGATCCCAATGTGGAAATTCGAAAAAATATTTACCAAAAAAGTTGGCAGGCTTTTTGGCAAAGGCCTCTTTTGGGTTGGGGACTAGGAAGTTCGGGGCTGATTTTGGGAAAAGACGAGAGAGGAGCGGGACTAAACAGCTCCAATATCTTTCTAGAGTCCTTTTTGTCATTGGGGCTGATAGGAGGAACAATTTTTTCCTTGCTTTTCTTGTTTCCTTTAGGTAGGGGCATAAAGGAAGCTTTGAAGGGGAGCCCATCTATTGACAAAAAAATAAAAAAAATGCTATAATTTAAGATGTGAGCTCGTAGCGCTTTGTTTTACGGGCTTTTTAGTTCCTAATATCTTCAATGCAGGGATTTTCTTGGCTCTGGGGTGGTTTTTGTTGGCTTTCGGGAGTTATTTTTTGGTAAAAGACAAGAAAAAAGAGGAGGAGGAAAAATGAGAAAAGTTATTGTTGGTCTGATCGCCGTCTTTTTTGTTTTTTTCAGTTGTCTCTTTCTTGGTATTGACGCCAGAGCGGAGACAAAAAAAGAGGGAAACGATGACAATTCTCTTCTTTTTTTTGACAAAGCTGACGAGGCCGCTTTTGGCGGCCAAATCACCAAAGCCAGAACTTATCTGGAAAGTTTTTTTGGTATTGTCATCAAGGTTTGCCTTTGGGAAAGGCCTGAAGGCAATCTGTATGTCTTTGTCGTGGATGATTGCGGCAAACTCTTTTGCTCAGAGTTTGTTTGGGAAGTGAGAAAGGAACTTCCCAAAAGCGTCCATGAGCTGGAGAAGGATTTCAACGAGGAATTTTCTGACCTTCTTCGGAGTCCTGTGAAGCTTAAACTTTTCAAAAATATCCAGAACCTTGTTGGAATGATAAGGTTCTGGAAATATATGTTGAGCGCTAATTTAGCGTAGCGCTCAGGAAAATAAAACCCGGCAAACAAAAGTTTGTCGGTTTTCTTTATTATTTTTTTCAAAATGCTATAATTTTAATTGCAAACTCTTTTCAAAGCCTTCAAAAAAAACAGTTTTAAATTAATTTTAAAATCTAAACAAGAATCAAAAATGAAAAAAAGAGTCTTTTTCTTAATGCTTATTTTTGGGGCAGTTTTTGCTTTTTCAGGCTGTACTTTACAAGGAAAGCCTGACGGGGGAGTTTTCAAGTCGCTAGATGGGGGAGAAACTTTTTCCCAGAAGGTAAAAATCAACGAAAAAAGCAATCTTGCCAATGCCAATGTCTTGTCGCTGGTTTTTGATCCCCATAATTCCCAAACGCTTTATCTAGGAACGCGAAGAATGGGGCTTTATCGCTCCACTGACGGAGGAGAAACTTGGGTAAGAGACAAAAACAACTATCAAAATATTAGAGATATTCAGATAGATCCGCGTAATTCTGATGTGATCTACATCACAGCCGTTGTGAATGGAAGAGGAAAAATATTTAAAACCACCACAGGAGGCAATGAGTGGAAAGAAATTTTTACAGAAAGAGGGCCCGGTCCTTTCATTTACACAATTGCTTTAGACAAAAACAATCCTGATGTAATTTATGTGGGTGATTCTCAAGGAGGCATTTACAAATCTTTTGATGGCGGTGAAACTTGGAAAAGCCTTTTTTGGAACCAAGGGGGAATTGTTAAAATTGTTCCCGACAGTGCCAACAGCCAAAAGCTCTATTTTGTGACAGCTAAAGAGAAAATTCTGAAAACCACCGACGGAGGGTCCAACTTTGAAGAGATCAAGGCAAAAGGAACTATCTACAATTTTGTTGCTCATCCGCGCCGGGGGGAAGTTTTTTATCTAAGCGATGATGAGGGACTGAAAATCACTCAAGATGGGGGTGGAAGTTGGCAAGTTCTTAATACCCTGGTGAAGCCAGAAAACTTACGCACTACTGGAATAGCCATTAACCCCAATAATGACCGAGAGATTTTTTATTCTTCCGGCGCCGCTCTTTACAAATCAACCAATGGAGGCGAGACCTGGAAAACAACCCAGTTTAATGTCAGCCGCAGTATTGACATCATTTTGATTAATCCTGACAATGACAATGAGATCTATGTCGGAGTGGATCAACCAGTTGGCCAATCTTCTTCACTTTTGCCGCCACCTCCTTTCTGATGAATTGTTCTCAGCGGAAAGGCTTTGCTAAGTGATTTTTTGGATTTTCTGGTCTTTGGCTGTTGGCTTCATTTTTCCAAAGCAATCAAAGCGGAGAAAAAGGAGACAGATTTCTTTAGGCAAAAAAATAAATATTATTTCCTTAACAGCTAAGCATTAAAAAATTTCAAAATGAACATCAAGGAAGTTGAAAAAATAAAAGACAAGCTGGAGGAGGCGCTTGAATTTTTTGAAAAAGAGCTGAAAAACATTCGGGTCGGCAGAGCCACTCCTTCTTTAGTTGAAGATCTGCCAGTGGAATATTTTGGAACCAAATCGCCCCTAAAGCAAGTGGCTTCTATTTCCGTTCAAGATGCCAAAACTTTGGTTATTTCCCCTTGGAGCCCAGATAGCTTGGTGGAAATTGAAAAAGCTATTCGTGAATCAGAAATGAGCCTCAATCCTATTAACGATGGCAAGGTAGTGCGGATTGTTTTGCCCGCTCTTACTGAAGAACGGCGGCGAGAGTTGGTTAAGATTTTGGGAAAGAAAACTGAAGAGGCCCGGATAAAAATTCGTAATATAAGGGAAGACTTTTGGAGCAAGGTGCAAGCGGCTGAAAAAAAGGGTGAGATTTCTGAGGATGAAAAATTTCGAGCCAAAAACCGAATCCAAGAATTTGTGGATGAATACAATAAAAAAGTAGAAGAAATGGAAGCAAAAAAAGAAGAGGATATAATGAGGGTTTAGTTTCAGAAAAGAAAGCAAAAGCTGATATTTCCTAAAGAGCCATTTAACAAGTAATTTTTTATTTAATATAAAATGCTTTCAACCATAGTTATTTTTTTGGCCGTTTTGGCTGTTTTAGTTTTAGCCCATGAAGCGGGGCATTTTTGGGTCGCTCGGAGAAACGGAGTGATTGCTGAAGAATTTGGTTTCGGCTTTCCGCCTCGTTTGGTGGGTTTTTTTAGGGACAAAAACGGCAAGAGGCGTTGGATTTTTGGCAACAAAGAGATTGAAAAAGAAATAAAAAATCGGGAAGAAAACAATATACTCTATCAACCTTATTCCTTTGGGCGGATTTGTTAAAATTTATGGAGAAGAGGGGGAGGGCAAAAACGATCCCCAAAGCTTTTCTTCCAAGGGAGTTTTTACCCGTTTTAGGATTATTGCCGCTGGAGTGGCCATGAATGTTGTTTTGGCAATGGTCTTGTTTGCCGCCGCTTTCTACTTGGGACTTCCTCAGGTGGTTGATGAGAAAAGCGAAGGAGAGCTGGTTGGCCAAATTCAAATTCTGGAAGTGAAAAAGGGAAGTGTGGCTGAAGAAGTTGGCCTCAAAATGGGCGATCAGATATTGTCGTTATCTGCCCAAGGGGAAGAACAGGAACCCAAGATGATCAAAGATGTCCAAGATTTTATCAAAAAAAGAGCTGGCCAAGAAATAGAGATGAAAGTGAAAAGCCCAGCTGACGATGAGGTTCGTGAGCTAAAGATGGAGGTGCCAGAAAGTGATCCGGAAGGAGATGGGCTCTTGGGAATTGCAATGGGGAAAACAGTTGTCAAGGAATATGGCCTTTTTCAATCGCTTTGGCTGGGAGCAGTAAGTACCATTTCTTTTATTGGGATGATGATTTTTTTCTTGGTGGACTTATTGGTAAAGCTCGTTAAGGCTGAACCAGTTTCTGTTGATTTAGCTGGTCCGGTGGGGATTGCCATTTTAACCAAACAAACCGCTCAATTGGGGCTGGCCTATCTTTTTCAGTTTGCTGCCTTTTTGTCAGTAAACTTGGCAGTGATTAATTTTCTGCCTTTTCCTGCCCTGGATGGAGGAAGAGCGCTCTTTTTGGTGATTGAGAAAATAAAGGGTCGGCCGGTTAGCAAGGGCGTTGAAAATGCTGTCCACACGATTGGTTTTGCTTTGCTTTTGGTTCTGATGATTTTTGTCACTATCAGAGATTTTGTTAATTTTGAGATTATTGAAAAAATCAAAAGCATTTTTTAAAAATCCAACCGCAGAAACCCCAAAAAACAAGAAAAGCGGGCTTGATTTTTGTTCTTTTTGGTGCTAGTTTAAGTGGTATGGTTTCAAGTGTTGTGTTTGGAGAAAAAACCTAGTTTATCTTTGAATTTTCCAAAGGTTTGTTTTGTTAAAAACCAAAGCCTAAATTAAATAGTAATTTTCTAAAAATGGCAGTACCAAAGCAAAGGCACAATAGCAGCCGAAGCAAAAGAAGGCGAAATGGCCACAGAAAACTGCAGAAAAAAAATCTGGTTAAATGCAAAGAATGTTCCAAGCCGATTCTTCCTCATCGGATTTGTCCTTTTTGCGGAAGCTATAAAAAATAATTTTCAAAATTGCAATGGGAAGCAGACACAGAGCCAGAACAATTGCCATGCAGAGCCTCTATGAATGGGACTTTAACGGCCGCAAAGACGAAAATATTGACGAAATAATTGATCATAACATCAGAGAATTTGGTCCGAAATTGAAAGATGATGAATTCATAAAAAAACTGGTGAAGGGTTGTTTGGAAAAAAGAAGCATCATTGATCCTATTATTGAAAAGTGCGCTCCAGAGTGGCCGTTGGAACAAATAACTTTGGTGGACAGGAATATCCTGAGGCTGGGTATTTTTGAGTTGATGTTTGGCGATTATGATGAAGTGCCTCCCAAGGTGGCTATTAATGAAGCAATTGAACTTGCCAAAGCCTATGGCGGAGAAAGTTCCAGCCGCTTTGTTAATGGGGTTTTGGGGACAGTCTATCGGGAAATGGGCGAGCCACTAAAAAATGACCAAAAAAAATCAACCAAACAGCAAAAAGGGGAGACAGCAAGCGATTCTCAAAAAGTTGGCAAAAAAGACAAAAAGCATCGGATTCAGAAACAAAACAATAAAAAACAGCAAACCAGCCGAGGAACATGCTGATTTTCAGTTTTAATTGGCTGAAAAGGAAAAATTCGCCAAAATGGAAAAAATAAATATTCCATTACAACTGAATTTAGCGGTTGATTTTTGGGCTAATCTGCCCAAGATTAGCCGTTAAAATTTAGCAATAAAGCAATAACTAGAATTTTGAAAATTTAATTCTTTAAGAAGTTTCTAGACACCAAAAGAAAGCAGAAACTTTTGTGTTTTCTTTTTGTGTTTTGGAAAAAAGAAAAATGAAAAATGCTGAAAAATTTTCTCAACTAATTGGAATAAAATTTAACAATTTCAGCCTTCTTCAGGAAGCGCTTACTCATCGTTCTTATCTCAATGAAAACAGAAACTATAGATTTGCTCACAATGAGCGGCTGGAGTTTTTGGGAGATGCTGTTTTGGAACTGGTGGTCACTGAATATCTGTTTTTGAATTTTAACAAGCCAGAAGGAGAATTGACTGCTTGGCGAGCCGCCTTGGTGAACGGCGAGATGCTTTCAAAAATTGCCCAAGAGATGAACTTAGATGATTATATGTTGATGTCAAAAGGAGAAAGGAAGGACACTGGCAAGGCGCGCCAATATATTCTGGCTAATGCAATGGAAGCTATTATTGGGGCAATTTATCTCGATCAGGGTTATCAAACAGCCAAAGAATTTATCAGCAAAAAAGTTATTTCCAGGCTTCCAGAAGTGATTGAAAACAAAAGCTATCTTGATCCTAAAAGCTATTTCCAAGAAAAAGCCCAAGAAATTGTTCAAATTACTCCTCGCTATGAGGTGCTTAAGGAGTGGGGGCCAGACCATGACAAAAAATTTTTGGTGGGAGTTTTTTTGGATGAAGAGAAAGTAGCTGAAGGAGAGGGTGGCTCCAAGCAAGAGGCTCAGCGGAATGCAGCCAGCCTTGCTTTGAAGAAAAAAGGGTGGTTTTGATTTAGCTATTATTTTAATTTGTCAAAAATATTCTTGCTATCCTTGAAATGATTTGAAAAATAAAGGCAAACGAAACTTGGATTGGGGTTATTTTTTCAAAAAATCAAAAAAAGATTAAAAGTGAGAAAATAAAAAATAAATGTTTCTAAAAAGAATTGAAATTGCCGGCTTCAAATCATTTGCCTCTAAAACCGTTTTGGATTTTTCAGCTAGTGGCGTTTTTGAGGGCGGGAAAAACATAGGCATAACGGCCATTGTGGGTCCCAATGGAAGCGGCAAATCAAACATCGCAGACGCCCTTCGGTGGGTTTTGGGGGAACAGTCAATGAAAAGCATTCGGGGCAAAAAATCAGAAGATATCATCTTTGCGGGAAGCCGAAAAAAGGCTCGCCTAGGAAGCGCTCAAGTGTCAATCTTTCTTGATAACTCCCAAAAAAGAATTCCGATTGAATATGAAACAGTGGTGATAACCAGAAAAATCTTTCGCAGTGGTGAGGGCGAATACTACATCAATCAAAGCCAAGTGCGGCTTTTGGATGTGGTGGATCTTCTGGCAAAGGCTGGGATTGGCCAGCGAAGCTATTGTATTATTAACCAAGGAATGGCTGATCAAGTTCTCAGCGCCTCTGATCTGGAGCGCCGTTCAATAATTGAAGAAGCGGCTGGCGTGAAAGAGTTTCAAGTCAAAAAAGAGCGCAGCCAAAGGAAATTAAAAAGCACCTTTCGCAACCTTGAAAGAGTGAAACAGCTTTTAAATGAGATTGAGCCTCACTTGAAAATGCTTCGCCGACAATGCAAAAAAGCGGAAAAAGGAGAAGAATATCGGCGGAAATTAAAAGAAAAGCAAGCCTTGCTTTTTGGTTTTTTGTGGCATAAAGCAGAAGATGATTTTCAAAATGTCAAACAGCAAAAAGAAGAGATAGGCCGAAGGGTGATGCAAATTCAAAGGGAAGTGGATGAACTGGAAGAAAAACTAAAAAAAGAATCAGGCAATTTTGGGAATACTCGGGACGAGATTGCCAAACTGGAGAAAGAAGAAAGGGATTTTAATTTCAGGCTAAACCAAACAGAGCGCAACTTGGTGATTGAAGAAGGGAAATTGGAACTGGAAAAAGAGCGGCTCAAAATGATTCCCCAGGTAGAAACTATTTCAGTAGATGCTGGCTTTATCAAAAAAAGGCTTTTGAAATTAGGAAGAATCAAGAAGAGCTAATAAGAAGAATTGCCAAAACAGAAAAACTTTCGGATTTGCAGGACTTGAAAGAATATGCCCAAGTGATTGCCCAAGAAATGTATGAATTATTGGAGGGAATTTCCAAAGGAAAAATTGAAAAAAGGAAACCCAAGAAGGAAGTAGAACAGCTGAGAACGGTGAATTTGAAGAAGATTCAGAGCCAAATGGAGAAAGTTTCTGCCCTCAAAAAAGAAAGAGAGGAGCTGGAAAAAAAATTGAAAAAAGTTAGAGAAGAAGTGGCAAAACTGGTGGAAAAAGACAGGCAAGACCGAAAAGCGGCTCTTGAAATTGAAGATCAGCTTCGCCGGAAACGATTTGAGCTAGACAAAGTCAAGGAAGTTTATGGCAATTTAAAAGTAGAGCAATCAAAATTTGAATTCCAAAAGAGGAACTGGAAAAGAGAATCGCTAATGAATTTAGATCTGATTCCAAGGAGCTTAAAAAGCCGACTGAAAAAGTAGATGTGAATCAGCTGGAAAATGAAATTAGTCGCCTCAAATTTCAGTTAGAGCAGGTGGGGGCAGTGGATGAATCAGTTATTGAAGAGTTTGGTGAAACTGAAAAAAGGTATAACTTCCTGAAGAAGGAGTCAGAAGATTTGGCTGAAGCGGCAAAAAAACTGAAGAAAGTGATTAAGGAAATGGATGAAAAAGTGGAAAACAGCTTTGAAAAAACTTTTCAGGAAATAAACAGAAATTTCAATCACTATTTCAAAATAATTTTTGGAGGAGGGAAGGCAGGCCTAAGAAAAAAAGAAGTAAAGACGGCAAGCCGCTCTTTGTCTTCAGACAAAGATGAAATTGCTTCTTTGGAAACGGCAGAAGAAGCTGAGGCCAACCCAGAAGAGACAACCGAAGAAAAACAATTGGGAGTGGAAATCTTTGCTGAACCGCCAGGCAAAAAAATAACCAATTTGGGGATGCTTTCCGGCGGTGAACGCGCTCTTTGCTCAATTGCTTTGCTTTTTGCCATAATTTCACACAATCCGCCTCCTTTTGCCCTTTTGGATGAAGTGGAGGCGGCTCTGGATGAGGCCAATTCCAGGCGCTTTGGGCGAATTTTGAAAGAGCTTTCTGGAAAAACCCAATTCATTCTCATCACCCACAATCGCCAAACAATGAGAGAAGCTTCAGTTTTGTATGGAGTGACAATGAATGACGACGGGATTTCTAAGCTTCTTTCAGTAAAATTGGAGCAGGTGGGAGAAAAAGGAGAAATCAAGGAAAATTAAAAAAAGAAAATTTCAAGAGCCTGTTTTTTAAAAATTTTTTATCAAGATTTTAAAGTTTTTTGGAAAAATGGATTTAAACAACAGAAACAATGAAAACCAGAAAAACCAGCCGGAGCTTTTTGTGGTGGCAACTCCAATTGGAAACTTGGGTGATATTACCCAAAGAGGGCTTGAAGTTCTGAGGAAGGTTGATGTTATTTTGTGCGAAGACACAAGAGTTACCCAAAAACTTTTAGCTAAATATCAAATTCAAAAACCTTTGATTTCCTACCACCAAAGAAGTCGTTTGCAGCGAGTGGAAAAAATTTTGGAACATTTAGGACAAGGAAAAAAAATGGCTCTAGTGACAGATGCGGGAACGCCGGGAATCTCTGACCCGGGCAACGAACTGATTGAAAAAATTGTGGAAAATTTCAAAGATAAAGTCAAAATAACTCCCATTCCTGGGCCTTCTGCCCTGACTGCCCTTTTGCAAGTGGCTGGAATCAATGTCTCCAAGTTTTGTTTTTTTGGGCTTTCCTCCCAATAAAAAGGGACGGGAAACTTTTTTCAAAAAAGCAGTTGCTTTTAATTTCCCGGTGGTTTATTATGAATCTCCTTATCGTTTTTTAAAAAATCTGAAGCTCTTGGAGACTCTTTGCCAGAAAAATCAGATCAAACTTGGTTTGGTGGTGGGCAGAGAACTCACAAAAGCTTTTGAGGAGGTGCGGCGGGGGAGTTTGGAACAAATCATGAACTATTACCAAGCCAATCCAGAAAAGATAAAGGGAGAATTTGTTATTATTATTCACAAAATTAAAAAATGAAAATTATCCAAAAAAGAAGAATATTTTTTGTCATTTCAGGAGCGCTTTTGGCATTGAGTGTTTTTGCCATCTCAGTTTGGAAGCTAAAACTGGGAGTTGATTTCACCGGAGGAATTTTAATGGAATTTAGCTTTTCCCAAGAAGTTCCCTCCAAAGAGGATATTCAGAAAAAATTGGAAGAATTTAGCTTGGGCAGTTTAACTGTTCAGCCAACCCAAACCAATGGTTTTATTTTGAGATTTACTTCGGATGATGATTCTATTTCAGAAAAAGATGGAAAAAAGAATAGAAGAAGAATTTTCTGGCGTTGAACTTAGGCATGTTGAATTTGTCAGCTCTGTCATTTCCAGCGAACTCAAAAGAAAAGCCTTTGGAGCAGTGGCAATGGCTGTTTTGGGAGTGGCCCTTTATATTGCCTGGGCTTTTCGCAAAGTTTCTTTCCCGGTGGAAAGTTGGAAATATGGAGTGGCGGCAGTGATGGCATTGGTCCATGATGTGGTTATCACCGTTGGAGTGTTTGCTTTTTTGGGAAAATTTAAGGGAGTAGAGGTTAATATTCCCTTTATTGCCGCTCTTTTGACAATTTTGGGCTACAGTGTGAATGACACCATTGTTGTTTTTGACCGAATTAGGGAAAATCTTTTGAAAGCGGGCGCAAAGGATGATTTTGAAGAAACTGTCAACCAATCCATCAGAGAAACACTAGCTCGTTCAATCAATACTTCTTTGACAGTTTTGGTAGTTTTGGTTAGCATCATTCTTTTTGGAGGGGAAAGCATTCGGGATTTCGCCCTGGCTCTTTTTGTGGGAATCTTTTTTGGAACCTATTCTTCAATTTTCATTGCTAGCGCCTTTATCGTGGAACTTTGGAAAAGCAAAAAAGCAGTCTCCCATTGAGAAAAAAGATAAATTGTTGGGCAAAAAGGATTGTCATTGCGAATCAACCCTTGGCTGGCGAGAAAAAACCAAAGAAAAGCCAAAAAACCAGCCAAGCCAAAAAGCCAAAATAATTTTTGAATCTAATTTTTCCAAAAAATAAAAATTTTTAAATGAAAATAGCCCTTGTTCATGACTATTTGGTGCAATATGGCGGAGCTGAAAGAGTTTTGGAGGCTTTTTGTGAAATTTGGCCTCAGGCGCCAATTTATACCTTGATTTATGATCCCGAAAGAGTCCATCATCGCTTTGACAAGAAAACTGTCAGGACTTCCTATTTGCAGAAAGTTCCTTTTTCCAAAACCCACCATCGCCTTTTTCCTCCTTTGATGATGACAGCTATTGAGCAGTTTGATTTGGATTACTATGATGTTGTTCTTTCTGACTCTTCCAGTTTTGCCAAAAATGTCATCACCAACCCGGACACTTTGCACATTTGCTATTGCCACACTCCTATTCGTTATGGCTGGGATGGCTGCCAGAGCTACATCCAAGAATTTAGTTTTCCTTCTTTAGTCAAGAAGCTGGTTCCTTTTGCAATGAATTACATTCGGGTTTGGGATTTTTATTCAACTTTTGGAGTGGATTACTTCATTGCTAATTCCAATTTTGTTGCCAGCCGAATAGCAAAATACTACAAAAGAAAATCAACCGTTATTAATCCGCCGGTAGATGTGGATAATTTCTGCATTTCTCCTCCTGAAAAAATTGGAAACTATTTTTAATTGTGGGAAGGATGATGAAGTACAAAAAAATGGATTTAGCCATAGAGGCCTTTAACCAAATGAAATTGCCTCTTAAAATTGTGGGAAGAGGGGTGGAATATAAAAATCTCAAGAAAATGGCTGGACCAACTATTGAATTTTTGGGAAGGGTCTCTGACGAAAAGTTAAGAGAAATTTATTCTCAAGCCCGAGCTTTTATTTTTCCCCAAGAAGAAGATTTTGGAATTGTTGCTATTGAGGCGCTGGCTTCTGGGCGGCCAGTAATTGCTTTTCGGGCGGGTGACATTGCCGAGAACATCAAAGACGGGGAAAGCGGAGTTTTGTTTGAGCGGCAGACGGTTTCTGATATAATAGAAGCAGTGAAACGTTTTGAAAAGATGGAATTTAATCCCCAGAAAATTCGGCAGTCTTCCTTGAGGTTCAGCAAAGAAAGGTTCAAGAGGGAAATCAAAGAGTTTGTGGAAAAGGCTTTTGAAGAAAAACAAAAAGGAAAGAATTTTTCAAGAAAGAGCAGGGAAAAGATTGGCAAAAAAATATTGGCGGAGAATTAAAAACTGGAATCACAATAAACTCTTAAAATAAAAAGATGAAAACCATAAAAGACATTGACTTTGGGGGAAAAAAAGTTTTGCTTCGGGCAGACTATAATGTGCCCTTGGAAAAAGGGGCTATCTTGGAAGAGCAGAGAATAGTAGCTTCTATCGAGACATTAGAGCACATTCTTTCCCAACGGCCAGCGGCAATTTTGATTGTCTCTCATTTGGGAAAACCGGAAGGCCAGCCCAATTCCGAACTTTCTCTTTTGCCAGTAGCCCAAAAATTGGAGGAGCTAGTTGGCTTTCAAGTGGAGCTCTTGGATGATTATCGCAAAATAGAACAGCGCTGCCAAACCTATAAAAACGAAGCAGACAAAATTTGCCTTTTGGAAAATATCCGTTTTTGGCCAGAAGAAGAAGCGGGAGATGAAGATTTTGCCAAAGAAATTGCCAGCCATTTTGATGTTTTCGTTAACGATGCCTTTTCGGTCAGCCACCGAGACCATGCTTCAGTGACAAAAATGCCCCAATTTGTCCCAGAAAAAGCGGCAGGGCTTTTGTTTGAAGAAGAGCTGGTTAATCTTTCAAAAATAAAAGACAACCCTGCTCATCCAGCGGTGGCCATAATTGGAGGAGCCAAGATTCAAACCAAATTGCCCACTATTGATTTTTTGTCAAAAAAATATGACTTTGTATTGGTGGGAGGGATGATTGCCAACGAAGCCTTGGATGAAAAATTGAATTTGGGGGAGAATGTTTTGCTTCCAGTTGATTTTGGCCCAGCAGGAAGAGAAAGTGAAAGAGTGGACATTGGCAAAGAAACAGTTCAGCTTTTTGAAGACAAAATTCAAAATGCCCAAACAATTGTTTGGAATGGGCCGTTGGGAAAATTTGAAGAGGAAGATTGCGCCGAAGGAACGCGGAAGATTATTGAAGCCATTAGACTCAATCAAACAGCCCACAAGGTGGTGGGAGGAGGGGAAACAATTGAAGCGCTCAAAGTATATGGCGACTTGAGTATTTTCAATTATGTTTCAATGAGTGGCGGAGCAATGTTGGAGTTTCTTTCGGGAAAGGAACTGCCGGGCGTGGCGGCATTAAAGTAACAGAAAAAACAAAAGTTTGTTGGCAAGGATTGGCAAAGAAAAGAAATTTTGTGGTTAGTTGTTGTTGACACAAAGGCTGAATGTGCCAAATTATAATAAGTCAAAAGCCAAAAACCGCAAGGAGCGGTTTTTGATTGGGTGGTTCTTTTGGTTTTTTTAAAAACTGTTTTGGTTGGCAAGCTGATTTGATTTGAAGCAAAAGCGGCGCAGAACTTTGAAAAAAGACCGAAAAGCTTTTATTTTTTGTTCAAACATTCGGGGATCGTCTAACGGTAGGACAGCGGCCTTTGGAGCCGTTAATCCAGGTTCGAATCCTGGTCCCCGAGCCAATAAACTAGACACAAGCTCATCTTTGAAAATGGAATTTTTGCTTACTTTGCTTGGCCGGAATTATTCTTGGTTTTAACAGGAAATGAAGGTGGTTTTTGAATCAAACAAAAATATGAAAAACATTTTAAACATTATCAAAGATTCCAATTACAGCTTTTCAATTTTTGAACAAAAGTTGATTGATGAGTTGGAAAGCAAAATCACGCTCAAAGACGGTAAGCCGTATGTTGTTTGTGCTATCCGCGACAAGGAAATTATTTTGAAGCCGGAGGAAGTCGTCCGCCAGCTTTACGCGATGAAACTGCTTGAAGATTACGGCTATCCAAAACAAAGAATCAAGTTTGAGCACGCAATCCATTTTGGCCGTGAGGTAAAATCCGCCGACATTGTTGTTTTTGATAAAGATCGCCCAACAGTTGAATACATTATCGTTGAAATCAAAAAGCCAAAACTACAAGACGGAAAAAATCAGCTTCGTTCTTACACCAACGCCACCGGCGCGCCGATTGCCGTTTGGACCAATGGCGGACAAATTTCGCACTACAATCGCAAAGATCCGAATTATTTTGAGGACATTACCGATATTCCCAAAGCTGACCAAACGCTTGAAGATATTTTGAAAGAAAGGTTTACGCTCAAAGACTTAATCATAAAAGACAAAATCCCGAACGAAGGAAAATCGCTCAAAACCATTATTCAGGAAATGGAAGATGAAGTTTTGGCAAACGCGGGTGTAGATGTTTTTGAAGAAGTTTTTAAGCTGATTTTTACCAAACTTTACGATGAATTGCAGAGCAAGAAAGATAAAATGCGTCTTGAAATTTATCTTGAAGACAAATTAAGCAAAAAAGACCGCGGAGATTACGACAAAGTAAAAGAAATTTTGGCAAAAGTTGATGATTCCAGTTTCAGGGTTTTGGAATTTAGAAACACCGGACAATCAGAAAGCGAGCTCAAAAAGAAAATCCAAAAACTGTTTAACGAAGCCAAAGCCAAATGGCCGGGTGTTTTTGACGAAGCCAGCCAAATCCAGCTTTCACCCTCTCATCTTTCCGTCAGCGTTTCCAGTTTGCAGGATATAAAACTTTTCAATTCCAATCTGCAAATTATTGACGAGGCTTTTGAATACTTGGTCAATAAATCTTCAAAAGGCAAAAAAGGACAATACTTCACCCCTCGCCATGTGATTGATATGTGTGTCAAAATGCTCAATCCCAAACCCGGCGAATACATGATAGACACCGCCGCCGGCTCTTGCGGATTTACCGTACATACAATCTTTCACATTACAGGGCATTTATTCCAAAACACCGACATTTCCGAAGAAGAAAAAGAAAATGTGCTCAAAGTATTTGGTATTGATTTTGATGAAAAAGTCGTGCGTGTGGCTCGCACTCTAAACTTGATTGCCGGAGACGGCAATACTAATGTTTTGCATTTGAACAACTTGGACTATGAACGTTGGAATGAATCAATCCAAAACCGCGATTGGCTGGAAGTGTATGGCGCAGGATTAAAACGCCTTGAGGCTTTGCGCAAAGACTCAAACTCCTACAAAGAATTTAATTTTGATATCTTAATGGCCAATCCGCCTTTTGCTGGAGATATCAAAGAATCCCGCATTATTCACAAATACGATCTTGGGTATAACGAAAAAGGAAAGCCAAAATCAAAAGTCGGACGCGATATTTTGTTTATTGAAAGAAACTTAAACTTTTTACGCCCCGGCGGCAGAATGGCCATTGTTTTACCGCAAGGACGATTTAATAACACATCGGACAAAGCCATTCGCGAATACATCGCCGAAAAAGCGCGAATCTTGGCAGTAGTCGGACTGCATGTTAACACTTTCAAACCGCACGCCGGAACCAAAACCAGCGTGCTTTTTGTCCAAAAATGGAATGACGATCCAAGCGCTGGTCCGCTTTGCCCAAAGGTTGATGATTACCCAATTTTCTTTGCCGTGTCCGAAAAACCTGGCAAGGACAATTCCGGCGAGTATGTTTTTGTCAAAAACGGCAATGGCCAGCCGAAACTAGATAAAAACGGCCACATGATTATTGATCATGATTTGCACAACCACAATGGCGAACTGCCCGATGGTATCGCGGAAAAGTTTATTGAGTGGGCAAAGAGTGAGGGTTTAAGTTTTTGGAAATAACCTATGTTTATAAAAAAGTTACGAATTAAGAATTTTAAATGCTTTGATAAAGATGTAAGATCTTTAGAGTTTAATATTCCAGATGGTAAAACTTCAGGGAGTGGTCTTAATATTTTTGTTGGCAATAATAACTCTGGCAAATCTACTATTTTTGAGGCAGTGGACTTTTTGAGAAACAGCACAAAAAAGATTTAGAAGATATAAAAAACAAAAAAGCAGAAACTGATGATGAGATGTTTGTTGAGATAACCTTTGTAGGAGAAATAACTAGTACTATTAAAAATTTTTCTCAACGAAATAAAAAAAAAGTTTTCAAAAACTATATTTATAAAAGCAACGACAAAGAATATTTTAAAATTTCAAGATCATCAAAAAGCATTAAAGAATTACAGCTTTGGAATAAAGAAGAAAATAAATTCAAGAATGAGACCGGGATAGATGCTCCTCTAAAAAAATTATTTGAAACAAATTTTGTTTGGTCAGACACAAATCCTAACGATCAAACAAGTTTTGGCTCATCAACTATATGTGGCAATCTTTTAAAGGAGATTGTTAGAAAATTTGAAGAAACAGAGGATTATAGAAGTTTTTCTAGTCAATTTCATAAAACATTCAACGATACAAATTCTGGTTTAAGAAAAGAGCTACAAAGCATAGAGGAAAGAACTCAAAAAATATTTTCTGAACAGTTTAGCGATGCAAAAATTTCTTTTCGTTTTGACGAATTAAAAATTGATTCATTTTTTAAAAACACAAAAATAGAGATTGACGACGGCATTCCTACTTATATGGAAGAAAAAGGAAGTGGCATGCAGCGTTCAATTGCCCTGGCTTTACTACAGGTATATGCGGAAGAATTAGTAAAACATCCGAGAGTCAGTACTATTACAAAACCATTTTTCTTATTTATTGATGAGCCGGAAATTTGTTTGCATCCACAAGCTCAGGCTAAATTATTAAATGCTATTCTGGAACTTTCTAAAACAAAACAAATTTTCGTAGCGACACATTCACCATACTTTTTTAAGGATTCTAATGTTAAAAATAGCGGATTGTTTATTTTCAAGAAAAAAAATGAACATAAAATTGAAATTTTAAATCAAAAAGATAACACTTGGGGAATTTTTGGCAGGTTTAGTCCAACTTGGGGAGAAATTAACTGGTACGCTTACGATTTACCAACGGTTGAATTTCATAATGAGCTTTATGGTTTTTTGCAAGCAAAAGCCGTTGATGAAAACCATAAATATGAAAAAGAAAATGAATTTGATGAATGGTTAAAAAATAAATTAGATATCAAACAAGATAAACAATGGAAAAGAATAAAAAATGGGGAAGCTCAACCACCGTATAATGTTACTTTGCCAACTTTTATTAGAAACTCAATTCATCATCCAGAAAATACAGAAAATGATAAATATTCTGATAAAGAATTAAGAGAATCTATTCAAACAATGATTGATTTTATTAAACGAGGATCACCATGCAATATTCAGTTGTAAGTTACAAGACGGTAAGAGAAAATTCTGATTTCAGGATTGATGCGGATTACTATCACCCTGAAAAAATGAAGAGCTTGATAATTTTAAGAAAAAACGCAGATATCGTTTTGGGTGACTTTGTTTTAAGCGTTAAAAAAAATGAATTACCAAAAGATTCTGGTATTGAGATCTATGATACAGGTGCAGCATCTTCGCATATTCTCACAAAAAACTTTGCGCAAACAGAAGTAAGAATCAGCTTAAAAAGAAAAGCAAAAAGTGGTGATATAATCATCTCAAGACTTAGACCGTACTTAAAACAAATTGCATATATACCGAATTTTATTAATAAAGCATATTTAACAACAGAATTTTTCGTACTCCGAAGTAAGGACCAAGACAGTATATCTTTTTTAATGCCGTTTCTATTAACTGAATTTGTTCAAAAAATTTTATTTTGGTGTCAAGGTGGCACACAACATCCAAGATTTCAAGAATATGATCTTCTAAATCTACCAATACCTAAAAATATTTTTACTCTTAAAAAGTTATTGAATAGACTTGTTTTTAAGTGTTGTAGATTATTTAGAGAGTCTGAATCCCTTTACTCCCAAGCCGAGCAACTGCTTCTTTCCGAACTAGGGCTTTTGGACTGGAAGCCAAAGCACGAGCTAACTTTTGTAAAAAACTATTCCGACACAAAGCAAGCCGAGCGAATAGACGCGGAGTATTTTCAGCCGAAATATGAGGAAATCATTGAAGCGGTGAAGCAATATAAAGGTGGGTTTGTCATATTAGGCGATGTCGCAAAAACAAAAAGAGGCTCTCTAATTCCTGATAGTTTTTATGATGAACAAAAAGGCGTTCCATATATTCGAGGTGCAGATATTTCTAGTGGTTTTTTAAATAATGATAAACTTGTTTATATTAACAATTCTTTTCACTCAAAATCTGAAACACGGGTTAAAAAATACGATATAGTTTTTGCTCTAATTGGAACAGTCGGGTCAACAGCGTTAGTTAGTGAAGATTTTGATGAAGCTTTTATTTCAAACAATCTTGGAAAAATAACTACTAAAAATTATAATCCTGTTGTTTTGCAGATTTTATTTCATTCTATTATTGGTAAATTATATTTTGAAAAAGAGCAGACACAAACAGCTCAGCCTAAAATTTCAGACAGCGATATTCATAAATTTATTCTACCTAAACTAGAAGAAATAATAGAAAAAGAAATTGAACAAAAATATATTAAGTCCCAAAAATGAAAAAACTATCCAAATCCCTGCTTGAAATTGCCAAGCGAGGAGTAGAAATAGCGATTGAAAAAGATGAACAAGAAGCAGAAAAATGGATTGAAGAAGCATTGGAAAAAGAAAATATAAAGCTATAAATTTATTTCAAACCCTTTCACCCAAAGAAAACATGAAAAATTTTATCAAAAAATAATTTTTCATAAAATGTCCCAATACTATAATCCACAAAGAACAAAGGGATTGTATGATCCCAATTCAAAAGAGCCGTTCAAGCTGTCTCGTTCAAAGATAGATTTGTTTTTGGATTGCCCTCGTTGTTTTTATTATGACCGTCGGCTGGGAGTGGGGCGGCCGTCTGGTTTTCCTTTTTCTTTGAATTCAGCTGTTGATGCGCTTTTGAAACAAGAGTTTGATATTCATCGGGCCAATGGGACCAAGCATCCGCTAATTGAAAAATATGGCGTTGATGCTGTTCCTATTCCGCACGAAGATTTGGACAAGTGGCGCCGTAATTCTGCAGGAGTGCAATTTTTACACAAGCCGACTAATCTTTTGGTTTTTGGGGCAATTGACGATCTTTGGCAAAATTCCAAAGGTGAATATATTGTGGTTGACTACAAAGCCACATCCAAAGCTGGAGAAATAACTGAATTGAATCAAGATTGGCAAGAAGGATACAAAAGGCAAATGGAAGTTTATCAATGGCTTTTGAGGCAAAATGGCTACAAAGTTTCAAACACGGGCTATTTTGTTTATTGCAATGGCATTGCTGACGCTGAGGCATTTGACCAAAAGCTTGAATTTAGGGTAAATTTAATCCCCTATGAAGGCGATGATGGTTGGGTGGAAAAAACTATTTTTGACATTCACGAGTGTTTGAATGGCAGTAAAATTCCACAAGCCAATCCTGATTGCGACTATTGCAGTTATGTTGAATCAATAAATAAAAACAGAAAATAAGATGAATTTATAAAAGCAAGTTTTTTTAAAGCTTGATGATTTTTCAAATAGAAACTGGGCTTTTTTGCAAAAAGAAAAACGCGCTCAAAGATGTTATCTATTTTCTTTTATTTTTTTTCTCAAAATCCCGCCTTTCCAATCTTTGATTTTTTCTTGGGAATCAATTTCAATAAAGTAAATTTTCTGTTGGCCGCCGTGGGCCGATGGAACAACTTTTTTTTCTTGGTCAAAAATCTTTTTTATTTTCAGGGGATGGTTTCTTGGGGAGTGATTAGTTCAATTTCATCTTTTGGAAAAAGGGCGTTATGGGGAAGGATTTTAAGAATATTTTTTGAAGACAATTTCAGCACTTCTCCTACAAATTGATAAGGCGGTTTGCGGGCGGCTTTTTGGGTTTGGCAGGGAGGATTATTGCCAAAGAGAAAGCCTGTGCCATAGCCTCTATTTTCTAATTTTTCCAATTCTCCTTGTTGCTGGGCAATCAATTTTTTGATTTTGGCGGGGGATTTTTTTTCTTCCAGGGCATCCAAAACCTTGCGATAGGCCCGAGTGACAATGGCCAAATAATAGGCGCTTTTGTTGCGGCCCTCAATTTTGAACGAGGTAATTCCTGCTTTTTGGAGGTTTTTCAAAAAGGACAATAAATTAAGGTCTTGGCTGTTAAGAAAATAGGTTCCATGCTGATCTTCTTCAAGGCTAATCTGAAATTCTTTTTTGCCATCAATAAGCTTCAAATTGGAAGGAAGTTGTTTTTGGGAAACAAAATATTGCCAGCGGCAAGGCTGGGAACAATCTCCCAAGTTGGCGGATCGGCCGCTGAGCCAACTGCTCAGAAGACAGCGGCCCGAATAGCTCAAGCACATTGCGCCATGAACGAAATATTCCAGCTCCAACGAGGGGTTTTTCTGGGAAATTTCCTTGATTTCGTTGAGGGTGGTTTCTCTGGCCAAAATTATTCTTCTAACACCTTGTTTTTGCCAAAATCTAGCGGCTTGCCAATTGAGAGTGTTGGCCTGGGTGGAAAGGTGAATTTTGGCTCGGGGAAGATATTTTTTGGCCAATAGCAAAATTCCTGGATCGGAAACAATCACGCCGTCGGGGCAAATTTTTTGCAAAAGCTTCAGATGCTCCTGAATTTTTTTGAGGTGGTGGTTGTGGGCATAAATATTCAAAGTAACATAGAATTTTTTTCCAATTTTGTGGGCATAGGCAATTGCGCCAGGAAGGTTTTTTTCAGTAAAACCATTGATTCGGGCACGCAAAGAAAAGGCCGGAATTCCGCCATAGACAGCATCAGCGCCATAAAGAAAAGCATATTTCATTTTTTGGGGATTGCCAGCTGGAGCAATGAGTTCAAGTTTTCTGTTCTTCATTTCTTTTTATCAGAGAAAAGAAAAAAGTTTTTATGGTTTTTATTATTGGCATAATTTGGAGAATTTGGCAATTTTGATTTTTGGTTGGGGTGTGCTTAAATAATAACAAAAGGCAAAGAAGGAGGAAATTGAAAAATAATCAATTCAAAAGTTTTATTTTTGAAAATGGCTCAAAACAAAAAGAAAAAAATAAAAACACACACGCTGATTATTTCTGATCTTCATTTGGGGTCTCAAGTGAGCCAGAGTGAGCGTTTGTTGGAATTTTTGCCAAGAGTTTCTTTTCGCAAGCTGATTCTTTTGGGAGATGTTTTTGAGAGTCTTAATTTTGAGAAACTCAAGGAAGGCGACTGGAAGTTTTTGGCTAAAATCGGAAAACTCTCCAAAACCAAAAAAATTCGCTGGATCGAAGGCAATCACGATAAAGATTTAATCAAGATTTTTGCTGTTTTCACGGGAGCAAAAATTTATTCTTCCTATAGTTGGAAATATAATGGCAAAAAATATCTTGCCATTCATGGTCATCAATTTGATAATTTTCTTATCAACAACGCCTTTTTGAGCTTTTTTGCCAACAAAATCTATAATTTTATTCAGCTAGTTGATTTTAAGGACAAGCGAATCAGCCACTTTGTTAAAAGCAAAAGCAAAGGCTGGCTGAGGCTTTCTGAAAAAGTGGCCAAGCGAGCGCTTTTGTATGCCAAGCTTCGCCAAGTTGATTTTATTTTCTGTGGCCACACTCATCGAGCTATGAAGAAAAAAAAGAAGGGAATTAGTTATTATAATTCAGGCTGTTGGACTGATTTTCCAGCCACCTATATTTTGGTGGATGGCGAGAAGATAAAAATTGGAAAATTTTGAGATTTTAAGGAAAAGAGAAAGTGTGGCCTAGAAATAATTTTCTGTTGACATTGATTTGTTTTTGTTTTATAATTTAGAGTTGGGAATTATATTTGGAATTATGCCAAAGAAGGGAGGTAAAAATGTTCTTTTTATCAAGGAAAACAAAGAAGGCAGACAATTTTTGCTATTTTTGTGGCGAGGAGTTAAACCGGTGGGGGAGTGCGAAGAGCACCCCAACACGATCATTGACAGAAGAGAAAGAGAGGAAAGAAGAAAGAAAAATGATTCGAGGGGGAAACTATGGCTGAGGTATCAGTAGCGGAAGCGGGTTTTTCCTTAGGAAAAATGGTAAGAACAAAAACGGGAGCTGTTATTACTCCCATTTTGGTTGACAGAAAAAAGCTGGGGATTAAAAAATATCAATCGGCTGAGACCAAGCAACTTTTGGAGTATTTGAAAAAAACAGCTGGGGTCTTTGCCGGGAAAGGAGCCATTGCATTGAGGTGGCAATAGAAGAAAGTTTTGAGTATTTTTCTTGCGAGAAGTGCCCCAAGAAGGGAAAAGCAGAGTTCTTGCCTTCCTGGGAGGAAATGGAGAGCTCCTTTGAGGGGTGCTGGGCTCTTCTTTGGGAAATTTTTATGGAGGAATAATTAACAGGCCGTTTTTGGCCTGTTTTTTAGGCAAAATTTACCGGGCTTGATGGTGGTGGGCAATTGATTGAGTGTTATATGGGGTTATTGAAGCAAGCAAAATTATGGGGGCTAAGAATTTTTAAAAACAAGGTCTTGTCAATCTCTGGGAATTGCCCCAGATGAAAACGAAATTTTGATTTTGCTTCTTGATATGGTACAATCTAAACTAGTCATTTATTGAAAAAAATGAAAAATATTCAAAAATTGGTTTTTGGTGGCGGAGTGGGTTTGGTGACTGCCGTTGGCTTGATTTTTTTCTATCTTTCTTGGCAGAACTCTTCAAAAAATCAAGAAAAAAATGATTTTTTAAATGGCAAAAACGAAAACGAGCAATTAATTGGGGGAGAAAAGGATGAGCATGGCTGTTTGGTAGCGGCGGGCTATAGCTGGTGTGAATCAAAAAAGAAATGCCTGAGAGTTTGGGAAGAAGAGTGCGATGATGGCTTGGTGAGGATAAAAGCCAAAAAGGTTGTGTTGACAAGTGCGGGGATGGAGTTTGCCAAGAAGTTGTTTGTATGGCTCTTGGTTGCCCTTGTTTCGAAACAAAAGAAAATTGCCCACAAGATTGCAAATGACAAAAGGTTGAAAATCATTTTTAAAGTCTCTAAAAAACATCAATATTTTTGCTAAAATGAAACTTCCTCAGATTATTTGCCAAGAAAAAGATTTTATCATCAGGAAATACAAAGATTCTGATGCTGATTCTATTGCAAAAAATGCTAACAACATCAATGTGGCGAAAGCTCTCACTGATTTATTTCCTTATCCTTACAAAAGAAAGGATGCCCAAAAATGGATTGCCTTGAACAAAAAAGAGGTACCGAACAGAAAAACTCCTGAGGCGCTATTCTTTTGTGATTGAAGTGGATGGCGAGGCGGCGGGGTCAATTGGTTTTCATGAAATCCATTACGGCCATAAGGCTGAAATTGGTTATTGGTTGGGGGAGAAATACTGGGGAAGAAAAATCATGACCAAGGCTGTTAAAAGAATGCTTGAATTTGGTTTTAATTTTCTGAAGCTAAAAAAAATTGCGGCGAAAGTCCATGATTTTAATTTGGGATCAAAGAAGGTGTTGGAAAAAAACGGCTTTTATCAAGAGGGATACTTAAAGCAAGACGCCAAAAGGATGGGCAAAACTCACGATGTTTTTTTATTGGCAAAATTTAAAAACCAAAAGAAAACACAAAAATGAAAAACTGGAAAAAATTATTCCTTTGGATTGCTTTTTTTGCAGTCGGATTGGGTTTTG
>LZQN01000020.1_pt1 | contig 60393 bp, 97 predicted proteins | sample 768531 | NCBI WGS metagenome assembly LZQN01 (sample SAMN05207080, study PRJNA324506) | oil field metagenome | isolation source: sample BH-FW-7 from oil reservoir | place: India: Bombay High | collected 2015-12-02
ATGTAGCAACTCTCTTGACAGGCTTACCAAAACTCCACATTCTTGCTGTATTTGCGTTTGCTTCAACTGCCATCTCATCTACGAATCCTATAATGTCTGTTTGATGAAACTCAACCTCATCCAGGTTTTTTTAAAGTCTCTTCAGCATTTTCAGGCTTCCTGTAGTCTTTCTGGTAGGGCTTGGCATACTTCATTCCGAAGGATTTTAGAATTCTCCTGACCTGCCAGGATGAGTAGCTGACTCCAAACTTATCTTCGATGAGCTCCTGAACTTCTTTTGTAGTCCAGGAATCTCTCTCCTTGAGCATTTCTCTGAGTTCTTCCTTCTCATCCTCTGTAAGTTTAGATGGCCTACCACCTCCAAAGTCGGGAATTAAGCTTCATAACCTTTAGAATTCCATCTCCTGAGCCATGCGTAACCTGTGGCCTTGGTTATTCCTACTAAGTCGGCAGCTTCCTCAACGCTCATTCCTCTGTAGAGGTTTCTTATGAAGTACAGTCTTTGAAGCACTCTCGTGTCTTTTTCGAGTTTTTTGATTCTTTTATCGAGCTCTTCTGCTGACAGATGCTTAATTACTTCATAAACTCGTTTTCTTCCCATGTGTTTTTGTTGGTGTTTTTAGTATAAATAGTTTTGCTCAGGACAATAATTGGGTGAAATTTTAAGACATAGAAAATCGTTCGCTTTCTTGCGACTCGCAGGAGAGATCAGATAGTGTTTCTCTTTAGGCTGCCGTGATGTATGGGATTAGGGCTGGCAGGGCTTAGATGCAAATCTCACCTTTTACAACTGGTTCCTCAACTTCGATTTAGCTTTAGAATTTTCCGAAGTGGAAAGACCAAACACCATCTGCAGTTAGCTTCATCACCAAACTCCTCAAAAACCTCCGGAAGAATCTCAGCCAAATGATGATACTCCTGAGCGCAGTGGTGGAACATGTGCTTCCCGATATCCTTCGGAATTATCCTTTTTCTCAGCCGCCTCACCAGTGGTGTGAGAATCAATGCCAAGGGACCGCTCACGCTCATATCCCAGCCGATCCAGAACCTGCTCCTCAGCTCCACTCCTTCATCAGCAGTTCTTGCAAAGTGGCACATCCACGTGTGCCAGACGACGTGCTTTGGGATTAAAGTCCCAACTCTTGCACAGATTATTGCGTTTCTGCTGAAGTCAATCTTCCTGAGCTTTTCCTCACTGAAGCCGAACTCAGCTGGAGTCATGAACCTGATAACAAGCTTCTGCTTTCCCGTGCCGACATCCTCGACAACGTAGTGCGTAAAGCCTGTCTCATCAGACTGGACGTGAAAGTGCATGCCGGGGTACCATATCTGATAGCGTACTGGATCTTCAGCGTGCCACCTGAACCACCAGTAAAGCATCTCAACGCTAACTTTCGGCATCTTTGTTAGGCAAGCGACGTAAGCTCTGCCGTCGGGGAAGTGGTAGAAGCCGTTTTCGTAGGCAGATAGCCTTCATCGAGCAGCCTGTCTTTGTCCTCGAATCTCAGAACTCCTTCAGGCGGTATGTCCTTGCCCTTCTCTATTATTTTCCTGTGCTCGTCGGGGATAGGAGTGAGGGGTTTTTGCAGGTATTTTTCATAAATTGATTTCTCCATGTTTCTATATTGTGGTTTGGTTTTAATATTACCCTCATTATCTCCATGTTGCCGCCTAATCGAGTGTGGGATAATGAAGTTGGGTTTCAGTAACGGGACCTCTGACCAAGCGAACGAAATTGTATATCCTAACAACATCCCCTTGGGGACCTCTTCCGTGTGGGTAATCACTAAGCTTACCTGTTTTTGGATCAGATCTCTGGGCTCCTGCTCCATGAACATCGAGAAGTTTGAAATCCCCATTGGAACTTTTCATCCAGCCAAGAGCCCTGCCAAAGGCTATGTAGACAGCATTTTGCCCTCCAATCATGTTTACGTGGGTTGTACTCGTCCAGTAGTACGGGTAGTCAGGCTCTCCAGCTTCGTTAGTTATTTCAGTACAATCGAAGATAGGATCGATTGCGGCCGAATTTGTTGTGTCTGGAGAGCGTGTGTAATCTACGATTGACTGCAATTCTTTTGCGTTTGGTAACCTCCAGTCGCTGTAACTGAGGTAGCTCTCTCTGTTCTTTTTCTGAACCCAATCTAAGGCGTCTCTCCACTTCATCCCATAACCACTGTCTTCCTTACTCCACATCAGACCTGTAGCTTTATCGGTGACTGTGCCATCTTTATTGTCAACAAATCTGTTTTTTCCGTATTGTGGGTTCCCCCTTACAAAAAGGACGTAGAAAGTTTTCTCCTTTCCACCCGGTAGCTCAATTGGATAACCCTTGATTCTGCCGTCAGCAAAGTTAACGCCAAACACCGTTTCGTTTCCCTCCATAGTTTCGCTAACGTATCTGGTGGAACTTAAGAACTGGGCGTCGATTATTCTTTCTCCAGCTTTATGTCTCCATATCCAAATTCAAAATAATTTTTATCTATGAAAGGTACGAGCTGGGAAAAATTACTGCCTGTATATCCGCTTGGGTCAATTCCACTAAAGAGGATTAATGAATAAAGTTCCTTTATTGTTGGCAACCGCCAGTCATCGTAACCAGCAAATTCGAGTTCCTCCGCAAACTCAATAGCTTCGTAGTATGTAAACTTGTCTCTTGAATCTATAACGCCATCCCTGTTCCAATCTGACTTTTCGTCCACATAAGACCTGTAACTAAATCTGTTACAGTCCCGTCACCATTATCAACATATCTTGGTGGGTTTATCATAAATTGGGCATCCTGTCCATAGTATGGCTCGCCATAATCGGGGCAAGGTATTTCTTTTTCATCATCAAAGCACTTCTTTTGCCCTGTATCCACTATTTGCTATCAGGTGTTATATCTACCTCAGGAGATTCTGATTCTTCAGTTTGTATCTTTCCAAATCCCAGACAACCCATCCCACCAATGGCTGTCCCGATAATAAGTGCGGCAGACCTTAGGAAGTCTCTCCTTTTCATATTCTCACCTGAAATAAAAAAGGATAATTAGTTTTAAATTTTGCCCATCACTGTATGTAATTTTAGACTGCCGGCTGTGCTGGGCAAGGTGCTTCCCCATTCATACTGTCTAAGCTCTCTCCACCCATACCATGCTGCCTGAAAGGCTGGATTCCTGCATCCTCTAAAATCGTTCTCAGCTCTTCCATGATTTCTTTAAGCTCATCCATGCTCGTTGCGTTGCTCACCTTATCCTTAAGAGCTTCAAGCTCGCTCAAAGCATCGCTGTTTCCGCTCTTCTCGGCAATTTCAATCGCCCTTTCAATCTTCCTCATCGCCATGTCTTTTGCTCTGCCCAACGCATGCTTTTCCATCACGCTTTTTAGCTCATCCGCCGAGTTTGCGTTCTCGATTTCAGCCTTCAGGTTCCGAAGGGCATTTATTCTCTCCTCCAAATTTGAAATCATCCTTGCCTTTACTTCCTCAAAATTGGTCTCGTTTATTTCCAGCTTAGGCCCAGGCATTCCAAAGGGATGGGCTGACGCTGCAACACCCACTACAGCCACCAGCAAAGCCAAAACCACCAGTGCTTTCCTCACTTTTGTATCACCTCCTTTTTTCTTTGAACTTTATTTGATGTTAAGATATAAAAGCGAGAAGAAATTAAGATGTGCATCAAAAGTCCATCTTGTTTATAAGTCTGCAATCAAAGTGCTTTCATGCCCCCGATGATGTTGCCACGAACACCTCCTGTGGAGTTCGTCGTAATCGAGGCAGCGTATTTCACTGCAATCTTCTTGATATGCTTTGCCCTTTACTATAAACTCAGAGAGGTCTACAAGCTCTCAGACTATCAGAGCTTTCACTTCTTCTCGAATACTTTCCTCTTTCTCGGTTTAGCTTACTTCCTGAGATTCATCGTTGTCATGCTTTCTGCATCGGGTATTCTTTTTGAAGAAATCAGTTTAGAGGGATTTAGAGGTATTATGACATTCAGCCTCGCCTTCCTCGCTTATTCAGGCTCGGCAGCAATCCTCTACACAATCTACAGTTTGCTGTGGAGGTGGTTCGAGAAGTTTCCGGGAGAGATTGCAATCCACGCAGTTGCTCTCGTGATAGCTTTAACATCCCTACTGTCCAGAGTGCCCTTAACCTTTCTCCTTTCTCAGCTCATTCTGATCGCTCTGCTTGTTGGAGCAATATTCGTGAATTACAAGCACTTCGGGCGGGAGAGCAGGGTGAAGAGAACATACCCGCTTTACATACTCCTCTTCGTTTTCTGGATCCTCAATGTCTCCCTTACATTCAGATTTCTGCCAATGGAGTTCAAATTTCTAATTTACAGCATCTCTGTTGCAATAATCCTTACAATAGCATACAGAGTTTTCAGAAAGCTCTGAGGTGGTCGAATGACGAGGAGAGATAGACTTGAAATAATCCACGACATCCTCTCGATAATCCGAAAGCACGGAAACTCAATCCTTCCAACACCTCTGCTTCGCTATTCCAACCTTTCTACCCAGAACTTCAACCGCTACATGGAGGAGCTAATCAGAAAAGGTCTTGTCAGGGAGATTCAGGATGAAGATGGTAGAAGATACTACACCTTAACTGATAAGGGCTTCAAGTTTCTGGAGAAGTATCAGAAAATAAGGGAGTTTATAGAGGAGTTTGGGCTTTAAGCTTAAGTTATACAATTCGAGTTTGAACAGATCTGGCTCTTCTTGGCGACTCCGTAGCCACGCTGGTCGAGTACCATCTTTTCAGATTAGAACTGATTACAATTGAAATAAAGAGAGCCACGGGCGGGATTTGAACCCGCGACCTCGTGCTTACCAAGCACGCGCTCTTCCTGCTGAGCTACCGTGGCCTGAATGCTTGTAATCAAAAAGTGAATTAAAAGCTTTCGCTATCGTAAAACTCCGCCTCGCTGTAAGGCGTGGTCATAACACGTCTTATCCTTTTTGCAATCTTCTTTCCTACCTTCGGCACCTTCGCAAGTTCCTCCTCATCTGCTGTTGCAATGTTCTCTATCGTCTGGAAGTAATCCAGAAGGTTTTTGGCTATTACACTACCAACATTGGAGATTGCTGAGACGATGTACTCCTGCTCTTCTTTTAGCGTTCTTTTAGTTTTTGCTGCGTGTTCAACAACACCTCTCTTCTTCTCCTCCTGCTCCCTCCTGGCCATCGCGAAAATCAGTTCAGCCGTCTCCTTGGGATTGCTCGTTCTCAATACTGAAACTCCAAAGTCTATTACCAGTGATGCAATGGCTCCTCTCACAGCGTTGGGATGCACACCTCCCTTGTAGAGGTTTTCTCCCTCAATGATTATTACTGGTCTGCTGTACGCAGACTTTAACCTCGCGACCTGTGAAAAAAGCCTGTCTTTCTGAATGATGCTCCCCAAAAAATCCTCCACCGTTTTTCTCTCCACCGCAACTCTGTCGCTGACAACGTAATCCGCAACCTCAAGATTTCTGATTTCGATCCTTGCTCCAATCTCCCTCAGGTGCTTCACCACCTCTGATCTAAGCTCCCTTGAATCCACAATAACCTTTACTCCAGACTCCTCTGCCAGGCTGTACTCTCCAAGACTTCTCTGTTTTTTGTCGATTATTCTCTTTATTTCGAGTATTTTGTCGTACATCCTCCTCTCCTTCTTCATGCTGGAGTAGTAGTAGCCTCATCTCTCGTTCCCTTTGTAACCAGAACGACGATTCTGCCCTCTCTTCCTCTCCCTGTTCTTCCCTTTCTCTGAATTGCCCTGATCTCGGATGGCACAGCTTCATAAAAAACAACCAAATCGGTAGAGGGGATGTCGAGCCCCTCCTCCCCGACTGATGTCGCCACGAGAACCTTGTACTCCCCTTTCCTAAACTTGTCAATAGTTTCTATCTGCTCCTTCTGCCTCATGCCCCTGTCATTGTCTCTGCTCGCCTGTCCCACGAACTTAGCAACGGGAAAGAGCGTAGAGAGCTCGTTGACAAGCATTTCGGCTGAATCCCTGTAATTCGTGAATACTATAACTCTTGAGTCGGGATTTTTCTCAAACTGCTCTTTGAGAATTTCTTTCAGCTTTTCAAGCTTTGGATGCTCAACCTTGCATTTCGAAAGAGCCACAACAGCTTTCTTAAAAATCGGATCGCTAACAATGCTCTTTGCAGCCTTGCTTCCCCCTTTTGAGGTTGCCTCTCTCACAAGCTTTCTGAGGTAGCTTTTTACTGCCTTAACCCCCTGCGTTTCTATCAGCTCAACCGCGTGCTGGAGCTTCAGTATCTCAGCCAGAATCGACAAAGTCTCAAAAATCTCCGAATTCTGGCTTCCAGCAGCTTCCGCCTGAAGGGCCTCCTGAAGGGAGAGCAGATCTCTCTTCGATGAATTCTCAGGCACCTCTATCCCAAGTTCCTTCAACCTCTTGAACCTGATTTTATACACTCCTCAAGTTTCTCCTTGACTTCTTTCATCTCCTCCGGAATGTCCACCTTTATCCACTCAATCTTCTTCTTACCGACATAGGGTGCGACATCACTGTCCCACTCTGTTCTCACTTCTATAGCCTCTATGCCAAGGTTCTGAATCACCTCCATTATTCTTTCCGGATCACTTCCTGGAGAGGCAGTCATCGCAAGGATAAGCGGCTTTTTGGCCGTCCTGAGGTACTCCTTGGCAATGAAAACATACGCATAATTTCCTACCGCTCTGTGAGCCTCATCGAAAACAACCAGTATAACATCCTCAAGACTTATCCTGCCGGTAAGAAGGTCATTTTCAACAACTTGGGGTGTAGACACCACAATTCTTGCCTTTTCCCATAACTCCTTCCTTTTTTTTCCGGAGGCACTTCACCGCTCAGAGACACTATCTCCTCAACCTTCAGCACCTTCTTCAAAAATCTTGCATGCTGCTCAACAAGGGGCTTTGTGGGAGCGAGGAAGAGGACCTTACCATCTTCGTTCAGCAATCTTGACGCAATTACAAGTGCAGCAATTGTCGTTTTTCCCAATCCCGTCGGAATTACAACCAGCGTGTTTTTGGTAAGTGCAGTAGCTGCTATCGAAATCTGGTACATTCTTCTTTCAATCGTATTCTCCCTGATTAGCGGATGCGTTACGTACTCCACAGAACTTGTGTATTGCTGGTAAATAAAAACATACCTTAAATCCCAAAAATTTAGAAAAAAGATATATAGTATCAGCACACATAAACTAACAATGGACGCGAGAGACATTGTGCTGTCGGTCATTAGTGTGTTCTCGGCAGCGGCACTTGTGTACAGGTGGCTTTCACTTTACGACCGTGTTGACATGGCCGTGATTTTCTTTGCAACATTGCTAATAGCATCCTTAACGTTGCTCCTGATCAGTATAGAACTGAGAATGCAAAGGATTATGGACGAGTTCAAAAGTGTTAAGAGGACCATAGCCGTAAATTCTGACGACCTTGAGGGAGAATAGAGAGACTCTTCATAGAAAAAGTGAGAGACCTGGAAGATAAGCTGGAATCCATAGAGAGGAGAATGTACAGATAATCCGCCAGGCTCAATTTTTTAACCACCTAGTAGTTACCATCACCAACAGCAACGTTTAAATACAAATTTGAACCAATCCCTATCAAGCCAGGGTGGCAGAGGGGCTATGCGGCGGACTGCAGATCCGCTTTACCCCGGTTCGAATCCGGGCCCTGGCTCTCTTTATTTGGTATAACTCCATACCACTATCGGATTATCGTCTCTTGTTAAATTCTGACAGCTTAACCTGTTTTGATCAGGATCTCTACCCAAACTGAGGACAAGGACATCAGGGTCATTCAGTGCTGCTGAAGGTGAAAATTGCAAAAATACCGGGCATCAGCACGAAGACGCTCTACGGGAGGCTCAGAAGTGAGAGAGGCTGCCGAGCACTTTTTCAGGTCAAGTCCTCAAAGACTCTCCGAAGGGCTCGAAGGAGTCCTGACAGACTTCGGCGGGTTCGCTCTGCAGAAGCTTGAGGAGATCGTGTGCGGATACCGAAGGAGATTCGAAAAATGATGGAGAAGATGAAAGACGTAAACTGGCAGGAGGAAATACGAAAGATAATAATAGAGAGGGTTCGCAGAGAGGCGAAGAAAAGGCTGCTCGAGGAAACGAGGAAGCTGAGGATGGAGATGAAGAGCTCAAAGATTGCCGAGATGATAAGGGAGGACAGAGATGCCAGATAAAATCGTTCTGGACTCCAGCGTAATAGCGGCTATCTTCTTCAGGGAAGACGGAGTTTCCGAAAAAGCCGAGGAGATCGTGAGCAATTACGATGTGCTTTACACCGTAGACCTTGCCGTAGCAGAAGTTACGAACGTTGCGTGGAAGAAAATCAGGTTCGAGAATGAAAAGCCCGAAATTGTCAAATCCGGGCTTGAAAAGTGCGTGGAGTTCATAACATCCGTTTGCGAGGTTGCAAGCTGCTGCGAGCTCTATGACACCGCTTTCGCAATTGCAGTTGAGAAAGAAATTACAGTCTACGAAGCGTTTTTCGTTGCCGCATCCCGGAAACTCAACGCACCTCTCGCCACAACCGACAGGAGACTGTTTCAGAAGGTTGACGATGCGATTCTCGTTCGTTCTGCAGAAGCTTGAGGAGTAATCGAAGTAACCTTTATCAACTTCCTCGTTTAGAGTTTTGAACATGCAGGAAACTGTGTCTCTTGCTGATCTCCTCAACGAGTTGAGAGAAATCAAGAAGAAAATCGAGCATATCGAGGAAGCGATTGAGGACCTCATCGATTCAACACTAACACCGGAAGAGGAGGAGCTGCTCAAGGATGTTAAGGAGAAGATAAGAAAGGGAGATTTTTCCGATTCGTGCCGCTTGAAAAGCTTGATGAAGCCCTGAGAGAATGAGCTACACTGTTTTCCTCCATCCTGTTGTCCTGAAATTTCTCAAGAAGCTCCCGAAGAGCGATGTTGAGAGGATCAAAACCAAAATCACCGAACTTACAGAGCCACACTCCGTCAAAGCCGTTAAGCTGGTGGCAAGGAGGCCTTCAGAATCAGAGTGGGAGGCTACAGGATCCTCTACACCATCGATGATGCCAAGAAGATCGTTGTCGTGTTTAAAATCGACAAGCGGGAGAGAGTTTACGATCGGGTTTAGCACCAAGCATTAGCCTCCTCAGCACCCTGCAACGTTACGATACATGCCCGCTTAACCAGCTTCTTGATTTCTTGGTGCATCTCTCCTGGACTCTCACTATAACGGTCCAAGAAAAAGAACACATACTGGACTACATTGATCTCATTTCACTCAGGATATTGCAAGGTCTTCAAAATTGTGTTAAGACATTTTCATAATTGGACGAAATTACCACTGCTCTCAGCCACAAATTTCGACAAGCGCTTTGAGGAACTCATAAACTAGGGACTTTAAAGAAACTCTTGCAATGACTAGAAAAAGCGTGCAAAGAAGATGTATGCTTCTACCAACAGGGCACTACATCCTTTTAGCTACTCGAGGAGATTGAGATGGTTTACGAGGAAGGTTTTAGCTTGGAGGAAAGGAGCTGAAATGTGCTGAAGAAGAAATCAGAAAGATGAAGTCGAAAAAGTAAACTTAAAAGTAATCAAAAATCAAAGAGAAAGATTTAAGTAAGTTCATTTCTATGATATGTCACGGAATAGTTGCGTCGGAGGGTTTTAGTTGGGCAAGAAGAAATCATCTAAAAAACATAAGAAATTCAAGAAGACTAAACCTTTCAAACCGAAGAAGAAGCCTAAGACTAAATACAGGAAAAAGAGGAGGTCGAACTGGCTTCCTGTTCTTTCTCTCTCTGCTGCTGTTGGATCTAGCTATCTGAGGTATCAGTTAAATCTTGGGTATCTGGTAGGTGTTAGCGCCATCTTTTGGACGATCTTCATGCTTTCGCTCTACACGAGACTCTTAAGGCGTATAAACAGAATAGATTTGAGAGATGACTTAAATCTCTGGGGCTTGAGGATTGCTGGAGGTTGATGATAGGTGTTGGTCTGCTCTTTGGTGTATTCATGGCTTCAGTGAGCGCAGTTTTCGGTGAGCCCTTTATGCTTGGTATCTCGATCTTGATCGTGGGTCTAGTAATACCTGGGGCCTTCGCACTCTTCAGAAGTACGAGGAGGTATCCGATAGTTCATATTGGGTTTCTGAAGTAAGATTTTAATCTGGAGGAGAAGGAGGGGAGGTAGACTTATGAAATTCAGAACTCTTTTCAACCTCTTAACTGCTTGCATTCTCCTCTTTGCTGATGTTCGTGCTGACACATTTCAGGTTGATTACAAAATTTACGAGAGCAATCAGGGGTGTGGTGGAAAGTCGAAATACGTCGTGGAATTCCATGTGTCTACCTACTGAAAAAGAGTTGGCTTGCTCCTTCTTTCAATACATCTGGGCGGGAAACGAGGCTATCACTCCTTGTGAGCATCAAGCTGGAGAGATTTGGTAGAAGTGTCGCCAAACCAAGCGGGAACTTCGAAGTTCTACTATGAAAAATTGCCAGAATCGGGAAACATTTACCTTAAAATCTCATCTGGAAAAGAGGAACAGAAGTACCTCTTTCCATTTGCTCTTCAGGGGGCAACAACAATAACAGCAACCGCATCACAGGCACCTGCAACCTCACATCAAGTAGATCTTGCCACCCAAATTAACTCTGCTGTTTACAGTCTTTACATCCAGTTAGGTCTTCGAAAATTTATTCCATATGAGACTTTCGTGTTGTCCTCATCTTGGTTCCAATACTCATCGTAGCAATCTCTTACTGGGTTAAAAAGAGGAGTAAAAAGAGATTAATTGAAGTAGAAGGTGTAGAAATCGAGGGACCTTATAAAAAATCCATAACCAAGCTCTTTGCAAACTGCCATAAGTGTGGTAAGAGAGAGTATCTGCCTTATCAATGCAATTATTGTGGTAATTACTTTTGTGGAGAACACATTCTTCCGCCAAAGCATGATTGTCCTGGAGAGAAGGAATGGAGAAGCAAAGCCCCTCTTCCTCCAGGAGTTGTTTGGGAGTATAGGAGTGATGGAACTACTTATCGGAAGTATTAAACGATGCGCTATAGGCATTTTTGCCGTACAAAATCCAATTCTGTATACAATAGAATATTTATAAATTTGTAAATTTGATAAAATTGACGACACTATTGACCCCATCTTATCTGAGGAAGCTTTAAAAGGAAGGTTGCTGCGAAGAAAGGATGAAGTACAGACCCCTCTGGTGCTGATAATGATTGTGAAGTGACCGGGTCTTTGCTCATCCTTAGCCTTGAACCTGCTCGAAATCGCGTCTATGATAATCTTTGAAATAGTTAGCAAACCCTCGTCCCCGGCTCAACCTCTTTTTCTGGAGTCAGCAGCACAGCCCTGCCGTCTTTTTCAGCAGCGAGAATCATTCCCTTGCTTTCAACACCCATGAACTTCGCTGGTTTGAGGTTTACAAGCACAACGACAAGCTTCCCTTCAAGCTCCTCGGGGGTGTAGTCTTCTGCAATTCCTGAAACAATCTGCCTCTCTTCTCCGCCAATGTCAATTATGAGCTTGATTAGCTTCTTGCTATTTTTCACCTTTTCAGCCTTCAAAACTCTTCCAATGCGGATATCGAGCTTCTGAAAGTCCTCTATGCTTATTTCCTCTTTCTGTTCCGGCTCCTCTCCTCTGAACCTCTTTTCCATAATCTTCTGCAGCTTCTCAATTACCTCATCATCCACTTTGGTGAAAGGCACATCTGGCTTGCTTAGTTTAATCACTTCATCAACATCGTAGGCATCGCTGAGCTTCGCTCTTTCCAACTCAAGGCCTATCGCCTTTGCCATTCTCTCCATGCTTTCTGGCATCACCGGGTAGGCGAAGATGATTAGGCTTTGGCGAGCTGAAGGCATGAAGCAACAGCTCTCCTCGCTGCCTCCTTATCGCTTTTTATCAACTCCCAGGGCTTTGCATTCTGGAAGTAAACGTTTCCATAAGTGGCAAGTTCCATAAAAGCGTCGCTCGCAGCCTTGAACTCCCACTCCTCAAGGCTGAGAGAATTTTCTGCTCAGTCTCCCTGATTTTCTGCAGAACCTCTTCATCGACACCTCCATTCTAACCTCTCCGAAGTTCTTCCAGGCAAATAACAGAACCCTGTAGAGGAAGTTGCCGAGAGTCGCAATAACCTCGTTGTTAACCTTTTCCTTGAAACTTCCCACGAGAAGTTCAAGTCCTTCTGGTGGCTCGTGTAGTTGACGATGTAGTATCTTAGATAATCAGGCTCAAACCGGAGTTCAGGTAATCCTCCTCCACCCAGACAACGTACCCCCTCGACTTGGAGAAGGTTTTGCCCTCCACCTTCACCATTCCGCTCGCCACGACTGCTGAAGGGAGGGCGTAGTCAGCCCCCTTCAGCATCGCAGGCCAAAAATGCAGTGGTGGTAGACTATGTCAAGCCCTATGAAGTGAACAATCTCCGCCTCTCCATCAATCCAGATTTTGCGCCAGTCGCAACCCTTAGCCTCGCACGCTTTTTCCGTAAAGCTGATGTAGCCTATTGGAGCATCGACCCAGACGTAAACCACCAGGTCCTCCTCCCCAGGAAACTTCACACCCCATTCAAGGTTTCGTGTTATGCACCAGTCCCTGAGATTCTTCACCCAGTTTCTGGCATAGTTCAGGGCATTTTCAGTCCCCTTCAGGTTCTCCAGATACTTTTCAAGAAATTCCTGAAATTCAGTTAATTTGAAGAAGTAATGCCTCTGAGTCCTGAATTCAGCTTCGCTGCCACAAATCTTGCACCTCGGCTCTTTAATCTCTCCCGGCTCCAGGTGTCTCCCGCAGCCCTGGTCGCACTCATCTCCTCTGGCAACAGCACCACAGTAGGGGCAAATTCCCTCAACGTAGCGGTCAGGCAGAAATCGCTGGCATTTGGGGCAGTATGCGAGCTGAATCTCCTTTGGATAAATGTAGCCTTTTTCAATGAGCTTTTTTACGATCTCAGTTGTGCGGTAGTGGTGGTACTCACTGTCCGTCCTGCCGTAGAAGTCGAATTTAATGTTTAGGGCGTCAAAAATTTTAATAAAGTGTTCGTGATATATATCTACAAGCTCCTTTGGTGTTAAACCCTGCTGCTCGGCGTTTACAACAATTGGAGTGCCGTGGCAGTCACTCCCGCAAACGAAAACAACTTCTTCTCCGGCCATCCTGAGGTATCTAACATAAACATCAGCAGGAACGTAGGTTCTAAGGTGCCCAACATGAGCCTTGCCGTTAGCGTAAGGTAAACCGCATGTGACGAGCTTCATGGTGGGAAAAGGTTGCGAGGGGTAAATAACGTTTTACCTAACTGCCCTGAACCTCACCTCAAAAATAGTCCCGCTCGGCTTGTTGTCGTAAACGCTGATTGCCCCGCCAAGTATGTCTGTGAGCTTTTTGACTATGAAGAGGCCAATTCCACTGCCTCCAGTTGTAAACCCCTCGTCAAAAATCCTCTGCTTTATTTCGTCGGGAATTCCTTTTCCGGTATCAGCTACCCTCAGAACTCCCCAGCTTCCGTCTTTTCTCACTTCAACCTTTACATCCCCTCCTGAGTGCTGAAGGGCGTTCTGGATGATGTTGAAGGCAATGGTTCTGATACTTTCATTGGCCATCACCACCACTTCTTCACATTGACAGTCCACCCCAAAGTTCTCAGCCACTTCCTTGACCACTTCACCCATCCTCATCGGTTTCAGCTCTTCGAGCGCAGATTCAAGTCCGGCAACTTCTCTGATAAGCTTGACAATGTGGTCAACTTTGCTGAGTGCCTTCCTCGAAAGCTCATCCTCTCTGTCTTCCAGCACAGCCCTCACAAGAACAAGGGCATTGGCGATGTCGTGGCGGAGAATTTTGTTGAGAAGGCGGAGATAATCCTCGCGCATCCTCAGCCTTTCATTGAGTTCGTGGATGGAGGTGGTGTCAACTACTGTAGCTGCAACTGCCGGCCTCCCTTTGTAGGTAATTCTGCTGGGCCTTGCGTGAGCATCTCACTTTTCCATCTTTTGTTATTATCCTCCAACTGTACACATCCACATCCCTTCTTCCAGCTTCTCTCTCGATGTATCTTGTGTAAACCTCTTCCCTGTCTTCCGGATGAATTAGGAAAAAAGGACTCTTCCCTACCACTTCTCGTCTCGTGTAACCGGTGAACTCCTCAAAGGCCCTGTTGACGTAAACCATTTTTCCTGCCTGGATGATGTAAACAGGAGTCAGTGAGTCTTCTATCAGCGTTCGGTAGAACTCTTCACTCTCTCTCAGCTTATGCTCCAGATCTTTTACTCTAGTTATGTCAATCCAGTTTCCAAGAACATGCTTTTTGCCATTAACCTCCATTGGACGTGCAAATCCCCATGCCCACCTTATTACCCCATCTTTCCTAACATAACGCGTTTCGTAGAAAACCTCCTCCCCTGCAAGGGCCTTTTCAGTGGCCTCTATTAAAACATGGATGTCGTCATCGTGGGCTAAATCCAGAACACTCATTCCAATTAACTCATTTTTCGAGTATTTTGTAGCCCTGGCAACCATATCATTAACGTACAGTATTCTGAACTTTTCATCATGAATGTAAACACCAGATAGGGACTTCTCAGCTACCTCTTCGAAGTTTATCTCCATAATCCCTTATTGCCTTTTATGAATAAAAGGGTTTAGCTAGATTTGTTCAGCAACTGCAATTGCTAGTTATTAAAACAAAAATATTAAAAATTAGAACTCAGGCATTTCGGGCATTCCGCCCTCTCCTTTGCCTTTCTCCTTCTCAAGTCCCTTGGCTGCGATGATGTCATCTATTCTGAGAATCATCACTGCTACCTCTGTTGCAGAGCCGATGGCCTGAGTCTTGACTCTCAGAGGCTCGAAAACGCCCCTCTCCTTCATGTCCACGACTTTACCGCTGTCAACGTCAACTCCAGCGTACTTCTCTCCCCTCTCGTGGGCAGCCTTGAGCTCAACGAGAACGTCAATCGGGTCAATTCCCGCATTCTCTGCCAGCGTTCTCGGGATGATTTCAAGTGCAGTAGCGAATGCTTCAACTGCAAGCTGCTCTCTTCCACCAAGCGATGGTGCCCACTCTCTCAGCTTCAGGCTCACTTCGATTTCAGGAGCTCCAGCACCAACGACGACCTTTCCATCCTCGACCGCACAGGCAACTGCTCTCACTGCATCCTCAATACCTCTGGCAATCTCCTCAACCACGTGTTCGGTGCCACCTCTAACGAGAATCGTGACGGCCTTGGGGTTCTTGCAGCCCGTGACGAAGACCATCTTCTCGTCTCCAACCTTGCGCTCTTCAACGAGAGCAGCCTCTCCGAGGTCCTCGCTGCTTATGTCTCTCAGGTCGGTCAGAACCTTTGCACCAGTTGCCTTTGCCAGCTTCTCCATGTCGCTCTTCTTAACTCTCCTCACAGCAAGCACGCCAGCCTTTGCAAGGTAGTACTGAGCCAGGTCGTCGATGCCCTTCTGGCAGAACAGCACGTTCGCTCCAGCGTTGACGATCTTATCAACCATTTCCTTCAGCATTGCCTCCTCCTGTTCAATGAACTTCTGGAGCTTCTCTGGATCAGTAATTCTGATCTTGGCATCAATCTCTGTCTCCTTAACTTCAAGCGCAGATCGAGCAGCAGAATCTTTGCATTCTCAACCTTCTTGGGCATTCCCGGATGGACAACTTCCTTGTCCAGAACGATTCCGTCAATTAACTCCGTCTCCTCAATGCTTCCTCCCTGCCTCTTCTCGATCTTGATGTAATCCGTGTTAACTTCAACTTTACCGTTTGATTCCTCTGCAATCATCTTAACTGCATTCACCGAAATTTCTGCTAGCTTATCAATTGCCACCTCTGCTCCCTTGCCCGTCATTGCTGTTGAGGCAATCTTCTTAAGGATTTCATCGTCATCCTTGCTTATGGGGATGGCAATTTCGTTCAAAACCTCAAGAGCTTTCTCTGCTGCATACCTGTAACCGTTGGCAATTATTGCCGGATGAATCTCCTGGTCAAGCAGCTCCTCAGCCCTCTTGAGCAGCTCTCCAGCCAGCACTACGGCAGTTGTTGTACCATCTCCCACTTCATTGTCCTGCGTCTTTGCAACCTCAATTATCATCTTTGCTGCTGGGTGCTCAACATCAATCTCCTTGAGAATTGTCACACCATCGTTTGTTATAACAACATCTCCAAGGCTGTCGACAAGCATCTTGTCCATTCCCTTTGGACCAAGAGTGCTCCTTACAGCCTCAGCAATAACGCGAGCGGCCATTATGTTCATTCTCTGGGCATCTCTGCCCACAGTCCTCTGAGTTCCCTCCCTCAATATCAGCACGGGTTGACCCTGCAACGTTGCCATTTTACATCACCTCCTATTGCAGAAATTGGTGGATTGGTATTTCTATATAAGCTTTTCTATCACGAATTTAGTTATCCATTGTCAAAAATACCCTCCGATGGTCACGCTAAATCCCAAAGTTTCAAGAACTTCTGAGAAAGCTGAGGCCATGTTTCTTGCCTTCTCACCCACATCAGGCATCAACCACTCTCTCCCCAGCCATCTGTACTTGTCTTTGGCCAAGGAGTGAAAGGGCAGGAGGTCAACTCTTCTGCAGTTCAGCTTTGAAAGAACATCTAAGTAGCCGTCAAAATCATCCTCGCTAAAATTGTACCCCGGAATGACTGGAATTCTCACAACAACTTCCTTCCCCACTTCCAGCAGACTTTTCAAGTTGTCCAGTATTAGCTCGTTGCCCACGCCGCAAAAAGTCTTGTGTCTCTCACTGCTGTAATCCTTCAGGTCGTAAAGGAAGAGGTCGGCAAACTCCAGAGAAGTTTCGATAATCTTCCAGTCGGCAAAGCCTGATGTGTCAACTGCCGTGCTTATCCCTCGGTTTTTGCACTCTTCAAGTAAGGAAAGGAGAAAATCAGGCTGGAAGTATGGTTCCCCACCTGAGAAGGTCACCCCACCACCTGAATTCTTGTAGAACACTGAGTCTCTCTCCACCACTTTCACAATATCGTCTAAAGTGACATCCATTCCATAAATTTCGAGGGCACCTGAATTGCAGACTTTTACGCATTCGCCGCATCCATTGCAGTTCTCCCGCAGTATTGAAATGCCGTCACCCACCTCAATAGCCCTTTTCTCACACACCTCAAAGCATTCGAAGCATCTCACGCACTTCTCCTTCCTGTAACTAATCTCAATACTGAAGCTCTGAGATTCCGGGTTGTGACACCAGATGCATCTAAGCGGGCAGCCTTTGAGAAACACTGTGGTCCTTATGCCGGGTCCATCATGGATGGAGAACCTCTGGATTCTGAAAATCCTTCCCCTTATATTCTGCATGAAACTCTCCTGATTATTTCTTCCTGCACAGGCTTTGACAGCTCAACAAAGTATGCACTCCACCCGCAACTCTCACCAGCAGCCACCTGTACTTTCGGGCTCTTCCTGCGCTTTTCGCAGCACTTCTTCCTTGAGAATGTTGAACTGAATGTGCATTAGGCCGAGTTCCATGGAGCTTTTTATTAGGGCCTCGATAATGTCTTTCCCCTTCTCTCCCAGCACATCGCTGCTTATGTTTATCGTCAGAGATGCTCCGTTGGGAAGCTTCTCATATGCAAGCTTGGATGCTGACTTTATCACAGCCGTGACCCCTTCTCTGTCCCTTCCTGTTGCAGGACTCACTCCTGGATTGAGTGGCTCTCCACTCTTTCTCCCCGAAGAGGGCAGAGGATGAAAACCCGAACCCAACATTGGTGGTCATGGGATAGCAGCCAGCAGCAAATTTTCCGCCTCTGAAGTTCATCTGCGTGTTCACTTCATCACAGTACCACTCCAGAACCATTTTTGTGTATTTATCTGCAGCATCATCGTCATTCCCGTACTTCGGGCTCTGAAGGAGGAGCTTGTACAGTTTTTCGTATCCGGCAAAGTTTCTTCTGCATGCTTCAATAATCTCATCCATTGAATAACCAGCATTCAGAGCCTTTTCTATGGCTGCAAGCGAATCACCGACATCTGCAATGCCAACAGCCTGAATTCCCGTGAAATTGTACCTCGCCCCACCTTTCGTAACATCCGTTCCTTTTTCAAAGCAGTCCTCCACGCAAAGAGAGAGCAAAGGAGTTGGCTTCAACTCTGCGTTCGCATAACCGAGAATGTTGCTCCCCCTGACTACGAGCTTTACAATGTGTGAAAGCTGTCTCCTCAAATTCTCCAGCAAATCTTCAAAAGATTCTGGCTTTCCAGTTCTAACACCAAATTCGTAGCCAAACTGCATATCTTTTCCTTCATTCAGAGCATACTCCAGCGCCTTTGCCACGTTTATCAATGCCGCATCACTGGAGGTGAAGCTGTTGCCAAAGGGTGCAATCTCCACACAGCCGACGGTGGTGTAATTGAAGGCATCCTCATCGCTAACTCCAGCCTTTTTCAGGGCTTTAACAGCAGTGTCATCGTAGAATAGAGCAAGGTTGTTGCACCCCTCAGATATTGCCGCTGCCAGCTTCTCCAGAAAGCTTTTCGGAGTTTCTCTGTTTATCCTGACATGGACGTTGGGCTGTCTGAGCTTCAATCTTTGCGTCACTTCGAGCATTAAATAAGTCAGCTCATTTGTCGCATCCCTCCCGTAGATGTCGCAGCCTCCGATCGTGACAGCCTGATTTGTCGTCTGACCGCTGAAATACTGCTCAAGCAGGGAGTCAAACGCTGGAACAATTTCGTTGGTTTTGACCCAGAGATTTGCAACAATATCGAAGGCAAAATTCCTGTCTATTCTTCCCTCTTCAAGGTCCCTTTTTAGGTAGGGGTAAAGATACTGGTCTATCCTGCCCATCGAGATTGCCTGCTCGTAATTTTCCTGATGTAAAGCGCTCTGAACGAGCCATATAAACTGAACAGCCTCCCAGAATGTCTCAGGCCTTTCAGCGGGCACCTTCTTGCAGATTTCAGCAATCTTCAGAAGCTCTTCTCTCCTCTCTCCATCCTCATTTTCTGCAAGCTCCTCAGCTAACTTAGAGTATCTTTGCGCGTAGTTGATAATGGCCTCAGAAACAATTTTCGCTGCGTGATAAAACGCATACTTCTCCCCTTCATAAACCCCATTTTCCTGAAGTTCCCTGATTCTTCTCTCGCTCTCCTCCAAAAACCATCTGAAACCCCTCCTCAGGAGGTAGGGGTAATTTACGGCAACGTGAGATATCCCTGCCATTTCCGTGAGAATGAAAACTGAGCCGGTGTAAAGAATCTGCATTATATCAGGCATGAGCGGAAAAGAGAAGGATTCAATCGTCCTTCTCTGCCAGTAAGGGGCAATTTCCTCTCTGAGAACTCTTGCATCTTCCTCATCCACAATCAGCCTGTTAGTTTCCCTACTGGGCAGAGAGTCGAGCTCGTTTATAATTCTGAGTCCCACACCTTCGGGAAAAACAATTGCTCCGGGAGGATTGGGCAGCATGGTTCCAACAATCAGCTCGGAATCAAGAATCTGAATTGGGATGTTTTCAAGAATGTGTTTGAGGGCTTTGGCCTGTCTTATTATCATCGGTTCTCCTTCAGTCTGCTTCATCGACTCAGTGTAGAGCTTGCAGCGCTCTATGCTCAACCTCGCAGGCTTTCTAACGTTTTCGATTAGCTTTTCAACTCTTTCCATGTCACCCCTAATCTAAATAATTAAAAAAAAATTACGATTATCTAAGCTTGGCCTGTAACTTGGTGAGGGGCTTAGGGGCAATTATTCACATCTCCATCCAATAACCATAACAACTGCATGTCACCGAAAGGTTATATACTCTGCCGAAAACCTTATACACTGCATGAGCAGGTTGCGGACACTTGGTAGAGTAAAGCATATGTCAAAAAGTGGAATGCTTGTGGTAGCTCTAAATCCTGCGTACATCCCCAAAATCGGGGATAAGGTTGTCACAAGGAGGATGGAGCACATTGGATTTGTTGCTGACGTTATCGGGCCAGTATCTTCCCCCTACGCTTTAGTTAAGCCAAAAAATCTGGATAAGATAATATTTGAAGAATTATTTGTGGTGAAGGAGTATGGTGGAGGTAGAAAAGGTAAGGGAAAAGGAAGTAGAGAAGGAAGTAGAAAGAAAGGAAATAGAAAGGGAAGAGGACGTTGAAGTTTGCCCTGAGTGTGGTAGCCCTCGCCTGATTCGCGATTACCGCAGAGGAGAATTCATCTGCCAGGACTGTGGTCTGGTAATTGAAGATACTTACATCGATGCTGGCCCAGAGTGGAGGGCCTTCGATAGCGAGCAGAGGGATAAAAGGAGCAGAGTTGGAGCTCCTGTAACATACACAATCCACGACAAGGGTCTGTCAACCATAATCGACTGGAGCAACAAGGATTACTACGGAAAGGCAATCTCAGTCAGAAACAGGGCTCAGCTTTTCAGGCTCAGAAAGTGGCAGAGGAGAATTAGAATCAGCAATGCAACGGAGAGGAACCTTGCTTTCGCTCTAAGTGAGCTCGACAGAATGGCCTCAGCCCTCGGTCTGCCGAAAAGTGTAAGGGAGACGGCGGCGGTAATCTACAGGAAGGCCGTGGAGAAGAACCTCATCAGAGGAAGAAGCATTGAAGGTGTAGTCGCTGCAGCGCTATATGCAGCATGCAGGCAGGCTGGAGTTCCAAGAACGCTGGATGAGATTGCAACCTATTCGAGAGTTGACAGAAAGGAGATTGGCAGAACCTACCGCTTCATAACGAGGGAGCTTGGACTTAAGCTGATGCCCACAAGTCCGGCAGACTACATCCCCAGATTCTGCGCGGCTCTTGGGCTAAGCGGAGAGGTCCAGAAGAAGGCCATTGAAATCATAAAGAAAGCTGAGGAGAGGGAGCTTACGAGCGGAAGAGGTCCAACTGGTGTTGCCGCTGCAGCCCTTTACGTGGCATCAACCTACTCGGAGAGAGGAGGACGCAGAGAGAGGTGGCAGAGGTTGCTGGAGTTACTGAGGTAACCATCAGGAACCGCTACAAGGAGCTTGCGGAGAAGCTGGGTATTGAGATCATTCTCTAAATTCTTCCTCTTTTTTTGCCCAAAGTTAGCCTCACCGAAGCTATAAAAAGCCTATAGTGCAATCTGCCATGGTGAACGCAGTAGAGTGCAGAAACGTCTGGATGGTTTACAGGACTTTCATGGAAAAGGACATTGTAGCTTTGAGGGGAATCGACCTCGATGTTGAAGAAGGGGCTATTTTCGGATTGCTCGGCCCAAACGGAGCGGGAAAAACAACCCTGATATCCATCCTCTCAACGATCCTGATTCCAACAAAGGGTGAAGTTAGAGTCCTTGGGATGGACGCTTTCAAAAACACGAGAAAGGTGAGGGAGAGGATCAACATCTCAAGCGGAGTCAGAATGCCGTGGGGGATGAAGGTCTATGAGTGTCTTCGATTCTACGCAATGTGCTACGGCATTAATGACAAGAGAGTTGTGGAGAAGGTAATCTCAGAATTCGAACTTGAAGAGCACAGAAATAAGAGGTTTGATGACCTCTCAACCGGAAACAAGCAGAAAGCCAATCTGGCAAGGGCCTTTTTGAATGATCCCGAGGTCGTTTTTCTCGACGAACCAACTGCGAATCTCGACCCGGACATGGCAAAGAAAATACGGGAGATGATTTTGAGGATAAAGGAGGAGAGGGGCATAACCATTGTTCTCACCACCCACAACATGAAGGAGTCCGAGATGCTTTGTGATAGAATTGCCTTCATCAAAGATGGAAAAATTGTTGCTGAGGGGACATCCAAAGAGCTGAAGAAGTACACGAAGATGAGCGAGAGGGTGATTTTGAAGCTCAACGGGAATGTTGATAAATTGCATCTGCATATCCCTACAGGGTGGATGGAAACTCGCTCATCGTATTCGTCGAAGATGCTGAGAAATCCCTCCCGTCAATCGTTGTAAAGCTGGCAGAGCAGGGTGTGTTTGTCGAATCGGCAAAAATGGAGGAGATAACTCTTGAAGACGTCTTTATCGAGCTTGCAGAGAGTTCTTAGCGAGGTTCTCGCATTTGCCTACAGAAATTACGCTTTAACGAAAAACGAATTTTACGCGATATTTGAGATGCTCTTCTGGCCGATGATAAGCCTGATCTCGGTTGGATTGCTCGGAGAGTTTCTCTACCTGGAAAGGGGGCAGTAGCGTTCATACTAATTGGTGTTATTACGCTCAGCGTTATTCAGATAGCCCAGATTGACGTCACGTACGTGATGCTCCTCGACATGTGGAGCATGAGCCTGAAGTACATTATAGTCACTCCCACACCCTTCTACCGGATGGTTACTGGAGCGTGGCTTTTCGGCTCGCTGAGAGGTGTTCTCTCGCTTGCACTCCTAATTCTGCTGAGCGCATGGCTCTTCGGATTCACACTTGCTCTTCCTTTAACGGCAATGGCTGCCTTTGTTTTGGGAATACTGCTCAGCGCAATGCTCATCGGTATTTTCAACTGCATTCTGATTCTGGTGTTCGGAAGGAGGGCTGAGATATTTGCCTGGACTCTAAGCGCTATAGTGATGCTTTTCTGTGGCATCTACTATCCTGTTACGATTCTGCCCGAACCTTTTCGAACGCTCGGTCTTCTGATACCGATAACGCACTATCTTGAGTTTTTCAGGTCATTCTATGGATTTCAGACAGTCTTTCCAAATCCGCTGGCCATAGCTTTTGCTGAAACGCTGGTATATCTCGTGCTTCTGCTTGCAGTTGCCGAAATCAGCATGCTGAGGGCCAGGAGGACTGGGCTTGTAATGAAGCTCTCAGACTAATCTCTCGGAAAGATTATATACTTGAAGGGTAAAATACCATCAGATTCAGGTATGAAGCGGGCGAAAAAGTTTAAGGACTACTTCGAGGACATAAAGCCTGTTACGGATGAGGAGCTTGAGGAGCTTTTGAACGAGCCTCCGAGAAGGAGGAACAGAGGAAATTTCAAAAAAGCAAAAAAGGAATTTTACCGGGATTTCTAAACAAGCCCAACTAGCTCCTCAAGTGCCCTCTTCTTGTCTTTGGCCTTAACAATCCCGCTCGCAAGTAGCACACCCTCTGCTCCCAGTTCCAGGCTTTTACGTAATCTTCATGAGTGGTTATGCCTGCCCCACAGAGCACTCTGACGCTCTTGTTGACGTTCTTTGCAGCCTTAACGGAGTTCTCCACAACCTCGGGCTCTGCCTTGCTTACTGGAATACCGCTTCCTATCAGTCAGGTGGCTCCACAGCAACGAAATCCGGACTCAAAGCTGCCGCTGCAGCTGTTGTTGGAACGTTGTTGGTGCAGACGACAGAAGTGAGGCCAAGCTCCCTCAGCCTGCTCACGTTGAACTCAATGTCGGCTAGCTTAAGCCTTCTTTCCGAGTGGTTGACCAGGCTTCCCTTTGCCCCATATTCGGCAATCATATCTGCGTTGATTCTCCCCGTGTGGCTTCCAAAGCCAACGGCATCAACATGCTGGGCGTAAACATCGATGTTGACCTCTCTTGCAATTACGGGAAGGTCGAGAAAGGAGACAGCTATGCCAATATACTCGTCACACCTCGAAGCCACATTTTCAGCAATCTTTGCCAGCTCAAGTGCCCTTTTTCCAAATCCTTCTTTGTATGCTTTGAAGTTGATGATTACAACACCCATTCTACCACCTCAGAAGTCGGTCATAATGCGGAACTGATCCGTGTCGGGCTTCATGTGGCTCATGAACTTCCTCACAGCCCCCTCAACATCTCTGGCCTTCGTTACAGCCCTTCCCACAACGATGATGTCCGCTCCAGCCGCAATTACTTCCTCAACGTTTTCGGGCCTTATCCCTCCAGCAACAGCAACGAGAACGTTGAATTTCTCCTTGATCTTTCCGGCAAGCATCCACGGAGGTTCTTTGTCTTCGCTGTCGATCGCTCTGTGAAGCTCAACGACATCGGGCAAAACTCCCGCTTTTTGAATTTCCTCAAGCCTCTTAATCGGGGCATCAACGTTCATCATGTCAACGTAGCTCAGAATTCCTGTCTTCTCTGCCTCTTTAATTCCCTTAACAATGGTGCTTGTGGGGGCAAGTCCTGAAATCACCACCGCATTTGCTGTTGCATCCGCAGCCATTCTTGCCTCAAGGTTACCCACATCAAGCGTCTTCAAATCGAGGATATAGAAGGCATCCGGCTTTACCTCTCTGAGCTTGAGGATCACCTCACAGCCATATCTCTTTGCAAGAGGAGTTCCAACCTCGAAAACGATGTGGTCGCTGTCAGGAATCTGCTCAAGAACTTTCAGCACCTCACCAAGGTCTGGAATGTCGATGGCAATCTGCAGATAAGGTGGATCCCAGAGCTTTGTGAGCTTCCTTCCAACAAACGGGTGGAAGCTGCGGTCTTTCTCGTAAAGCACGGTGTCAACATCCGGGAAGCTCTGCATTGCCCTCTTCAATGCAAGCTTTGTGGCACCGTAGTTGTAGTAGTAAATTTTGTGCTTGTTGCTCGCATTTGGATGAATGAAGACGCTTGCAATAACGACATAATCGTCAGCCTTCTCTTTTGGAATTATTCCCTCCTCAACAGCATCTGCTACGGCCTTAGCACAGCAGCCTGAGCAGGGCCAAAAATCAGTTCAGCCTGATGCATGTCCTTAACCGTTACTTTAGGAACAATGACTGCTGGAGGCTTCGTAATCAGGTTCGGTCTGAGGACTGCAAGGAGTGGTGTATGACCGGCTGAGAGGTTTGCAAGGGCGTTGGCAAAGGCAATTCCTGCGGGGCTATCTTTAGTGCCGATTATCAAATCAACGTGAGCCACTTCAAAGCCCTCTCCGATAAGAGCCTCACCTATTCTGAACTCCATGCCCCTACATCTCCAGATATGTAATAAATTTTTTGGGAATGGGCTTAGTTGAGAGAAACTTTGAAGCATGCACCAAGATGGCCTGCCACCAGAATTTTAAATCCCAAGCCTTCCCAAAAACTTACTGCCAAGTGAAAGTCTGTAATCTTTCCTCACGAGCCTCTCAATCCCCGGGTTGCCAACAACCTCTATTTCCTCCTCCCTGACACCAAACCTCTCCATGGCATACCTTATGTGCTCCACCTCCTCTTTCGGGCTGAAGCCCATGAGCTTTGCGGAGATGACGTCAACGGCAACGACATTATCACCCGCAACAAGAACACCATGTTTCACCGGCTTTGGTCTCATTTCTGAGTTTGTCCCGCCAATCACACCGTCCACGATGGTTAAAGATGGCCGCATAAATCCAAGCAAGTCAACGAGCTTTCTGTGAATTTTTGGATGCATGTAAACCGCGGGCTTCTTCAGAAACCCCATGTTGTTTTTTATTCCAAGCGTAACCTTGGTGAGGTGATGAACCTTCATCTTGGGGATTGAAACGTACCCCTCTTTCTTCGCATCCAGTGCCGTTCTGGCAACATTAACCTTCTCAAGAACCTTCCCACCAACATTAACCTCAACAAATTCGTCCTCGTTTAGATTTTTGCACTCAGCAAAGCTAATCAACCCAAAATCGACGAAGCACTTTGAAGCAGACTTTTTGTAAAATCCTCCTTCAATGATGGCTGGTTCAACTCCGTGCTCCTTCGCAACTTCCACACAGCTTTCACAAGCTCGGGATGAGTGATGCAACCATTCTCGGGATTGTCATGCTTGAGGAAGTTGGGCTTGATGTACCTGAATTTTGGATTGAAAATCTCAAAGGCTTTCTCAACAAATTTGCGGGCATCTTTGTAGCTCTCGACTCTCTCAACAAGGACTTTCATGCTGCCCGTACAACCAATTATTTAAATTTTTTTTCGTTAAGCAAAACTGATATTAGCGGAAATCAAAAAAGCTTTCGTGGAACTGGGAATAGTCTACAGCGGCGAGTTCGGAAAGAGATTTGTGAGCAATCTCGCCTATCCCTACCTCTGTCCTACTTTCGGAGCGTGTGGAATAAACGGATGCGACTACTGCAAGAGCTACGATTTCTCCTCGAACATCGTTTATGCAAAAGAGCTTGCGGAACCTCACGAAATTGGCCTTTACGTCGAGGAGCCGGAGAGCTATTTAGAGCCCTTTGAGTGTGATGTTGCGATAGCAGTGAACGTTCATCCAGACATTCTTGTGTCCCTTCCTGAAATTGCCGATTTCAAAGCCCTGATCGTCCCCGCATGCAATCAGAACTGGTGTCTTCCCGGATTGAGGAAGCAGCTTGCAGAGAAATGCAGCGAAATGGGCATTGAGTTTGCCTCACCCAAGCCCTTCTGTTCCCTTACCAGCACCTCTAGCTTGATTTCCGGATTCATCAACCAATTTAGAATGGGCAGGCCGGAGTTCAGAGTTGACAGAAGTGGAGATGTGATTAAAAAGGTGGAGGTAATCAAAAGCGACCCGTGCGGTTCCGCATACTTTGTGGCAAAGAGGATGACGGGCTACATTATAGAGAGCAAAGAAGAGTTCTGGAAGGAGATACACCAGCACCAGTGCGCCTATCCTTGCATGGCAAGCATGGACAGGGATATTGAGCTCAAAGAAGCCCCTTTCCATCTTGCAGGCTACATAATGGTTAACCAGTTCAGCACTGCTGCTGGAGTGGAGGCTGAGGAGTTTGTTCCCGAGCACTTCAAGGAAATTGTCTGTCGAGTTCGCTGAGAATTTCTTCAATCTCTTTTCTCGTCTCCTCTATCGGTCTGTTTGTGTTGATGAACTTCCAGCCCTTCAGTATTGCGAATGCCCTCTCCCTCACCTTCCTGAAGTCTTCAATGTTCTCGAACATCTCACTCTCGCTCCTTTTTGCAACTCTCTCCAAGCAGACCTCCGGCTCGGCTTCGAGGTAGAACATGTAGGGGGAAGTTGGGAGTAAGGAGCAGAAAAACCTGTAAAGGAGTTTTGCAAACTTATCCGGCAGGTAAAGCACTCCTCCGAGATACCTGACGAAAATAACAGTTTCAGCTTTTCCGTAGTATCTCAGCAGGGAGTAAATTACGTCGAAGAAGTAGAAAATCGCTGCCATGATGTGGAAAAATTTCCCTCTTCTGAGAAGCTCGCTTTCGCGACTCTGCCGAAAAGAGAGTTGGAGGGGTGAGTTCTTACAATGACCCTCCCTTTTTCAGCATACCTCCGCCTTATAAACTCCGCATGAGTGTCTTTGCCGGCACCATCCATTCCGTCGATAACTATGAACCTCATGTCATCCAGAAATACACTATCGCGGTTAAAATTGAAACGCTCAGATTGTCCAGCCCCTTTGGAGTTACAGCCTCAACAAACGTTGCGAAAGCTGCCAGAGGGAGCAGTACTGGGCTTACTGAACCATGATAGTAGAGAGAAACCGCTGAAAACGATACAATGCATCCCAGCAACATAGCAATGCTGCCCTCCAGCTTTTCTCGTCTCCGAAAATCCTGAACTTTCTCTTTCCGTGCTTGCTCCCGACCAGAGATGCCAAACCATCGCCATACGACATCGCCATTATTCCAACAGCTATAACATCGGGATGGTCAAAGAAGAAATAGGCAAGAACAGTCCATGCTATTGAGTAGTAAACGAGTCCGAGCCCGTGACCTGCAACACTTGTCCTGCTCGTCAGCTTAATGGGGAGTGGGGCTCATCAGGAAGGTGAGGATGACGAAGGGGAAGGCAGCAAGAAAGGTCATCACGAACCTCGACTCAAAGAACGGAAGAATGAACGCTATGTTGCCAACCATTATGTGTAGAAATTTTCTGCTCAGCACTTCATTTTTCACCATCTTTTCCGAAATAAGCAGAAGGACTGCTACATAGCCGTAAACTGAAATCAGAGGAAGTAAATCAGACATCTGCAACCGATTATATTAAGCATTTAAAAACTTTTTGAAAACAGTTAATAGCAGACTCCGCATAGCTGAAACGATGAGATACGAGGAGCCGGTTTTCAGACCGCCAAGTGAAGCATTCAGCCTCATAATACAGGCCACAATTGGCTGTTCTTGGAATAAATGCACCTTCTGCGGAATGTACAAGATGAAGAAATTCAGAGTCAGAGATATTGAGGAGGTAAAGGAGGATTTCCGGCTTGCAAAGGAGATTTACGGTGATGTGAGGAGAGTTTTCCTCGCCGACGGAAATGCCCTTGCTGCTGATACAGACTATCTCCTTGAAATTGCCGACTACGCGAACAAGCTCTTCAACCTTGAAAGGATAAGCTGCTACGCCACGCCTCAGGATATCTTGGAAAAGAGCAAAGAAGAGTTGAGAAAAATCAGAAAAGCCGGAATTAAGCTTCTCTATGTTGGAATAGAGAGCGGTGATGATGAAATACTTGAAAAAATAAGGAAAGGTGTCAGCTCTGACGAGATTGCAGAAGCCTGCATGAAAGCCCACGAATGTGGCTTTGATTTGTCCGTTACTGTTCTGACAGGCATAGGGGGAAAGGAAAGGAGCTACGAAAACGCCAGAAATACTGCAAGGCTGCTGAACCGCATCTCTCCCAAATACACAGGAGTTTTAACGTACATCCCCGTTCCAAACACACCCCTCTACGTGAAAATCAAGAGAGGAGAGTTCCTTCTGCCAAGCCCGCTTGAAAACCTTCTCGAACTGCGCTGGATGGTTGAGAGAATTGAGGCAAGAACCATTTTCCGCTGCAACCATGCCTCCAACTACCTGCCGTTGAAGGGGACGCTGCCTGAGGATAGGGAAAAGCTGCTAAAGGCAATCGACTATGCCATAGCCCATCCAGAAGTCCTGAAGCCCGAGTGGCTGAGAGGGCTTTAAAAACTTTAAAAAATCAAAAAATTTTAATTAAAAGATTCCGCAATTTTCATGAGCTCCTCTTTTGGCAATTCACCGCTGATTGCTACCTGAATCCCATTTTTCTCGATGTAAAGAACCGATGTTCCCAGAATCTCGCAGTAGTATGCCTTTTCACCGTTGACATCCACTTCCTCGCAATCATCGGGAACCTTTGACTTCTCAGTCGACTCAGTGATCGAAAGGAGCTTTTCACCATTCGAGTACGAAAGAAAAACCATCTCACCCGCCACACTTACGCTCTCAAGCTCGTATTCAGCGGTATAGGATGGCACAAGGATTTTGAAGCTCACCTCATTCTGGGCTTCCTCAATGCTGCTGTATTTCTTAGGGAGTTTTATATCCAATTTTTCAACTTCTGCACCCTCTGGTGGCTTGAACTCGAAGAAGGCATCGTCGATGCCAGTATTGAAGCTCAGGTTCCTGTATTCTATGTACATTTTGAAATCTCCGAATTCTGTTTCCATCTTTATTGGGAACCAGAACTCCTTGTCAACCCACATTCTGGTGTTGTTACCCTCATCACCCTTCGGCTTTAAATTCAGAACAAAGCAGTCTCTTCCGGAAACCTTCTCCTCTCCAAGCAGTTCGACATCGTAGCGTTCCAGAAGGTCTTTGATTATGGTTGTGTAGTCCAGCTTGAGCGGTGTGGATTCCATGGACATGTTCGTCTCAAGAACCATTACCTTTTTGTTTTTCTTGTCGTAGCTCCACATTACACTGCCATTTGACACAACGATGGAATTTTCGTCCTCCATGTACAGCTTGGACGGTTTCTTGTAGATGTAAGTGTAGTTGAGTCTCATCTCACCCATCGGCCCTTCAGCTACCGCGAGAACATCTGCTCTCAAATCCTGAATTTTCTCTTCCTTTTCCTGCATTTTCTTCGCTATCTCTTCCGCGCTCATCTGAGCGCAACCTGCTAAAACCAAAGCTGCCAGAATAAAAGCCAGCAACCACCTCATAATGACAAGTCAATGTTCAGCATATAAACTTTACTATTTGCTAAATCCACACAATAATTTTGATTAACATCAAAACCTCTACCCTCGGTGTCGCTTTCAACTTTTACTTCAGAAGGGAAAAAAACATTATTTACCTTGACTAAACTTGTATATGGAGTGGAATGAGGAGGCCAGAAAAATAGTTGAGCTGCTGAAACTGCGCACACCTCCTGTTGGTGTAAAATTCTTTGAGGAGAAATATGAGGCGGAGAGGGCATTTAAGCCCTCAAAGTACGGAATTCAGATGGCAGTGTGTCAGGCCATAGCCTTTGCTCGCTATCTTGGCAGAACTGTCGTTCTTGAAGCAGAGGATTTTGCATGTCCCCCGGCTATGCTTATCTACGGCGTTGCAGACTATGAGGGAAGTCTGAAGGACATTCTGGTTTCTGCACAGTGGCTGAAGGATGAAAGCTGTGAGGTTGCAGAGCAGAGACTTCCGCTGGGGAAGTACAAAAGCTTCGTTTTTGGAGACATGACAAAAATGGCTGAGGAACCTGATGCGGTGATAATTTTCGGAACACCAGCCCAGATTGGGAGGCTCATTCAGGCAGCAACCTACTTCGGCGGGGCTGTCAAGGCAAATCTGACGGCAAAAACAGCTTCATGCGCCGAGGCTCTGTTTCCAGCTTTAAATGGTGAAGTTGCAATTTCCGTCCCCGGCGCGGGGGACAGGGTTTTTGCCGCAATTCAGGAGACGGAGATGATTTTTGCCATGCCCTACACCATGGTTGAGAAGATAATCGAGGGGCTTGAAAATGCCGGAAGGGGGGCTAACATCAGCTACCCGCCAACACCCTTCCTGATGTTCACCCCACGCTTCCCCAGGCAATACAGGGAGATAGCGGAGAAGTTCAGACCCGTTTAAGTGCTGTGACAACGCCATGACACCTGCATGCGGTGGCAACGACAATTCTATCCTTTTTTTCAGCCTGGCCTAATCATCTCCGCAAACTCCTTCCCCTCAATCGCTCCCAAACCCGGTTCAAGCTGCTTGCTGACCAGTACAAAAGCATCAGGGTAGGCAAACTGCACGAGGTCGTGCATCGGGCAGGGCTTTCTTATTTTCGTTACAGGGCAGATGTCGGGGGCTGAGCATTTTTCCAGGCAATCAGCATCCCTGTTGTAGCTCACAACAACACTCCCTCTGCCTGCTGAGACAACCACCCTGGCTGGTAGATTGGCTATTATACAGTCCAGCACGTCATTCCACGGTTTTAAGTTAAATTTCAACCTTAAAGCCTCTGCTGCAACGTGAAGGGGGGCTGTTGGGAAGATGTATTCCGGCTCAAGGTTGAGAAGGGGCAGGATAAGCTCAACTCCTCCCTCCAGAAAATACTTCCCTTCGCCTTTAATTTCGTCGGCACTGCTTACCTTGACCAAATCAAGCTCCTTCATCGCGGCACATTCCGGATTTCTATCGAGAACTACGTAACCTCTCGACTTCCTCTCAAGAAACCTCGCAGCCTCAACTCCGTATCTCCCGCCACCCACAATTATATCCATCCTACCACCTGAAAGGTGGCCTGACAATCCTTATCTTCTTCCCGTTCCAATCCACCTCTTCGACGAGCCTCTCTCCAACCCTCTCCTCAATTTTCTCAACCTCCTTAAGGCTCATCACCTCAAAGGCTGGAACGTCAGCGCTCTGGAGCAGTTCAACCGCTTCCTCAGTACTCATCTGCTTAAGCTTCTCCTGAATGGCCCTCCTGACCTCTTCGTATCTCGAAAAGCTCTCAACGAGTGAGATGTTGAAGTCAAGGGATAGGGCTGAGCACAGACGCCTCCAGAAGTGCTCCTCCGCAATTATACCAAGAGTGATGTACCCATCCCTCGTCCTGTAAATCCCATACGCAGGATTGCTTGAGAAGGCTGGCAAAATACCCAGTCCGTTGAGGATTGAAGACGTGTGGATTGGAGCAGAAAAGAGAGCGGAGTGAAACATGCTTATGTCGATGTACCTCCCCTTTCCTGTTCTTTCTCTCTCAAGGAGGGCAGCCAGAATGGCTATGGCCGCGTAAACGGCAGAGGAGAAGTCTGCCAGCTGCAAATTCGGGTCTCTCATCTCCCTGCCCATTGCAGAGATTTCGAGAATGCCCCCAAGTCCAAGGCAGTTCAAATCATGCGCTGGTAGATGGGAAAGCCTGTTTTCCTGTCCGAAGGCTGAAATGGAGCAGTAAACAATTGATTCGTTTACCTTTTTGACGCTTCCGTAGTCAATCCCGAGCTTCTTCGCCACTCCCGGTCTGAACCCCTCAACCACAACGTCAGCCTTCTCAGCAAGCTTCATGAACTCATCAAGACCCTCCTTTGTCTTCAGGTCAAGGAAAACGAATTGCTTGCCGTGGTTCATCGCTGCAAAAACGGCGTCAAGCATCCTTCCCGTCTCTCCACCAGGCGGCTCAACCTTTACAACCTCTGCACCGAGATTCCGCAGAATCTGGCAGCAAAAGGGTCCGGGATAAAAAGCTGCAACCTCGACAACTTTAACATCTTCAAGCATGACAGGTTTAGCTTTTGAAGATTTATAAAGTGCGTGATTTACTTGCTGCATGTATCAGCTCAAGTGCATTGAATGTGGGAAGGAATGGGGCGATGACAGGTACACCTGTGATTGTGGAGGGCTTCTGGAGGTTGAAATTAACCTCGATGAGGTTGATGTTGACTTCAAGCTTGATGGGAGCAACATCACAGTCTGGAAGTACCGCTCCCTCCTTCCGGTCAGAATTAAACCTGTCACGCTGAAGGAGGGTGGAACTCCCCTTTACCGGGCTGAAAGGCTGGAGAAGGAGGTTGGGGTAAGGAGGGTGTACGTAAAGCACGAAGGTCTGAATCCCTCTGGCTCCTTCAAGGACAGGGGGATGACGGTTGGTGTCACCAAAGCCTTAGAGCTGGGCAGAGAGGCGGTTGCATGTGCCTCCACAGGCAACACCTCAGCCTCACTGGCAATGTATGCAGCCAGGGCAGGCTTAAGGCTTACGTTCTGCTTCCAGCAGGTAAGGTGGCGCTGGGAAAGGTTGCTCAGGCTCTAATGCATGGGGCTAAAGTTATCGGCATTGATGGGAATTTCGACGATGCCCTGAGAATTGTGAGGGAGGTTTGCAGCAGGGAGCCAATATACCTCCTGAACTCCATCAACCCCTTCAGACCTGAGGGGCAGAAAACCATTGCCTACGAGATTGCAGATGAAATTGGTGTGCCTGACAGGGTAGTTCTGCCTGTAGGGAACGCTGGAAATATCTCTGCAATATACAAGGGATTTAAAGAGCTCAAGGAAATTGGACTGACAGATTCAATGCCTAAAATGACGGGAATTCAGGCAGAGGGGGCTGCACCAATTTACAGGGCGTTTAAGGAGGGAAGAGAGGACATAGAGCCGGTGGAAAACCCGGAAACCATAGCAACGGCAATCAGAATAGGCAACCCTGTGAGTGCGAATAAGGCATTGAGGGCTATATACGATACGCAAGGGCTGGCGGAAATAGTCAGCGATGCTGAAATCATAGAGGCACAGAAGTTTTTAGCTGCGAAGGAGGGCATAGGAGTTGAGCCTGCCTCAGCAGCAAGCGTTGCAGGGTTGAGAAAGCTTGCAACCAGCGGTATGCTCGACCCGGATGAGACCATTGTTTGTGTCGTAACAGGAAATCTGCTGAAAGACCCGGAGACAGTGGTGAAGGTTTGCGGAAAGCCGGTGACTGTTGAGGCAAGCGTTGATGCAGTAATAAGGGCAATGAGGGCTTAAAGCAGATGCATTTTTAAAGACGAATTAAATTTTTTATAATCAAAAATTACCTTTATCTGCTTTCATTAAAAGTAATGACATGAAGCTCCAAATCATGCTGATACTGCTTGCCGCAGCACTACCGCTCTGCCTTCAGAGCGGTGTTGGGGATGTCGAAAAGCTAAACTACACGGTTAAGGGCTGCGGTGCGGAAAAAGGGGCTGGCTACGGTGTTGAGGGTTACGAGCTTTCTGATGGCACTCTCACCGTTCACATTATGAGAAACTGCTGCAGCGATGAGATTCTGGTGGAGAAGTCGGGAAACGAGTACCGGATAATTGAGAAGGACGAGGATGGAGAAATCTGCAAGTGCAACTGCATGAGCACTGTAATTATAGAGGGTGCTGGGGATAACTTCAGGGTCACATTTACTGACTTCAATGGTGAGAGCAGGGAAATCAAGCCCCTTGAGGGGGATTTTGCGGATGGTCGAGCTATGCAGAGTGCAAGACCGACAGCGATTGCGCTCCTGCGGGTTGCTCGGGTCAGGTTTGTGCAGGAGTAAACGAGAATATTGTGACCACATGCGAGTGGAGGGAGTGCTTCAACGCCTCGAAGTATGGGATGAAATGTGGCTGTGTCAACAACCAGTGCCAGTGGGCACAAAGTTAATTTTTCCTTCATCAACTTAGGGGCATGAAAATTTACGTGGTCTACAACTACGGCCAGTACAACCACCTCATCCACAGAACTCTGAGGGATTTGGGAGTGGAAACTAAGCTCGTTGAGAACACCACACCAGTTGAGCAGCTTAAGGACGTAAACGGGCTTGTAATAGGCGGAGGCCCATCTCTCGAAAGAACGGGGAACTGTGAGCTCTACTTAAAGGAGCTTGACGTTCCGATTATAGGTATTTGCCTCGGTCATCAGCTCATGGCAAAGGTTTTTGGTGGTGAGGTTGGAAAAGGGGCAATGGGTGGCTATTCTGAGGTCAAAGTAAGAATTATTGAGGATGACGAGCTCTTTGAGGGGATTCCGAAGGAAATTACGGTGTGGGCAAGCCACATGGATGAGGTAAAAAAGCTACCCGAGGGATTCAGAAGGCTTGCTGAATCAGATATCTGCAAGATTGAGGCAATGAGGCACGAAAAAAGGCCGCTTTACGGAGTGCAGTGGCATCCTGAGGTTTATCACTCCCAGTTTGGCACGGAGCTTTACCGGAACTTCATCGAGATTTGCAAGAAGTAGTCAGGCAATTAATGCTCAACCGCTCAGCCTCTCCCTCAACCTGCAGAAGGCACAGACGTCCCCACTCGCCACTTCCCCGCAAATCCTGCAGTACTTGATCTCCTCAAACTCCTCTGGGGGTCTGACCAGCCCCCTAACGAAGTTTTTAACAAAACCGGGCTTTTTTCTCTCAATGTCGTAAACTATCTCCTTCCACTCAGGAGTGGGGGCATGAGGACACTCCATCGGAGTGTAGGGGATGTTTTCAATGATTGCGTAGAGCATGTTCTCCTTTTCACTCATTTCGAAGAGCGGTTTTGCCCTGGCAACAATTTTCTCGTCGAAGGGGTCGTTTCTCGGCATCAGCTTCTCTGCCCACAGCTTAACTCCACCAGCAACGTTTTTGATGTAAAATGAAACTATATCTTCAGCCGTGTGGCCTGTAGCGACAACATCAAAGCCGCCTTCTCTCGCAAACTTGTTCATGATGTATCTCTTCGATGTTCCGCATGCTGAGCAGGTTTTTCTTCTCATTCTCCTGGCCACCTCATCAACCGTGAAGCCGTAGTCTTTCAGCCTCACAACATTGAGATTCAAATCAAGATATGATGAGAGTTCCTTAACGACTCTCTCCGACTCCTCAGAGTATTTCTCGATGCCCAGATCAATGTACAGCAGCTCAACTTCGTAGCCAAGCTCCTTCAAAACGGCAGCCATTGCAGAGCTGTCCTTCCCTCCTGAAACTGCAACCAGTACTCTCTCCTCTGGCTTTAAAATTCTGAATCTCTTTATGCTCCTTTTAACGAGATTTCTGTAAAATTCCGGATAGCATTTCTCGCAAAGGGCAATGCCGTATGCTTTTAAGTTCACCACTGCCCTTCTTCCACACTTCTTGCACTTCATATCAGCCCTCGATGTTGGGGATGGTTATTGACATGAGAATCGAGAAGAATACGATGAAAGCGAAGAGTTTAACGACCTTCATTGACATCTCCTCTGCCTTTTCCCCATACCTCCTCGCCAGCAGCCTGACAAAAACCTCATGGAAAACTCTCCCGCCATCAAGCGGCACTGCTGGGAGGCAGTTGAAAAGGCCAACGTAGAAGTTAATCCAGCCAACCCAGTAGAGAGTGTTCAGGCCCAGAAAAGCCATTGCGGGGCTATGAAGAGCTGTTCAAGCTCTCCGGTAAAGCCCTGAAACCTGAAGGGCATTGCGATGAGGTAAAGCCACCCTCCAATGGACTTAATCAGCTCAGGAATGGATTTCAGCTCATCGAGCATCGCCTTTGAGTAGAAGACGTTCACACCATCGATGGAGTCAAAGGTGCTGACGTAAACACCCAGAAATCCCTTTTCCCCCTTTCCAGCAAGCGTTACGTTGAATGTTCTGAAAGTTCCGTTATCGTAAACCTCAACGCTAACTCTCTGCCCTGGCCTCGTTTCACTCATCTTACTCTGAAAATCCTTGTATCCAGTAATTCGTGTATCATCTATTCTGACTATCAGCATTCCCGCCCTCATCCCGGCAAGCTCCGCGGGAAACTTCTCCCCGTTTTCAGTGTAGAGGCCTATCACCTTTACCCCCATCACCGCTGGAACGCTCAGCAACCTGGTTTCACCACCCTTTACCAGCTTTATCTCCGCAATCTCCGCATTCTGCAGAGCCATCCTGATATCATCAACGCTGCTGACCTTCACACCGTTGACCTCAACGATTCTGCCCTCCACCACTCCGCTGTCGTTTACAGCAACGAGGGCTGGTTGAACTGACGGTAGGAGGGAAAAGAAAAAGGCAAAGGCTATGAAAGCCACAGCAAAGTTACTCACAACTCCAGCTGAGAAAATCCTTATCCTTGCAGAGCTCTTCGTCTTTTCTCTGTCCATGATTTCTTCCTCATCTGGCTCCGCAAAACCACCTATGGGGATAAGGGCAAGAATTACACCAAGGGACTTTACTCTCACGCCCTCAACCCTGCAGAGAATGGCATGGCTGAACTCGTGGACAATAAGGGTTACAACAAGCCCAATCGTCCCCCAGATAATGGGAATGAAGGGATTCACACCTGGCAAAAGCAACGCAGCCTCGGACTTGTCAGCTCCGAAGGCTGGGGAGGGGATGTCAGCATGATGTAATCTGCTATCAGTATGAGAGAGAACATGAAAACCATTCCAGCAAACACTGCTGGCAGGCCGAGGTCAGCAAAAAGTCTCCAGAAGGTTTTTGGTTTTGAAAGCTTTTCGAGAAGTTCAAGGCCCCTTTTAGTCCTGATCATCAAAACTGGGCCGTAAGCGGTGATATTGTACTTCTCAAGAGTTCCCCGCCTCCTCAGTAACTCAACCAAACCCCAGTAAGCTCCGAATGCTATGAGTGCGTAAGCAATGGATTCCAGATCAGTGGACATTGAATTAAATAAGAGTAGGCATAATAAAAGCTTTGAGGTAAAAATTTATAGAATTTCCCACAACTAAAATCATGAACTTTCCTTATGGGAGCGACGCAGAGGAGGTTCTTAAGAAGCTTGAAGATTATGCCATGAACGATTTTGAGCCTCACGGCAGAAAAATGTGGGGTCACATCTATTACGCTGGGCTTAAGGATGTGGTGGAACTTGCAAGGAAAGCGTATCTGACGTACATGGACAAAACGATGCTCGATTTCACGTGCTTTCCAAGCCTTCTGAGAATGGAGAGAGAAGTCGTGCGAGCAGCTTCGGAATTGCTGAATGGGGATGAAGGTGTTGCGGGGAACTTCACTTACGGGGGAACTGAGAGTATAATGCTCGCATTAAAGGCAGCAAGGGAGAAATTCAGAAAGGAACACGGGAAAGACGTTGTCCCCGAAATCGTTCTGCCAGCAACGGCCCATCCCGCCTTCTGGAAGGGTGCTGAGTATCTGGGGATGAGGTGTTTGAGGGCAGAGCTTGACGATGAGTTCAGGGCTGATGTGGATAGCTTGGCAGAGCTTGCTGGGGACAAAACGGCCATGATTGTTGGTTCAGCGCCAAACTACCCCTTTGGTGTTGTGGATGACATCAAAGCCCTCTCAGACGTTGCTACTGAGAAAAAACTCTGGCTGCATGTAGATGCATGCCTCGGAGGTTTTCATCTCCCCTTCTTCAGAGAGCTTGGAGTGAAAGTCCCTGATTTCGATTTCAGCGTTGAGGGTGTGCACTCAATCTCAGCGGACTTTCACAAGTATGGCCTGTCGCCAAGAGGGGCTTCGGTGATTCTATACAGAAATGCGAAGCTGAGGGAGGGGCAGATTTTTGTCATGGCAGCGTGGCCGGGCTATCCTCTTGTAAACACTGCTGTACTCTCAACTCGCTCTGCAGGGACGCTTGCAGCAGCATGGGCTGTGATGAATTACCTCGGTTTTGACGGCTACCTGAAGCTTGCCGAGAAAACGCTCTACGCAAAGAATAGGTTGATAAAGGGGCTCACGGAACTGGGCTTGGAGCTGGTAGGAAGGCCAGAAGGGGCTGTTATGGCCTTCACATCCGAGAAGCACAACCTTTTCAGGGTGAGCACGCTTATGGCGAAGAAAGGTTGGTATGTGCAGTCGCAGCCCGGCTCAAAGGCACTCGGTTTTCCGAGGAGCTTGCACTTCTCAGTCACCCCAGCGCATGCGGAGGTGGTGGATGAGTTTCTTGAGGATATGAAGGACGTGCTGCCTGAAGCTGCTGGAAGCTATCCAGACGTGTCGTCCTTCGATATATCCAGGCTCAGATTTGGTAACGATGGACTTCCTGAGGATTCCGAGCTAATTTCAGAGCTTATACACTCCATGCCTCCTGAAGTGGTTGAGAGTGTGTTCAAATACGTCATCAACGAGCTAATATTCTGCTGAGTTCAGCTTTCTGTAAACTTTTTTCAGCCTGCTGTAAAGCTCCTTGTAGTATTCAAAAAGCCTGTCGTAAACCTTTGCCTCCTCTTCATTGGGCTTGAAAACTCTGTCAACCTCAAACTTTGCTGCAGCACTCTCAAAGCTCTCCTCTCCAAGGCCTACAGCAGCCATCGTTGCCAATCCCCTCAAACCCGTTTGCTCAGGATGCTTTATCCTTTTCAGCGGCCTTCTGACGGCACTCGCTATAATCTGGCACCACACGTCAAATAGCGCTCCTCCTCCAACAATGCTGACCATCTGCTGTGGAGCGGTCATCTTTTCAACATAGCCAAAGACCCACTTGATGTTCAACGCTACACCTTCCATCATCGCTCTCAGTACCTCTTCTCTACCGCTGTCAAGGCCCACGTTCACCAGCCCTCCCCTTACGTAGGGGTCGTCGATTGGTGCTCTCTCACCATAGAACCATGGCATGAAAATGAGCCTTCCCGCTGGTGCCTTCTCAACAAGCTCCTTCACCAGCTCGTAGTCCCCCTCAATGCCGACGAGCTTCATAGCCCATTCCAGCGCACCAGCAGCAACCTCCTGCTCTGCTATCAGCAAGTACTTCTCAGGAATAGCACTCAGCAGGCTGCCAATGAAGTGGAAGATGTCCGTTTTTCTGTTGGGAATGTGAGCAGCAACCCAATCGCTTGTTCCCACGTAAATGTGGCATTCGTTATCCTTAACAGCACCCGAACCGATGGCAGCGGCAGCAACGTCTCCAGAGCCCACCATTACCGGCACGTCTTTCTCTACCCCAAGCTCCTTTCTCACCTCAGGGCGAAGGTAACCAGCGATGTCGGTTGAGTTCTTTATTTCGGGGAAAAGCGATTCTGGCAGGCCATAATCTTTTAGAATGCTCTCTGACCACCTTGCTTACCACCGCGAGTGTCCGCAAGCCAGGCAGATGGGCTTCGTCGGGACTGGTGACAAAGCTACCCGTTGCCCTCGCAACGAGGTAACCGCGAACATCGAGCATCTTGAAGGCTTTATTGAAAACATCCGGCTCATTCTCCTTAATCCAGACAATCTTGGAAATAGGGTCCTTGCCTGTCCTCGATGGAGCCCCTCCAGTAAGGCGGAGGAATTTGATGAGCTTGGTTAAAGAATACCCCTGAATCTTCACCAAACCATTCCAAATGTCCTCAGGCAATCCAGCAGCCCTCTCGTCGAGCCAAGTTATTATGTTTCTGAGTGCATTGCCCTCCTCATCCACAGGCACGACACCGGCCATGTGTGCACCAAACACGATAGCGTCAGGATTTGCCTTTTCAGCGAGGGGTTTGCAGACTTCAACAATGCTGTTCCACAGCCTTTCCGGATTTTTCTCAGCCCAGTGCTTTTCCGGATACTCAACAACAGCCCTTGTGGATTCGGTAATCTCAGCTTCAAAATTTTCGGTGCTGACAATTCCGGCTTTAATGGAAGTCGTCCCTACATCAACAGCAAGAATGAATGCCATCAAAAATATTGAGTGGGCAAAATATTTATAATTTTCTACAATTAACAAGCCAGGTTTAAAGCTTTAATACTTCGAATAAGGATTAAGGACAATGCTTAGGCTGGTACTTTCAGGGTTCTTTGCATACGCTGCACTTAGCTGCGTCATTCCAGTCATACCATCCTATGCTGCCTCTTTGGGAGCGTCTGTGCTTTTATCAGCCATCGCTGCTGGAGTTTTTGCCCTATTTCCAGCAATCGCTATGACTCCCTTTGGTATGTTAAGTGAGGTTTATGGGAGGAGAGTTTTTTTAATTGCAGGAGCTTTAACGGCCTTTTTTTCATCAATCCTTTATCTGCAGTCGAACACTGCTGAACTCCTTGTTTTTTCGAGAGCGCTTCACGGACTGGGAGGTGCTCTGTATATTCCATCCCTCAATGCACTGGTGGCTGACATTTCCGATGAAAGCAGGAGAGGAGAAACAATGGGGAGCTGCAGACCGCATTAATGCTCGGTTTCTTTGCCGGACCGCTTGCAGGAGGTTTTGTTTCGGATCTTTATGGCGTAAAGGCAGTCTTCATGCTCGCTCTGCTCTTTTCAGCTGTGACTCTCGCTCTTGTGGCAGGAGTTAGGGAGAGAGGCAAAGGTGGTGGGATGAGCAAGGCAGATTTTACCTTCCCAAGGAAGCTCACGTCCCTGTATGCTGTAATGTTCATGGGAACTGCCACAAGCTCCTCTCTCGCGCTATTTGCCATCCCCTACTACGCTCCAGAGCTGAACTTCTCTCCGCAGCAGGCAGGAATGCTTGTTGCCGTGCTCTTCCTCTTCTCAGCCATCATTCGAATTCCGGCAGGATAATGGCTGACAGGGCTGGGAGAAGCGTCATCGCACTTTTGGGGATGGTAGTCACAGCCTTAGGCCTTTTTTCGGCATCAAAACCAGATTTGCCATTCCTCTTCCTGGCCTCTCTGCTCTGCGGAGCAGGTAATGGTATTGTCAACACCGCAGTTTTGCTGCCGCATCGGATTATGAGAACAGGGGATACGCAATGGGAGTGGCGAACACAGTCCTCAACGCCGGGATTTTTGCTGGAACGACCTTGGCAGGATATATGGCAGGGTTTCTAAGCTTTCAGGGCATGATGCTTGCCCTTGGTGCAGCAACTCTGCTCTTCTCACCCCTCTCGCTATCGAAAGGCTTTAACGGCATCTCTAAGGCTGAGAGATAGGAGGTACTGCTTCAAATCCTTCTTAAGGGCTAGAAACTTCATCCCTTTTTGGCGCAGAGGGATAAATAACATGCCTCCAGTTCTCCCATGGCGGCTGCATGCCCAGCTTCTCAGCAATCAGGTTGAGGGTTGAGGAATCTTCAACCTTATCCATTTTATTGGCCGCAAGAAAAACTCTGGGCGTAACCTCATTCAGAAACTCGAACATCTCTATCTCTACGGGAATACAGCCCCTCTTCTCCCACCTCTCAGCAATTTCGAGGAAAGAGCTCGCATCGATAACTTCAACGGAGGCAACTATTCTTTTCGCGTTTGACTCAATGTACTCGACAACGAAGTCCTTAACCTTCTCGCTGAAGTTTTTGCTGTACCCACTCACGTAGCCAAATCCCGGTAAATCAGTGAAATCACCTTACCTACCTGAAAAGAGTTTGGCCTGATGGTCGTTCCGGGCTTCCTGCCCTTCCTGACCTCAAATTTAAAGAGGGTGGAGAATAAGGTTGATTTTCCTACGTTAGACCTGCCTGCGAATATGACCTCTTTCACATTCATAGCCAAGGTTGACGGGTGGGGTTTATGACTTTTGGTGGTGCCGTTAAATCCTCTCAGTCCTGAATCAGCCGAAAATAGCTGTGTCGGTTGGCACGCAAAATGATGTAAAAATTTATTAATATCCTTACACAACGCACACCGTGAAGGACGTGCTTATTGTTGGCGCTGGTGTAACTGGAAGCTTCATCGCAAAGGAGCTTTCCAAGTACGACCTTGATGTTTTGGTCGTTGAGAGAAAGTCCGGCCCCGGCCTCGACCAGACAAAAGGCTGCTCCGGAATCATCCACCCCCTTCAGCTCCCCTTTGGCTCGCTGAAAAGCAAGCTATGCCTTAAGGGCAACGCAATGATGGATGCAGAAGCCAATGAGCTGGGCTTCACATTCAAAAGAGTTGGGCTTATCCTCGTTGCGACCAATGTTATAACCTTCCTCGCAATTCCTATCATACAGCTTTACTTCAGGATGAACGGAGTGGTTTCGAGGAGGTTGAGCAAGAAAGAGGTTCTTGAGATGGTCCCCAACGTGAGGGAGGATATATGGGGTGGGCTTTTCCTCCCAACTGCCGGCGTTGTAAATCCTGTCGAGATGACAGCCTCAGCAATAAGGTTTGCAAAGGCAAACGGCGTTGAGGTTATCTACGACTGTAAGGTAACAGGAATTGAGAAAAGGGAGGAAGGGTTTGTTGTAAAGACGACCAGAGGTGATTTTGAGGCGAAGTGTGTCATCAACTGTGCGGGCCTTTACGCTGACGAGATTGCGAGAATGGTTGGTTATGATATGACCATAACTCCCGGAAAGGCACACACATAGTTTTTGCTGAGAAAGGCTTTTCAAATCACCTCACTGTTGCAATTCCCCTAAAGCCCAACAAGAGGACAAAGGGAGGAGGAGCACTCATCGGTTTTGACGGCAAGCCTCTCTGGGGGCCCAACCTGATTGATGTTGAGAGCAAAGAGGACACATCCGTAAAGAAGGAAGAAATTGAAGGGATAATCGAGAAGTTTTCACCCCTCTTCAAGAGAAAACCTGAAGGTGTTGTTGCCTTCTATGCAGGTTTGAGGTCAATTGCAGGAACCGACTTCGTAATCAACCAGCCAGTTGAGGGCTTCATAAACGTTGCTGGCATCCAGAGCCCCGGATTGACTGCTGCTCCGGCCATAGCGGAGATGGTTATTGAAATGCTCTCTTCAAGATTTGAGCTAAGGAGAAAGAAGGAGGTTAGAAGACCTGAGTGGATAAGACTCTCTGAAATGGATGATGAAGGAATAAAGAAGGTCATCGAGGAGGACGAGGACTTTGGTGAGATTGTCTGCCTTTGCAATATGGTCAGCAAGGCGGAAATTTTGCGAGCAATTGAGGAGGGAGAATGCTTTGACACTGTAAGGCACCTCACATGGGCGGGAATGGACTGCTGCAAGTGTCATGCCGAAATCATGCGGCTGATAGAGGAGAGAACTGGAAAAGCAAGGAAGGAGATTGAGGGGAGTGATATAGTATGGTAGTCGTTGTTGGGGCAGGATATGCGGGTATTGCAGTGGCAGAGAAGCTCATGGAGAAAGGTATTGAGGTTACTGTCTACGACATGCGGGGAAAGGTGGTGAGCTGGCAGACTTTGCCAGGATAGATGAATTAAGGGAATATTACGCGAAATTTATTGAGAAAATTGAGGAGAGCGAGATTGAGGTTGTAAAGGGCTGTGTTGTCTCGACACATCCCTTAAAAGTCATATCACCGAGAGGGATTGAAACAGGAAAGGCTGAGGGGTTTTTCATCTGCACCGGAGCGGTGGACATGACTCCTGCAGCTTCGGAGGTTTACGGCAAGAGAGTGGCAGGAATATTCACACTCGAAACGGCAGTAAAGTTGCTGGCAACGGGGAAGAGAATTGGAAATAAGGTTCTCGTTCTCACGAGGAGGGATGAGGGAGTGCTGAATGCCCTGGAAGAGCATCTGGTTTCAAAGGACTACGAGGTTGAATTTTTGAAGTCTGAAAGTCCCGCAGAGGTCTACGGCAGCAAGAGGGTGGAAAGGGTCGAAATTGATGGTAAAAGTGTCGCATGCGACACTCTTATCGTTTATGGAGGGAGATTGCCATTCAATCCCAGAAATCTTAGGGGAGAGCTGGTAGGAAACGTGGTTGAGTGCACCTACGACTACGAAAAAGTAGAGAAAAATGTTCAGAGGATTATGTTCTGAGCATAACCACAGTTCGGACATTTGGGTGGGTTATCCCTCACGAGATTGATGTTGTAAACGTAGAAGCCTTCCCTTTCAATCAGAAGCTCTCCGCAGTTCGGACAGAATGTGTTCTCGTATTTGTGCCCCCAGACGTTTCCTGCGTAAACGTACTCAATCCCCTCCCTCTTTGCGATTTCTATGGCTTCTTCAATCTTTTCAACGGGTGTTGGTGGTTTGTCCAGCATCCTGTAGTCTGGATGGAAGCGGGAGAAGTGGACAGGAATTTTTGGAGATAGCTCCACAACCCATCTGCAGAAATCTCTGAGCTCCTCCTGGCTGTCATTTTCTCCCGGAATGATGAGGTAAGTTAGCTCGATAAATACACCTTTTCGGTGAAGGTACTCGACCGTCTCAAGCACGTGCTCCAGCTTTGCCTTGCAGATTTTCCTGTAGAACTCTTCGCTGAAGGCTTTGACATCAACATTCGCTGCGTCAAGCACACCTTCAAACTGGTCAACCGCTTCGGGTGTCATGTAGCCGTTGGTAACGTATACAACGAAATATCCTGAATCCTTTACAAGCTTTGAGCTGTCCAGAGCAAACTCGTGCCAAATTGCAGGTTCGTTGTATGTCCAAGCAACACCGTCAGCCCTTCTGTCTATGCACATCCTCAAAACAGTATCGGGATCGATTTCTCTGAGGTAAGGGAAGTTGAGGTCGGCAAAGGCAATCTCGAAGTTCTGACAGTGGAGGCAGCGGAAGTTGCAGCTCACACTGCCGAAAGAAAGAACTTTGCTTCCTGGCTTGAAGTTATTGAGTGGCTTCTTCTCTATTGGGTCGAGGGCAATCGAGGATGCCATCCCGTAGTTTAAAACCAGCAGCTCTCCCCCTTCATTCTTCCTGACCCTGCATATCCCTGTTTTGCCCTCCTTAATCACACAGCGATGCCAGCAGGTTTTGCACCTAACATCTCCGTTCAGCCTCTCGTAAAGGTAAGACCTGACAATCATAGCTCGCTCCAAATTTCTTTAATCTCACCTGCATACTCTTCGGGAACGAAGAACACAATGCTTTCATCATGAATCATTTTCGGATAGAACACGTCGCACCAGTAGTACTTTGCGAAGGGCGTTCTGGCCACGATGTGGATGTTGCTCCTGAAATGCTCACCGATTCTGTCAGCGCAGAACATCGAGAAGTTGAATGCGTTGAGATTTTTCCTTCCGTAGTATCTCAGGATTTTCACGATGCCATCAGCGATGCCTTTGAGCTGCTCATCGCTCATCTGCGCAAACTCTCTCTCCTCGGGTATGCCTATGAAGTGGAAAAATCCTTTCGGGGCAAAAGCTGCGACCCATTCAGTCTTCTCCGTTCTGCCTATGTATCTCTCCCCTTCCCTCTCAACTTCAGCAAGCTTTTTCCAGAAGTCAACACCGTTGCTCTCCTTGAACTCAAGAGCGCTCCAGTCGAGCCTGGCAAAGTAGTCAGTTGACACCTCGCTTATCATTACCTGAACATGGGGATGCATGATGCTGCTCCCGGAAGGCTTGAGGTAGTTCATTCCGATTGTTACGTAATACTTTCCCTCGGGTATCTTGCTCACATAGTCCTGAATCAGCTTGAAGCCGTCGAAGAAGTGCTGTGGCTTGAACTCCGATACAGGAACGTAATGCTCCTCCGTCAGCCTCAAAACGAGGGAGTACCTCGAATACGGCGTGAGGTTTGAGAAAAGCACAGCCTCCCCCCTCTTCCAGAGCTCACCCTTCATTATCACAGGGTCGCGTGATGCCATCTGCTCAATCCTCTCCGTACAGAAAGGGCACCAGGATTTCGTGCTCTCAATCTCCTCCTGAAAATCTCCACTCTGTATCGGAATCGCTTTTTTCAGAATTCTCGACGTCTGCAACGTCAGAGGGTCGTAGCGTACTTCAACCACATTCTCCTCAACCTTACCCCCAACAAGAACCTTCGCAACTTCGATCTCCTTTCGAAATTCCATGTATGTTCTTGGCTACCGAAGATTTAAAGATTATGAACAACCTTAAAGTTTCCTGAGGTGTAGGTGATGCGATGAACCTGGACGAGCTTCTGCTACTCATCGAAAAGAACAGGTCACAGCTATCAAAAATTGATGAGGATTTTTACGAGAAGCTGAGGGAAAGAATATTGGAGCTTGAGGAGATGAAACGCTCTGCAGGAGAGAGCGATTTTTCAGATATGAGGATGAGATAAGGACGCTAAAAAGGATGCAGAGGAAAATTTTCGAGCTAAGGACTGGAAAGATAATCAGCGCTGCCTGGGCGGAGGTGTGCGGGCAGCAGTTCAGCAGCGATGTCGAGAACATGTGCAGTGATGAAAGAGTCTTCTTCAAAAAGCTGATTGACGTCATAAAGGAGTTCAAAAGGAGCATTTTCGAGGGAGAAAAAAGGAAAGCTTCTGACAGAGTTCTTGTAAGGATTAAAAAGGATGTTGAGATACAGGGAGCTGACGGAAAAACATATAAATTGAGGAGGGAAGATGTGGTTACACTCCCTCAGCTGAACGCTGATGCTCTAATCAAAGGTGGTATCGCTGAGAGAATTGAGGTGAAAGAGGATGAAATATCCCAAGAAGGTTAAGACGTTCTGCAGGTATTGCGGAAAGCACACCCTTCACGAGGTAGAGAGGGTTAGCAAGGGCAAGGCCAGCTCACTGAACTGGATAAACAGGCAGAAGAAGAGGAGGGGCAAGGTCGGCAATCTCGGTAAGTTCAGCAAGGTCCCAGGTGGGGACAAGCCAACGAAGAGGGTGAACATCAGATTCCGCTGCACAGAGTGCAAGAAGGCTCACCACCGCCCGACATGGAGAGCAAAGAGGTTCGAACTGATTGAGAAATAAGGGGGTGGTGGGTGTGCACAGCAGGTTTGTGAAGATCAAGTGTCCTGACTGCGAGCATGAGCAGGTAATTTTCGACCACCCATCAACGATTGTGAAGTGCATAATCTGTGGAAGAACCGTTGCAGAGCCTACGGGTGGGAAGGGCAACATAAAGGCTGAAATCATCGAGTTCGTTGACCAGATTGAATAATCCGTTTTTCAATTTTGCAATTTTCAAGTTAGGGTCAAGACTGCAGACATCAGCCTTACAACACCCTCTACTTCTTGGCAACCAATCAGCAACAGGAAGTTGTGCACCGAGCATATTCCCAGGAATGCAGTCGAGATTATCACACCAGCAGCAAGGCCAAGGTGCACACCCCTGCCAAAGGGGAAGGGAAGCCTTCTTGAGTACACCACTAGAAGGAGAATTGTGAGAATTATTGCAATTTTGAAAAGAAGGAATGAGGCTGGATTTAGTGAGGCTACAAACTGGTTGAGTTCTCGAAATCCCATTTCAATGCCCTTAACTGTTGTTACGTAATCTGTGAAGTTCACGACGGCAAAAGTGCTGAGTAGCGTTCTCGACCTTTCCATACTTACAATATTGCAATTACAATATAACAAGTTTTCTGCTCTTCTCGTGAAAGTTTTATAGACTCCCGTAACTCGGAGAGTATGGGTATTACCGAAGTGGCAATTCTGCTTTTCGCTCTCATGCTGGATGCAGCAATTGCCGAGCCTCCTGCTTTTCTGCACCCTGTTGTCTGGTTTGGAAAGGTAATTTCGGGCTTTGAAAGGTTAAGATTTGAGAGAAGGTGGATGGAAATTTTGTACGGAGCCTTTTGCTGTTTAACGGTTATTGCCCTTGCCCTCATTCTTGCTTTCCTGCCCCTCCCCCATCCCCTAAATCTTCTCTGGGCTGTTTACCTTCTCTTCTCCTCGGTATCGGTAAAGAGCATGGTGGACCACGCAAAGGCTTGTGTGGTGAATGGTGTTGACAGAAAAGCCGTGCAAATGATTGTGAGCAGAAACACTGAGGAGCTGAGCGATGAGCAGCTCTGCTCCGCTGTCATAGAGTCCATGGCAGAAAACTATGTTGACGGTGTTGTTGCCCCCCTCTTTTACTTTGCCATCTTTGGAGTTGCAGGGGCTGTAGTTTACAGAGCTGTGAACACCTGCGATGCGATGATAGGCTACAGGAGAGGCAGATATGAGGCTTTCGGGAAGTTTGCTGCGAGGCTGGATGATATGCTGAACTACATCCCGGCAAGGCTTTCCCTGCTGTTTTCGAGTTTTTGAAGAGGGGCGCGCTCTCATACGGGCTTAAGAAGAACGTAAAGCTTAACGGTTGCGCAATTGCTGCGATGTCGTATCTTCTGGGCGTTAAACTTGAAAAGCCCGGTCACTACTCTCTGCCAGGCAGAGAACCGTCTGTTGCTGACGTCAGGAGGGCAATAAATGTCTTTGTCAAGCTCACTGCTATTGCAGTCATTTTTGCTGTCATTGCAGTTGCAATCAGGATAGTGTTATTAACAAAGATGCCCTTCTGAAACCAATGATTTGCAGCGCCTGTGAGGGCAAGGGATATATCGAAATCGAAAAGGAGTGTGAGATTTGCGGTGGAACTGGGAAGGCAAGGAGTTTTGACCCAAAGATAACTGCCGAGCTTTCTGATGAGCAGATAAAGATGTTCATGAATGGTGTTTGTGGAGTCTGCAGGGGAACAGGGAAGGTAAAAACATGGAGGTTTGCAGGGAGTGCAACGGGACGGGGAAGGCTGGGAGATGCAAGATTTGTGGAGAAAAGGTTGTCGGCAACCACGATCTTTGCAGCAGATGCAGGAGACAGCCTCACGCCTACAGGCTAAGAAACAGCTGCGGCATTGAGGATGTTAGAATAAATAGAGTTTATGTTGGCACAGTCTCTGCCGTTACTGACATTGGTGTTTTCGTGAATCTCAACAAAAGGCTAAGAGGCTCATTCACAGAAGGAACCTCGGAAACAACAGGTTTTCTGAGGATGAAGAGATACTTGTGCAGGTTAGCGGAATTGGGCTGAGTGGAGAGATTGACCTGAAGCCCGTGAAAATGGACGGTTACAAGATTGTTGAAATTTCGAAGGAAGTTGGAAGGGTTGAGATTGCAGAACTTGAGAACTACACCGGAAAGATGGTTGAGGTTAGAGGACTTGTTACGCACATCAAAGTCACAGGAGGGCCAACGATTTTCACACTGCTTGACGGCAAGGCGAGCATCCAGCAGCTGCCTTTGAGGGAGGGGAGAGGGCGTATCCAGAGGTTAGAGTTGATGATGTTGTTAGAGTTATAGGCATAGTTAAGAGGAGAGAGAACAAGCTCCAGATTGAAATTCTTGAGATGGAAAAGCTTCTGGGAGAGGAAGCCTACGAGGTCAGGAAGAGGGTTGAGGCTGAGATTGAGAGGGCATGCGAGCCAGAGTTCAAAGGATTCCTCATCGAGAGCGAGGTTCTTGAGGCCCTTAAGGAGGACATGCTTAAAGTGGCAAAGGAGCTGAAGAAGGCAATCTACGAGTCGAGGCCTGTAATAATCAGGCACCACTGGGATGCGGATGGCACCTGCGGTGGTGTGGCTCTTGAGAAGGCCTTAATCGATTTGGTTGAAAGAGTACACTCAGACAGCGAGGCAAAATACTACTTGGTTAAGAGAAGGGTTTCAAGGGCCCCATTTTACGAGCTTGAGGATGTTGTAAGGGACTTGGACGAGAGCCTTGAGGATGTAGAGAGGCACGGTGATAAGATACCCCTGGTCGTGCTGGTTGACAACGGCTCAGGGCTTGAAGATGTGCCCGCGATAAGGCAGTTTTTGCTTTTTGGTGCTGATGTGATTACAATTGACCACCACTTCCCAGATGAAGAGGTGGACAGCTACCTCCTCTACCACGTTAACCCCTACAAGGTTGGAGGGGACAGCAACTACACCTCTGGAGTGCTTTGCGTTGAAATTGCGAGGATGATCTCGGACTTGGACATGAAGCATCTTGCCGCAATTTCAGTTGTTGGAGACAGAGCAGAGGGGGAGGTTGAGAAGTACATTGAGCTCTCGGGAAAGAGCAGGGAAGAGCTTGCTGATATAGCTCTTGCTGTGGAATACGAGGGCTTTTACCTGAGATTCAGGACTGCAAGCCAAATAATTCATGAGATCCTCGGTTTTGGCAGGCAGGACAGGCATGTCAGGTTTGTCAAAATGCTCTCAGACTACGCAAAGGAGGCAATAGAGGAGCAGGTTAAGACTGCGATGGATGGTGTTAAGGTGCAGATTCTGCCCAACGGAATTGCCCTTGCTGCTCTCGATGTTGAAAACTATGCCAAGAAGTTTACCTTCCCCCACCAGGAAAGCTGACGGGAGAAGTGCACGACAGGTTGAAGCAGAAGTACGACAGGATCGTCACAATCGGCTATGGGCCCGATTTTGCTGTGATAAGGAGCGAAGGAGTAGAGCTGGACATTCCAAGGATTGTGAGGGAGCTGAGGGAGGAGATAGTTGCAGGTGTTGATGGTGGAGGACATCTTGTGGTCGGCTCGATAAAGTTCGTTCAGGCAAAGAGGAAAGAAGTCCTTGCGAGGTTAGCGGCCAAGATCGGGAATTTGAAGTGAGTTTTAATTTTTCTTGGTTTGTTGTGAATAATGAGTACCTGAACCCTGGGAAAACCTTTTCAGAGCTTTATACTCATATCGAGGGCCTCAAACATTATTCTAAATTCTAAGGCTTGTCCAGACTCTTGTAGAACAAGCTGACGACCTCTCCACTCACCCAAAAACCCTTCTCTAAGATGCCTTCAAAAGTTTCAATGCACTCTCTTTTGCTCAAAATTCCTTCCTTGCAGGACTTCAGGAGGAGGTAAATTGTCCCTTTTCCATCGATTCCGTAAGTTCTGGCAAGCCTCTTTGCATCATCATCGTCTGAAATGAGCATTTTATCGTCAGTGTCCAAACACAATGCTAAACATTCGATCTCCCCCAGACTCAATCGAAAACCGTACTTCTTTAAACGCTCCCTGACGCTGCTCACAGTTTCTGCTTTAGGGCTATGCACGAATATGAACTTACCAACCTCTGCTTTTACTCTCAGAGCGTCTTCAAATCCCTTTTCCTCACCTTTTACCACTACTTCGTGGTAAACCGCCGTCGGAATTTTAGATGAACTGTAAAGCTCTTTCAACAGATACAGCCTGTTCACTTTCCCGAGATATATCAGTGGAGAAGAGTTCACGACAGGCATTAGAGATCTCTCAACTCCTCCTTAATTAGTTCCAGGTCCATCCTGAGCGTGAAGCCTCTCCTCTTTAGCTCTTGGTGAAATTCTTGAAGTGTTAATCCAGCCTCTTCAGCAGCAGCCCCTTGCGAGAGCAAGCCTCTTTGATACCTTTCGATTGCCCTCTCAATTTTGTACTCTCTAAGCCCCCTATCAACAATCTCCCGCAAAACCTCTGAGACCTGCTTGTCTTCTTCTCTGGCTATCCTTTCTATCTCCTGAATCTTGTCCTCCTTCAGCCTGATCGTTTTAACTTTCATACCAATTGTATGCTATCAGAATACATAAACATTGTGCCAGTAATGTGGGCAAATCTTCATGAACGCTGGGTTAAGGCCAGGGCAATCAGAAACCACTAAAGCCCCACAACTCCCAAGTCCAACCTCCTCTCAACCTCATCTGCAATAAAATCAGCCCAGTCATCCTTTTGCCCGAATTTTATGCCCAGATAACCCCCCAAAGCTCTTTGAACATTTTCGTTCCAGAACAGGCCGTGAAGGTAAGTTCCCCAGCACATTCCATCCTCGCTGGCACAGCCGTCATCCTCAAGAATGGGATTGCTGCTCATCGTAATGCCCTTGTGAATCTCATATCCCCACACCTTTTCCCCCTTTATCCTGTCCCAGAATTACTGCATTGCCATTAACCCTCTTCTCCACCTGAACCGTCTTCTTTCTGTACTCCCTGAACTCTGTAACGGCATCAAGCAGCCCAAGCCCTTTAACCCTAACCCTTTCATGCTCCACCCCCAAGTCAACGAGCTCTCTGCACATTATCTGATACCCCCCGCATATCCCGATGATGGGAATCTCCCCTGCTCTCCTCACAATCTCCTCTCCGGCCCTTGAAGCTTTCAGAGCCTTCAAATCTGCTATGGTGTCCTTGCTGCCTGGGATAATCACCACCTCACAGCCGTCAAGTGGGGAATTCAGGTCAATGAATCTGGCATGCTCTCTGAGCGGCTCAAAGTCCGTAAAATTCGATACTCTCGGAAGCCTTAAGATTCCAACAGCCCCGCTCCCATCCCACTCCTCGATGTTGAGCGAGTCTTCAGAGGGAAAACTGTGGTCGAGATAGGGGAGAACTCCAAGCACCTTAACTTTTGTCAGCTTCTCAAGCTCCCTTATACCGCTCTCCAGCACGTCCTCTCTTCCCCTGAGCCTGTTTATTATGAACCCCTTTACAAGCTTCCTCACATCATCTGGCAGCAAGGCATAGGTGCCGTAGAGAGAGGCAAAAACACCTCCTCTGTCTATATCACCCACAATCAGAATGTCAGGCCTCGCGAACCTCGCGATGTGAATGTTGGGCAAGTCTCTCTCGTAAAGGTTAATCTCTGCCATTCCACCGGCACCTTCGATGACAATGAAGTCATACTCCTCTGTAAGGCTGAGATAAGCCTCCTCAACAACCTTCTTCAGCCACTCAACATTCACTCCGTAATACTTTCTCGAATCCACGTCACCCACAGCCTCTCCCATGACAACGAGCTGTGAGACAAAATTCCCCTTCGGCTTTAGAAGAATGGGGTTCATTCTCTCGTCAGGCTCAACACCGGCAGCAAAGGCCTGGTAGGCTTGGGCTATTGCAATCTCCTTACCTCTCGAAGTCACAAAGGAGTTCAAGCTCATGTTCTGAGCCTTAAAGGGGGCTACATCATAGCCTCTTCTTGCCAGAATTCTGCAGAAGGCGGCAACAAGCAGACTCTTGCCTGCACTGCTGGTCGTTCCACCTACCATTAATGAGGGCATCAGAAAAAGTGGATTTGAATCAAAAAAACTTTACTCAAATCTTGCCCTTCAGCAGTTCGTGACCCTTCTCAACCACAATTTTCGTGGGAGTGGGCATCTTCATTGCCGCCCTTCTCAAAGCTTCCTTTGCAATCTCGAAGTGCTCTGGCTTAACCCACACGCTCATAATCTTCGTTCCCGGCTTTACTCTTGCAGCCCTGCCTACTGGCTTGCCAAAAGCTGCCCTCATACCCTGTGAAATTCTGTCCGCTCCAGCACCCACAGCCATCTTGTGCTCCCTCAAGATGTGGTGCGGGAAGATTCGGAGCTTCAGCTTGTAGTTGCTTGCTCCCGCCCTCCTCGAAACGTACTTGTTGGCAACAACTCTCGCTGCCTCCAGCGCATTCTCCCTGATTTGCACAGCCTCCTTGGCAACAAGGGTTACCATGACTGGAAAATCAGCGCTCTTGTTACCCATGTCGAACATTCTGACTCTTGTTCCCGGAGCACCATCGATGTACTCGGTTCTTGTGTATGGCCTTTCAAGCCTTCGCCACATTCTCGCTGGTTTTCTTGCCATGCTCCCCACCACCTCAGCATGTCAAATAAAGGTTTCGTCACCTTTTTGACAGGGGGATAAACTTCTTCTCCTTCTCCCCCACATACTCTGCTCTTGGCCTTATAAGCCTGTTGTTCTCGTACTGCTCTATTATGTGAGCCGTCCACCCTGAAATCCTGCCCATCGCAAAGATGTTCACGAAGAGGTCGTCGGGAATGCCAAGATTGGCGTAGACGCTTGCAGGTAGAAGTCAACATTTGGAAGAAGCTTCTTGTATTTGTAAGCAGCCTTGGCGATGGCCTCGCTGATTTCGAACCACTTCGTTGAGCCTTCAGCAGCAAGTCTTTTAGCCAGATACCTCAGCAACTCCGCCCTTGGGTCCATAACTCCTCTGTAAACCCTGTGCCCGAATCCCATTATCCTCTCTCCAGCCTCTATTTTTCTTTTCACGTACTCCTCAGCCTTCTTGGAGATGCAACCTCCCTAAGCATCCTCATGACCTCCTGCGCCGCTCCTCCATGCAGCGGCCCCATCAGCGTTCCAGTTGCGGCAACAACGCAGGCGTAGATGTCTGCAAGAGTTGACGCTGCAATCCTCGCCGCAAAGGTTGAGGCATTTAGCTCGTGCTCCGCGTGAAGAATTAAATCCATGTCCAGCGCTCTCTCAGCAGTTTTGGTTGGTTCCTCCCCGTGAAGCATGTACAGAAAGTTTGCAGCATGGCTGAATTCAAGAGCTGGCGGAATTATGTTCCTTCCCGTCCTGATTCTGTGATAGTAAGCCACTATTGTGGGAAACTTGGCAATCAAGTCCTTTGCCTTGTTGAAAGTTTCCTCCCTCGTCCTTACAGCTATCTTCTTGTCAAGGCTGCCGAGGTAGCTTGTTGCAGTTCTGAGCACGACCATGGGGTGCGTGTATGGCGGCAGATGAGTGAGGAGACCTATGATTTGAGGTGGTAGCTCCCTCCTCTCAGCAAGCTCTATTTTGAAGTCCTGAAGCTCGTATTTCTTCGGCAGCTCTCCGTAAAGCAGAAGGTAAGCCACCTCCTCGTAGCTTGCCTTTCTCGCAAGGTCACGGATGTCGTAACCCCTGTACTCAAGAATTGCCCTCCCGTTTTCAAGGGCAATCCTCGAAATCGTGGTTTTGCAGGCAATCACATCTTCCAATCCGTCCTTCATTTTACACACCTCTTCTTCCGTAAACTTCCAGCACCATTCCCGAAACCACAATTGGCCTCTCGGTGTTCGCAACCTCTATTGCGTTGTCGAGCTTCCACTCCTTCTCGGCGTAGATGGTGAGAAGCGGGTCTCCGACCTTTACAACCTCACCCCTCTTCTTGTGGACATAAACTCCCGCTCCCTTGTCCTTGGGTGCTCCGGCAGTTCTTGCTATTTTCACGATGCTTTTATTGTTTACCGAAACCACCGCCCCTTCCACCTGAGAGGTGAGTGTGTAGGTCTTATCTCCCACCGCCACGTCCTCGGCCTTAACGCTCTCATCTCCTCCCTGAGCCGCAACAATCTCCCTGAACTTCTCAAGCGTTTTTCCGCTCTCGAATATCTTCCTGGCATGCTGATAGCCGTTTGTGGCTATACCGGTCATCTCGAAGAGTATTCCCGCTATGCCAAGGGACTTCTCAACCAGACTCGAAGGACCTCGTCTGTCCTCCATCGTCTTGAGGGCTTCCCTGGCCTCCAGTGCCGGGCCTATCGCTCTACCTACAGGCTGGCCCCCATAGGTGATTGCTGTTGTAACATTCAGTCCGAGCCTTCTGCCAAGCTCTATGAAGTCGTTTGCCAGAGACCTGCCAATCTCTACCTTCTCAATCTTTGCCCCCTCCCCAACAGGAATGTCGATTACGACGTGTTTGGCTCCAACTGAACCCTTCTTGGCCATAACGCTGGCAAGAAGCTGGGGACGGGGGTCGATGGAGAGCGGATGCTCAACTCTTATTATTTTATCATCCGCAGGAGCTATGTTTGTAGCACCACCCCACGCTATGACTCCTCCGACCTTCTCGGTGATCTCCTTTATCTCATCAACGCTCAGATTCACGTTCGCAAGAACCTCCATGGTGTCTGCAGTTCCGCTGGCTGATGTTATGGCTCTGCTGGCTGTTTTGGGGATTAAAAGCCCCGCTGCCGCTACTGTTGGAACGATGAGCAGAGATATCTTGTTACCCGGCACTCCACCAATGCTGTGCTTGTCCACCACCGTTCCTCTTTCAAACTCAATCCTCTCTCCGGTTTCAATCATCGACCTCGTCAACCACTCTATTTCGTCAAAATCCATTCCGCGAAGCATCGAAGAAATTACAAAGGCTGTGAGCTCAACCTCGCTCAGAGCATTGTTGGTGATGTCCTCAACTATCCTCCTGATTTCATCCTGGTTGAGCTTCTCACCCCTTGTCTTTTTCTTTATCAGCTCAACGCTTTTCGGTTTGGGTGATGGGAATACATCAACCTCAACACCATCTGATATTCCAAGCTCCATTGAAGCGAGGTCTGTTAATCCAACAAAGCCCCTCTCAACGATTTCTCTTGTTATCTGAACGGTTGCGACAACTCCGGCCTTTCCAAACCTAACCCTGACTCTGTCACCTTCCCTAACTCCAAGCTCGCTCGCATCCTCCTCGTTCAGGATCACCGCAAACCTTCCAGACTTGAATGGAACTCTAATTGCCTTGAAAATCATGACCACCACCTTCCCATGGTGTACCTCTCTATAATCACCCCTGAAATCTCAAAAGCCGGCTTGGTGTTTGCAACCTCAATTGCGTTGTCAAGCTTCCACTCCTTCTCAGCATAGATTGTAAGAAGCGGATCTCCTGCCTTTACAACCTCTCCTCTCTTCTTGTGGACGTAAACTCCTGCACCCTTGTCCTTGGGTGCTCCGGCAGTTCTTGCTATTTCGTTAAGGGCAGCTATGTCTATCTCCCTCACATATCCTTCCTTGCCGCATGGAGCGTGTAGGTTTTGTCCCCAACAGCTATGTCCTCAGCCCTGACACCCTCATCTCCTCCCTGAGCGGCAACAATCTCCCTGAACTTATCAAGCGTTTTTCCGCTCTCAAATATCTTTCTCGCGTGCTGATAGCCGTTTGCAGCGATTCCTGTCATCTCGAAGAGTATTCCAGCGATGCCAAGAGACTTCTCAAGCAAATCTCCTTCAACCTTCCCCTCCATAACTTCAAGAACTTCTCTGGCCTCCAGTGCCGGGCCTATCGCCCTTCCAAGGGGCTGAGAGCCGTCGGTCAGTGCTGTTGCAACCTTGAGACCCAGATTTCTCCCGATCTCCATCATTGCATTTGCGAAGCTCCTGCCAACATCAACGCTCTCAACCTTGGCTTTACTCCCAACCGGAATGTCGATGGCAACGAACTTCGCCCCGCTTCCCAGCTTTTTGGACAGCACACTAGCCATTAGGTGCGGTTTGGGGCTCAGTTCTAACTGGTATTCAACTCTTATTATTTTTCATCAGCCGGAGCTATTCCGGTGGCAGCATTCCAGGCAATTACTCCACCAACACTCTCAGTAATCTCCTTTATCTCATCAACGCTCAGATTTACGTTCGCAAGAACCTCCATGGTGTCTGCAGTTCCGCTTGCAGTAGTTATGGCTCTGCTGGCTGTTTTGGGGATTAAAAGCCCCGCTGCTGCCACCGTTGGAACTGCAATCAGTGCAAATCTGTTTCCGGGCAAACCACCAACGCTGTGCATGTCCACAATCGTTCCCCTCTCAAAGACCAGTCTTTCTCCCACTTCGACCATCGCCTCGATCATCCACTGAATCTCGTCGTTCTGCATCCCTACAATCTCGTTTGCAAGTATGAATGCAGAGATTTCAATGTCCGAGAGTACGTCAGATGAGATGCTGCCAATTATGTCCTTAATCTCCTCTCTTTCGTATTTAGCTCCGTTAAGCTTCTTTCTTATGTATTCGACCGACTTCGGCCTGGCGAAGGGGACTATCTCAACGATGCATTCCTCAAAGAGGTTGCATGTTTCGGCAGTGAAGCTGCAAACCCCCACTTCTCCACTGCCTATGAACTCCTGCGAAATCTCAACCTCCGCTACGAATGATTTGCCGTCATAGCTAACCTTCACTCTGTCTCCCGGAAGGAGACCGAGTTCAGCCGCGTCATCCTGACTCAGAACAACAGCAATCCTTTCGGTTCTGAGGGGCAAGGTCTTTATCCTGAACTTCATTGAACTTCAAAAACTCTGAAAGAATATTAACTTTTTCTCGCTATCGTGAAGAAGTTATAGATAATGTTGTTTATGTTTAAAAATTCTCACCTGAAAAGGTTTTAAAGCTGACGACAATTTAACATCATGAACATACTGGAAATTGCGGAAGATCTATACCTAGTAGACCTACCACAGAAGAAGGAAGGTTTCAGGAAGTTTATAAGTTCCTGGGTAATAAAAAACGGTGACGAGGCTGTTTTGATTGATGTGGGGCCATCCTCAACAATTCCAAAGCTCCTTGAATCCCTGAAGTATCTTGGAATAAAGGAGGTTCCGTACATTCTGCTAACACACATTCATCTTGACCACGCAGGAGGAATACACGATGTTCTGAAGAAGTTCCCAGAGGCAAAGGTTGTGGTTCACGAAAAAGGGAAGAGGCATCTTGTCAACCCGGAAAGGCTTTGGGAAGCTTCAAAAGTTGCTCTGGGGGATATTGCCGAAGTGTACGGGCCGCCAAAGCCAATCAGTGCTGAATCGATATGGGACGGAGAAATTGAGTTTGCCGGGGAAAGTATTGAAGTTATCGACGCTCCAGGTCACGCTCCTCACCACCAGTGCTACGTTTTCAAGGAGTTTCTGTTCATTGGGGAGGCTGCAGGTGTGCACTTGCCGCTGAAAAACGACTACTATCTCCGCCCGGCAACGCCAAAGAGGTTCATACTGGAGGTCGCGCAATCTACTCTCGACAGACTTGAGGAGCTGGGCAGTTTGAGGGTGTGCTTCGCTCACTTTGGATTCAAGAGAGATAGCGTGGAGATAATACAGAAGGCAAGGAAACAGTTGGGCCTGTGGTTCGACACAGTTTACGACATGGCATGCAGAAGAGACTTTGAAGACGAGGATGAAATAGTAAAGCTGGCCAAGGAGGAGCTTCTCGAAAAGGACAGGAGATTTGCCCGCTACCACCTCCTCGATGAGGATATCCAGAAAAGGGAAGACTTCTTCATCGAAAACTCCCTGAGAGGGATACTCGAATACGTTTACACCAATTACTGCCAGCCCTAAGTTTAAATACCTCCAACCACTTGAAGTATCGTGGAAGCAAAGGACTGGCTGACAGTTGTAGCCAAGCTGAGAAGGGAATTCATTAAAGTTGCCTTAATAGTCATTGCAGTCAGCTCCCTTTTTTCACCTTCGGTGCGAACATAGTCGTCGGGAAAATTATTGGGGACCTGTTTCCTGGAGAGGCCGTTATCGAAAACAGGGATAAAATCCTCGCAATAGCCGATGAGCTGAAAAAGATAGCCTCAGACTTGGAAAATTATGCATACTACCCATCAGAAGCAAACAGAAGTATTGCCTTCGCAGCCTCTAAAAGCCTCATCAGAATAGCCATGCAGCTCTCGACCTCTCCGGTTCTGCTAACACCTCTTGAAGGCCTGCTCCTTTACCTCAAAATCTCCCTCGCAGTTGGAATAGCCGCTGCTCTGCCCTACATTTTCCACCTTGTCCTGACAGCACTCAGAGAGAGGGGTGTAGTAAACTTCAGCGTGAGAAAAACATCAGCATTCAAGTACGGCTTCGCTGCACTTTTGCTCTTCATTCTGGGAGTCATTTACGGATACAACATGATGAAGTTCTTCATCAAGTTTCTCTACATGATGGCTGTCACTCAAGGAGCGGTACCGCTTTACAGCCTTTCCGAGTTCGTCAACTTCGTCGCTTTAATGCTCGTTCTCTTTGGGATGGTTTCGAGCTTCCCCTAATAATGTTCTTCCTCGTGAAAAACAGCATAGTCAGCTACGAAACTCTTTCCTACTACAGGAGGCATATCTACGTTGCGTTCTTCGTAATCGGGGCAATCACAACACCTCCAGATGTTTTCACGCAGTTGATGGTTGCCGTTCCCATGGTCGTCTTTTTCGAGATAAGCCTTTTCTTCGTCAGACTTTTTGCCCGCCCGCAGCATAAAGTTGAGAGAGCATACTTAAAACCTGACGGCTAAATAGCTTTGTGAGGTGCGCTGAATGCAAGGGGAAGCTCCTCTGCGGGAGGAGCAAATGCCCGCTGCTGGAGAAGTATAGGTTCTTGAAGGAGATTAAAATTGACAGCAGAATTCTCGACCCCTCACCGCCCTCAATTTTCGTTGGGAGAGTTGGGTATCCGAAGGTCTACGCTGGCCCCCTCGTCTCCATTAATGCCGATCCGGTTTATGCAGACTCCCCATGGCTTTGGAAGAGCATAGAGGAGGTAATCAGGCTGAGAACGTCAATGCTGAGAGTCTCAAGGAGATTCAGAGTTGAGGACGTGAGAGAGGAGAAGAAAGAGCTTACCGAGATGCAGGAGATGACTGCAGCAATTAAGCCTGTCGATGTTGAGGCGGAAATCAGGAAAATAAGCAGAAAGGCTGAGTTCGATGACGTTATGCAGCCTATGGCTACTCTGCCATTGCCGAATCCATAAAGCTTGCAGAAAACCCGAAAATCCCCGACAAAGTTGAGAAAGTTTACTACGATGACATGAAGGCCTACGAAGCTCTTAGCTACCTCTACAACCACGGCTTCTCAACCTACTACCTCCAGAAAATTTTTTTCTGCAGGGATTCTTGGAGAAAGAAGAAGCAGAAAGCTTGTCCCCACAAGGTGGAGCATAACCGCAGTCACAGCATTGTTGGGGAAGCTATCAAGAGGGAAATTGCCGCTTACAAACCCATTGACAAAACTCTGCTGTTCCACTACGAGCACTTCGGCAACCACTTCGAGGTGGTCCTTTCCCCGAAGGTAACGTTA
>LZQN01000021.1_pt1 | contig 58095 bp, 66 predicted proteins | sample 768531 | NCBI WGS metagenome assembly LZQN01 (sample SAMN05207080, study PRJNA324506) | oil field metagenome | isolation source: sample BH-FW-7 from oil reservoir | place: India: Bombay High | collected 2015-12-02
ATTTCTTTACTTACCTTTAGTCCCAGCTCACTGGCTTCAGAAAAGGTCAGAGGATAATCATGGGTCCACCTTCCTTCAGAAGTATTTTAGCTAGTTCCCTGGCCTTTTCTTCCTCATAATTGCCCTGGAGCAGTTCATAAGCAGCTTCTTCTACCTGTTTGATAGCCATTTTGGCCATATCTCCCAGAATAAGGGTTTTATCTTCCAACTTGTCAATGGGTTTCTGGGCAATAGTCCTTAAAAGAGAAGCTGCCGGGTATTCTCCTAGCTGGGGGTCAATTGGTCCCAGGACAGAGGATTCGGTCATGACTATTTCATCTGCGGCCAGGGCAATGAGAGTACCTCCGCTCATGGCATAATGAGGCACAAACACAGTAACTTTGCCTTTGTGTTTTTTTAAAGCCCTGGCAATTTGCAGGGAAGCCAGCACCAATCCTCCTGGGGTATGTAAAACTATATCCAAGGGAATTTCTGGGTCAGTTAGGTGAATAGCCCTTAAGACTTCTTCTGAGTCATGAATGTCAATATAACGAAATACAGGAAATCCTAAAAAACTCATGGTTTCCTGGCGATGTATCAATAAAATAAGCCGAGAATTTCTTTTTTTTTCTATCCTGGCAATTAACTTTTGTCTGGCTGATTCTAACATTTTTTGCTTTAAAACAGGTTGCAAGGCAGAAAGGATAAAAAGTAACCAGATTAAATCCAGGTATCCCATAGTTTACTCCTTAAAAAAATTGCTAAAATAATATTCATCTGCATACCAGGGACGATAGTTTTTATTTTTAAATAGTGGCAGAAGTAAGATTCCCACCACAAAACCTCCAATATGGGCAAAAAAAGCTATATTAGAACTAAATTGTTCAGAAGTGAGGGAAAACACTCCAGAAAATAGCTGAGAAATAAACCAGCCAGTTAAATAGAAAATAGCAGGTATTTCAATAAAATACGGAATGAAAAAGAGAGGAATAAGAGTTATTATCCTGGAATGGGGAAAAAGAATTAAATAAGCTCCCATAACTCCTGCAATGGCTCCAGAGGCTCCTACTGTAGGTATGGTGGAATTGTAGTTGAGATAAAAGTGACATAAATTGGCTCCCAGTCCGCACAGAAGATAAAAAATAAGGTATCTTAGATGCCCCATTCTATCTTCCACATTATCGCCAAAAATATAAAGGGCCCACATGTTGAAAATAAGGTGCAACCAGCCTCCATGGAGAAACATGTTGGTTAGAAAGGGTAGATAATTGTGCGGCGATAAACCCATATAAACCGCCCAAAAGGGATAGGTATATCTGGCAGGCACCAGGCCATACTCAAAGAAAAGGTGTTCCAGAGCTAAGGGCGGAAGAGAGGCTTCATAGAAAAAGATAAGCACATTTAAGATAATGAGGAAATAATTCACAAAAGGAGTGGTTCTGTGGGGTATGGAATCTTTTAAGGGAAACATGTTATGTGTATTAAGAGAAGAAAACAGGTTAAGTCAAGATTTTTTAGACCTGGCTACAAGGTTAAAATGTTCTAAACAAGAACTCTTTAATATTTTTAACTTGCTTTTTTTTCTTTTTTTCTTTTTAATAATGTTTAATAATAATTTTAGGAGTGGTAAAGTATGCAAGTGGCTATTTTGGGAGCCAGTGGTTTTGTAGGTAGTTTTTTAGCTGCTTATTTTCAGCAAAAAGGGCTGGAGATTGTTCCTTTAGGTAGAAAGGATTTGACTAATCTGGATGAGTTGGCTTTGAAACTAGATAAGGTGGATACCTTGATTAATTTAGCTGGTGCTCCCATTTCCAAAAGATGGACAGAAGAATATAAAAAGGTACTTTACTCCAGCAGGATAGAAAGTACTAAGATATTGGCTCAGGCCATTTTAAAGACCCAAAATAGGCCTTGTAATTATTTTTCTGCTTCAGCTGTAGGCATTTACGCTCCTTTAGAGGATAGGGTGCAGGATGAAGAAAATTTTGTTTATGGTGAAAATTTTTTAAGTAAAATTTGCCAGGACTGGGAAAAAGAAGCCTTACAGTTTACAAACTTTAATTTTCGAGTAGTTATATTTCGCTTTGGAGTGGTTTTGGGCAAAGGAGGAGCTCTGGCCAAACTGCTACCCTTTTTTAGATGGGGGATAGGTGGAAAAATTGCCTCTGGAAACCAGGGTTTTCCCTGGGTTCATTTAGAAGATTTAGCCAGGGCCTTTTATTGGGCTTTGAATAAAAAAGATGCCCGGGGGATTTACAACTTGTGTGCCCCTCAGCTTACCACCAATAAGGATTTTACCAGGACTTTAGCCAGGGTTTTAAAGCGTCCTGCTTTTTTCCCGGTACCCAGATTTATTTTAAAACTTGCTTTGGGTGAAGGAGAGATGGTTCTTACCCAGGGGGCAAAAGTCGTTCCTTCTAGGTTGCAAAAGGAAGGTTTTTCCTTTAAATATAATAAATTAGAAGAAGCTTTAAAAAATATTTGGGAGCATTGGTCATGAAAATAAGAATGCTACACAAAATGGTTTTGGCCTTTTTAGGTGCTACTTTGATTTTTAGTTTTGTAGCCATTTATGTTTTAAATAACATGAACAGGTTAAAATTGGGCATGGATAAGTTTATTTCCCTGCAAAAGGAAATAGATTATTTTAAAAATATAGATGGTTATTTAACAGAAGCGGAAAAGGTCATAAGTAATATTTACTTTAAAAAGAAGATTTTAACCAGTTATTAGACCAATTTAAGAAGATAAAAGAGCAAGAGAAAAATATTTTAGTCTCTGATAATAAAGCCGTAAGTCAAAGTTTAGCTGATTTTTTTGCCTCCATGCAAGAAATTGCTTCTATAGAAAGAAGAGGAGGAATAGATTTTATTCGGGCAAAAACTAGGTTTACCAATTCTAAAGAAAAGTTAGAGAACTTAATCACTAAAAATATTTTAGAATTGGAAAAGACAAAGACTAAAGAATATGTTTTTTTGCTGGAGCAAGAAGAAAAGGTTAAAACATTATCCTGGTATGGATTGAGTGGAGGGATTGTTTTTGTTTTAGGGATTGGAGTTTTGCTTTCCTGGTTTGAAACCAGAAGATTAAAAGCTGGTCTTAGTTTTGTCCAGGAAATAGAAAAGGGTAATTTTAAGGCAGAGATAGACTTAAAAGGCAGTGATGAGATAGTTGATCTGGTAGAAAAGATAAAAGACTTAAAGAGCAAGCTTATTTTTATCGAGGATTTAATACTCAAACAAAAAGATGAAATGGCCAAGGGTAATATTTTGTTTAAAATGAATGATGAAGATCTGGAAGGGGATTTTAAAAATATTATTGTTGGAGTTAATAAGGTGGTAGAGGTTTTGGTGGGGCATTTAGACAATGCTCCTGTACCTGTGATGTGTGTAGATAAAAATTTTAATATTCTTTTCCTGAATAAAGTGGGGTTAGGTTTGCTGGGAAAAGACCTGGCAGAGGTAAAGATGCAAAAATGTTATAATTTTTTCCATACTGAAGATTGTCAAAGCGATAAATGCGCCTGTAAACAGGCAATGACCAAGGGGAAAAGTGCAGTGGAAGAAACCATTGCCAGGCCAACAGGAGAAGATATTTACATTCAGTACTATGGTAATCCTATTTTTGATGAAAAAGGAGATATTGTTGGAGCCTTTGAATATATTTTGGACATAAGTAATTTGAAGAGGGCTCAACTAAAACTAGCTAAGCTAGCCCAGGATGGCGAAGTGGTAAGCAGTCGTTTGTCTTCAGCTGCAGAAGAACTTTCTGCTCAGGTGGAGCAGGCCAGCCAGGGTAGTGAGGTTCAGAAAGATAGAGCCAGAGAAACTGCTACAGCCATGGAGCAAATGAATTCTACAGTTTTAGAAGTGGCTAAAAATGCTTCAGTAGCAGCAGAAAATGCCAATAGGGCCAGAGAAGTGGCTCAAGAAGGGGCAAAAGTAGTAGAAGAGACCATTACCAGTATTTTAGAAGTAAAAGAGCAAGCCCGATTTTTGGTAAAAAATATGCGTAATTTGGAAAAACAGGCTGAGGGAATTGGTAAAGTAGTGGGAGTAATTACAGATATTGCTGACCAGACCAACTTGCTGGCTTTAAATGCTGCCATAGAAGCTGCCAGGCAGGTGAGGCCGGAAGAGGCTTTGCTGTGGTTGCTGATGAAGTGAGAAAGTTGGCAGAAAAGACCATGAATGCCACTAAAGAGGTGGAAACTAGTGTCAGTTCTATTCAAAATGTATCCAAGGATAATGTATTGGCCATGGGTAAAATGGATGAAACTGTTTTAGCCTGTAGCCAGAAGGCAGAAGAGGCAGGCAAGGCTTTAAAGCGTATCGTAGAAATGTCTCAAAATACCCTGGCTCAAGTAGAGGCCATTGCCACAGCTTCAGAAGAACAGTCTTCTGCTTCTGAACAAATCACCAGAAGTACCGAAGAGATTAACCGCATTTCTGAAGAGACTTCTCAGGCCATGCGAGAAGCTTCCGCTGCTGTAAGTGAACTGGCCAAACTGGCTCAGGAACTGCGTAGAATCATAGAAGAAATGGTGGCGATTTAAAACCTGTACTAAGGAAAAGCTGCTGTAATAAAAATCCCCTTTTAAAAGGGGATTTTTAGTTTTGGAAGTAAAAACTCCTTGACTTCATATAGCTAAATAACTATATAGCTAAAAACGGGAGGGAGTAATGAAGAAAATTGTTAAAATATTTAAAGCCGTATCTGATGCCAACAGGTTAAAAATCCTGGGTTTATTGCTGAAAAAGAAAGAAGTGTGTGTGTGTGAATTTCAGCAGGTGCTGGAAGTGGCTCAGCCCACTGTATCCAAGCATTTGAAGATACTGGAAGAAGCAGGATTTATAGAAAGCAGAAGGCAGGGTTCCTGGATGATTTATTTTTTGCCTTTAGAGATGAAAGCAAAGAACAAGCAACTTATTGATTTGCTTGCCAGGTGGCTGGAAGAAGAAAAAGAAATTCAGGACCTGGCTAAACTTTTGCCCAATTTAAGAGAAAAGGAATAGGAGGAAAATAGAGATGGAAAATCTAGAGTGTGCTTGTGCGAGTGAGCAAAAGCTAAAAAGAGAAAATCCCAAAAGTAAGTTTTTTTATTGGTTTTGGGGGTTGGTGCTGCTGGGTATATGGACTTTACTTTATAAAAGTTTGCTTCCCTTTTCCCAGTGGTTTGCCTTTTCTTTGCTTGCTTTAAAACCAGGCTCTCATCTGGGAGAAGCAGTACAGTTTTTTGTTTATGATACTCCCAAGGTTATTTTATTGCTTACTCTGGTGGTTTTTTTAGTGGGTATTGTGCGTTCTTACTTTTCACCAGAAAGGACGAGAAAAATCTTAGCTGGTAAAAGGGAAAGCGTGGGTAATGTGCTGGCTGCTCTTTTAGGCATTGTAACTCCCTTTTGTTCTTGCTCAGCTGTTCCTCTTTTTATTGGTTTTGTTACTGCTGGAATTCCTTTAGGAGTTACCTTTTCTTTCTTAATATCTGCTCCTATGGTTAATGAAATAGCTTTAGTCTTATTGTATGGTTTACTGGGCTGGAAAATTGCAGCGCTATATCTTTTTACGGGCCTTTTTGTGGCTATAGTAGCTGGATTTGTTATAGGCAGACTTAATCTGGAGCATTATATTGAAGACTGGGTCTTAAAAATTAGAACAGATGCCAATGTGGTAACAGAAGACAAGAAAAGTTTTGAGCAGAGGATAGAGTATGCCCTGCAGTCAGTAAAAGATATTGTGGGAAAAGTCTGGATTTATATTGTTATTGGTATTGCTGTAGGAGCTGGCATTCATGGTTATGTGCCAGAAGATTTTATGGCTTCTATTATGGGTAAGTCTTCCTGGTGGTCTGTGCCTTTAGCGGTAATTATTGGTGTACCTATGTATTCTAATGCTGCTGGGATTGTTCCTGTGGTAGAAGCTCTTTTGGGTAAAGGAGCTGCTCTGGGTACGGTTTTAGCTTTTATGATGAGTGTTATTGCCCTGTCCTTGCCTGAAATGCTTATTTTGCGCAAGGTCTTAAAAAGAGACTTATAATTGTTTTTGCTTCTATTGTGGCTATGGGTATTTTGCTGGTTGGATATATTTTTAATCTGGTAATTTAAAAAAGGAGGTTTGGTTATGGAAGTAAAAGTTTTAGGCCCTGGTTGTCCCAATTGTGAAAAACCATGAATGTGGTGATGGATGCCATTAGAGAGTCTGGCATTATGGCCAATGTCACTAAAGTAACTGACTATGCAGAAATTGCTAAGATGGGCGTGCTTTCCACTCCCGGGGTGGTGGTGGATGGTCAGGTAAAGTGTGCTGGTAAGGTGCCCACCAAGGAAGAGGTAATTTCCTGGCTAAAGGGAGAGTAGTATGTCTGAGGTAACTAAAAAACTTTCTTTTCTGGACCGTTTTCTCACTCTATGGATTTTTTTGGCCATGTTTGTGGGGGTGTTGGGGGGCTATTGGTTCCCCCAAATTAAAGATGTCCTAAATTATTTTCAGGTAGGTACACCAATGTGCCCATTGCTATAGGGCTTATTTTGATGATGTATCCTCCCCTGGCCAAAGTAAAATACGAACAATTGGGCGAGGTATTTAAAAACACGAAGGTCTTATTTTTGTCCCTGGTTCAAAACTGGATAGTTGGACCTATTTTGATGTTTTTATTGGCCATTGCTTTTCTTTCTGGCTATCAAGAGTATATGGTTGGCTTAATTATGTGATTGGGCTGGCTCGCTGTATTGCTGCAGTAAAAACATCTACAGGAGTATGCCATTTTAGTTGTGAAAAATAAGGAGAAAAAATGAGATTAGACGAATTGTTTTTAGAAATGGATCTGGAATTTTTTGGTAGTGGACAACATGGGATAGGAGTAGATTCAGCTGTAAAACTTATAGGAAAGGAAAACATCTTTTTTTTAGATGTAAGGACCAGGGAAGAAAATGATCTTTTACAGTTTCCTTTTGCCGTGAATATTCCAGTAAATGAAATTCCTAAGCGTTTGGAAGAAATTCCTAAAAACAAACTGGTGATTATTTTTTGTTCTTCTCTGGTTAGGGCTGCAATGGTCTATGCCTATTTACTGGAAAAGGGATATGATGAATTAAAGATTTTATTGGCTTCTACAGAACAACTGGTTACTTTATTAAAGCCCAAACCCATTTATGCTAGAAAATAAAGTTTGTTAAATGCAAAATAGGGCTCTGATAGGAGAAAAATAAAGTGGAAATTTTTACTATTTCTTTAATTTCCTTTGGACTCAGTTTCCTTTTTGCTTTAGGTGGAGTGGGTTCTGCCCTGGTCCTGGTTCCAGTTTTGGCCTGGCTGGGAATACCTTTGGGTGAGGCCAAGCCTACAGGACTTTTTGTTAATACCATCAGTATGGTGGGTGCTACCTATGACAATATCAAGAACAAGCGCCTGGATTTTGGTTGGGTATTCCCATTATTCTCAGCTCTATTATTTTATCTCCTATTGGAGCCTATATTTCTAGCCTTATTTCCCAAAAATAGTTTTGTTTATTTTTACCCTTTTTTTATTTTTTGCTGCCAGCATTTTGTTGTTTTTTAAAGGAAGTAAGTATAAAGGCAAGGATAAATACAAAGAAGATAAAAATTGGCTGTATATGAGCTTTGTGGGAGGAGTGGCTGGCTTTTTTTCTGGCCTTTTGGGTATTGGAGGCGGGCTTATTATTTCTCCTCTTTTAATCCTTTTTGGATATGATCCCAAAAAAGTTACTACTATTACTGCTTTTGTAGTACCTTTTTCCTCTTTAACGGGTTTTATTGCTTATGTGCTTTTGGGTAGCTTTAATTTGGGGCTTATGCTTCCTGTGGGTATTAGTGCTTATCTGGGAGGATATCTAGGGACCCAATTTATGCAAGCCAGGCTGAAAGCCAGTACAGTTAAAAAGTTTTTGGGTATTTTAGTTATTTTACTGGCCATTAAAATGCTCTTACGCTTTTTTTAAAGATATAAAGAGAGGTAATATTTATGTCTAAAAAAAAGATTTTATTTTTGTGTACAGGAAATTCTTGTCGGAGCCAGATGGCAGAAGGTCTGGCCAGAGCCTTAAAATCTGAGACAATTGAACCCTATTCTGCTGGCATACTCAAACATACCCTGGACCCAAGAGCAGTCAGGGTAATGCAAGAAATAGGAATAGATATTTCCAAACAGTATTCCAAGACCATTGACGAGCTAAAGGGTATAAAATTTGATTATGTAGTGACCCTTTGTGGCCATGCCCATGAAACTTGCCCTTACTTTCCTGGCAAGGTGATTCACCGAGGTTTTCCTGACCCACCCAGTATGGCTGTAAAGGCCAAAAGCGAAGAAGAAGCCTTAAATTTTTACCGGGAAGTAAGGGATAAAATAAAAGAATTTGTTTTATCCTTGCCCGAAAGTTTGGAAGAATAATTTCCCAGAATCCCTTATCTTTTTTAGTCTTTACTTTTTTCTTAAAAAAATAGGTAAAAATTCCTATTTTTTTTCTTGATTTTTTTTCAAAAATATGATATAAACAAATTAAAACTTAAGTGTTGATGTAATTATTTGAATTTACTTGTTTTTACTTTAAGAAAGTTGTTATTTGTAAAATATATATAATAAAACAATATGTTAAGTTTTAAAGAATGCTTGTGGTTGAGACTTAGGAAACTAAAAGTATGTAATTAAGGGTTGCCAATATTTATTTATTGGTTTAAATAAACCTAAAAAATAATGTTTTTAGAGTTGGTTTTATGGTGCAAGATGAGGCAATTGGCTAAAAAGAATAAGATATATTTAGTTTTTTTAGGCTTTAGTTTTTTTGGCTAAATTTTCTAAATATAATAAAGATAACTTTTGGGTAACTTAAGTTTTTTAGTAAATTAACCAGTAAAGATATAAATAAAATAGGAAAAGTAAACTATGAAACAGAAAAGGGTAATCATCCAGATATGTTGTGTATTATTAATAGTAGTGTTTTCAACGACTGGTTTTACTAGAGATGTGAAAAATAAATTCAGTAGTTTTAAAACGTTAGAAGAACCATTAAAATTGGTAGTTGAGAAGTATTTAAAAATGGATATAAATATACGGTCCGTATAAGGTAGATAAAATTGTAAGTGGAAAGGCTTATCTGTATGTATTTTCAGGTGAGCATGTTAGTATAGACTTGTTTAGTTCAAAACAGATAAATGAAAAAGAAAAAACTATATTAATTTCTAAAGATGATAAAGTTTATTTGTTAAAAAAAGATAAAGAAATTGTTTTGTTAAAACTTAAAAAAGGGGTGAAAGATGACTATTAAAAGAGTTTTTTTAGCTCTTTTGTTTATATTTTGGGCGATACCTGTAATTGCTGGAATGGAACAATATTGTGCTTCTCCCCCATTTCTTACTCAGAGTATAGATCCAAATGTTGTGTTAGTAATGGATTATTCAGGCAGTATGCAATTTCCAGCCTATTATGCCTGTGCCAATTGGAGCGGATATTATGAATCACAGGTTGCAGAATGTTATTATGGAGATTATGCATATGAAAACTATAACACATCCTATGATTATTATGGAATATTTGATTCAAATAAATATTATAAATATGATTCTCATAATGGATATTTTGTTGATAATACAGACAATTGTTCTTATTCCAACAAAATAGGTTCAGCACCAGATTGTGTTTCTGGAAATCTACTTAATTTTGTAACTACAACCAGAATAGATGCAGCCTTGAAAGCACTAATTGGCGGAAAGGCTGATTGTGGTGATAATTATTGTTATATAAAGGCTCAGGGTAGTAGGAGAAGAGTAAGATCCAGTAATATAGACTGTGATTTTTATGTAAGGCCCGAAGATTATTCAAGTGGTAACTATGCAGATAAAGAAATTTTACTAAGTGTATATGATTATGATGGTACATGCCCAGTAAAAGGATTGTCAAGTGCAAGGGTAAAATTAAGAATCTCAAAAGAGGATAGGGGTGGTTTACTTCAATCCATATTTGATAGTGTTAGAATTACCTTTATGGTGTTTGGTGGTACAAGGGAAGGTGAAATAAGGTATGGGTTTAATGAAAATAATTTAGACTCATTATTGAATAAATTACAGAGTGAAGTTCCATATGGCGGTACTCCAAGTGGTGAAGCCTTGTGGGAGGCCTATGATTATCTAAAACAAAGAAATGGTCATAATTATGAGAGTAATTCTAATTATATCAACGATGACAGCGAGGTAGATCCATATTATCAGGTGTTGGAAGATGGGAGTTTGGTTTCAGCCTGGTGCAGGCAGTCCAATGTTGTACTCATATCTGATGGCGAGTGGAATGGCAATGTAGACCCTGTTATTTCTGCTTATCTATTAAGACTGATGATTTGAGGTCTGACTTAATACCAATAAACAACAGACAAGTATATAGCTTATATGCTTTTGATGATTCTAATGATGGTAAAAGTTCTATGAAGACCATAAGTGCTTTTGGAGGATTTACTGATATTAGTGGTTGTAATAATAGTTATCCATATACTTTTTCTGAGGTGCCAGATGATTCTTTAGAGGTTGCCTGGCCTCGTTCCAGTTGCCCAGGTGGTAGTAGTAATGAACAATGTTGTAAGGAATGGGATGAGGATAACAACGGTGTACCAGACGGATATTTTGCAGCAGAAAATGGAGCAGAACTTGAAGAGGCATTAAGGGTGATTTTTGTTGATATTTTAAAAAGAACTGCTTCAGGTACCTCTGCATCACTTCCCATTAGTGAGACAAAGATTGGAAAAAATCTTGTTCAGGCACTTTTTATCCAAAAAACAATTTGATCAGATAGAGTTGGATTGGATTGGCTATCTTTATACATACTGGTTTTACTATTCTCCTACTGCTTCAAACATAAGAGAGGATACTATTGAAAATAAAGCATTAGATGTATGTACTAATGGAGAGACAGGAGGAGACTACATCGTTAATTTCTTACTAAATAATTCTACAGGAATTATGAATGTAAAGGCCTATAAAAGTACATGTAGTGGTACTAATTCTTCTGATTATACCTTGTATTCAACTTTAGATGATATACATCCAGTGTGGGAGGCAGGAGAGAAGTTAAAGAATACGAATGCAACACAAAGAAATATTTACACATATACAGGATATCTTCATCCAACCATACATCAAGATTTAACTAGTTTTCAGAATGTGACAGAAAATAAACTATTTGGAGATGAAGACAATGATGGAATAGTAGATGAAACAGATGAAACAACAAGATTAATAACAAAATCAATTTCGATCCAGGATCTTAAAGATTATATTTTAGGAAATGATATAGATGGTTATAGAAATAGATCCTATGATGGTATTTCCACCTGGAAATTAGGTGACATAATTTATTCTACACCCAAAATAGTGATATATGATGATTATTCAGTGGTTTATGTAGGAGCAAATGATGGAATGCTCCATGCATTTAGATTAGGTAAACCTCGCTATGACGGATTGGGACCATATCAAGATGTAAGGCTTTGTAATGACTCTTCTAAATATTGTTACAAAGATAAACTAGGTGAAGAAATGTGGGCATATATCCCTAAAAATAGCCTTCCTTATCTAAGGGCACTTACAGATCCCAAATATGGTGGTAATAATCACCTTTATTATGTGGATCTCATGCCTTATATAATTGAACTCAATTTAGATGATGATTCAGATATTGAAAAACGAATATTAATTGGTGGTATGAGGTTTGGGGGAGCAGTTGGATGCACAGATTCAGAGTGCATTAATCCTCCTGCTGATACTTGTGCTGATCCCTCACAATATAATTCTGCTACTAGTAATTGTGTGGGATTGTCTTCTTATTTTGCCCTTGATATAACCAATGCAACCAGTCCAAAGTTTTTATGGGAATTTACTGATAAAGATTTAGGTTTTACCTATACAGGACCTGCCTTTATCAAGGTAAAAAATGATGACAGCACCTATAGCTACTTTATTATGTTTGCATCAGGTCCAACTAATTATAGGGGAGAGTCCAAACAGGATTTGAAATTTTTTGTTCTCAAACTTGAGAGTACATGGGATGCTCAACCATCAGCATTTTTTACCATTAAACAAGTGACAAAACTCTCAGTTTCATCAGAAATGAAAAATGCCTTTGGTGGAAGGCTTTTTACTGAGGGTATAGATGTAGATAAAGATGGTGATACTGATTGGGTCTTTATTGGATCAACCAGGGGAGCAGGTAACACTTTACAGGGAGATGTGTGGGGAATTCATATTACAGGAAATATCCCTTCTGATTGGGAGATAGTAAATGTATTTAATAGCTCCCTGGAGCCAGTAACTGCAAAAGTAGAATATGCAAAATGCTTTGATATGAATTATATATTTTTTGGTACTGGTAGATATTTTTATCCTGGAGACGATCCAGGTAAAAATAATGAATTTAATAACCTCTATGCTGTAAGAATAGATGATTGTCTTGATGATGGAAATTGTAATATTAATGCAGCACACTCATCTAATGATCCTTGTAATGAACTCACTCAAGGTAACCCAAATAAACTATTTTCTTGGAAACAAGGACTAAATGAGAGAGAAGGAATTTATTTTAAAGAAAGAGTAATATCAGACCCAACTGTTACTGATTCCAATATAATCTATTTTACTACAACAGAGCCTTCTTCTGATTTTTGTAGTTTTGGTGGAAGATCCAGGGTATGGCAGCTAAATTGTGCAACAGGTGAAGATCTCAAAAATCAAAACTGTCCAGGATATCACGCAAGCAACCCAGGAGGAAAACTATTTTTACAACTATCCCGTGGTAATATAGAAGAAATAATTGTTGGTACAGATGAGACATCAACATTTAATGATGCTACTACTCCATGGTATACAGGAGTACCTCCAGAATCAGCTACCCCTTATGTAAATCCAGCAAAAAGTCCTAAGGGCAATATTTTATTATGGATAGAAAAGTAAAAGGCTTTACTTTAATCGAACTCTTGGTAATTTTATCTATTATAGCAATAGTTTTATCCATTACAATTCCACAATTTACAAAATGGAAGAAAAAATATGATGTTCAATACGATATAAAAAATATTTATACTCTAATTCAAGATGCCAGAATGAAAAGCTTTGTTGAAAAAAAAGTTTGTGGATTGTATTGGGGAACTACATCAGAATTTAAGAAGATATATGAAAGGTGTGATACAGATTATGATGGTGAGATTAATGATAGTGGTGGGTATGTTGATATAACAATTTTAAATCTAAAATCGAAATTTAAATCATCTAATTCAACTTATACATATATAAAATTTTCTAGAGGTGTGGTTGTTAATTTTGATAGTATTTATCTTACAGACCTAAACGAGGAAGAAGTTAATAATTGTGTAGCAGTTTCAGTAACAAGAGCAAAAATAGGATCATGGAATGGAACTGATTGTAATTAAAGAAAAAAAGGATTTACTTTAATAGAGGTCCTTGTTAGCATGTTGATATTGACTTTGGTTCTTCTTACGCTAGTGCAGAGTCTTGCTACTTATATTCGTAGTAATGTAAATAATTTAGTTAGGGATGAAGCTGTAAAAATAGCTCAAGATTGTATAGAAAATATAAGAAGTGGTATTGAATGTGAAGATAATGCAACTAAAAAATTTAGAAATTTTTCTTTAACCTTTGCGATAGATTCTAATTCTACTCCTCTAGATAGTGGTAACAGTCAAGTACAAGTTATAGTTACTTATAAATATCCACCTAACAGTAATTCGACAAAAACTTATACCATAAATACAGTAGTGCATGAGCCATGAAAAATAAAGGTGTAACCTTAATAGAATTGTTGGTGGTGTTAGTAATTTTATCAGTGGTTCTAGGTGCTGTATATCAATCATATTTAAATGTATTGAAAGCATACACACAGCAGACTACTACTGCTGTATCCAATATAGATAGGCTAATAGGGGCTGAAATAATTAGAAGAGATATTGAGCTGGCTGGTTTTGGAATACCCAATGATAAATTGCCTCTAGAATATGATGAAGCAAACAATACTCTTACAATAAGTTCAACAGTATCTTCTAGAAATGATTATACAAAGTGTTATGGTTATGCAGATTTTAATGGAAAGAGATTTTTTACCCTTGATGATGCAGAAATCTCTGCCGAGGATTGTAATGATACAAATATTTGTTATTTAGCACTTGATTTAGATTATACCCAAAAATATAATTGTTATAAAGTTGATTCATCTGATCCATCAAAGCTACTGCTTTTATTTGGTCTTAGTTCTAATTCTACAGATAATAAAATAACCTATGAATTAGACGACTACAATTCAGAAGATAAGCCATTAAGATGTGCGCAAAATACTAAAGTATTAAGAAGAGAAGATGCAAGTACTGGTGGTGCGCAACCAATACTGGACTGTGTAGAAAGGTTTAAAGTGGCATTTGGTCTTGATACTGACGATGATGACATTGTTGATACATGGTCAACTACATTACCCTCAGATCCGAAGGTTTTAAGGTCTCAGCTAAAACAGGTAAAAGTATTTATTGTTTACCACGAAGGTAGAAAAGACCCAGCCTTTAATTATTCTGGAGGCACAATTTATCTAAATACTTCTAATGGGACCATTGAACAATTTACTCCTACAGGGGATGATATACATTATAGATGGAAGCTATTTCAATTTTCAGTAAAACCCATGAATCTTAAGAGGGAAATTCGGTGATTTTCAAAAAGCAAGATGAGAGGGGTATAGCCCTTATAACTTCTCTAATTTTGAGCTTAATTGCTATAGTGCTTGCATCAGCTATAATGATTTTAGTGGTATCGAGTACCAAACAGTCAGGTATTGTAAAAAGGTATACATCAGCATTAGAAGCTGCAAAGGGAGGTGTGGAAGAATTTTTGATTGATATTAGAGATTCTACTTGGGATTCTAATTCATCAGGTTGGATACCTGGGCATGCCTGTAAATTAAAAAGAGATACAGATAACTGGACCACGGTATGTGATTTTTGTAATTCAACGAATGCATGTACCTCTAATTCAGAGCCATCAGATATCATTAATAATCCTGATTGGGAAGAAATTTATGGAGACTATATAGTGTATGGAAAGATAGTAGATACTAAGGGATACCTTGATGGTTATTTATACAATGTTGAAATTGTAGGTACAAATAACAGTACAAGTGAAATGGCTTGGATTAATGTATTGTACCAAATAAAATTAAATCCTTAATTTACTATAGCTTAGATTTATCTTTAAATTTATTTTTTTATTAAATTTAATTATTTTAAATAAATGGAAATATTTTTAAATTGGTTAATTATTTTGATATAATTAATTTGAATCTATTAACTATCCAGGAGGTTTTATGTTTAAATTAAATATTGAAGGTATGAGTTGTCAGCATTGTGTAAATACTGTTACCAAGATTTTGGAGAGTATGGGTAATCTTAAAAATATAAAGGTAAGTTTAGAAGATAAAGCTGCCTATTTGAGGCTGATAAAGGGGGGATTTTGAGTTGATAAAAGCCAAGGTAGAAGAAAAGGGATACAAGGTTACTGGCTGGGAAGAAAATAAGGTTTTGCTTATAGGTTAATAAAAAAGGGGCTTAAAGCCCCTTTTTTATTTTTTACCAGGTAAGAGAATATTTAATACCACTCCGGTTATACCAGCTAGCCCGATACCTTTTAAGGTGAATTCTCCAGCAGAAAAGGACATTCCTCCCACTCCAAAGATAACAATTATGGCCACAATAGCCATATTTCTGGCCTCCATCAGGTCCTGGCCAGCTCTAACTAAAGTGTTGATGCCCACGACCATGATAGCACCAAAGAGGAGAATGAGAATTCCACCCATAACAGGAGTAGGAATAGTTTGTAAAAAAGCGCCTAGTTTGCCCACAAAGGAAAGCAAAATGGCACAGATGGAAGCCCAGGTCATAATAGCAGGTTGAAGACCTTAATCAGAGCTACAGCCCCGGTTACTTCTGAATAGGTGGTGTTAGGAGGACCACCTAAAAAGGACGCCAGAGAAGTGGCCAGACCATCGCCTAAGAGAGTTTTATGTACTCCAGGGTCTTTTAAATAGTCTTTTCCTGTCACAGAGCTAATGGCTAAGATATCTCCAAAGTGTTCAATGGCTGGCGCAATAGCCACAGGAGCAATAAAAAGGATGGCCTGTAGGTTCCATTCAGGGAAGGTAAAATTGGGAATGGCAAACCAGGGTGCCTGGGTTACAGGGGCAAAGTTGACCAAACCCACTGGGATGGAAATAAGATATCCTACAATAATTCCAGAAAGAATGGGAATGAGTTTTAACATGCCTTTGCCGAATAGGGAGACTATAATGGTCACTGCCAGGGAAATCATAGCAATGGTGAGAGCTGTTTTTTCTGGTACTAAAACAGCACTGCCATCTCCTGTTTTACCCATGGCCATATTTACTGCTACGGGAGCTAGAATAAGACCAATTACCATGATTACTGGACCTGTAACTATTGGGGGTAGTAAGTTTTCTAAGACCCTTACTCCTTTTAGAGCAATGAGAATACTTAATAGTACATAAAGCACTCCTGCTGCTGCTAGTCCGCAAAGGGTACCAGGAATGCCCCACGTTTTTACTCCATAAATGATAGGGGCAATAAAAGCGAAAGAAGAAGCTAAGAATGCAGGTACTTTTCCTTTGGTAATTAATTGAAAAAGTAAAGTTCCACATCCAGCAGTAAATAAGGCTACGTTAGGATCAAGACCAGTTAAAATAGGAACTAACACCAAGGCACCAAAAGCTACAAAGAGCATTTGAGCTCCCAGGAGGGAGTCTCTTAAACGAAAATCATACTTGGTTGGATCTTGTTGCATAGAACCTCCTTTACCGTGCACTGGTGTTTTTAAAGAACAAAAAAGACAAAAAATAGGCACCAGGTGGTGCCTATTTAGTTCCAAAGATTTTATCTCCTGCATCCCCTAGACCTGGCAGGATGTAGCCTTTATCGTTTAACCTCTTATCAATGGAGGCCACGTATATTTCCACATCTGGATGCTTTTCTGTAACTTTTTTTAATCCTTCTGGAGCAGCTACTAAAAATAATCCTTTGATTTTAGTACAACCTGCTTCCTTTAACAGGTCAATGGTAGCAATTAAAGTACCTCCAGTAGCCAGCATGGGATCTAAAATTAGGGCAATACGATCTTCTATGTTTTTGGCCAGTTTTACATAATAGCGAACAGGTTCCAGGGTTTCTTCATTGCGATACAGACCAACAATGCTTACCTTAGCTCCGGGAATAAGGTCCAGGACTCCATCTAGCATGCCCAGTCCAGCTCTAAGTATGGGCACTACCGTAATTTTTTTCCCTTTGATGGTCTCTATTTCCACAGGACCTGCCCATCCCTGAATAGTGCTTTTTTCAGTTTCCAGGTCCTTGGTTGCTTCATAGGTAAGTAGTCTGGCTATTTCCGAAGCCAGTTCTCTAAAATTTTTGGTGCTGATATCATGTTTGCGCATGATACCCAATTTATGTCGAATGAGAGGGTGGTCTACCAGGGTTACAGACATATTTTCTCCTCCAGCTACTTTGATGCTTTTTCTCAATTTGGCCAAATCGCTTTTGCTTAATAAGAAAAGAATTGTTTGGTCAAGATGGTTTCTAAAACTAAATCTATTTTTTCTCTAACTCTTTGAATTAAATTGGATTATTTTTTAAAAGAGAGGGCTTGAAAACTTAAAAGTTTGTTTCTTTTTAATTTGTTATTTCAATTTAAGTCCTTATTTTCTATCCACACGCTTAATTCACTCAAAGCTGTAGATAAAAGTAAATAAGGTTCTTTAAATTTAAGCGTACACTTCTGTATTTCTCTAAGTAGCTGGTCTAAAGGCATTTTATTTACCAGGTGTTTATCTATTGAAGAGTATTTGGCTATATGTCCCCACATGTGTTGAAGTGCATTTTTTATATTTTTTTCATCTGGTATGATTCTAAGATTTTCCACTAAAATTAACGCTAATTGCTCAAAGCCTATTTCTTTTTTAGCTACTAAGGGACCTATTTCTTTGTATAAATTGGGATTTCTAGCTAAAATTGAATACTTGTGCTGACTCCAGAGTTCTTGTTCATTTTTAGGAAGAGGTATTCTTCCCTCTTCTTTGTTTTGATATTTTTGCTTAAGTAAGTTAAATTGGGCGCTGGGAGAATCAATATAAATTTCTGGCCATTTTTTAAAAGCAGAATTTACCTTAACATAAGACTTATGGTTAAAATTTCTTAAGCGCATTTCTGCTACTAAAAATTCATGTCTTATCTTTAAGGCCCAAAGAAAAGCTGCCCAGCGCTTGGTTTCAGGATGTTTAGAATATCCCTTTTTCCCATGAATTAGAATCGAGAGGATTCCGTGTAATTCTCTGTGTTCGCCTAATAGACTTTGGCGATTTAAATAACCTGGATGGATATCCCAAATTCGCATGCTTTTTATATCTGCTAAAGAGGTTGTTTTTTTGATTGAGTGAGTAGACTTAGACCAAGAAAAATAAAAGCAGGAATAGAAGACAAAAATCAGGTTATAAATCTTTAATTCTTTTTCCTCTTACCTGGCCTGATATTTTACCCTGTAAACCAAATTTAACCTGTTTTGTTTTTGAAAATTAAATTGTTAACAAAGTTTAAACCAGCTTTTCTATTAACTCGATTCTTTTCAGGTGTCTTTCTCCAGCAAAAGAAGTGTTTACAAAAGTGCTGGCAATACTTTTAGCCAGGTCCACTCCAATTACCCTCTCACCCAGGCAGAGTACATTGGCGTCATTGTGCTCTCTAGACATTCTGGCCATGTATTCGTTGGTACAAAGGGCAGCACGTATGCCCTTAAAGCGGTTGGCAGTGATAGACATGCCTATGCCTGTGCCACAGATAAGAATACCCAGAGTTTTTAATTCCAGTACCTTTACGCAAAGATTGCGGGCATAAAGGGGGTAATCGCAGCTATTGGTATCCCTTGTGCCCACATCTATTATTTCAAATTGGGGATGAAAAAAATCCATTAGTATTCTTTTGAGGTTAATGCCTGCGTGGTCTGAACCAAAGATTAGAGCCTTTTTTTCTTCCATTTAAAAAACTCCTTTAAGAGATTTTAATCTTTGTTGGCGTTTGTGTAAAAAGAGGTTCTTAAAATTTTCAAGCTTTTCTTTTAGATATTTTACTTCTTCTTGTAAAAATTCTATTTGTTTGAGAGTTGTCTTTACTTCTTCAGAATCAATATCTTTTTTTTCGCAAATTAGCTGTCCTAAAAAACATTGTTCTTCTTTTATTTTTTGCTGAATTTGTTTTATTTCTGCAATTTTTAAGATTAGAGTAAGAGAAAATAACAATTCCGTATAAGCTGTATATATTCCACTTAAAACTGTGTGAATAAAGGTTCTCATTTTACTCTTGCTCCAAGAGATTAAATAAATTTACATCTTCTGGCAATTTTAGCTCTAAATTATTTAAGTTTAAATTTAATTTTATCTTTTTTTGATAAATAGTTATTTTTAAGCCTTCTTTTTCAATAATTATTTTTTTAGGTATGGAAAGATTTATGTTAGTCTTTACATAGTTAAAGTAGGATATGGTGTATCCTTGATAGTTTATTCTTTTTATTTGACCTAAAGGATAAATTTCTAGTTGAGTCAAGAGGTTTTTAGAAAAATTTTCTGAAGAAGACAAGGGTAGGAGAAACTGGACTTCTCCCAGGAGCAGTTTGACACTTTGAGTCAAGGTAAAGGGAAGGGGAAAGCCTAAGGTAGTAATAGCAGTCCTGGGGTGGTTGCTTTGATAAGCTCTTCTTTCATAGGGAAAAAAGACCAGGAGGTTGTTTTGACTTTCTTGCCAGAGGGAAATCTTTTGACCCAAAGAAGAGGAAAAATCCACTCTGGTGAGCGTATCCTTTTGGCCAAAACAGGTGTAGAGCAAGCGGGAAGCCTGTTTTTGGTCTTTAAAACTAAGGCTGCCCTGTAAGTAGTAGATGTTGATTTGCTTATATTTTTGTTGCTGTTGCCAGAATTGTTCCAGCTTTTGTTCTGGAGAAGGAAGTTTTGGGGGAGCACAACTGGCTAGAAAAATTAGCCCTAACAAGAGAGTGATAAATTTAGTTTTCACTTAATTTCTGGAGTAGTTTTTTTAGTTCCAAATTATGGGGATTTAACTTTAAGGATTGCTTATAGCCCCTGATGGCTTCTTTTTTTAGGTTTAGACTCCTGGCAATGTCTCCATAATGTTGCCAAATAGTAGGGTCATCGGCAGTAAAACTTACAGCTTTTTGAATATATTCCCAGGCCTTATCTAGCTCTTTTAATTTAAAGTAAACCCAGGCTAGAGAATCAAGGTAATAGCCGTTGTTGGGGCTCATTTTTAAGGCAGTTTCAATTAAGAGCTTGGCTCTATTTAGGTCTTTTCCCTCTTCAGCCAAGACATAACCTACAAAATTTAAGGCAGGATCATAATCAGGATACAGGGAAATTATTTTTTCCATAAGTTCTAAAGATTTCTGGCGCTGGTTTTGGTTTTCCAGGATAATGGCTTTGCGATAAAGTATTTCTTTGTCTTTGGGCCATTTTTGTAGGGCCTGTTCTATCCAGGATAAGGCCTGGGTGTATTTTTTTTGTTGTTCAAAAGCGTATATCTGTAAAATATAAAATTCTTTGTGATTGGGATAGGCTTGTTTAACTTCATCTAGAGTTTTTTGAGCCAAGGCGTAATTTTTTTGTAAAAGCAAAATTTGAATTTTAAATTCTAGTGATTGAAGGTAAAAACTGCTTTTGGGTGTTATTTTATTTAAATATTGAAGAGCCTTATTGTAATTTTGGTATTTCTCATAGTAGAGAAGAGCAGAATAAAAATTTACCCTGTCTGTACCTTTTTCTTCTTTTTTACATCTTCTAATATGTTTTCAGCATATTCATAATATTTATTTTCTAAAAATTTTAAGAATACTTTTAGTTTAAAATCTATATCTTTATCTTCTAAAAAAGTTTTAGCCTTTTTAGGGTTGTTTAATTTTAGGTTTAATTCAATTATTCTCAAAACCAGGTCTTCGTTATTTTCTTCTTGCTCTAATAATTTAGTGTAGATCTCTTCTGCTTCAGCATATTTTTTATTCATTTCATAGATATAAGCTAATTCTGCCCAGGCTTCAAAGAACTCTGGATCCAGTTTTAAAGTTTTTTGAAGCAAAGCTTCTGCTTTTTGGGTAAGACCTAGTTCAAAATTAGCCCTGGCTAAATAATAATAGGTTATTTTATTTTGCTTTTCAGGAGGTAGTTTTTTGAGTAAATCTATGGTTTTACTGTATTCTTTATTTTCCAGATAAATTGCTGCCAGTTCCTGGTACACAGAAAAGTCTTCTGGTTTAATGGCCAGATACTCTTCCAGGGTTGTTGCTGCGTCCTTGAGTCTTTTTTCAGCCAGATAGGATTTGGCTAGGGAAAGATAGAGGTTCTTGTTTTCTGGAAATTTTTTAAACCCTGCTTTAAAATGTTTCTGGCTTGATTAAAATCCAGGTTGCGCCAGTAAAAGTTGGCTACTTCCAGATAAATATAGGGTTCTGGATTTAATTGAAGTAGTTGTTGGGCTTCCAGCTTGGCTTCTTCAATTTTCTTTTGGTTTTCCAGATCCAGAAAACGAAGAAAGGTATAAATTTTCTTGGCTTCAGGCGAAAGGGGAATACTAACAGGTCGGGGTTTGTGTAAGGGAGAACAACTAAGTAAGGCCAAAAGGATTAAAGTAAAACAAATTAAATTACGCATAATTTTCTATTTGTTGTAAGGTTTGGTAGAGATGTTTGCCTATAAGCAGACCACAATCCACAATTTCTGGGCCAAAGTTAATGCCTGTAGAAGTCCTAAAGGTATCTTTGATTTTTTGCATAAACTCTAAAGCCTGGGGCATTCTTTTTTTCAGTTCTTCTATTCCCCATTGGTTATAACTACAAATGGACCAAAGGTAGTGGTAAAATTATCTGGCCCCCAGCGAAATTTGTCTCCATCATAAAGAGCAGCACTTACCAGTTGGGCCAGGTCGTCTTTGATTTCTATCCTGGGTCCAAAGGCTTCGTGGTTTTTTATGGCCAGGTAAATAATTTCTTTTTCCTCCTGGCTAAGAGGATAGTCTTCTAGGATTTCCTGGCTTAGTTCAGCCCCTTTTAAAGCATGGTCTTCTTCTGTGCGACAAGTATCGTGCAGCAAGCCCGCTATCTGGCTTAAAAGAAAAGCTTTTTTAAGTAAAGGATTGGGCAAGTGTTTTCCTTCAATTAAGACAATGGTACTGGCATCTAGGGCTACCTTTTTGGCGTGCTCTATGCCATGCCCAAAGGAGTCCAGGATAAAGGGTAGGACATCTTCGCGTAAACGATAAATAAGAGGGTGGTCAAAAAGAAGTTTTTGGCCTGGTTTTGTTCCCGTGAAAAAATAGTATAAAAAGAAGGAAGGTTTTGTTGAGCTATTTTTTTGGCTTCTGCTTTGAGGAGGCTAAAGACTTTATTCATCTAAAATCCAATCCCTGGAAAAGTCTGTGATTTCTTCTTCTAAAAGTTTTTTTATCTTTTGCAGTAATCTAGCTTCGATTTGTCTTACTCTTTCTCTGGTAATACCATATTTTTCCCCTATCTCTCTTAAGGTAAGAGGAGAGTCATTGAGCAATCTGAGTTCCAGAATATCTTTTTCCTTGTCGTTTAATTGGGGAAGAATTGTTTTTAACTTTTCTCTTAACAGATTTACTGTTTCTTCCTGAAAAATTTTATCTTCCACACTGCCTTCTAAGGCAGGCAAGACATTTAAAGGCGTAAATTCCTCATCATCATTTAAAGGCATATCCAGAGAAAGGTCCTGCTGGCCCATGCGTTTGCCCATTTCAATAACATCTGCTTCTGAGACCTGTAAGTTGTTGGAAATGGTTTCTGCATCTGGATTTATACCCATGGCTTCTAGACGTTGTTTTTCTTTATTGAGATTGTAAAAGAGTTTTCTTTGGGCCTGAGTGGTACCTATCTTGACCATACGCCAGTTGTCCATGATAAATTTTAAAATATAGGCCTTAATCCAAAAGGAAGCATAATAGGAAAATTTTATTCCCTTGTCTGGATCAAACTTTTGTACAGCCTTCATCAGGCCAATATTTCCTTCCTGGATAAGGTCTAAAACATTTTGCATCCAGCGACGCTGAAAATCCATAGCTATTTTAACCACCAGTCTTAGATTGGAAGTTATGAGTTTAAAGGCTGCATCTTGGTCCTGGTATTCTTTATAACGTCTGGCCAGCTCTATTTCTTCTTCTGGACTCAAAACTGGAAATTTATTTACTTCTTGTAAATATAAGCTGAGATTGTCTTTTATTTGGGGATAAGTATTGGTTGGTTCAATAAGAGCCAATTCTTTACTTTCAGGAGACTGTTTTTTTTCTGGCATGCTATAGAACTCCTTTAATCCTTTTATTCCTATATTTTTTATTTGTCCTTTGCAAGGTTTTAAACTATGGCTTTAACTCAAGGTTAAGGTCCAGATGGGGAGGAAGGCAATAAATGAATTTTTTGACGCTACTAAAAGAAAATGAGTTTATCCTTTTTGATGGTGGATTGGGCACCTTATTGCAAACCAAAGGTTTACCTGCCGGTGAAATGCCAGAAATTTTTGCCCTAAAAGAGGAGGACACGCTACTTAACTGTCATAGGGCTTATGTTCAGGCTGGCGCAAGGGTAATTACTACCAATACCTTTGGAGCCAACAGATTTAAATTGCCCGCAGGGATAAGTGCTTATGAAGTAAATAAAAAAATGGCTCTGGTGGCTAAAAGGGCAGCAGAAAACAAGGCCCTGGTAGCAGGTAGTGTTGGTCCCAGTGGCAAGATGGTAAGGCCTTTAGGGGATATAGACTTTTTAGACCTGGTAGATAGTTTTAGCGAGCAAATTCAGGGTTTAATAGATGGTGGAGTGGATTTGATTCTGGCGGAAACTCACTTTGACCTGGCTGAAGCCAGGGCTGTGGTACTTGCGGCCAGAAAAATAAATAGGCAAATCCCCATAGGAGTATCCATGACCTTTGAAGGTGGGGTGTCTCTTACAGGTACTTCTCCAGAAGTATTTGCGCTTACCATGTTCAATATGGGGATAGATCTGCTGGCAGTAAATTGTAGTTTAGGACCTGTGGAGCTTTTGCCTCTGGTGGAAAAGTTGCTTCAATATTCTTCTTTACCTCTTTTGGTACAACCCAATGCTGGTTTACCTGTTTTAGAAGAGGGCAAGACTGTATTTAAACTGGAGCCAGAGCCCTTTGCTAAAAATATGCTTACCTTTGCCAGAAAGGGAGTAAAGTGTTTGGGTGGCTGTTGTGGAACTACGCCTGAGCATATCCAGCTCTGGCCCAGAAACTAACTCAAGAACAATTTGTCTCTCCTTCTCCTGCATCTCCTTCCCTTGCCCTTACTTCCCGTTCTAAATACGTGCTTCTGGGGAAAGAGGAAAAGACTGTTTTAATTGGAGAAAGAATCAATCCCACAGGAAAAAAAGACCTTACCCAGGAGTTGCAAGAGGGTAAATTGAATAAAGCTTTAAACCTAGCTCAGGAGCAACTCCAGGCAGGAGCTAGGGTTTTGGATGTTAATGTGGGTGCTCCTCTGGTAGAAGAGGAAAAGGTTTTGCCCAGGCTGGGATTGGAACTGGTGAAAAGATTTGATCCCGTGCTTTGTTTTGATTCCAGTAAGGTTAGTGCCATTGAGAGGAGTTTACAGATTTATCCTGGTTCTGCTTTAATTAACTCCATAAGTGGAGAAGAAGGCAAGTTGGAAGTGCTGGGTCCCTTGTGTAGGGATTATGGCGCTCCTTTTATTTTACTACCTTTAAAGGGAAAAAAGCTGCCTGTAAGTGCCAGGGAACGCATTGCCATTATAGAGGAAATGCTGAAAAAGTGCGCAGAGCTTTCCATTCCCAGGAGGTTGATTTTAGTAGATGCTCTGGCCCTTACTGTATCTTCTAAGCCAGAAGCAGCCAAAGCCTGTTTGGAAGTCATTGATTATTGTACAAAGTTAGGTTTGCCCACTACTCTGGGGCTTTCCAATATTTCCTTTGGGTTGCCTGCTAGAGAGCTTATCAATTCCACTTTCTTGGCCATGGCCATGGCTAAAGGTTTAAGTAGTTGCATTGTAAATCCCAATTCCTGGAAAATAAAAGAAGTTTTTATGCCGGCCAGGTACTTTTAAATAAAGACCCCCAGGCAGAAGAGTTTATTGCTCATTTTTCCCATTGGCAGGCTGGAGAGCAAAAAATTACCCTGCAAACTAAAAGTAAGTCTCTAGCTTCTACACCTAAAGAAGCAGTTGTTTTAGGGGATAAAGAAAGGTTAATTGAACTTTTAGAGAAAGAAATAAAAGAGGGGAAAAGGCCTTTGACCTGCTAAATGAGGAGCTTATCCCGGGTATAACTGCAGTGGGAGATAAATATGAGCGTAGGGAATATTATTTGCCTCAGCTTTTACTTAGTGCTGAGGCCATGCAGGAGGGAGTTAAGTTTTTAGAACCCTGGCTAAAGAAAGATAAGTCTGAAAAAGGTCCCAAGATAGTAATGGCTACTGTAGAGGGTGATATTCATGATATAGGCAAGAATATTGTCTGTTTGATGCTTAGAAACCATGGTTTTGAAGTGATTGACCTGGGTAAAGATGTTCCAGCTAAAAAAATTGTAGAAGTAGCCAAAAAGGAGCAGGCTCCTTTAATAGGCCTTTCTGCCTTGATGACCACCACCATGGTTAAAATGGAAGAAACCATAAAACTGGTTCAAAAGGAAAAATTGAAGTGCAAGGTAATGATAGGTGGGGCTGTGGTAACTCAGGCCTTTGCCGATAGGATTGGGCAGATGGTTATTCAGAAAACGCAGTAGCTGCTGTAAAACTGGCCAAAAAATTATTGGCCAGTCTGGAGGAAAAGAAATGCGCAGATTAATTATTATTTTTCTTTTTTTAGCTGTTTTTGGGGGAACTGATTTAACCCTGGCCAAGGACATAAAGGTTGCCAAACCCAGGGATATTATTTCCTTTATTGCCAATAGCCAGAGTGAATTGGTACTGGTCAATTTTTGGGCTAGCTGGTGTCCTCCCTGCAGGATGGAAATACCTTCTTTAATTAAGCTAAGAACCATTTTTCCCAGGCAGAAACTAAGTATACTGGGAGTGTCTGTGGATTATGACCCAGAAATGTTTTTTGCCTTTTATAAGGAAACCAACTTTAACTACCCTGTCTGGCTGGGCAAGGAAAGCGTTGGTGATTTTTTTCAGGTGGTAAATTTACCCAAATTGGAAATTTATCGCTCTTCTGGAGAAAAGGTCTTCACTCATGAAGGGTATATGGGCCTGGAAGAGTTAAAAATAAAGATAGAGGAGCTTTTAGGTGAGTGAGTTATACTTGCGCAAGGCAAAAATTTCAGATGTAAAGAGCATCCACCACTTACTTATGTATTATGCTAAAGAAGGACTTCTCTTGCCCCGTTCCTTTAGTGAACTCTATACTCATCTTAGGGATTTTTTTGTTTTGGCTCACCGCCAGACCCAGGAAGTCTTTGGGTGTTGCGCCTTGAGTATTATCTGGGAAGATTTAGCTGAGATTAAGTCCCTGGCTGTGGCTAAGGAAAAACAGGGCCAAAATTGGGGGAGAAGGTTGGTGGAGGCCTGTTTGAGTGAAGCCATTACTTTAGATGTTTACAAAGTTTTTGTCCTAACTTATCAGGACAGATTTTTTGAGCGCCTGGGATTTAAGGTGGTGGAAAAAGATGTTTTACCCCAAAAGGTATGGGCAGATTGTCTAAAATGCCCCAAGTTCCCGGAGTGCGATGAAATAGCCATGCTTATTGAAATGTAAGTAAATTTAGAGTATTGATTAAAATTTAGGAGGATTAAATGGGATTGGAAGTGGTATTTTCCCCTGAGATGATTGCCAGAAGAGTGCAGGAATTGGGAAAGGAAATAAGCAGAGACTATGCTGGCAAAGAACTGGTAGCAGTGTGTGTCTTAAAAGGTGCCTTTTTGTTTTTGCTGATTTGGTTAGAGCCATTGATTTGAATTTAGAGGTTGATTTTGTCCGCTTATCTTCTTATGCCAATCAAAAATCCCGTACAGGCAAGGTGATTTTTTCCAAGGACATGGAATTGCCCATAGAGGGGAAACATTTACTTCTGGTGGAAGATATTGTGGATACAGGCCATTCCATGGCTTATTTAAAAAAAGTCCTGGAAGCCAGAAAGGCTGAAAGTGTAAAGATTTGTGCGCTTATTGATAAAAAAGAGCGTAGAGAAGTAGATGTAGAAGTGGATTATGCTGGCTTTGTCCTGGAAAAAGGTTTTATTGTGGGTTATGGTCTGGATTATGCGGAAAATATAGAAATTTGAGCGGAGTGTTTGAACTTAAAGAGTGAGGCTAAAAGGGGGAATTTAGGATGCTGGTACAATGCCCCGAGTGTAAGGTAAAGTATAATCTTCCCGAGGAAAAGGTTAAACCTGGAGTTAAGCTAAAATGCACTAAATGTTCTCATATTTTCCCTTTAGAATTGGAAGAAGATAAGCTGGATTTAGATAGTCCCGAAGATATTGCCATTCCTGAAGTGGAAGAGCAGGCAGGAGTCAGTGTAAAGTCAGATAAAAAAATCAAAGTGGATCTGGAGGAGGAAGAAAAAGCTCCTAAAAGAAAAAAAAGCAAAAAGAAGCTGATTATCTGGCTGATAGTTTTATTATTGTTGTTGGGTCTGGGTTCTGCCGGTTATATTTTCTTTCCTCAAATAAAAGCCAAATTTTTCCCAGAAAAAAAGGGTGAGGTTGGACTCAGCCAAAAACAAATAGAAGAAAAGGTAAAAAATATTTCTCTGGAAAATGTAAAGCAATACTTTGTAAACAATTCCAAAATAGGAGAGCTTTTTGTTATTGAAGGAGAGGCAGTTAATAAATTTGAAGAAACCAAAGAATTGATAAAAATAAAGGCCAGGATTTTTGATGATAGTGGTAAGGTGGTAGCTGAAAAGGAATTTTTAGCTGGTAATACTGCGTCTTTGTTTCAACTACAGGTTTTAACTCAAGAAGAACTGGAAGGAGTTTTAAACTCTAAGATAGGTATTTTAACCAACAACACCTTTGTAAAGCCCCAGGGTAGAGTGCCTTTTATGGTTGTTTTTTATAATCCTCCTGAAAACGTACAGGAGTTTGCTTTAGAAGTTATTGATGTGAAAAATCCACCTGAAAAGAAATAATTTTGGCTAAACAAAAACAGCTTTATATCTGTAATAAGTGTGGAAGCAATTTTGCGACCTGGTTTGGAAAGTGTCCCCAATGCGGGGAGTGGAACACCCTAGAGTTAAAATCAATTTCTCCTAAAACCTCTTCTCCCTCCAATCAAGATCAACTGTTTTCTCCTATACCCATTACTCAGTCCTTTTCCCAGCAAGAGGTGTATTTTTCCTGTGGAGAAAAAGAGGTAGATTTGTTTTTAGGTGGAGGACTGGTCAAGGGCGGGGTATATCTTTTGGGAGGAGAGCCTGGCATAGGCAAGTCCACCTGGCTGTTGCAACTGGCAGGCTTGCTTGCTTCCAGAGGGTTAAAGACCCTTTATTTAAGCGGAGAAGAGTCTTTGCTACAGGTGCAAAGCAGGGGAAAACGTTTGGGGCTTGCTTCTGATAATCTCTATCTTTTTTATAGCACAAAGTTAGAAGAAGCTCTGGAAGTATTAGAAACAGGGTTTCAAATAGCAGTTATAGATTCAGTGCAGACCCTAACTTCCAGTAAACTGGAAGGAGTGGCAGGAACTCCTTCCCAGATAAGAGAGGTCGCCCTGGAGCTTATTGGCCTGGCTAAAGCCAGGGAGATTACCTTGTTTTGGTGGGCCATGTGACCAAAGAAGGGCTTATTGCTGGCCCCAAACTTTTAGAGCACATGGTGGATTGTGTTTTGTACCTAGAAGGGGATAGAGAGCACTTTTTTCGCCTGCTTCGAGTAAATAAAAACCGTTTTGGCCCCAGTAATGAGGTTCTGGTTTTAGAAATGTTAGAGCAAGGATTAAGGGTAGTAGCTGACCCTTCTACTTTTTTTCTGGAAGGAAGTAACAATTTAAGTGGCCAGGCCCTTACTTTGACTTTAGAAGGGCACAAGGTTTTGGCTGTAGAAATTCAAGCCTGGTCAGTTCTTCCTTTTTGGCTGTGCTAGAAGAGTAGCCCAGGGTATAGATCAAAATAGGTTGAATTTATTGGTGGCAGTTTTAGAGAAAAGATTAAAAATAAGTTTAAAAGATAAGGATATTTACTTAAAAATAGGAGGAGGGCTTAGCTTAAAAGACCCGGCTCTGGATTTAGCTATTTGTGTAGCCTTGCTTTCTTCTTTTTATGACCAGCCCTTACCGGAAAATAGTATTTTTTGGGGGGAAGTGGACTTAAATGGCCAGATTCGAAGGGTGCTGGGGCATGATTTGAGATTGAAACAAGCCAGAAAACTAGGCTATACTAATATTTTTGCTCCGCAAGAGAAATTGGTTTCTTTAGAGGATGTGTGTGAACAATTAAAGTTTTAAACTAAAAGATTCCAGGTGAGCAGATGATGAGAGAGTGTCTCTTTTTAACGCAAGCTAAGTAAGAATAAAAAGGTATAATATAACTTTGGCCTTGGGAAAAAGTAACTATTTTTTAACTTTTGGAGATGTCTTTTTCTTGCTTTTTAACCACAAGTTGAGGCGGTTTTCCATACCTTCTGTTTTGGGAAAATAGAATTGTTTGTTTTTAAGTTCTTGGGGTAAATATTCTTGCTCTATATAAGAGCCTGGATAGGCGTGGGGATATTTATAGCCATGACCATAGCCCCATTGTTTTTGCAGCTTGGTGGAAGGATTGCGCAGGTGTAAAGGTACAGGCTTGGGGCCGTTTAGCCTTACTTCCTTTTGGGCGTTTAAATAGGCAGCATAAGTGGAGTTGGATTTGGGAGCAAGGGCTAGATAAACCACTGTTTCTGCCAGAGGGATAAATCCTTCAGGCATACCCACAAACTCAACTGCGTGTTGACAGGACACAGCCAGGGGCAGGGCCATGGGGTCAGCAAGTCCCACATCTTCTGAAGCAGAAAGGATAAGCCTGCGGCAAATAAATCTGGGGTCTTCTCCACCTTCTAGCAAGCAGGCTAAATAATAAAGGGCAGCATCAGGGTCACTTCCTCTGATGGATTTAATGAGGGCAGAGATAAGTTCGTAATGAGCATCTCCCTGTCTATCCCCGCGAATTACTATCTCTGGTAGGTGGGTTTTGAGATTTTCTGGCCTTAACTCTTCTTCTTCCAAATTGGAGATGTATTCCAGAAGATTTAGAAGGGTCCTGGCATCGCCATTACTCAGGGAAACCAAAAGTTCTAAACTATCTGGAGAAATTTTTAGATTGAGATATTTAGCGCCTTTTTGGGCCAGGGTTAATAATTCTTCCAGGGTTAAACTGGCCAGTTTTAGTACATGCAGTCTGGAAAGTAGTTGTCTGGTTACGCTAAAGGAAGGATTTTCTGTAGTAGTTGCCAGAAGGGTTATTTCTCCCACTTCTAGGAGGGGCAGAAAAAAGTCCTGCTGGGCCTTGGAAAAACGATGGATTTCATCCAGAATCAGAACATCTATTCCTTCTATTTTTTTGCGCAAACCAGCTAAACCTATTTCTGGCGCACTAAGCCTGATATACTTTTTATTCCAGGCTTTGGCTAAAAGCAGAGCAAGCGTGGATTTACCACAGCCAGGAGGACCAAAAAAGAGTAAACTTTGCGGCCTTTTACTTTTGATAAGCGCTCTTAATCGGCTTTTTAAATGGCTTTGTCCAATAAACTCATCTAAGGAATTGGGTCTTAGCTTTTCCGCTAAGGGAATGGGAACGCTCATTTACATATCTTTAGTAACTTCTTGCAAAGCTTTAGTTAGTTTTTCCTGGTCTTCTTTAAATAACTTGTAATTTAAAGAATCTTCCAAAGCCTGCCTGCTGGCCTCAATAATATTATAGGAAACGCCCACGGTTACCCATCTTTGTTTGGCATCTCCAGATTCAATCAAGACCCTTACCCTGGAGGCAGTGCCTGATAGGTCCTTTTTAAAAGAGGAAAAGACTCTTACTTTAAAATCAATAAGGTGCATTTCTTTTAGGCAGGGATAAAACTTTTCCAGAGCCTTGCGAAGGGCGTTGTCCAGGGCATTTACTGGTCCTTTTCCACTGGCAGCAGTATGCTCCAGCATACCACCCACTCTGACCATAACTGTAGCTTCGGAAAGAGGGTCTTCGTCTTTACGTTTGCTTTCTAAGACCCTATAATTTTCCAGGGAAAAATAGGTTCTGGTTCTACCCAAGACCCTGTTTAACAAAAGTTCAAAGGAGGCTTCAGCTGCTGTGTATTCGTAGCCTTCACTTTCCAGGTGTTTTAGTTTGGCCAGAAGTTCCAGGACAAAGGGGTCATTTTTGTCCAGATAAAAGCCATATTGTTTGGCTTTAAATAAAATATTGGATTGTCCTGCTAAATCAGAAAGCAAGATACGCTGTTTATTACCCACACTTTCAGGTGGAATGTGTTCATAGGTTCTGGGGTTTTTGCGCACTGCACTTACGTGAATACCGCCCTTGTGAGCAAAAGCAGATTTCCCCACAAAGGGTTGGCGGTGAAAGGAAGGTAAATTGGCCACTTCTGAGACAAAGAGAGATACAGAGGTTAAAAGACGCAAGTTTTCTGCCGGGATACACTCATAACCCATTTTTAACTGCAAATTGGGGATAATGGAGCAGAGATTGGCATTGCCGCAGCGCTCTCCATAGCCATTTATGGTTCCCTGTACTTGCTCTACGCCAGCTTCTACAGCAATTAAAGAGTTGGCCACAGCAAGTTCTGAATCATTGTGCGTGTGGATTCCCAAGGTGGCTTGAGGAAAGCGTTTTTTTACTTCTTCCACAATGCCTTTGATTTCTAAAGGAGTGGTGCCACCATTGGTATCACAGAGGACTAAAACATCTGCCCCGCCTTCCAGGGCCTTTTGTAAACAAGCCAGGGCATAGTCCTTGTTTTCCTTAAAGCCATCAAAAAAGTGCTCTGCGTCAAAAAGAGCTCTTCTACTTCTGGTTTTAATTTGGCCAAACTACCGGCTATAAGCTCTAAATTGTGCTCCAGAGTGGTTTTTAAGGCTTCCCTCACATGGATATCCCAGGTTTTGCCAAAGATGGTAATGACCTTTACCCCAGAGTTAATCAGGCTAGCCAGATTTTCATCAGTATCTGGGGTTTTATTTACGCCATGGGTGCTGCCAAAGGCTGTGATTTTGGCTCTTTTAAAGTGATAGTTTTGTATTTCCTGAAAAAAGCGCTGGTCTGTGGGATTGGAGGCAGGCCAGCCTCCTTCAATATAGTCTATTCCCAGTTCATCTAGCTTTTGGGCTACCCTTATTTTATCTTCTAGGGAAAAGTGGACATCTTCGGCCTGGGTACCATCTCGTAAGGTGGTGTCATATATTTTTATTTTTTCATAGCTCTTAACAGGTTTTTTCTGGTTCTTTGTCTAAACCAAAGGCTTCATGTAAGGTCCTTACTGCCAGTTCTGTGTATTTTTCTTCAATAAGGCAGCTAATTTTAATTTCTGAAGTACTAATGATAAGGATATTTATGTTTTCATTTTTTAGGGCAGAAAAGGCAATGGCAGCTACTCCAGAGTGATTGCGCATGCCAACACCAATTACTGAGACCTTGGAAACATTTCTATCAGTGAGTACTTCTTTGGCTCCAATTTCTCCTTTGATTTTGGAGATAATTTCCACGGTCTTGTCTATATCTCCTTTGGGTACAGTAAAGGTCATGTCTGTGCGACCTTCTCTACTGGGGTTTTGCACAATCATATCCACTACAATACCGGCAGCAGCAATAGGCTCAAAGATTTTGGCTGCAATGCCTGGCTCATCATATACATCCACTAAAGTAACTCTGGCCTGGTCCTTGTCATAGGCAATGCCTGAAACCATAGCAGCTTCCATACTTTCATCCTCCTGAGTTACCAATGTCCCAGGTCCATCAGTAAAAGTGGAACGCACATACACTGGGACATTGTATTTTTTGGCAAATTCTACAGATCTTATTTGTAAAACCTTGGCTCCCATACTGGCCATTTCCAGCATTTCTTCATAGGCAATGCGTTCAATGCGTCTGGCCGAAGGGCAGATATTGGGGTCAGTGGTATATACTCCATCCACATCCGTATAAATCTCACAGAGGTCTGCTTTTAGGGCAGCAGCTAAAGCCACTGCACTGGTATCAGAACCTCCTCTTCCTAAAGTGGTAATCCTGCCTTCACAATCACAACCTTGAAAGCCAGCTACAACCAGTACATCATAGTTTTTGAAATAGGAGCGAAGTCGGTCTTCATCTATATCTAAAATCCTGGCCTTTCCAAACTCTTTGTCCGTACGAATGGGGATTTGGTACCCCAAAAGAGACCTGGCCTTGATTCCTGCATCTTTTAGAAGCATGCTAAATAGGGCCACAGAGGTTTGCTCTCCTGTAGCCATAAGTACATCCATCTCTGCTGGGTCAGGTCTGGAAGACCAGGTTTTAGCTAACTCAATTAAACGATTGGTTTCTCCAGCCATGGCTGAGAGTACAACTGCCACTTTACTTCCCTGATTAAGGCTCTTAAAACCTTTTCCTTTACCCTTTGCATACACTCAAGGTTGGCAACAGAAGTACCTCCAAACTTCTGAACAATAATTTTCATTTTTCACTTCACCTCTTTCCCTGAAATTAGCTTTTTAAAAGAAGACAGAATATTAGTCATACTTCCTTTGGCTGTAAACTCCAAAATGCGCTCTTTTTCTTGCAAGTAAAAACTTATCTTGAGCCAGTCTGCAAAATTTAAATAAGCAGGAAGGTGTTCGCTCCATTCTACCAGACGAATAAACTTAGAAGAAAGTAAAACCTCTTCTAAATCAGTATCCAGTTCTTCCCCTTGCAGTCTATAAAGGTCAAAATGGGCAATCTCTGGTTGGGTAGGGTAAATATTGAGCAGATTAAAACTCGGGCTACTTACTTCTGCCTGTTTACCCTGGGGAAAGGCGTGTACAAAAAAACGAATAAAAGTGGTTTTCCCTGCACCTAAATTGCCTTCAAAGAGAATAAGAGGTTTTTGTTGTTGTTCTAAAAGAAGATTTGCTAAAGTGATAGCTAAATTTTGAGTTTCCTCTAGTTCTCTAACTACTACTTTCATTTACCAGGGCCTTTAAAATGTCTGCTTTGCCAATGATACCTATGAGTTTTTGTTCTTCATCTACCACAGGTAAGGTGTGATATTTTTTCTCAGCCATAATCTGTGCGATTTCTTCCAGGGTATGCTCTGGTGATAGGCAAAGAGGATTGGGAGTCATGGCCTCTTTTACTCTAACTGCACTCATTTTTTTTATTTCTTCTTCCAGTTTGTTTAAAGAAGATAGGGGCAAAAAACCATCTAACAGGGTAAAAAAAGAAGGCAGGTCCACTTTTTTTTGGGTCAGAATAAGGTCGCTTTGGGTAATAATTCCTATTACTTTATTTTCCTTATTCACTACTGGAAGGCCATTTATTTGATTGCCTAGCATTAGTTTGGCTGCCTGAATAATGGTTTCTTGGGGTTCAATGGTGATTACCTTGGTCTGCATGATGTCTTTAGCTTTTAGCATGCTTGTATTCTCCTATAACTAAAGGTAAATGATGGGCAATTTCTTGAGCCAGGTTTCCACGATAAGGATAAATTTGAGCCAGTTTTTCGCCTGTAAGTCCATGAACAAAAACCCCCAAACAAGAGGCTTCCACTAAGGAATAGTTTTGAGCTAAAAGGCCACCTATAATACCGGCTAAAATATCTCCTGAGCCTCCCAGCGCCAGATTGGGTGTGGCAAAGGGAGAGATATAAAGGGGACGATTGGGATGAGCTATGATAGTGGCTGCTCCTTTTAAAATCAGGCTTACCTGGTATTTATTCACAAATTGGCTGGCAAACTGGGCTCTGGCCTGGTTTATTTCTTCTGCTGTAGTGTTAAAAAACGAGCCATTTCTCCGGGATGAGGAGTAAATAAGATTTTATCCTTTTGTTTACTTAAGTTTATTAAGGAAGGGTCTGTGGCAAAAAAATAGAGGGAGTCAGCATCAAAAACAGTTGGCGGATGTTCTAGTTGCAAGTATTTTTTTAGCAATTCTAAGGTCCTGGAATCTCTACCCATGCCCGGACCAAAAACTACAGCTTTAAAGCGAGAAAGGTGTTTTTCCAGAAGCTCAAAATCCTTGGAGGTTAAAAACTCTTCTTCACCTTGCAAGGGTAAGAGCATTATTTCAGGGAAAATTCCTTTTATCTGAGAAGCCAGTGGTTTGGGACAGGCTATTGTGACCAATCCTGCTCCTATGCGCAGGGCTCCAAGGGCAGCTAATTGGGGTGCGCCGGTAAGTCCTGTGGAACCTCCTACAACTAAGACATGTCCAGCTTGACCTTTGTGTAAGGTAGCAGGAGGAGGAGAAATGAGGTCTAAAATTTTGGAGGTAAGGGCATAGTGGGTACAGGGATTTTCCTGTTTTATTTTTTTAGGAATACCAATTTTTCCCACCTTTAACTGCCAATATAGGGCTTGGCTGGAGGTAAAAACAGTCCCAGTTTGGCCTCTTCAAAGGTAATGGTTACATCTGCGACCACTGCAATGGGAGAGGGCCTTCCGGTTTCACCATCCAGGCCTGAGGGAATATCCAGGGCAAGCACAAAGGCCTGTTTGCCCAGTTTGTTTATCTTTTTTATCCAGGAAATATACTCTTTGCGCAGAGTTCCTTTAAAACCAGTACCCAAAAGGCCATCCACCACAATGTCCACCTGAGGTAGAAAGTCCATATTGTACTCAGGTAGATGCATAAGGGGAATATCCATTTTTTTAGCCAGGTTGAGGTAATAGCCAGCAGTGGTATTGAGGTATTCCTTTTGCCATTTGGAGTGTAAGACCATTACTTTTACTTCCTGGTTGGCTAAGTGCCTGGCCAGAGAAAAGGCATCTCCACCATTATTCCCTGAGCCAGCAAAGATAAGGCGCTTTTGCCTTTTAAAGAAGAAAACCTTTCTTTTAATACATAAAGAGCTTCCCGGCTGGCATTTTCCATAAGTACCTCTGGAAGCAAGCCGAATTTTTCAATGGTAAGCTCGTCCCACCTAGCCATTTCCTGTGGCGTTGGTAAAGGTTGAAACATTTTTCTCCCCTTTTTAGTTTATCCTTCTAAGATGACCACTGCTCCTGCTACTAAAGTGTTATGCGTAAGAGATAGCCAGCTGTGTTTGGCTCCTAATTTTTGAAACCAGATTTTAGCTTCACCCGAAGAGAGAGATAGGGTTTTCCTTGCGGAGTGTTTAGAGTCTCAATGTCTTTAAAGTTTATGCCTTGAGTAAAACCAGTGCCCAGAGCCTTTACAGTGGCTTCTTTTACGGCAAAACGAGAAGCTAAAAACTCAATTTTATTTTTTTTTTCCTGAAAATGAGCAAGCTCTTTGGTGCCTAATATTTTCTGGGCAAATCTATTTCCATAGCGCTGGTAAATTTTTTTTATTCTTTCCAGCTCTACTAAGTCCAGACCTACCCCTAAAACCATAACTTAATCTACAAAGGTGTTTATGATATTAACCATTTGCTCTACAGCTTTACTTATGCCCACATAAATAGCTCTGGAGATAATGCTGTGTCCAATAGAGTATTCTTTAATGCCAGGTACTTTAGCAAAGGCCCAAATGTTTTGATAATCCAAACCATGCCCCAGATTTACCTGTAAACCTATTTTTTGAGCATATTCAATGGCTTTTAAAATTTTTTTTAGTTCCTGTTCTTTTTCCTGTTCATTTTTAGCATCTGCATAATGACCAGTGTGAATTTCAATAAATTCTGCACCGATTTCCTGGGCTGCTTTAATTTGTTCTAAATCAGCATCTATAAATAAGCTAGTCAAAATCTTTTTTTCTTTAAAGGGAGCGATAAATTCCCTTAACTCCTGTTCTCTGCCTTTGCAAATAAGCCCACCTTCAGTGGTTAATTCCTGTCTTTTTTCTGGAACCAGGCAAATCATATGTGGCTTTACCTGCAAAGCTATTTTTTGCATTTCAGCCGTAGCAGCCATTTCCAGGTGCAAATTGGCCTTTAAATGGGTTTTTAGATTAAATACATCTTTATCCTGAATATGTCTTCGGTCTTCTCTTAGGTGAACGATAATCCCCCTGGCTCCTGCCAGGATAGCTAATTGAGCAGCAGTTAAAGGATCTGGCTCTAAACCCAGGCGAGCTTGTCTTACTGTAGCTACATGATCTACATTTACACATAATTTGGGCATAAAGAAAAAACTCCCATTTTTTTTATTTTTAGAGTAATTTTCTCTATCCTCAATTGACATCAAGGTCAAGAAAGGAGATAATGCCTTTCAAAGTAAGAATGGAGTTACTTATATGTCTTATTTAGAAAAACCAATAAAGGATATTGATGCTCAGGAATTAAAAAAAATTCAGGCTGAGGAAAAAGAAGATAGTTATGTGTTAGTGGATGTAAGACAACCAGAGGAATATACAGAAAAACACCTTCCAGGAGCCTTACTTGCCCCTTTGCCAGATCTGGAGAGTAAATTATTTAGTTTTGATGCCAGAAAAAATTATATTTTTTATTATCGTAGTGGCAATCGTTCCCGGGCAGCTGCTAGATTGGCCAGAGACAGTGGAATGTTTGAAAAGGAAATTTATAACTTAAAAGGTGGGATTCTGGCCTATGAAGGAGAAACTCTTTCCAATTGGCCCAATTTTAGAGTTTTTGCCCATTTAAATAAGCTAGAAGAAGTGGTAAAACAGGCCATTGAACTGGAAAAAGGAGCCTATCTTTTTTACAAGCGGATAAATGAAGAATTTGCCCATGTTATAGGCAGGGAGTTTGCCAGCTTTGAAGAATTGGAAAAAAACATGCCCATGTGATTTATAACTGGGCAAAAGGAAAGCAAGTTTCCTTAGAAGGTTTTGAACTTTTATTTGAAAAGGCTTCAGGAGAAATTTTAGAAGGTGGAAAAAGTTTAGAAGACTGGTTAGAGGAAGTAAAGAAACAGGTGGATAGAAATTATTTATTAGAAGTAGCTCTGCAGATTGAAATAATGGCTTATGATTTGTATAAAAATCTGGTTTTTCAAAGTTTTGAAGAAGACAGTAAAAGTTTGTTTTTAATTTTAGCTGAGCAGGAAAAAGTACACATGCGAGTAATTGCCCAAAAATTTTCCAAAGAAATCTAATGATGTTAAAAAGGATACTTTTTCTCTTTATATTTTTAGGTTTAACTTTACCTTCCTGGGCTGCTTCTCAGAAAGATACCATTTACTTAGGAATGTCAGCTGCTTTTACTGGACCCAATGCAGTGTTGGGAATAGAACTTTACCGTGGTTCCTTTGCTTATCTGGAAAAGATAAATCAAGAACAAAAGGGACTTTATGGTAAAAAGATAAAAATCTTAACCTATGACGATAAGTACGAGCCCGAACTTACCCTGCAAAATACCTTTGAATTGGTGGACGAGAAAAAAATTATCTGGCTTTTTGATTATGTGGGCACTCCTACAGTAAATAGGATTCTTCCCTATTTAAGCATTGATAACCAGCATGGAGCTTTTTTATTTTTCCTTTAACTGGAGGGCTTAGCCTAAGAAAAGAGCCCTATAAAAGGTATGTACTCAATCTTAGACCCCCTTATGCGAAGGAAATACAGGCTTTGTTAACCAGGTTTTTGGAGATAGGGAAAAGACGCATAGGTATTTTTTATCAATTAGATGCCTTTGGTAGAAGTGGCTGGCAAAGTGCAAGGGATTTTTTAAAACAAAAAGGGTTAGAAATAGTTGCTGATGCCAGTTATATACGAGGCTGTGGATTAAAAGATAGTTATAGACAACAGGTGGAGGTTTTTAAAAGAAATAAAGTAGATGTTATTCTCTCTATAGCCAGCACAAGTGCAGCTACTGGCTTTATTCGGGATTTAAGAGATGCTCAAATAAAAGTTCCTGTAGCCAACTTATCTTTTGTAGATGCTCAGGCAATGTTTTTAAATTTAAGCAAGCTGGAAAACAAAAATAATCGTTCCTATTCCTTTGGGCTTGTAAATAGTGTAGTGGTTCCTTTTTTTGAATTGAAACATTATAAAATATATGAAGAATATCTGGCTACTCTTCTTAAATATAAAGCTGATATAAAAAAATATGCCACTGCAGACTACAATCATCCCTTTTATGGACCTATTTCCTTTGAGGGTTTTTTAAATGCTAAGTTGATAGTGGAAATTTTAAAAAGATTGGGTCCTTCTCTGGATAGAAGTAAACTGGAAGAAGTTATTTATAATCCTAAGGGCTTTGAAATTGGCTTGAAGATCCAGTAGTTTTTACTAGAGATAACCAGGGAGCTTTGAAAGAGGTTTACTTTGCTACCATAAAAGATGGCATGCTTCATCCTTTAAAAGACTTCAGGACATTATTTTATTAGATATGTTTAAATCCAGATTGCTTAGAAAAGTTATAGGTATTATTCTGTTATTTTTTTCTATTTATGCTATAGTTGTTACTTTTTACCTTTCCTTTTTTATTAGAGAAAAGTTCATCAATAATTACTTACAAAAAGCAGACTCTATTATATCCTCTATTTCCTATTCTTTACCTGAAATTTTATCTTCTGGAGATTTATCCAGGATTCAGGCACTTGTAAATCAATTTTTACAGGTACAGGGTATAGGTTATGTCCTGGTTATGGATAAACAAGGGGAGGTTATAGCTCATACTTTTGTCCCAGCTCCTCCTTTAACTGTTATTACTCAAAGTAAAATAGAAAAAAACAAAGTTGAGCCCATATATATTCAGATAGACGGAAAAAAATATATTCAAATAAAGAAAAGCGTACTTTTAGGTGAAGCTGGATATATTGTAATTGGAATAAAATATGCAGAGATTCAGAAAGAAATAATGAATTTTATTTTTAAGATAAATATTTTTAACCTTTTAGGCCTGGTGATTATTATTTTAATTACAATTTTCTTTATGAGAAAAATTATTTATCCTCTCAAAGAACTTACAGATTTTGCTTATAAAGTAAAAAAAGGAGAATTTAACGCAATCTTCTCCAAGAAAAGTGATGATGAGATAGGATATCTAGCTATAGTTTTTGAAGATATGGCCCAGGAATTGGGAAGATTTTTTGACAAATTAAAGATAAGTATTAGCAATGCAACAGAAGAACTAGAAGATGTTATAAATTATTTAACTGTTATTATGGATACTATGGCTGATGGTTTGGTTGTAACTGATTATAGTCTAAATATATCTCAATACAACAATTCTTTTAAAGAAATATTTAAGATTAAAGAAAAAAATCTTATAGCTAAAAATTTAAAGGATATACTTGGGTTTGATTTAATTCAAAACCTGGATTTAGAGAGTTTAAAAGAACAGTCTATGATAGAATTTGGTTATAATGTTGAGAAAGAGGATAAGTATATAGAGTGTATTTTAACTTCTGTTGAATTAAAGTGTGAAAACAGTCTGGTTTTTATTTTTAGGGATATAACGGAAAGAAAAAGGGCAGAGGAAGATTTGCAACTTTTAAACCAGAACTTAGAGCATTTGATACTGGAAAGAACCAAGAGGTTACAGGAAATAAATCTAAGATTAAATCAAGAAATAGAAGCTAAATCCAGGATAGAAAAGGATTTAAAAGCAGAAAAGGACCTTTTCCAGTTGACCTTAGCTGGGATAGGAGATGCTGTTATTACCACAGATATCAAGGGAAACATTTTGTTTATGAATAAGACAGGGGAAGAGATGATTGGTATTGAGCTGGAAAAGGTAAAGAATTCTTTTTTACTGATTATATTTATCTTTATGAGCAGGAAGAAAATTTACTCTGTCCGGTTAAACAGGTTTTAACTAAAGAAAAGAACTGGGAAAGTGATAAATTGTATTTAGTAAATCACAAAGATAAAAAGATTCCTGTGGAAGTGAAAGTTTTTCCTGTAAGGGGATTTTCTGCTGAAATGGTGGGGACAGTAGTAGTAATTAAAGATATTTCTGAGAAAATTCAGTTAGAGCAGGAAAGGTTGCGTAAAGAAAAGCTAGAAGCTCTGGGCGTAGTAGCTGGTGGCATTGCCCATGACTTTAACAATTTACTTACCATAATTTTAAATCATCTTAATTTTTTGCGCCTGACCAGGCCAGAGGAAAAGGAAAAGCTTGTTGAGCAAATAGAAAAAGTGGAAAAGATTATTTTAAGAGCCAAGCAGCTTACTTCCCAGTTCCTCACTTTTGCTAAGGGTGGAGAGCCAGTAAAAGAAGCTGTAAAAGTGGATAAGATAATAAAGGAAACAGCCCATTTTTTACTTAAAGGTAGTGCGGTAAAAGTGAGCTTTGATTTTCCCAAGGAAGTGCCACCTGTAAATGTGGATGCCAGTCAATTTGCCCAGGTAATAGAAAATCTGGTTATCAACTCTTTACAGGCCATGGAGGGCAAAGGTCGTATTCAGATAGGTATGCGAGTAGAAGTCCTGGAGGAAGACAACTTCTGGGAGCTTAAAGCTGGCAAGTATGTGTTTATTTATTTTCAAGATACAGGGCCTGGCGTGCCCAAGGAAGTTGAAGCTAAAATTTTCGAACCCTATTTCACTACTAAAGCCAAAGGTTCTGGGCTGGGCTTAGCTTCTTGTTATTCTATTTTAAAAAGACATGGAGGAAGAATAGTATATAATGCCACTTATTCTCAAGGGGCAGAATTTATTTTGATTTTACCTGTAAGTAAAACCAATAATGTTTTGGCTAAAAAAGAAAAGCAAGATGCGCATACCCTGGAAGTGTTTTCTGTAAATAAGAGGGTTTTGATTATGGATGATGAAGAGGAAATCCTGGAGATATCCAGAGATGTCTTTTCCCTGTTTGGCTTTGACTGTACCTGTGTAAGAAGTGGAGAAGAGGCTTTGGAAAAGTATAAACAATCTTTGCAAAATAACAAATACGACCTGGTTGTTTTGGACTTAACTGTCCCGGGTAAGATGGGAGGAAAGGAAACTATCAAGGAGTTGTTGAAAATAGATCCAGAGGTGGTGGCTGTAGTGTCCAGTGGGTATTCTCAAGACCCGGTTATGGCCAGGTATAAGGAGTATGGATTTAAAGGGGTTTTATCCAAACCCTACTCTTTGGAAGAACTAAAGAAAATGATTCAGGAACTTCTTTTTCTTTAGAAAAGAAAAATTTCTCTGTTTGCAAAGAGTTGACAATCCCTTTATTTGAGAGTAAATGCCTTTGTTTACCTTTTGGGCCTATAGCTCAGTTGGCAGAGCTCCCGGCTCATAACCGGATGGTCCCAGGTTCGAATCCTGGTAGGCCCACCATTTGAGGAGAAACCTTGGATAGCAGTTCTAAAGTAGATAAAATAAGCAAACAATTAAAGGTAAAGGAAAAGGGTGCTTCCTTAAGCGTAAGAGGGAAGCACCCTTTTTTTATGCTTTATGCTAGTAGATGAACTAATTGAAATTATTGAAGAAGTTGCCCCTCTTGACCTGGCTCTTGGTTGGGATCAAAGTGGAGTCCTGGTTGCCAGTCCTCTTCGAGAAATCAAAAAAATTGCCTTGGCCTTAGACCCTACCTTTAAGACTTTAAATAAGGCCTTAGAACTGGGGGTGGATTTTCTTTTAACCCACCATCCTCTAGCTTTAAAACCCAGGTTTCCCAATAAAATTGATGGGTACTATCACCTATTACAGGGATTACTGGAAGCCAAAATGTGGTTGTATGCTGCGCATACTTCTCTGGACGCCAATATTAAAGGGCCTGCTGGTTGGTTGGCCAGGTCTTTGGGTTTGACTAATATTTCTTCTTTGCAACCTGGAAAATCAGAGCAGATATGGAGAATACACTTTTCTCCTCCTTTACCTCTTAAAAGGGCTGGTTTTTTAAAGGAATTAAAAGGAGTTTTGGCAAGTTCTGAAGACGAAAGGGGAGTTCATTATTTAGATATTTATGCTCCAGCCAGGGATTTTGTCCTGGAGCAAATTAATCTCTGGGAAGATTTTAAAGGTCTTGTAAGTTTATATCCTCTTTCTTCAAGGGAGAAAGGTGGGCTTGGACTTATAGGGGATTTACCCCTTCCCTTTTCACCTGCTGAATTTCTAAATAGGCTCAAGGATATTTTAGAAATAACCAGTTTAAGAGAGGTGGGAGGCCTTCCCAGGGTAGTAGAAAGGGTGGCTTATTGTCCTGGTTCTGGAGCAGATCTGGGGTTTTCTGCCTTTAAACAGGGGGCTGATGTCTATATTACTGGAGATGTTAAATACCATCAGGCCCAGGAACTGGCTGAGCGTGGCTGGGTTTTGGATGTTGGGCATTTTATTCTGGAAGAAAAAATGATGTTCTCTTTCTATAAATATCTTAAACAAAATTTAGATGAAGTTGAAGTCTTTTTTATAGAAGGAGAAGATCCTTTTGGGTTTATATAAATTTAGGAGGAGGTATAATGTATATTGAACAGATTAAAAAGCCAGTTGTCCTTCAAGATATTGACAACAAACTAATAGCTTATAGGGAAAAGATAGAATCTATTCCCCAAGCCTTAAATAGCTTGAAAGAAGAACTGGAAGAAGTTGAAAAAAAGAAAGCAGAGCTTCAAGAAAGATTTGATGCTTTGAATGAGCAAAAAATGAAAATGCAAACCGAGATAGAAGATAATAATAATAAAATTAAAAAAGTTAAAAATAAATTGATGCTTATTTCTAATTCAAAAGAATATCAAGCAATGATGAGAGAGCTTGATAATTTTGAGCGATTAAATAGGACCAAAGAAGAAGAATTGACTACTATTTTAGAAGATATAAGTTTACATAAAAAAGAATTGGATGAACTGGAAAGCAAAGAAGAAGAGTTAAAAACTAAAATAGAGGCCCTGGAAGAAGAGAATATTACTGCTCTGGATGAAGTAAAACAGGAAATAGAAAAACTGGAAAAAGAAAGAGAAGAATCTTGTGCTTTAATACCTCCTCCTATTCTTGCCAGGTATAATTTTATCAGGGAAAGGCTCAGTCAGCCTGTGGTAGTGGCTGTGAGCAATGGTGTATGTACGGGCTGTTATATTAGTGTTCCACCGCAAACTTATGTAGAGCTCCAAAAAGGAGAGCAAATTTTAAATTGTCCCAATTGTCAACGCTTGATTTACTGGGAAGAACACTATTCCAAGTAATTACTTGTCAAAATAATTTGTTGTTTTAAAATATAAAACAGGGGAGTTGGGCGGACTGCCGCTTCTTAAGTTTTTTAAGAAGAGGAAAGTCCGGGCTCCACAGGGCAGAGCGCTGGGTAACACCCAGTGGAGGCGACTCCAGGAAAGTGCCACAGAAAACAGACCGCCCAGCACCCACTTGAAGATGGTAAGTTTTGAATTTTTAAACTACTATTTACCGCCTTCAAAGTGGGTGCTGGGTAAGGGTGAAACGGTGGGGTAAGAGCCCACCAGCTACCATGGTGACATGGTAGGCTAGGTAAACCCCGCTCGGAGCAAGGCCAAATAGGAAGGCGTTTGAGGCTGGCCCGGCTGAAGCCTTCGGGTAGGCCGCTGGAGGTCAAGGGTAACCTTGATCCTAGATTAATGGCAGTCACCTCTTTTTAGAGGTACAGAACCCGGCTTATAGCCCAACTCCCTTTTATTACTATGAAAAATTATTGGGCCATAATTTTAGCAGCAGGTCAAAGTTCCCGTCTTCAAGAGCAGGTTTAAAGACCAAGAAACAATTTCTCACCTGGAAGGGATTGCCTTTATTTTTTCACTCCCTGGTAAAACTAGCTAATTTTCCTAAGATAAGGGGAGTTGTTCTGGTTTTTCCTGAAAGTGAACTTTCTCTTTGGCAGGAAAGAGCTTTGAACTTGGCTTTTGAGCAGGGACTTAATCTTGCTTTGCGCTTTGCTGCAGGAGGCAGGTTGCGGCAGGATTCAGTATTTAATGGCTTGCAACAATTGCCTGAAGAGTGTGATTGGGTTTTAGTACATGATGGCGCCAGGCCTTTTTTTTCTCTTCAGCTGGTTTCCAGGCTTTTTGATCGGGCAGAAAGTCAGCCTGAGTTAGCTGGAGTTATTCCTGCGCTTAAAAGCAAAGATACCTTAAAAGAAGTGGAAGCCAACAAGGTAAAAAAGACTCTGGATAGAGATAAAATATTACGCATTCAAACTCCGCAACTATTTTCTTTTTCTATTTTAAAACAAGCTCATTTAAAGGCCAGGGAACAGGGACTAGTGGGCACAGACGATTCTGCTCTGGTTGAGGCTTTGGGCAGGGAAGTGGGAGTAGTGGAAGGGGAAGAGGAAAATTTAAAGATAACCACCCAAGATGATTTGAAAATGTTAAAAAAAGAAAAAAAAGTAATTTATAAAAATGGCTTTGGCTATGATGTGCATCGTTATGGAGCGATAAGCCCCTTATTTAGGGGAATTCCCATTTCTGAAAAGATTAAAGTGACAGCTCATTCGGATGGAGATGTGTTATTTCACGCCCTGACAGATGCCCTTTTAGGTGCCCTGGGAGAAGAGGATATTGGCACCTTTTTCCCAGATACAGAAGATGTTTATGCCAATATGCCCAGTAGTATTTTTTTTCGAGAAGCTTTGCTTCTGGCCCTGAAAAAGAATTTTCAACTGGTCCACCTGGATTTGACTATTGTGGCTCAGATACCTAAAATTGCTCCTTTTAAAAGGCAGATTAAGAAAAATTTAATGGGGCTTACAGGACTTGGAGAAGAAGATATTGCCCTTAAGGCTACTACAGAAGAAGGGCTGGGATTTACTGGAGCTAAAGAAGGTATTAAGGTTTACGCTCTGGTGACAGTGAAAAAAGAAGAAGAGGTGGAAAATGAAGATTTATAATTCATTAAAGAGGGAAAAAGAGGAGTTTGTTCCTCTTAGAGATAATGAAGTTAGAATGTATGTTTGTGGTATTACTGCTTATGATTACTGTCACATTGGGCATGCTCGCTCTGCTGTTGTTTTTGATGTTTTGTTAGGTATCTAAGGGATAAAGGTTATAAAGTCATTTTTGTACGTAATTTTACAGATATAGATGACAAAATAATCAATAGAGCCATAAGGAAAATTTACCCTGGGATGAAGTAGCCAGAAAATATATTGAGGCTTTTTATGAAGATATGGATAGGTTAAATATCTTGCGGGCAAATATTGAACCCAAGGCTACAGAGCATATTGAGGAAATGATAGAGCTGACTCAAAAGCTAATAGATAAAGGATTTGCTTATGTCACTTCCAGGGGAGATGTGTACTTTCGAGTGCGTAAATTTAAAACCTATGGAGAGCTTTCAGGTAGAAATATAGAAGAATTGCAAGCAGGCGCCAGAATAGAACCTGGAGAGGAAAAAGAGGACCCTCTGGATTTTGCCTTGTGGAAAAGTGCCAAACCTGGTGAACCTAAGTGGCCAAGTCCCTGGGGAGAGGGTCGTCCTGGTTGGCATCTGGAATGTTCTGCCATGAGTGAAAAATATTTAGGACTTCCCTTTGATATCCATGGGGGAGGGCAGGACCTGATTTTCCCACATCATGAAAATGAAAAGGCCCAAAGTGAGGCAGCTTATTCTACTTCCTTTGTGCGCTATTGGGTGCATAATGGTTTTGTGCAGGTAAATTCAGAAAAGATGTCCAAATCCCTGGGCAATTTTGTTACCATAAGAGATATTTTAAACAATTACCATCCAGAGGTGCTGAGGTTTTTTCTCTTAACCAAACATTATCGTAGCCCCTTAGATTACAATTTGGAAAGTGTAGAAGAAGCTGAAAAGGGATTAAAGCGAATTTATCAAGCAGTAGAAGAACTGGAAGCTATTTTAAGCAATAAAAAGTGGAAAAAGGTAAAAGTTGATAGTAGTTTAATAGAAGAGATAAAAGAACAACAAGATAAATTTTTTCTTTCTTTAGAAGATGATTTAAATACAGCTAAAGCTATTGGTTATCTTTTTAATACAGTTAGAATTGTAAATCGTATAGCTACGGATAAGAATTTGCGTAAGGCTGAGCCAATGAAAGATGTTCTGGTTGAAATTAGAGAGTTTTTGACCAGAGCAGGCAAGATTTTGGGTGTACTCAATTTAGCTCCAGCAGTATTTTTAGAAGAATTAAAAGACATTCAGCTGAAGAGAAAGAATATTGCCAGGGAAGAAGTAGAAGCCCTAATTGCCAAAAGGCAAGACGCTAGAAAAAATAAAGATTTTGCCCTGGCTGATTCCCTAAGGGAGCAGTTGGTTGCTTTGGGTATAGAAGTAAAAGACACTCCTGCAGGCCCGGTCTGGGAGGTGGTTTCCTAAGGGGTGATTAGAATAAATAGTTTTCAGATTAAGAATTGAAAATTATTTTATTCTTTTTTTAAGCTTTCTGGCTCCACTAAGACTACTCTGGGAGTCACTCCTAGCCAGAGAGAAATGGAGTGTCTCAAGTTATCTACCAGGCCTCTTTGCCTTTTCATCTGGTCATAAAAGAGTTCTTCTGTAATCCCTATTTTTAGGACCAGTTCATCTTTTTCCTCAGTCCTTATTACTTCCATTTTCCAGGCAACCTGGGTTTGCAAAATAGAATCCAGGATACTGGCTATGCGCTTGGGAGAGATGTTTATTCCTTTTACTATGAGTACATCATCTACCGTTCTTTTATGGGCTCTATGATTTTAAAAGTCCTGCCACAGGAACACTTCTTGGGTATAATTCTGGTTTTATCCCCGGTACGGTAGCGTAAAAGGGGAAAGCCTTCACTGACCAAAGTGGTAAGTACCAATTCTCCATACTCCCCAGGAGGAAGAGGTTTTAAGGTGTTGGGGTCAATGATTTCTGCTAAAATTACGTCTTCTGCTAGATGTAAGTGTCTGTTTTGAGGACATTGATAGGCAATACCTGGCCCTAAGACTGCACTAAGCCCATAAATATCATAGACCTGGGCTTGAAAAAACTCCTCAATGTCTTTTTTTAAAGAATCTTCCAGAGGCTCTCCAGTGCTTAAAATGGTTTTTAGGCGCAGTTTGGCCAAGGGGTAGATATTCTGGCTAAGTCTGTTTTTTAGAATTTTGAGATAACTGGGAGTGGCAATAAGGCAGGTGGTGCCAAAATCAAGCATCATTTTGATTTGTTTTTCAGTGCGCCCTGCTGAAGCTGGAATGGTAGAGGCTCTGAGTAAGTGGGCTCCTTCGTGAAAGGAAAAGGCAGCTGTACCCAGACCATAGTTTAAGGTTATTTGGAAAACATCTTCGCTACTTAAATTAAAGTTCTGATAGGTCCTTAAGACCAGGCTGGCGATTGCTTTCAGGTCGTTTTCTGTAAAGCCAATAACAATGGGATCCTTGTCTTTACCTGTGGTGGAATGGATGCGCACAATGTGTCGCAGGTTAATGGCAAACATATCATAGGGATAGGCTCTGGATAGGTCTTCTTCTGTGGTAAAGGGAAGTTTTTCCAGGTCCTTAAGAGAAGAAAATTCATCTGGGTCAAAGTTTATTTCTTTAAACCTTCTCTGGTAAAAGGCCACATTTCTTTGAATCCTTTGTAAGGTGCTTTGCAGCCTTTCCAGTTGAATTTGTCTTAATTCTGCTTCCTCTAAGAATTGATTTTCATAGGTGCAGAGCATAATGATTCATCCTTAAGGTTAAAGGTTAAGGCCATATTTGAGTAAGAACCCCATTCCTCCTAGGACATTTTTGGTTTGCTTAAAACCAGCTTTGTTTAAAATTAGTTGGGCTTCATAAGACCTTGCCCCAGTATTACATACAAGCAAAATTTCCTTATCTCTGGGAATTTTATCCAGATTGGCCCTTAAGTTTTCAGCTGGAATATTAAGCCAGAGGTCTCCGTACTTTTCTATCCAGGGTTTGGCGTTGTCTTCTCCTCTACAGTCAAGCACTATTCCTTGCTTATCCTGTAAGGATTTTTCTAAAAAGGCTTTTACTTCTTCTGGTAAGGCTCCCCTGTTTCTGTTTTCCAGAATATTTTCTGTGACATTAGCTACCACATTGACTATATCCATGGCAGCAGCATAGGGGGGAGAATAGGCCACTTCTAAGTTGCTTATGTGCTTCAGGAGGGGGTAAAAAGGCAAAAGACTGGCTACCGCATCTATGCGTGCTTTGAGGCTATCACCATTGGAGCTTATGCCCTGAATGCCCAAAACCCTTTTGTTCTTTTCTTCAACTACCAGTTCCAAAAGGGTAAGGTCTTTTTCTGGATAAAAATGAGCCTTGTCAAACTGCAGAGCCAGACCGCTTTGGGCCTTAAAGCCACTTTTTTTCGCCCTTTCCAGGCTTAAACCACTTCCAGCAATGGTCAGGTCAAAGAGTTTTAAAATAAAGGTTCCACAGGCTCCAGCAAAGGTCTGTTGATAGCCAGCTAAATTGCTTCCTATAACCCTTCCCTGGCGATTGGCCAGAGAGCCTAAGGGAAAATGGGCGTATTCTTGAGTAATCAGATGTTTTAAGGCAACAACATCTCCACCCGCATAAATGTTGGGGTCAGAGGTTTGCAGATATTCATTTACTATCACTCCACCCCAGGAAGTAGTTTTCAGGCCTGCTTCTTTGGCCAGTCTGGAATCTGGAATTACTCCTGTAGCTAAAATAACCAGGTCTGCAGACAGAGTCCTTTTGTTGGTTATAACTTCTTTTACTGATTTTTCTCCTTTAAATTCAAGTACCTGTTCAGATAAATAGAGGTTTACCCCTTGATCTTGCAGATGTTTTTGAGCTACCTGGGCCAGTTCTGGGCTGATAAAGCCAGGTAGAATTTGTTGGCTTATTTCTACAATAGAAGTTTCAATTCCCCAGAGGTCAGTTAAAGCATAGGCGATTTCCAGGCCAATAAAACCAGCACCAATAACCACGGCCTTTTCCACGCCCTGGGTTATTTTTTCCCTGATTTTAAGGGCCTGGCCTAAACTTTTTACTGCGTAAATGTTTTCTAAGTCTATTCCAGGTAAATTCAATTTTCTGGGAAAGGCTCCAGTGGCCAGGACCAGCTTATCATAGGGAAATATCTTTTCCTCTTGGTTTTATGGTCAAAGGCCAAAACTTTTTTTGGAGTTGCGGTCTATTTTTTGAGCTTCTACCTGGGTTAGGACCTTGACTCCTTTGGCCTGTTCAAAAAAGTTTTCATCTCTTAGTACATGATAGGAAGTGCTTTGGAGTTCCTTAATATCACTTACTTCACCAGAGAGATAAAAGGGAATTCCACATCCTCCATAGGAGATGAACCTGTCCTTTTCCAGGATAATCACTTCACTTTCAGGTTCCAGCCTTTTAAAACGGCAGGCTGCTTTGGGCCCTAAGGCCACTCCTCCAATAATAACTACTCGTTGCATCTTTTACCTCTTTTGTTTTTAAGCAATATCTGCAAAGATATCTTCCTCACCCAGGTATGCCTTAATTACTTCTGGATTTTTTTGAACATTTTTGGGTGTATCCTGGATAAAGGGTTTGCCTTCTATAAGTACCAGTATCTCATCTGATATGGACATGATTATATCCATATCGTGCTCTATTATAAGTAGAGTCAGGTTAAGTTCTTTTTTGAGAAAAGCAAGTAAATTGGCCAGTTCGTGAGATTCCTGGTTGTTAAGGCCTGCTGCTGGTTCATCTAACAGAAGGAGCCGGGGTTTGCTCATCAAACATCTGGCAATTTCCAGTTTCCTCTGATGGCCATAAGACAGTTGACTGGGAGAAAGCTTTTCTTTTTCTTTCAAGCCAACCAAATCCAGAAATTCCCTGGCTTGTTTTTGGAGTTGTTTATATTCCCTGGAATTAAAAACAAATAAATCTTTTAGCTTGGGCCTTATCCAGGAAGCAGCACCCAGAAGTACATTTTCCAGGCAGGTAAGGTCTGGATACAGGCTTAAGTTTTGAAAGGTCCTGGTTATACCCAAACGGCTGCGTTTATAGGCAGGGAGGTGGGTTATATCCTGGTTTTGAAAATAGATTTTTCCTTTACTGACTTTTAAGGTGCCTGAAATGAGGTTAAATAAAGTGGTTTTGCCTGCACCATTGGGGCCAATAAGCCCAAAGATAGTATTGGCTTGTAATTCAAAGGATACTTTTTGAATGGCTTTTACTCCGCCAAAGTGTTTACTTACCTCTTGCAGTTTAAGCATATGTAGTCCTTTAAATAATAAACAATGAGCTTTAACTTGCCCAAGTTTTAGGTCTTTGGCAAGTCTTCTAAACCTTGCCAAAAGCTTTTTTTTCAGGCAGAAAAGTAGGGTTTAAGGGACAAAAAATAAAGAACCAGCAAACCAAGGAGGTAGTCATATGAGTGATAGCTATGCCAGACTTTTGGAAATTGGTAGACCTGAAAATATAAAAAAGCTTTTTCCCCATAGCAAAGCCCTTTTGGTAAGTGGCAAGGTCATTGATAGGGCCATGTTAAAAAAAGGTAAGGCCATGACCATTGCGGCTAATTGCCGTAATTACTTTGTTTTAAGAGGGGTTTTATTGGCTGCCCAAAGGGCCAATGCAGCTATTATTGTGGAAATTGCCAAGTCTGAAAGCAATTATTGCCACATCAATATGTGGAATCTGGCCAGGTTTGTAGATACTGTGGCCAATGAACTGGGAGTTACCATACCTATAGCTATCCATGCTGATCATTTTACCATCAAAAATGACAAAGACATAGAATTGGCCAGAAAACAAATTCCTTCTCTTTTTGATTTTGGCATCACTTCTATTGCCATTGATGCTTCACATTTGCCTGATACAGAAAATCTTTTGGCCAACATAGAATTGGCCAAATATGTACCAGAATGGGCAGGTTATGAAACAGAAGTAGGTGAAATTAAAGGTAAAGAAGGCCTTTCCACTCCTGAGGAAGCCCTATTTTTAATCAAGGGTTTAAATGCCCATGGTATTTTTCCTGATTGGATTGCTTTAAACAATGGTACCACCCATGGTATTCAGGATAGTGATGCTGGAATTCAGGTGGATTTAACTGCCAGGATACATAAGGCCCTGGAGCCTTATAAAATTTCTGGGGCCCAACACGGTACTTCTGGAAACAATTCTGATAGGTTAAGGGAGATTGCAGCCAAAACTGCTACCACCAAAGCCAATGTAGCTACAGCCTTACAGATGCTAGCCTGGGGAGTTAAAGTGGATGAATATGGCAATGCCGTGCTGGACGAAAACAAGGAATTGATTAAGGAAGAAGGTAAAGGTTTAAGCGAGGAGCTTTGGCAGGAAATGGTGGCTTATGCCAAAGAAAAGGGCTGGGCTCCTAAAAATTACAAGTGGTTGAATTTACCCTTTGAAATGAAGTTTTTAAGCGAACCCAGAGAGATAAGGGAGCGTATGACCAAAGCAGTGGAAGAGTTTACCTATGACCTTCTGGTGAATGTATTTAATGCCCAGGATACAGCAGATATTGCCAAGGAGCTTCTTTTAGAGGCTGGAAGTGCCAATTTAGGCCCCAAAGCTACTCAAATTGAAAATCCAGCAGATTGGACCGTAGAAAAAATAAAGACAATGGAGAATCTGCGCACCCATGCGGGTGATGGAGATTATGACGATTAAAAAAATTAGCCTATAAGCTAGTTTGATGAGGGCAAAGTATTATTACTTTGCCCTTTTTTATTTTTTTTTGATTTAGGTCAAAGCTAAGTTATATTTTTTTACTTAAAAAGAGGCCAACCCAAAAGGAGGAGGCCTTAAAATGAAGAGAAAAATTATTTTTATTGACGAAGAGCTATGTACAGGTTGTGGGGAATGTATCCCTTCCTGTGCAGAAGGAGCTTTGCAAATAATAAATGGTAAGGCAAAGGTTATTGCCGATCGCCTGTGCGATGGCCTGGGTGCTTGTCTAGGGCATTGTCCCACAGGGGCGTTAAAACTAATAGAAAGGGAAGCTGAACCCTTTTCCGAAGAGGAAGTAAAGAAAAGGCTTGCAACTAAGTCCTGTCCTTCTACCAAACAGGTATCTGTCAGTAGTGAAGAGTCCTTTCTTCCCCATTGGCCCATTCAAATCCCCCTGGTTCCCAGCCAGGCTCCTTTTTTTAAATCTGGAGAAGTTTATATTTTTGCTGATTGTGTTCCCCCGGCCTGGCCAGATTTTTTTAAATTAAATTTAAAAAATAAGGCAGTGCTTTTGGGGTGCCCTAAGCTTAGCAATACAGTTCAGTATCTGGAAAAGTTTCAGGAGATTATAAGGCACAATGAATTACGCAAAATTACCCTTTTCCAGATGGAAGTTCCCTGTTGTGCTGGCTTACTTGCCTTATTAAAGGAAGCCTTAAAAAGAGAAAATAAAGAGGTGGAGATAGAAGTAAAAATTATTTCCAGAACAGGCAAAGAAGTACAAACTCCCCTTGAAAAAAAACTCGGACCTACTCCTCTCTAAATTTTTAACTGAAAAGGAGTTGACTTTCTGCTTTTAATAGCCCTAAGTAAAAAGACTTTAACTTAGGAAAAAATTTAGGAGGAGTTATGGATTTGGTAAGTATTGCTTATGCCATGGGCCAAAGTGGGGCTCAAGGTCAACAGGGTAGTCCTTTAGGGGCCTTTTTGCCTTAATCTTAATGTTTGCTATTTTTTACTTTTTGCTTATTCGTCCTCAACAAAAAAAGGCCAAACAACATAGAGAGATGCTGGCTAGTTTGCGCAAGGGTGACAGAGTGATGACTGGTGGTGGCCTGTATGGTAGGATTGTGGATATTGATGGAGATGTTATTACGATTCAGGTGGCAGATGGAGTGGAATTGCAGGTAAATAGAGGATATATCGCAGGCCTGGCCAATCCGGAAAGAAAGGAAGAAAAAGCGCAAAAAAAAGGCAAAGAGAAAAAGTAGCCAAAATAAAGTTTTTTGGTTAAGAAAGCCTGGTTTTAAAGCCAGGCTTTTTTTGTTTAAAAACGTTAAAAGGGGTAGAAGTCTATGAGCATGGGGATTAGATGGCGTTTTTTGTTGATTTTAGTAGTACTTTTATTTGGTATTATTTATACTCTTCCTTCTCTTCCTGGAGTAAAAAATTCTTCTTTGGCCCAATTTTTACCTTCCAACCAGATAAACCTGGGACTGGATTTAAAAGGTGGCATCCATCTTACTCTGGGCGTGGATGTGGAAACTGCCCTGAAAAATTCTTTGATTCAACTGGGAGAAGATATTCGAGAAGAGGCAAGAGATAAAGAAATTTTTATTTTAAAACCTCTTTTAACCAAGGAAGGGTTTTTAAGTTTCTCTCTACTTAAGAGCTCTGACCAGGAAAAGTTAGATGATTTATTGCAAAAATACTTTCCCATGGTGCGAGTAATTAAAAAGGAAAGGTCAGGGGAGCAATTGGTTTATGTTCTGGCCTTTAAAGAAAAGTATAAAGAACAACAAAGCAAAATGATTCTGGATCAGGCAGTAAAGACCATTCGTAACCGTATAGATCAATTTGGCGTTGCTGAGCCTGATATTAGAAAACAAGCTGACAATAGAATTCAGATTCAACTTCCTGGTTTAGAAGATCCAGATAGGGCCATCAGGGTGATAGGCAAGACTGCCCATCTGGAGTTCATGCTGGTAGATGACAGTGTGGGCTTAGAACAGGTCAAGCAAAACATTTTGCCTCCAGGTAGAAAAATTTATTACTTATATAAAACCTTACCCTCTGGAGAGGAAAGTAAGCAACCCATTGTTTTGATAGATACTCCTTTGCTAACAGGAGAATACATTACCACTGCCAATGTGGCTTTTGATTCTTTTGGACGTCCTTATGTTTCCCTTTCCTTTAATGCTAGAGGAGCTAAAATCTTTGAACGCATTACAGGTGAAAATGTAAACAAGAGATTGGCTATTGTTTTAGATGGCAAGGTTTATTCTGCTCCTGTAATTCAAGAAAAAATTATTGGGGGTAGGGCGAGCATTACAGGTAATTTTAGCACTGATGAAGCTCACGACCTGGCCATTGTCTTAAGAGCTGGCTCTTTGCCTGCTCCAGTCAAGATTTTAGAAGAAAGAAGTGTTGGGCCTTCTTTGGGACAGGAATCCATTCAAAAAGGTGTCTTTTCTGCCTTGCTGGGTGGTGCTCTGGTGGTAATTTTTATGTTGATTTATTATGGCTTTGCAGGATTGATTGCAGATACTGCTCTCATTTTTAACCTGATCTTGATTTTGGCTGGTCTGGCTGCTTTTGGTGCTACCTTAACCCTGCCTGGTATCGCTGGTATTGTTTTAACCATTGGTATGGCTGTAGATGCCAATGTTTTGATTTTTGAGAGGATTAGGGAAGAATTAAGGCAGGGGCTTACTCCCCGCAAGGCCATAGCAGAAGGGTTTTCCAGAGCAACTCTGACTATTTTAGATGCCAATGTTACCACTGTAATTGCAGCTATTATTCTTTACCAGTTTGGAACAGGACCCATTAGAGGTTTTGCTGTAACTCTTACTCTGGGTATTTTGGCATCCATGTTTACTGCAATTTTTGTGTCCAGGGCTATTTTTGATTGGTGGCTCTCCAGCAAAGAAGAAGTTAAGACTCTAAATATCTAAGGGGGCAGAAATGGGGTTACAAATTATTAAGCCAAATACTAACTTTGATTTTATAGGGCTCAGAAAAATTGCCTTTTTACTTTCAGGAATTTTAATCTTGATTGGTATTATTTCCCTGCTGGTTCAGGGTGGACCCAAGTATGGAATAGATTTTGCCGGTGGAGTAATTGTTCAGGTAAAATTTTCTAAGAACATAGAAGTAAAAGAAGTCAAAAAGGCTTTAGCCCAGGCCAAACTGCCAGGACTTGTGGTGCAGCGTTTTGGTTCAGAAGCTGACAATGAATACTTGCTAAGGCTTTCTCTGGGCAAACAAAGTGGCGAAGAGATAAGAAAAGAAGTAAGTGCAGCTTTACAAAAAAATCTTCCTCAGGATGTATCCTTTGAGATTCAGCGTTTGGAAATGGTTGGACCAAAGGTGGGCTCTGATTTGCGCAACAAGGCTCTGGAAGCTTTGTTCTTTGCTGTTTTGCTAATTGCCATTTATATTTCTGGCCGTTTTGAGCATAAGTGGGCAATTGCTGTCCTTATGGCTGGAGCTTTGGGATTGGGGGTTTATATTTTAAAATTATTATCTGTCCCCATAAGCTGGCTTATTGTGGCTGCCATGCTTATAACCTTGTTTTTATGCTGGTATTTAAAACTAAAATACGCATTAGGAGCAGTAGTAGCTCTAATTCACGATATAACTATTACTGTAGGAATATTTTCTTTACTGGGCAAGGAATTTGATTTAACTATTGTAGCTGCCTTGCTTACAATTGTTGGTTATTCTTTAAATGATACTATAATTGTTTTTGATAGGATTAGAGAAAATTTAAAAGATAAAAAAGTTTCATCTTTTGCAGAAACTATCAACAAAAGTATTAACCAGACCTTAAGCAGAACTATTTTAACCTCTGGTACCACTTTAGTTGCTGTTTTAAGTTTGCTTATTTTTGGTGGTGGAGTAATTCATGATTTTGCTTTTGCTCTGTTTATTGGTATTCTGGTTGGTACCTATTCTTCTATTTATGTGGCCAGCCCCGTTTTATTGGCCTTTAAAGAGTAATGAAGAAAAGATATAGATGAATTTTAAAAAGTCTCCTCATTCAGAATGGGGAGACTTTTTTATAAATAAAATATGATTGCAAGCAAAACTTTTAGTAAATTTCAGGGTTATTTTTTATTTTATTAGCTGCTACTTTGTGGGGAAGCATTGGACCTCTGGCTAAACTGGCCTTTGCCCAAGGAGTTACCCCCTTAGAAGCTGCTTTTTATCGGGCCATGTTTGGCTGGTGTTTTTTCTTTGTCCATGCTTTGGTTAAGAGAAGTATTAAGATTGAACTTAGAGAACTACCTTTATTTTTTGTTTTTAGTTTTTTTTGTGTAACCCTGTTTTTCCTTTCTTATCAACTGGCTGTAGCCAGGGTAGGAGCAAGTCTTGCTTCTGTGTTGCTTTATACTGCGCCAGCCTGGGTAATTGTGTTAGCCAGAGTTTTTTTAGGTGAAAAAATTAGTCCTTTAAAATTAATCGCTCTGGCTTTAACTTTGGTAGGAGTATATCTGATTTCCTTTTCGGGAAAAGATGTTCAGGTTAAAATTAACTACTTAGGAATTTTTTTTGGGCTTCTTTCTGGATTTACCTATGCTTTATATTATATTTTGGGCAAAAAAATATTAACCCACTATAACTCTTTTACTATTTTTACCTATATTTTGCCTTTAGGCTGCTTGCCTTTATTCTTTTTCCTTCCTAGCACACTTCCTTCTAATCAAGCCTTACTTACTTTATTTGGGTTGGGATTTGCTACTACTTATCTGGCTTATTTAAGTTATTATCAGGGGCTTAAATATCTAGAAGCCTCTAAAGCTTCCATGGTAGCCACTATAGAGCCCGTAGTAGCTTCTTTACTGGCATTTTTCTTCTGGGGAGAGGTATTAAGCTTTACGGGGTATATGGGAGCTGTATTGATTTTAGTGGCTGTAGTACTGACCATTAGACTGTAGGGTAGATGAAATTTATTTAGGAGATAAGTAGAGGCAAAAGAAGTATTTAATCGCAAAAAATAATTTTTTTTGTTAGTGTCATATAATTTTATCACTTAACTTATATTTCATTAACTTACTTAATTTCCAAATTATCCCAAGAAAAATTGTGTGTCAATAAATGTTGAAAAATTATTTATACAAAATTTTTAACTTTTTAATTGGTTTATTTTATTAATATTTATTACAGGTTGCTATCTAGATTTCAACATATTTCTAATATATTAGAGCAATTTTTTGGGGTATATCCAAGAATAAAGCAGTATAAAAATTATAATAAGTTTTTTATTTTACTGATAAATAAATTAAAGAAATATATTTTAAATAGTTATAGAATAGACAATAGCAAATACTACAAAAGAAGATATTGAAAATTTTCACAGGAACAAAATTACTATTTTACCTGAAAAATTAAAAGATGGTATGATCAATTGAAAATATTCGTGAAATTTATTATTTTAAATATCCTCCAGAAATAAGGAGACTGATATACACCACAAATCCCATAGAGAGCTTTAATAGTAAACTAAAAAGAGTAACAAAAATAAGGAGTCTTCCA